>Ga0224497_10001175_pt1 | contig 16985 bp, 19 predicted proteins | sample SF_Jul11_sed_USG_4_FD_167970 | JGI IMG/M metagenome (GOLD analysis project Ga0224497, IMG submission 167970) | Sediment microbial communities from San Francisco Bay, California, United States - SF_Jul11_sed_USGS_13 | ecosystem: Environmental > Aquatic > Marine > Sediment | place: USA... | reverse complement strand
CTATAGAGACCTGCTTCGGGAATGCTTGATCTGCCAATTACAAATGGACCAAATTTTGTAGGATCATATGTTACACAAAGATTTACTGGAGATTCTAAAATCCCTTCTAATTTGAATGAAAGATATTTTGATCTCTTTGGTTCTTCTACTAATTGCGATGAATGGTCTTTCTCTTCTTCAAAAGATTTCTTGATTTTCTTTTTTGTTTCAATATCTTTTATTAAAATAAAATTCCATGGTTGGGAAAATCCTACTGATGGAGCATGATGTGCAGCATGAAGAATTTTTGATAAAATATTATCCTTTATTGGTTTTGAAATGAAATGAGATCTTACATCTCTTCTTGAATAAATTGCCTTATAGAAGCCTCTCTTTTCTTCTTCAGTGAAATCATCTGTCATCTATCTTGTACCTTCCTTTTTTCTTTTGTTAAACGTTAATAATGTCAATCATTTGATTTATTTTTCAATGGGCCTGTAGTCTAGCTGGTTAGGATACCGCCTCGACATGGCGGTGATCATGAGTTCGAATCTCATTAGGCCCACTTTTTAATTAATAACCAGTTGTAAAATCTTTGTCAATTTCACTCCATGCAGTTTGGGTAGTGATGTTTCCCTCAGATGTGAAATTAGTTATTTTTTCATTTATTGCTTTTTCATAAATTTCTGAATTCATTTCAGATTTACTTAATACAAATGTATTCTTCAAAGGTATCTCCGCTCCCGAATAAAATAATGCTCTTCCGGGTAATGCAACATCCGCTGTAGAATATAGCCCTGAACCCAATAATACATCATCACCATATAACTGATAATCAATTACTGAGACAGTCAATGTCTTGTCACCTGGATTTTTTACTAAAAATGTAACCTCAAACTTTGCTTGATTTTCTATTTTGTTGATATCCATCAGTTTCACATCTGTTAATTTAATTTCAACTTGTTCAAGATGTGCATTATCTAGACTTGCATAAAAAATAATTCCTCCCATTAATACAAAAACTCCAGCTATTGCTGCATAAACTGTCGTTTTATTTTGAAGTCCCATTTCATTGCTTTCAGATTTATACAACTAAAAAAGGTTGGCAAGATCCAAATACATAATATTTGATTTAAAATATTCTAATTTATGACTGCAATAGAGCAAGCAATTATCACGTGGATTCATCTAATTGCTGCTGCAATATGGGTGGGTGGATCTTTATTCATTGGAATTGTATTTTCTCCACTTCTAAAAACAATGACTAATTCTGTTGAAGAACGGATGCAAATAATGATTCGTGTTGGAAGGCGATTTAACAAAGTAGCTGTTCCATCATTAATTATTCTAATGATTACTGGTTTGTACAGCTCACATGTGCTGCTTAGTAAACCTGATTTACTTGTTGCAACGAGTTATGGAACATTTTTAATCATTAAGATAATTCTTGTAATCGCACTAATTATCATATATGCAATTCACGTGAGAGTGATTCGTAAAGATGTTGAAGAGAAAATCATGTCAAACCAAATGCCAGAAATTGAAATTCAAAAATTAAGAAAAAAAATTATTATTCTTGGAGAAATTACAGTGGTTTTATCAATAGCAATTTTATTTTTTGCAGCATTACTTGATGCTGGGGTTTGAAATCCCCTCAATAATCACCTCAAATCCGTTACTTGTTTTTCCAATTCCATATTTGCAACCTGTAATTTTTGATGTTACAAACAAATTTGTCTCCAAATGTTTTGAAATCTCTCTGACCTGAAATATTGTTTTTCCATTACCTAGACTTGCAGGAACTACCAGCATGTCTGCTAAATTCTCATCTATTGAAGAACTTTTAATAAATTTCTCAACATCTAAATCAAATTTCTGTCTTTTTTTATCAAATAATCCATCAATTCCAATTATTGAATTTTCATCAATGCTGTAAATCAACACGGATGCACCCGAATTCGTTGCTTCTTCGTTCTTAATTTCAGTATCCACAATAAAGTTTGCATCAGTCAATTCCTTTTCAATTTCTTTAATTCCTTTTTTAATTTTCTCAATTGATAGTTTTGAAAATGAACAAATTAATTTTACATCACTTGTTTTTCTTTTTGAAAATAATATTGATTTTATATTATGCGGATGTACTTGTAATTGAACATGTCCGTCTCCTTTAGGATAATAACCACGTTTACTTAATCCAAGAGAAAACTTGATTCCCATTCTTGAATATACTTCTCCTAACACATGTTGAATATAATCAATAGAAGGACTCCAAAGAACATCTGTACCGCCTTTAATTGTCAAGTCAAGTTTTTTTTGAGACATGGCAATTACGGGAATCAAGGCTTGTAAAATTAAAGGAATACTTCCAGCTGTTCCAATATCTTCAACTAAATCCACACTTTCAATATTACCTGGAATGAATTTTAATTCAGTTGATCCTATTTTTGCTCCTATAACTTTGGCATTTGTTATCTTTTGAAGAATAGTTATTGCTGTAAGGTGTTGAGGTCTTAATCCCGGAATTTTTCTGTTTTTTCTTATATTTTCTAAATGAATTGGCTGTTTTGTAATGCATGAAAGTGTAACCGCTGAACGAATAATTTGTCCTCCTCCTTCACCATAACTACCGTTAATCTTTAAAAAATCCACATTTCTCTCTAGATACTACTCTTTATGATAGTTTTTTAAAAAGAAATTTTTTATAATTTACATGAATGGTTTGTTGATAGGAAGATTCCAACCTTTTCACTTGGGTCATCTTGAAGCATTACAATTTGCATTATCAAAAGTTGATAAACTATGGGTAGGTCTAGGCAGTTCAAATAAACCCGTGCAAAAAAACAATCCATTCTCAGCTGAGGAACGAAAACAAATGATTCTATCTTCCATTGATGATACAATGAAAGAGAAAATTTCAATTTATTTTATCCCAGACTTGGATAATCATGTTAAATGGATTGAAAAGATAGATACTATTGTTCCAAAATTTGATATCATTTTTTCAAATGATGAATTAACAAAACATCTGTATTCTAAAAGAAGTGTTCAAGTTATTGCTATTCCATTTTTAAATAGAAATGTATTATCTGGAACCAATATTAGAGATTTAATAATTAGCGATCAAAAATGGGATAATCTTGTACCTCAAGGTACTAGAAATTTTTTAAAAAACACTAGTGCTAAGGAACACTTGAAAAATCTCTAATTATAAATAAACCCCAAATTGTACTGTCATAGATAACACATGGAATATCTTTCAATGCTCCCAGGTCCAACGAATGTGCCTAATAGAGTAATGAGAGCCATGCTTGCACCTATTATCAATCACAGAAGCGATGATTTTGTAGAATTGTACACTGATGTCGTTGATAAAACTCAGCAAGTATTTGAAACACAAAATGACATTGTAGCATTATCTGCATCAGGAACTGGTGCAGTTGAAGCAGGTGTTGTAAATTTAGTTAAAAAAGGCGATAAAATTATCATTCCTGTAAATGGGGAATTTAGTAGACGATTAGCACAATTAATTGAAGGTCAAGGAGGCAATGTTGTAAAACTTGAAACCCCACCAGGACAAAATGCAACTTTTGATCAAGTTAAAGAAGCATTTGATAATAACAAAGACGTTAAAGCATTCTATGTTGTTCATAATGAAACTTCAACAGGAACAATGGTAAATTATCTTGATAAAGTATCTGACTTGACGTCTAGAAATGATGCATTTTACGTTGTAGATTCTGTTTCTCTACTTGGCGGTGCTCCGCTTCCAGTAGATAAATGGAATATTGATGTGTGTATGACTGGTGCACAAAAAGCAATAGCTGCTCCTCCAGGAATTTCACCAATATCTGTTAGTGCTAAAGCCAAAAAATACATGATTGAAAATCCACCAGCTACAATGTATTTCAATTTAGCAAGATATTTCAAATTTTATGATGAAGAAAAACACACTCCCTTCACACCTGCATTACCGTTACTTTATGCATACAGAGAAGCATTAGCTATAATGTTAGAAGAAGGATTACAAAATGTCTTTAAACGCCATAAAGTCTGTTCAGATGCGTTATACTCTGGATTAAGTGCAATGGGTCTATCTCCGTTTGCAAAAGAAGAAGATCGTTCAATCTCAATTATAGCATTAAATTATTTGGATGGACTTGAAGACAAAACTTTCAGAACTACACTAGCTGATAAATTCAAGGTGTTAGTTGCTGGTGGCTTTGGTAATCTTAAAGGTAAAGTATTCAGAGTTGGATGTATGGGTGAAGTTAGTCCGTACCATGTAATGAGAACTGTATCTGCAATTTCATCTACATTAGCTATGATGGGATTTGATGTTGATGCCCAAGCAGGACTAAAAACTGCAGAAGAAAAATTAAAGTCTCTCTAAATAACTGTTGAATTGAATTTTAACACAATAGCCACTTTCAATCTATCTGATCTAAACTGTAGACTTTGACAAAGTTTAACTTAATATAAGGAAATTCGAAACCGATCACATTGACTTTTGATAAAGGCTCATTAATTCTAGTTGATTATACTGCAAAGGTAAAAGATACTGAAGAAATTTTTGATACCACTATTGAAGAAGATGCAAAAAAACATTCTATTCACGAATCAAATGTCAAATATCAACCAAAACTAGTTTCCATAGGAGAAGTTTCTTACCCTGTTCTCAAAGGGTTGGATGAGGCACTTGCAAAAACAGCTGTTGGAGATAAACTCACAGTTGAAGTAACACCTGACAAAGGTTTTGGTGAAAGGGATTCTAAAAAAGTTAGAATGATTCCTATTAGAAAATTAGGCGAAGATGCAGAGAAAGTTACAGTGGGTGATTCTATTGAAATTGATGGTAAAAGAGGAATTATTCGATATATCGGTTCTGGTAGAGTACAAATAGATTACAATCACAGATATGCAGGAAAACATATTCTGTTTGATGTAAATGTAATCAAATCACTTGATTCTCCAACTGACAAAGTTGATGGGATTCTTAAAAGTAGACTTCCTATAGAAGACAATAAAATAGAATTTGACTTAAAGGATAATGAAGTAAGTGTTGTAATTCCTGAAGAAATTTTACGTGCTGACGGTTTACAAATTATGAAACACTTTATTCAATTAGATGTTTTCAAATTTGTTCCAACTTTGAGTAAATTAAATTTTGTTGAGTCACATATCAACAAACAAACTCAGGAAAAGAAACCTGAAACAAAAGAAAAATTATCAGAGCAGAAAACTGCCTAAATCACTTTAGTACTCTTTGCAAGATTTCTTGCCCTTCTTTCGGTCATCTCTATTTCTTTTAAGATGGTATACCTTTCAGGTCTCAAATCCTGTGCAATCATTAATGCTTCAATAATTTGATCTTCTTTTAACCCAATTTGTTTTGCAGTAGTTGGTGCTCCTATATCCTTCAATGTTTTTACTATTTTCTTCCAATCCTTCCCTTGAAGTTTTGTAATCATAATAGCACCTAAACCACATTTTTCTCCGTGCAATCCCTTCCCAGGTGCAATTCTATCTAATGCATGAGAAAAAAGATGTTCGGCACCCGAACATGGTCTACTACTTCCAGCAATACATGACGCAACTCCTGCACTAATTAGAGCTTCAACAATCACTCTTACATCCAATCCCTTCTTAGCATATTGACTTGATTTTTCCATAACTATTTCTGCACTCATAATTGCCAAATTTGCAGAATATCTTCCGTAATACTCACCCATTTTATCTCGTCCTAATTTCCAATCTTTCACGGCACTGATGTTTGCTACCAAATCTCCACATCCACTTGCAAGTAACCTAGTCGGTGCTTTTTTAATAATGTCAATATCTACAAAAACACCCAAAGGAGCAGTAGCAACAATTGAATGGGGTTTCTCACTTTTTATTGAAACGAATGGACTGGCAATTCCATCATGTGATGCAGCTGTGGGTACGCTAACAAATGGAATATCTAAATTAAAAGCAACCATTTTTGCAGTGTCTACAGAGCGACCTCCTCCAATTCCTGCTATTATGTCACTATGATCTTTTTTCACATCAATCTGAATTTTCTTTAGATTGCTAAACTGATTATCTTTTGATGTATGCCAAACAAATTTAATTTTTTTATTTTTTAATGATTTTTCAATTTCTTGTTTAAGAATTCTTTTTACATGAATTCCTGAAATTAATGACACTTTCTTTGGTTTAGTTAGATTATGAAGAAATTCTGCAAAGTCATCAATGTTCTTTTCACCTACAACAATTTGTCTAGGTAGTTCCATTGTGTGTGACTGCATGCGATCTTGATTTTTTATCATTATTTATGATTTCAAGGGATCAAAAAGTTATTTAAAAGGGAGAGATTCAACTCACTTTATCTTAATAGGTGTATTTTGTCAAATAACGTTGAAGAAAAAATTTTGCATGGGACTACCACTGTAGGTATCAAGGCTAAAGACGGTGTCGTATTATGTGCTGATATGAGAGCCAGTGCAGGCTATTTTATTGCAAATAATAATACCATGAAAATTCAACAAATTGACTTACATGCGGGATTAACCTTGGCTGGAGGCGTAGCAGACGCACAAAATATTGTTGATATTTTACGCTATCATTCTAATCTTCATAGAGTCGATAAACAGGGACCAATCTCAATTCACTCACTTGCAAGACTCTGTTCATTGATATTTCATCAAAATAGAGGATATCCGTTCATGGCTGATATCTTGCTTGGCGGTTATGATGCAAATGGTCCTTCATTATTTAACGTCGATATGTTTGGTTCAGTTGAAGAGAAATCATATGTTACAACTGGTAGCGGTTCACCAGTAGCTTATGGTTTACTTGAAGAAGAATACAGAGAGGACCTTACAATTGAAGAAGCAAAACAAATAGCTTTACGAGCTGTTAAAGCCGCAATAACTAGAAACATTGGTACTGGCGATGGAATTAACATCGCAATTATGGACAAAGATGGTTTCCGTCTATTAACTGAAGAACAAAAGAAATCCGTCATCGAACTTTAGTGATTTAATGCAAAGAAAACAACCAGAAAAAGATTCACCTCCTAGTGGTCAGAATATAATGGCTACCATACTGCAAAGTATGCCAAAAGAGGCAAGTATTACAAAAATAGAATATGAGGGACCAAGAATTGCTCTTTACACAAATACTCCTCGCTATTTGATGGAAAACAATGATACAATATCAAATCTTGTAAATATAATCAAAAAAAGAATTGTTGTCAGAACTGATGAATCAATTAGAAAACCTGAAACTGAAGCTAGAAAAATCTTAGCAGAGTGTGTTCCAAAAGATGCAAATTTACAGGGAACTATTTTTGATACCACTACTGGTGAAGTATCAGTTGAAGCAAAACGACCTTGGTTGTTACAAAGAAATGCAAAAGAATTCAATCATGTTGAGGTTACCGAGAAGATAGGTTGGAGATTACGTATCAGAAAATCCACCACTATACCTTCACGCACGATTCAAACAATTAATGCAACTCTGAAACAAGCTTCCTCTGATAGAAGCAAACAGCTTAAACAAGTGGGTGATGAAATTTTCAGACCACGACTATCTCAAAGAACTGAAGTATCACTCCATACTCTTGGTGGATTTGGTCAGGTAGGAAGATCTTCAATGTTACTATCTACGCCAGAAAGCAAGATCTTAATTGATTGTGGACTTAATCCTGGCGCACGCTCTCCGATGGATGCATTTCCAAGACTAGATTCTCTAAATATAACACTAGATGAACTTGATGCCATAGTTATTGGGCATGCACACTTGGATCATACTGGATTCTTACCTGCACTATGCAAATACGGATACAAAGGCCCAATCTATTGTACTGAACCAACCCTGCCAATGATGAATTTGATTCAGTTAGATGCAATCAAAGTCGCATCTGCCCAAGGCAGAACTCCAATTTATGCTGAACGAGATGTTAAACAAGTTATGAGACAGACAATTACTTTGCCCTATGGAACTGTGACTGATATTTCACCTGACATCAAGCTAGTTTTTGCAAATGCTGGTCATATACTAGGCTCAGCTTTATGCCACTTTCATATTGGAAATGGCGATCATAATTTTGTTTATTCTGGTGATATTAAATTTGGAAAAAGTATTTTGTTTGAAGCTGCTAGTTGGAATTTTCCAAGAGTGGAAACATTATTGATTGAAAGTACATATGGTCTTAAAGAAGATATTCAGCCAACCCGACAAGAAGTAGAATCCTCTTTCATTAATGCAGTAAATAATACTTTAGCAGATGGAGGTAAGGTTTTGATACCTATACCAGCTGTTGGGCGTGCACAAGAAATTATGATGGTTATTGATCATTATATGAAATCAGGAGAAATGGTTGAAGCACCAGTCTTTACAGAAGGAATGATCTCTGAAGCATCAGCAATACACGAATCATATCCTGAATATCTCGCACGAGAACTTAAGCAAAAGATTCTGGAAACAGATGATAATCCCTTTGATTCTGAATACTTTACAAACATTGAACATGCAGATGCCCGAGAAGAGCCAATGAGGGATAATTCACCATGCATTATCTTAGCGACATCTGGAATGTTGGAAGGCGGACCTGTTTTAGAATACTTCAAAAATATAGCGCCTGATAAAAACAACAAAGTGTTGTTTGTTTCCTATCAAGTGAATGGAACCATGGGAAGAAGAGTTCTTGATGGTTCAAAGCAAGTAACCATGTTAGGAAAAGAAGGCAAAGTTGAAGTTGTTTCAGTTAACTGTGGTGTTGAAAAACTTGATGGTTTTAGTGGTCACAGTGATTACAATCAGTTAATGTCATTTGTACAAAGACTAAGACCAAAACTTCGTCGTGTATTAGTTAATCACGGAGAACGTAAGAAATCAGAAAGTCTTGCTATGAATATTAGACGAATGTACAAGCTATCCGCACATTATCCACAAATTCAAGAAGCAATAAAATTATTTTAGATCGTATTCTGGTTTCCAGATCTTTATGCTACTTGGAGCAATTATGATTCTCTCTTCTCCTAATCTTGCAATTTCAGCATTAGCAGCTTTTGCTATGGAATACAATTCTTCAACTACTTTACGAAGTTGTTCCACATCTTTTTGAGCCAATGGTGTAACCCGTAAAATCAAAATCATACCTTTTTTGATATCTTCCTTGATGGAATGAACATCACTGATATCTCTAATTGTTATGGCCTTTAGAAATGTAGAATTTTCTTGTTTTTGCATTCTTATTGAAAATATTATCTACTTCCTCAAAAACTCTTCCTTAGTTATGGATAATTCTTAAAAAATTTCACGCCTACATTCTAAATTTAATGTAAGACTGTTCTTCTGCAGATTCACAAATAACTTCTTCAGATGAGTCACCGTTTTTGACAGAAATAATGCTCTGTTTATTTTTTGGTGCGTCTGAATATCTTAGGGTTACAGATGATGCAAACTCGACATGAGATTTTGCATTTTTACCGCGTAAAATTGAAACCGGTCCTACGTAGTCTTTGGCTTCAAGTAAAATATCTCCTGGCAATGCCAAAGCTTTAATCATTTCATTTTCATCTTTATGTCTTCCAACTACAAATTTTGTTTCTTCATCTAATCTGAAATGTCTTCCAATTTTCAGTAAATCAATTTCATTAATTGTTGGAGTTTCAATATGATCAAACAAATCTTTAGCTTTAATTCCAAATTGTGGTTCTGTTAGCAAACAACCGCCACCTGCATTTGGTGGATTTTCTATTCCGTATTCTTTAGCCATTTGCAATTGAGTTCTTCTTGTCCTGCCTTTGATCATTCCAAGATTCTCTCTTTTGATCAAACCATCTTTTTCTGCATCTGTTGGTGGTAATAATCCAGCTGATAGTGGCCTGACAATTTTTCCCTTTAAGTTTGATTCATTTTCAATAATGTGTAACGATGGTGCATGTTGACTCATTGGACGTTGACCTAATACTTCTCCTGAAATAATAAATTCTGCACCAATTTCTTCCATGTGTTTTTTTGCTGCATCAAACATCATTGTTCTACAATCAACACACGGATTAAACCCAGCACCAATTCCGTGCTTTGGATGTTTTAACATTTCAATGTATTCATCACCAAGATAAACTGTTTTTAAATTTACATTGAGATCATCAGCTCTTTCTCTAATTTCAAATCCACATCCTCTTCCACAATCAAAATCGCAAAAAGGAGTTTTTATTGCAACAGCTGATACATCAAAACCTTGTTCTTGCATCATTCTAACTGCAAGTTGACTATCTAATCCTCCTGATAGCAATGCAACCACTTTCTTCTTCTCTTTTTCTTCAGCCATTGCGATCTGGCCTGATTTTCCATATACAAACTTTACATCATACATAAATTGAGAATTGGAGATGTTTCTGTATGAAGCAACGTAGAAAGAATCTTCTCAAATATGCTCAAAAGATCGATTGTGATGTTCTGATCACATTTGAGCCTGAAAATCTATTTTACATGACTGGATTTTGGGGTGAGGCAATTGGTCTACTTGAAAAAAATGGAAAAACTATCATTATTGCACCTGAACTTGAAGTTGGAAGAGCAAAAGAAGAATCTGAAGATTGTGATGTAATTACCGCCGAACGAGGAGAGGGTCTAATAACTTCAGCCATCAAAAAAATTAAGAAAAATAGAGTTTGTACTGATTGCCAAAATTACTCTGTAATGATGTCATTAAAAAAATCAATTCCAAAAATAAAATCATCAACTGAGCCATTTTACAATGCACGTATCATAAAAGATGAAAAAGAAGTACAAATTCTCAAAAAGGGATCAAAAATCATTGATGAAATGTTCCAAATTTGCTCAAAAAAGATGAAAGTTGGCCAAAAAGAATCGGAATTACAAACTATTTTGATGAAATATGCAATGGAACAGGAAATGTTTGATACTGGTTACAAATCTACATTAAATCCACTAATTATTGCCGGAGGTCCTAATGGTGCACTTCCACATGCTGAAGTCACCAATAGAAAATTCAAAAAAGGTGATCTTGTAGTTACTGATCTCACTCTAAGATACAAAGGATATGTCTCTGATGCAACAAGGACATTTGCAATTGGAAATATCTCATCACAAGCAAATGAAGCTTATGAAATCGTAAAAGAATCTCAAAGACTTGGACTAAAAGCTGTAAAACCAAATATTGACTGTAAGGATGTTGATACTGCATGTAGAAAATACATTGAAGAAAAAAATTATGGCCAATACTTTATTCATTCAACAGGTCATGGAATTGGATTAGAAGTACATGAACTACCAACTGTATCTTACAGAAGTACTACTAAATTAAAAGAAAATATGGCAATCACTGTAGAACCCGGAATCTATATTGAAAACAAATTTGGAATTAGAATAGAGGATTCGTTGATTGTAAAAGAACGACCAGTCGTAATGCACAAATTTACTAAAGATTTAGTCACGATTTGAGCCTAATCATAATAATTTACTAATTCAATAATGTGTTTTCCTTCTGAGTTATTTGATATAATTTCTTCAGATTCTATATTCACATTCCAATCATAATTCATTTCGCCTTTATGGGATTTAAAATTAAATTTAACTTGGTATTCTTCAGAACTAATCTTTGTTACGGCTAAATCAACAACAGTTTTTCTATGATCAAAGATTTTCTCATTAGGATATTCTTCGCTTATTTTGTTCTCTATTGCTTCCATTACAGTTAACCCATCATCGTTTGGACCGTCATATTTCATCAAAATATCTATAACTTGTTGGTCTTCATCTGACAATTCAGGAAAACTCTTTTCCAAAGTTCCTTTTGTCATTTCTGGAATTACAAATACTACTAACATTGCAATCAAAGCAAGATAAATTGGAGCTCTCTTTATAAGAAATGATTTAAAATCATTCTTTTTTGGCTTATCCTCTTTTTTCTTGTCGTCCTTACCCATTTCTCTCTAATCCTCTAGTTTTTTGCACTTAGAATTAAAACTTGCCAAGGAAACAAAATCTCTCCGTTTTTTTTGGTATACCGTGATGTTTTTTCTTTAACCATTTGTTTCAACTCTTTTCTTTTTGAATAATCTAATTCATTTAGCTTTTCTTTTAGCGGCTTTGCGATATATTTTAGATATGTCTTCCAGTAATCTTCAAAATTTCCTGGACTATATTGAAAAATAAATTCTTTAACTTTAATTTTTGAAAATCCCGCTTTACTTACTTCTGATCTTAAAGCAGATTTGGTACCGAATCTATCTAGATTTGGAGAGCCTGGAGGAACATAGTCTGGGATATATTTGATAACTGAATCTAAAATATTGCTAAAATAAGGAACTTCTTTTGCGCTTCCATGAACTGAAATTCCTATATCACCTGATTTTTTGAGACTATTTTTCATGTTTTTTAATGCCTTTTGCGCGTTTGGAAAGAAAAACAATGCATATTGGCATGTAATGACATCGAATTTTTTAGAAAAAGAGAACTTTTCGGCATCAGTGTTTACAAAATTCACATTTTGTTTTTTACCATTCCATTTTTTTGCAATTTTAATTGCAGTAGTGGAGGTGTCTACCCCTATAACATATCCTAATCTTCCAATTTTCTTTCGGATTTCATTTGTAACTACTCCAGTACCACATGCAATATCTAAAACCGTATCACCTTTATTGATATTTACTAATTCTACTAGTTTTTTTGTACTTTGAAATGGCCCTTTGTTCACACTAGCCCATCTCTTATGATATCTGGGAGCAACTTCATTCCAAATTTTCATATTACGTTGTTTGTATTCTGAATGAATGAATTTCATTTTACATGCTTCCACAATCTTTGATCTATTTTATGTAATCTCTTCTAAATTCGATTTTATTATTTTGCCTGTTTCATGATAGTATCTATGTTCTAATTGTTTTAGTTGTTCCTTTAATCTTAAATTATTTGATTTTGAAAATCTTAGTTTAGTTTCTTCGTATTCTGCAACTAGTCTTCGAAGTTCTGATTTTTTCATTTGATTTTTACTTCAATTTGTTTTCTAATAATTTTAGCAATTTTTTCTTTATCCATCCATCTTGAGACAACATTCTTTTTAGAATCTACAATGATCACCTGATTATTCTGAGGATTTTTCTTGTATCTGATTGAACCAATATCATTTGCTATGATCATATCTGCAGATGAATCTCTCAATTTTTTCTCAGCTGACTTGATTAATTGATATTTTGTCAAATTTGTTTCTGCTTTAAAACCAATAAGAAATACATTTTTTTGATATTTTTTTATTTCATCAATAATTTTTGGGGCTTTTTTGAGCCTGATATTCATAATTGACTTGGAGCTTTTGATTTTCTTTTTACTTTGAACAGTCGGAACATAGTCTGCAATTGCTGCCGCCATAATCACAATATCGAATTTTTTCTTCAGTTCTGATTTTACCGTAGCACACATTTCTTTACTGGATAAAACATTGATTATTTTTGCACCTTTTGGCGGCTTTTCTATTCCTGGTCCATAAACAAAAGTTACTTTAGCCCCTGCAGAAATTAATTCCAATGCTAAACTGACTCCTGTTTTTCCAGAACTTTGGTTTGTAATTGCTCTTATGGGATCTATTTGCTCAATGGTTGGCCCTGCAGTCATTAAGATTTTCTTATTTTTTAATATAGACGAGGATCCAAATTTCTTTAATACATTTTCTAAAACATCTTCAGGCTCTGGAGACTTTGCTTTACCCTCAATCATTTTGGGAGCAAGGAATTGAATTTTATTTTTTAAAAATTTAATGTTTTTTTTAACGGCTGAATTTTCATACATTGATGCATGCATCGCAAGACACATCAAGATTGGGATTTTTGATCCAAAACCTACTGTAAGTACGGTTGATACGGGCGTATCATCAATGCCATTTGCTAATTTCCCTAGCGTGTTTGCAGTTGCTGGATACACTACCATCAAATCTGATTGATTATAATCTGCTAATCTGATGTGCTCTAATTCACCAGTAAGTTTTGTAATTACGTTATTACCTGTAGCCCACTTGAAATATTCTGGTTGTATTAATTTTGTGACTGCATTACTTGTAACACATTTCACATCTGCTCCATGTCTCATTAGCAATCTTGCAAGTTCGATTGCTTTGTATGCTGCAACACTGCCTGCAACACAAAGTACAATTCTTTTCCCGGTTAATTCCACACCATGCGAATTGACTATATCTAAAGATGGATGATCTTTTTTCTCTATCTTTTTTTTAACTGCCAATTTGTTCACGTAATTTTTTTAGCTCTTCTTCATTCATTGAGAACCAGTTCTCTTTAGTGGGAAACTCGCCTGATTCTACGTCTTTTTTATAATCTCCAAGTGATTTTACAATGTCTTCAGATAAATTCATGTATCTTTTTGCAAATTTTGGTTTAATCCTATCATACATTCCTAACAAATCTTGAACAACCAGTACCTGTCCATCGCAATTTACCCCTGAACCAATTCCTATTGTGGGTACACTAATGGTTTCAGAGATGATTTGAGCAACTTCATGACTAACCATTTCTAATGCAATGCTGAATACTCCTGCATCTTCAAGCTCCTTTGCATCTTCTATTAGCTTCATTGCAGTATCTGTTGTTTTTCCTTGCACTTTGTATCCCTCTGAAAGGATCGTAGTTTGAGGTTGTAATCCAATATGCCCCATCACCGGAATTCCTACATCGACTATTGCACTAATTGTTTCAGCCATTATTGAACCGCCTTCAAGCTTTACAGCATCTGCTCCTGCTTTGATTAATTTGCCAGAATTATTAATGGCATTTTCAATACTTGCTTGATATGACATGAATGGTAAATCTGATACTAGTAAGGAATTTCTTCTGGCTCTACTGACTGCTTCTGTAAACATACACATCTGATCCATTGTCACAGAAATTGTGTTTTCATACCCAAGCATTACCATTCCTGCACTATCTCCAACTAACAATACGTCAATTCCAGCTTTGTCACATAGTGAAGCTAAAGTGTAGTCATAACTTGTAATTACTGAAACTTTCTTCTTTTCTTTTTTCATGTTTAAAATATCTTGAACTGTTTTATGCAATTTTAGCTCTCCTTGTCAGGTTATTTTTTATTTGAATGACATTATCTCTTAAATTTTTTTTATTATCAAAATCACTGATAATTTTTTGAAGACTTTTTTGATTCTTTTTTGACAGTTTTTTTAATTCATTGATTAACAAATCAATTGCTCTTGTTACATTATCTACAATTGTAATGTTGGCAGTTTGTGAAGTTCTTGAAAGGGGGTTTAGATCAAATGTAATGACCGTTTTTCCCGCCTTCCTAAGTGCCATGGTTCTGTCTCCATCTTCTAATGGCACAACTACTACATCTGCTACAAAAATTCCGTCTTTATCGACTATTCTTCTTGCAGAATCAATACCGGGCAGTTTTTTAGATGAGGCAATATTTGAACCTAAAACTTCACTAGCCCCATTATTTTTGAGAGTTTTAATGATTGCTTTTTTCCTTTTTTCATTCGTATAAAATAGATTTACCTCAAGTTTTGCTCTGACTTGTTTTGATAGCTTTACAATCTGTTTTGGACATAATGCTGCTATGTTGCCATTAACTGAGATTACAGGCATTTCTGCCAGTAGTAACTGCGCGGCTGCAGCTTTGATGGCACTTGTTGCAGCCTTGCCTGTTTTCTCTCCTAAAAGATAATCAAAAGCTTCTCCTCTGCCTTGAGCTAAAAGTCCTTCTTTTGCAACTAATCCATTATCAAATCCGTTAACTAGTTTTTCACGAATTAAAAGTGATTTGGCTCTTGGATGAGATTTAGGAATTAGATGTGGCATGATTTTAGTTAATTTAATAGAACTCTTGCCCCATCATTATCCAATTCTGATTTTATTATAATACCATCTGGATATTTCTGTATAATTCCTAAAACCTCATTTTCTTTTTCTTGCGGAATCATTGAAAAAATCGTTTCTCCAAAAAGTGCGATTCCACATTTAATATTATTTTTAGACAATTCCTCAACTAATTTCTGCATTCTTGGAGTCATTACATCTACGTATCTTGCAAATTCTAATGACATGTCTTGAAAATGCTCATAATCTTTTGATTCTAATAGTCTGTTTACCATTTCCCCTCCAAGTCCATTAATTTGAGACAAACGTTCTTTGATGAATTTATTTGTAGATATTGGAGAAAAACATATCATGATTACGGAAATTTTATCTGTAGTAATTTTTTCAACGTGACCGATTCCTGGTGCTCCTGCTTTAACACGAATTTCAAAACCGCCATGAAATGATGCCAAAACATCACCTAGTCCTGTTTTACAATTTACTTCTGCATTGTGTGCAATCTGTCCAATTGTTGTTTTATCTAATTTTGTTTTAAGAGCTTGATCTAATGCAAAGGATAGAGATAATGCAACTGCACTACTAGAACCTAAACCATATCCGACTGGAATTGATATGTCATGTTCAATTTTAAAAAACTTGGTTGAGAATTCTCCTAGTCTTAAAAATTCATTCAAAACATATTCTGAAACATCTATCTTATCTGATTGATATCCATTTGATGTAATTTCAAAGTTTGATTTTTGATCATTTCTTGTTTCTATTTTTACTCTAGTAGTAACTCCCTGTTTGATTGAGAAACCTGCTCCCATTGATCCTAAATTTTCTAAATTATTTTGACTGTCATCTAAATGGGCTTTAAAGAAGCCTGTAACATGTGCTGGACAAAATGCCGTTGCCTCCATTGATTTTAGTTTAAATTTTACACAAAATATAAGAATATGGCTTAAATTAATTAAATTAGTATAAATTGACTAAATTCATTCGACGCCTACAAAGAATTGGAAGCAGCGTCCTGGTATCGCTGCCAAAAGAATGGGTTGTTGCAAATAATTTAGATAAAAGCAGCGAAGTTGAAATTGAAACTGGTCAGGATAGTGTCTCTATATCTGCTAACAAGGAAGTGCGACCAACAAAAAAACTTGTAATTTCTTA
>Ga0224497_10001169_pt1 | contig 17050 bp, 14 predicted proteins | sample SF_Jul11_sed_USG_4_FD_167970 | JGI IMG/M metagenome (GOLD analysis project Ga0224497, IMG submission 167970) | Sediment microbial communities from San Francisco Bay, California, United States - SF_Jul11_sed_USGS_13 | ecosystem: Environmental > Aquatic > Marine > Sediment | place: USA... | reverse complement strand
GGGTTCGTGCGCTCGCTGCTCGCGTTAACGCGGCCGTCGTCAGTGGAGGCGAGTCACTCGACCGAGCGCTCGCAGCGACGCCGATGGATGATCCTCGAGACGCTGCGCTGTTGCGCGCGATGTCTTACGGGGCGCTGCGCTGGCACGATCGCGTTCAATGGCAGGTAGAGCAACTGTTGACTCGGCCGTTGAGCCGGCGCGATGTGGCGCTTGCCGCGCTCTTGCGCGTCGGACTCTTCCAACTGCAGTGGCTGCGCATTCCCGAGCATGCCGCCGTTGCAGCGACCGTTGCAGCCGCAACGATGGTTGGGGCCGAGCGTGCCAAGGGCCTGGTCAATGCCGTCCTGCGGCGCTTCCTGCGCGAGCGCGAGGAGCTAGACAGCCGCATGCAGACTAACCGCGAGGCGGTTGTGAGCCATCCGCGCTGGCTGATCGACTTGCTCGAGACGGACTGGCCGGAACAGGCTGAGGCCATCCTTGCGGCGAACAATGCCCCGCCACCGATGTGGCTGCGGGTCAATCGGCTGCGCGGCAGTACCGCTGCGTATCTCCGGAGGCTCGAGGCCGCAGGCATCGAGGCCGTGGCAGCGACCGATGCGACGAGCGCCGTCATGCTCGCCCAGCCGCAACCCGCCGCAACCGTACCGGGTTATGCCGAAGGCGACGTGTCGGTACAAGATGCCGGAGCCCAGCTGGCTGCGGGCTTACTCGACCCCCGCCCCGGCCACCGCGTTCTCGACGCGTGCGCGGCACCGGGTGGCAAGACCGCGCATCTGCTCGAAACCTGCCCAGAACTCGGCAGGCTCGTCGCCCTGGATCGGGATCGGGAGCGTCTCGCCACACTGGAGTCCGGGATCGCGAGGCTAGGACTAGAGGCGACGATCGTGCACGGAGACGCCGCCCAGCCGGCGCAGTGGTGGGACGGCAAGCCGTTCGATCGCATTCTGCTCGACGCCCCTTGCAGTGCCCTCGGCGTTATCAGGCGTCACCCGGACATCAAGCGCCTGAGGCGGCCCGAGGACATACCCGCGGTGGTTTCACGCCAGGCCGAGCTGCTCGCTGCGTTGTGGCCGTTGCTGGCCCCGGGTGGCAAGCTGCTCTATGTGACCTGCACGGTGGCGCGGCGTGAGAATCAGGGCCAGATCGAGGACTTTCTTGCCGTCACGGCTGATGCGGCGCCGGATCCGCCAGGCGCCGCGACGCCACGGCAGATCTTCCCAGGGGAGGCTAATATGGATGGGTTTTATTATGCTTGCGTTCACAAGAACGAGATGAAGTGAGACTTCCCCGTGTACGTCGCGGTCGCCACCCTTGTAGAGCTGTGCCGCCGGAGCCCGTCGGCGCCGGTGATCATACTCATGCTCTGCGCACTCTGCCTGGTTGCCTCACCGGCGCGAGCCCAGGAGGAGGATCCGGGGCGCTTCGAGGTCCGCTCGGCGAGCGTCGAGCTCGATGAGGGCATCTACTACCTCAACGCGTGGCTGGAGTACCGGCTCTCTAGCGGCGCGCGCGAGGCACTGGAATCCGGCGTCCCGCTGACGATCGAGATCGAGGTCGAATTTCTGCGCAGCCGGCGCTTCTGGCTCGACGCTGCCGAAGCGAGCCTGCTGCAGGCCTATGAGTTGCAGTATCACGCGCTCAGCGAGCGGTATCTCGTTCTGAACAGTAATGTCGGCGAACAGAATTCTTTCGCGAACCTGTTTTCGGCGCTGAATTTTCTCGGTCGTGTGAACGCCTTGCCGCTCATCGACGAGGCGTTGCTGGAAGCCGGCGAGTCTTACCAGATTCGCCTCCGGACGAGCTTGAGCACTGAGGACTTTCCGGGCCCGTTGCGCCTGCTGACCTTCTGGCGGCGCGATTGGTCCCTACGCAGCGAGTGGTACGAATGGCCATTGGGCGACTGAAACGCGTAGCCTACATCGCGGCCCTGATATTCGGGACCCTGTTGTGGCTGACGGTTCTGTTGCTGTTTTCGCAAGTGGCGCAGAACTCCGAGGAGTTTGCCCGCCTGCAGCCGTGGATATTGCTCATCAATATCGTGGGTATCGCAGTCTTGTTGCTGCTGATCATCGGCAACTTCTTTCACCTGATCAGGGATTATCGGCGCCACGTCCCCGGCGCGCGCCTCAAGGCCCGCATGATGATCATGCTCGTCGTGTTGACGGTCTCGCCGTTACTGATCGTCTACACGTTCGCCGTGCAGTTCATCAATCGCGGTATCGATAGTTGGTTCGACGTGGACGTCGCGCAAGGTCTCGACAACGCGCTCGAGCTCAGCCAGACGGCGATTGATCTGCAGATGATCGAGCACCTTCGCGAGCTCGAGGCGATGGCGCAACAACTTGCGGCAAGCGGTCGCGCCGACATCGTCGGGGAGCTCGGCGATCTCAGACGCAGTACCGAAGCGTTGGAGCTCACGATCTACGGCGCCAACAATCAGATACTCGCGACGAGCTCCATGAACCCGGAGGCCGCCGTGCCGGGGTCCGCGCGTGACGATCTGATCTTTCAGCTGCGCCAGGGCGATGCGCAGGACTGCTGTGTAACGCTGGAGCCGCCGCAGTCCGACCGCGGTTACGAGATCTTCGCAGCCGTCAACATGATTTCGAGCGTGCCGGCCGCCGAAGTCCGCGTGCTGCAAGGACGGTTCGGCGTAGACCCCCGAATCAGCGAGCTGGCGAATCTCGTCCAGGACAGTGTCGGTCAGTACAGCGAGCTTTCGTATCTGCGCAATGCGCTGAAGTACAGCTTTACGCTAACGCTGAGTCTCGTTTTGTTGATCACGATGCTCGCTGCTGTCTACGGTGCGTTCTTTTCAGCCCGCCGGCTCGTCGTGCCGATCCAGCAGCTCATGGCCGGAACGCGGGCGGTCGCACGCGGTGACTTCGAGACTGTGTTACCGCTCCCGGCGCGTGACGAGATCGGCTTCCTCGTCAACTCATTCAACGATATGACCCAGCGGCTGTCCCGCGCACGCGAGGATGCGCATCAGAGCCAACAGGACGTAGAAAGCGAGCGCAAGAAACTCGAGATCATTCTTGCGCGACTTTCTACGGGCGTCGTCTCGCTCGAGCCGGATCTGCGGATTCGAACTGCAAACCAGGCTGCAGGCGCAATTCTTGGAGTAGATCTGGACACGCATCTCGGCGAGTCGCTCGTTGATCTCGCGGCGAGCAGACCGCTGTTGTCGCAATTCTTAACGGTCGCGCGGTCGCATCTGGATCGCAGCGATCACGAATGGCGCGAGCAAATCGTGCTCCGCGGCGATGTCGGGCGCCGAGTGCTCATGTGCGCCTGCACGGCCCTGTCGGGTGACGACGAAGATCTTGGTGGCTACGTTATCGTGTTCGATGACATCACGGCGTTGCTCCAGGCTCAGCGCGACGCGGCCTGGGGCGAAGTTGCACGACGTCTCGCGCACGAGATCAAGAATCCGCTGACGCCGATCCAGCTGTCCGCCGAGCGGCTCAGGCGCCGGTATTTGCATGACGATCTCGAGGATACCGAGCTGCTCGATCGCTCGACCCATACGATCATCCAGCAGGTTGAGGCTATGAAGGATATGGTCAACGCTTTCAGCGAGTACGCCCGCGCACCGGACATAGATATCAGCCGCTTCGACCTCAACGAGCTCATTCGTGAGGTCGCTGAGCTCTACCTACACCGCGAGCCGCCGCTCGCGCTGACGTTGGATCTCGATCCAGGTCTGCCCGCTGTCGAGGCGGACCCCGGAAGGATCCGCCAGCTGCTGCACAATCTCATTCGCAACGCGCTCGAAGCCATGGAGCATCAGCGGGACGAGCGACTCGCGATCGCGACGCGTTATCGGGACGGCAGGCAGGCCGACGTCGTGGAGATAACCGTCGCGGACAACGGCCCGGGATTTGCTGCGGAAATCGTCGACCAGATATTCGATCCCTATGTCACGAGCAAGCGGAAGGGAACGGGGCTTGGGCTCGCGATCGTCAAGAAGCTCGTCGAAGAGCACGGCGGTCAGATCAGCGCGCAGAACGCGGAGCGTGGCGGCGCTGTCATCAGTATACTGTTACCAATCTCAGGCGAGGCTGGAGATTCGCCGGCGCATACCGCGGGTCGTCCCGACAAGCGCCGGCAGCACGCATGAAGCAAGCACGCATCTTGATCGTCGACGACGAGTCGAACATCCGGGAGCTTCTCGAGGAGATTCTCGTCGAGGAGGGCTACGACGTAGCGACGGCGGAGGATGGGGATAGGGCGCGCGCCGCCTACTCGACCGAGTCCTTCGATCTCGTGCTACTCGACATCTGGATGCCGGACGTGGATGGGATCACGTTATTGCGTGAGTGGGCCCAAGCCGGTGAGTTGGTTCCCGTCGTCATGATGTCCGGTCACGGTACGGTCGATACTGCCGTCGAGGCGACACGCCTTGGCGCGATCGATTATCTCGAAAAGCCCGTCTCCCTGGCTAAGCTGTTGAGAACGGTCGACAAGGCCCTCGAGCAGCGTCAGGCGTCCGAGCGGCGGCAAAGTCGCTTGCCGCCAATGGTTGCACCGGTCGGCAAGAGCGAGACGATGCGAGCGTTGCGCGAACAGGTCGCGAAGATCGCGCACCATGATGTCAATACCTTGATCACGGGCGAGCCGGGTAGTGGCCGGGAAGCATTCGCGCGCTACCTCGCCAGCTCGAGCAGCCGTTCTTCGGAGCCGTTCGTGGAAATCACCGGCGGTTCACTCGATGCCTCCGACGGCCGCCGCCGCCTACTCGGTGAACCCGGAGCGCCCGGAGCGCTCGAGCAAGCTCAGGGCGGAACGCTGTTCATAAACGAGCTCGGCGACGTATCGCCCGAGATTCAGCAGCTGCTGCTGGGTGTCGTCGAGGATCGCCAGTTTCGGCCCGCGGGTGCGGCTACCGATTGCACTTTGGACATGCGTATTCTCAGCAGTGCCCCTCAGGGCTTCGAGCAAGACGTGCAGGATTTCAGACGAGCCCTGCTTTCGCATCTGAGTGTCGTCGTGGTCCGTGTGCCGCCGCTCAGGGAGTACTCCGAAGATGTGCCGGAGCTGCTGCGCTATTACGTGGATATGCTCGTCGACGCCGAGAACTTGCCATTCCGGCGATTCAGCGTGGCAGCGCAGAACCGTCTACGCAACTACCCGTGGCCGGGCAATTTGGGCGAGCTCAGAAACATGGTCGGCCGGTTGCTCATGCTGGGCTCGGAAGACGAGATCTCGCTCGAGGAAGTCGAGGCGGAACTGTCGACAGAGGCGAAGGAGACCGAGCTTCTGGTCCAACAGGATCTGTTGGCGATGCCGTTGCGCGAGGCGCGCGAGCAATTCGAGCGCGCTTATTTGCAGCAGCAGCTCATGCTGTGCGGCGGCAAAGTCGGCCAGCTCGCCAAGCGCGTAGGTATGGAGCGCACGCATCTGTATCGCAAGCTCAGATCACTGGGTGTCGACTTCCGCCAGGTCATGACCGAGGACTGAGGCATCGCTGAGAGCCGAATCACTGCGGTGATGTCGGCGCGGCCGTGAATCCTCCATTTGCGTCGAACTCGAACAGCGCCCCGCCAAAAGCGCGCTCGGTCAGTTCTCTAATCAACTCGAACGCCTGGCGCTGCGCATCCCAGACCGGTCCTCCAGGCCGAATTTGCTCTGCGGAACGGATGCGGCCGCGCACGAAGCTCCCGTCAGGCTCCAGATACGCCACGAGCAGCGGCGCAAGCCCGGCGTAACCTGCCACGCTGACGCCATAGTAGGTCGCAAAGTTTCCGAGGCTGTAGGCGATCAGGCGGCTCCGGTACAGCTCCATCGCACGCGGGACGTGCGGGCCGTGTCCGAGCACGAGGTCAGCGCCGACGTCGATGACCGCACGGGCGAATCGAACGACCTCTCCGCGCGTCTCGCCGAAATAGAACTCCTCCTCGAACGGTAGCTCCAGTGCGGCAGGACCCTCGGCGCCGCCGTGAAACGACACGATCACGATATCGTGGTCTACGGCGAGTGCCGCGACCTCTTCCACGGCTGTCGGAATATCGTTGAGCAGATAGGACTCGCGCGTCGGCGAGAAAGCGATGAAAGCTATTCGCAGGTCCTCGTGCATCCAGCTCGCGATGTCGCCGCGCCGCCCAGAGTGGCGAAGGCCGTAGTCATCGAGCACGGCCATCGTCGCGGTCCTGCCGTCTTCCCCGAAATCTCTGGCGTGGTTATTCGCAAGGCTCAAAACATCGAACCCAGCGTCTCGCAAAAGACCGGCGTAACGCGGTGGTGAGCGAAACAGGAAACAGGCATCCGGATTCGTGCAAGTCTTGGCCGGCTCGCCGCCGTCCACAATGACGCCCTCGAGATTGCCGATGGCGATATCTGCCGCTTGCAGCACGGGCGCAACGGCTGCGAGAAAGCCCGCTCCATCGTCGTCGGGAAGACGATTCTCGGGATAGTCCGTGCCGAGCATGATATCGCCGGTTGCTGCAACACTGACCAGTTGATCCTGCGCGCTCGCTGAGACTGCCCAAGAGCAGGCTAGTATCGCGCAACAAATTTTCGGCGGCATGAGGAGCTAGTTCGGTACGCGAATGAGCAAGACCTCTATCTCGGCATCCCAGAGTCGCCGACGAACTTGATTGAGGTCCTCGAGATCCTCGGTCGGGCCGATGCGCACGCGATGATAGATGTCGTCATCGATCGCGACGCGTTGAACACGCGATTCGATGCCGAGCAGGGCGAGGTTCGCCTGCATACGATCGGCGTCGGCGAGCTCGCGGAACGAACCGGCCTGCAGCACGTAACTGCCGGGCTCCTCCACGGCAGTCGCTCGGGCGTCCCGGATCGCGTCCGTCTCGACCTCCGGTATGACGACCTCGAACTGCGGCAGCATGTCGTAGAAATCGAAGCGCGCGCTCGGATGGGGCTCCTCTGCTACAGGTGCGGGATCAGGCCGGGTATCGACGACGGGCTCGACGGGCGCAGGATCGGGTGCCTGTTCGCGCGTCGCGGCAGCCGATACGGGCGCGGGCCGGTCGCGAACGTAGATCGCGGCGGCGACGACGAGTCCCAGGCTCAGCCCGAACAACATCCAGACCCAGCCGGGCGTGTGCCGCGACTGTTTCCGGGATTTCGGTTTCTTGCGGGTTGCCATCTCAGGGATCGCTTACATGGTTGTCGGCGCCGTAACGCCGAGCAACGTCAAGCCGTTACGAATGACTTGCTGTGTCGCCAGCGCGAGCGACACGCGCGCATCGCGCAGCTGCGCATCGTCGACGAGGACTCGGTGGGCGTTGTAGCAAGCGTGAAAAGCCGCCGCAGTATCACGAAGATAGTGGGCAATCTGTTGGGGTGCGCGGTTGACTGCCGCCAGATGCACCTGCTCGGGATATCGGCTCAGCGCCACCATGAGTCCATGCTCCTCGGGTTCAGTCAGGCGGGTGAGGTCGGCGCCGGCGGCGCCGTCGAAGACGATGTTCTCTTCCTGCATACGGCTCAGCATGCTCGCGATCCTCGCGTGCGCGTACTGGACATAGTAGACGGGATTGTCGTTCGAGTGGGATTTCGCGAGCTCGAGGTCGAAGTCGAGATGCTGGTCGTTGGATCGCGACACGTAAAAAAAGCGTGCGGCATCGTTGCCGACCTCCTCGCGAAGCTGGCGCAAGGTCACGTACTCGCCCGACCGCGTCGACATCTGCATTTTTTGTTGACCGCGGTACAGTGTCACGAATTGCACGAGCCGAACCTCTAGACACTCGTTCTGCTCTCCCATGGCTTCGAGCCCAGCGCGGACCCGTGCAATGTAGCCGTGGTGGTCGGCGCCGAGCACGTCGAGCAAATGCGTGAAACCACGTTCGCGTTTCTCGAAATGATAGGCAATATCAGAGGCGAAATAAGTCGTGGCGCCATTTTCCCGAACGACCACGCGGTCTTTCTCGTCGCCGAAGTCGCTCGCGCGAAACCATTTCGCGCCGTCCTCGGTGTAGAGCATCTTCCTCGTCGTCAGCAGGTCGAGCGTCCGCGCAATCGCGCCACTGTCGACGAGGCTGCGCTCCGAGTACCAGTGTTGTGGCACGACGCCGAAGTCCTCGAGATCGCTCTTGATGTCGGTCAGCACGCTCGTCAGCGCTGCGTCGAAGACGACCGCGAAACCATTCTCGCCGAGGATCGATTTGATCTCGGCAATCGTAAGATCGAGCTGTTTCTCGGGATCGGCGCTGTTGTCGGCGAAGACTTGCCGTAGCGCGGCAAGATCGCCGTCGAGCTCTTCGCCGTGCTCGCGCAGCAGCGCCTCGGCGACCTCGATGACGTAGCCGCCTTGATAGCAGTTCCCCGGAAACGGCACTTCGTGCCCTAGATGCTGCGCATACCTGAGCCAGACACTGGCCGCGAGAATGTCCATCTGTCGACCGGCGTCGTTGACGTAGTACTCCTCGTGAACCTCGTGACCCGTTGCGCGCAACAGGTTCGCGAGCGAGGCGCCGTAGGCCGCGTGGCGGCCGTGGCCAACGTGTAGCGGCCCGGTCGGGTTGGCCGAGACGTACTCGACGATGATCCGGTGTCCAGCACCGGTCTCTGAGCAACCGTAGCTCGGGCCGTCTTCGAGGATGACGCGCAATTCCTCCTGGTACGCGCCCGGGATGAGCCTGAAGTTGATGAAGCCGGGACCGGCGATCTCCGTCGCCTCGACGAGCGGCGAGTCGGGCAGTGCGGCAATGAGATCGGCTGCGAGATCGCGCGGCTTGAGCGACAGTTTTTTCGCCAGACGCATCGCGACGTTGCTCGTGAAATCGCCATGGCGCGCGTCGCGCGTGCGCTCGATCTGCGGCGCCAAATCGCCCGGGTCCAGGGGTCCATGGTTCGCCGTGATCTCGGCTAGGGCCTCTCTGAGCAGGAAATCGAGTTGTGCGCGCATGCGAAAGGTCGCTCGAAGTTGAAAGCGCGATTCTACGCGATGAGCCGGAGTTCTGGGGTCATAGCTCGGTGGGATCAACGTCGATGGCCCAGCGCACCTTGCGGGCCTCGGGCCAACCGCGCGCCTGCACGAGGAGCTCGTCGACGACAGCATGTAGCGGGCCGCGCCGCGCGCATTGCAGCAACACCTGCGCCCGGTAGCGCCCACTGCGACGCTCCATGCTGGCCGGCGCGGGCCCATGAACGCCGATCTCAGTGCCCAATGCTCGCGCGGCGCGCGCGAGGCGGTGCAGATACTCGAACGCGGCTGCACGTTGCACGGCGTTCGCCCGCCACAGGACCAGATGGCTGAACGGCGGCCAATCGGCTGCGCGTCTCTCTGCAAGCCCGATCTGCGCAAAGCGCACGTAATCTTGCGCGAGCAGGCAGTCGAACAACGGGTGTGAGGGGAAATGGCTCTGAATCAGCACCTCGCCCGGCCTGTCGGCGCGTCCCGCGCGGCCTGCGACCTGGATGATCGTCTGCACGAGACGCTCGTTGCTGCGAAAGTCCGTGCCGAAGAGACCCTGATCCGCATTGAGTACGCCGACGAGCGTGACGTTCGGAAAGTCATGCCCTTTGGCGAGCATCTGTGTGCCCACGAGTATCTGCGTCTTGCCTGACTCGAGATCGGCAAGCACGCTCTCTAGGCTGCCGCGACGACTTGTCGCGTCTCGATCGAGCCGGCCGATTACGACATTCGGATACAGCGCCCGCAGCTCCTCGCTGACACGCTGGGTTCCAGCGCCCACGGCAATACGCTCGGCGCCACAGCTCGCGCAGGCCCACTTGAGCGCACGCTCGGCACCGCAGTGATGACAGCGTAAGCGCCCGCTCGCCGAATGTATCGTCATGCGCGAATCGCAACGCTGGCAATCTTCGGCTACCCCGCAGTCCGGGCAGAAGAGCACGGGAGCGAAACCGCGGCGGTTCAGGAACAGCATGACTTGATTGCTCGACGCAAGGTGCTGTTCGATTGCGCTGAGCAGTGGTGTCGAAATGCCGTTACGCACGGCATGGTGGTTCAGGTCGATGATTCGAACGGTTGGTGCGCCCGCGGAGCCGATCCGGTGTGGCATCCGCAACAGGTGGTAGCGGCCTTGCTCGGCGTTGTGAACGCTCTCCAGCGATGGTGTCGCGGAGCCGAGCACGACGGGGATGCCAAGACGCTGTGCACGGTAGACCGCGAGATCTCGTGCGGAGTATCGAAACCCTTCGGCCTGCTTATAAGAGTTGTCATGTTCCTCGTCGACGATGACGAGGCCTGGCCTATGCAGTGGCGCGAATACAGCCGAGCGCGTGCCGACAATGAGACCTGCGTCACCGTTGCGGCACCGCTGCCAGGCGTCGAGCCGCTCGGTGTCGGTTAGCGCCGAATGCATTACCGCCAGACGCGCGCCGAAACGCTGTGCGAGCCGGCCAACGAGCTGCGGCGTGAGGCTGATCTCGGGCACGAGCAGCAGGCTCTGCTGGTCAGCTTGAATCTGCTCGGCGATAAGGCGCATGTAGACCTCGGTCTTGCCGCTGCCGGTCACGCCGTGGAGCAGGAAGGCGTTATAGCCGGGTGCGGCCGCGGCGATCGCTTCGAGCACGTCGCGTTGGTCGTCGGTGAGTGCAGGCACAGGTCCAGGCTCGTGCTCCACCGTCTCGCGGCGGGTGCGTGGAGCCGTCGCTGCCCTTGCGAGCCAGCCTTTGTCCTCGAGCGTCGCCAGCTGCGCGCGCGTGTAGCCGGCCTCGCGCAGATCGGATTCTGCGGCGGTGTCGATCGTGGCAAGCTGTTCGAGCAGCGCCGCCTGGCGCCGTGCACGGCGGGCAAGCGCGGTCGTATCCGTCTCACGTCCGGCTGCCGTGAGCTGCCAACGAATCTCCGGTGCGGGCACGGCAGCGCGCCCCCGGCGCAGCAGAGCCGGCAGTGCTGCGCTGAGCACCTCTCCGACGGGGTGATGGTAGTAGCTCGCGCACCAGACCAGCGTTTCGCGCAGATCTGCGCCGATGAGGGGCTCTTCGTCCAACGCCGTCGTCGCACGCTTGAGCTTATCGAGCCCGACCGGGCTCGTCGCCGGGTGCTCGAGGACGATGCCGGTATGCGACTTGCGTGCGACCGGCACGAGAACGCGGCAGCCAGGTAACGGTGTCGGGCCCGGCCCGGCCCAGAGATAATCCAGGCCCTCGCGGATCGGCAGCGGCACGGCCACCCGGATCACGGGCATCTCGTTGGTCATAATCTGCGAACTGCGGCTCCGACCGGCGGTTTTTGAAGTCTGTGTCAACGTTTTGGGCACAGACGCGTTATCTTGAGCGATGACGGTACGATGCGTCGAGTCGGTATCCACGCGTATGATCAATCTGGGCATCAGTGTTGAACAACGGTAGGCGAATGTCCTCAGCGGCAGTCATGAGTAGCGGCGGGCGCCTGGCCGAGGAGGAGCAGGGCTTCGTGCTCGAGAGCGAGTTGAATCGCTTCCTGAGTGAAGTGGAAGCGCGAGCTTATCGGTTTGCGGCGATCGGCGTGGGCGATCCTGACGAGGCGCTCGATGTCGTGCAGGATGCAATGATCAGTCTCGTGCGACGCTACTCGAAGCGGCCAGCGGAGGAATGGCGGCCATTGTTTTTTCGGATATTGAGCAATCGGATTCGTGATTTTCACCGCCGCCGGCGTGTCCGCGACTCGGTGTTGCGCTACTTCGGCGGTCAGCATGGCGAGCAGCCCGACCCCGTCGCAGCCGCAGCCGACCCTTCGCACAACCGCCCGGAGGACGAGGTCGCGCGTGCGGATGCGATGGCGGCGCTCGAGAGCGCGCTCGCCGAGCTGCCGACCCGGCAGCGCGAGGCATTCATGCTGCGCAATTTCGAGGGACTGAATGTCGCCGAGACCGCCGTGGCAATGCGATGCTCGGATGGGAGCGTCAAAACGCACTACTCGCGGGCCACACACCGCCTGCGGGAGATATTAGGTGAGTACTACTGATGAACATGCAAGACAAGCCGGCTGAAAGGGAGTCGCTCGAGGGCAGCAAGGCGCTGTTCGACAGCAGTGTCGATACTATCGACGGGGCAACGCGCGCGAGGCTACGCGCGGCACGCGAGCGTGCGCTCGAGGAGCTGGTGCCGCGGACCCTGTTCGGCGGCGCGCGGCTGTGGATACCGGCGGTTGCCGCCGCGGCGCTCGTCGCGCTCGTGACGCTGCCGCTCGTCCAACGTAACGGCACAGACGCCGATGCCGGCTTCGAGACGATGGCGGCGGCGGACCTGGAGATCCTGCTCGGTGAGGAAGAACTCGAGATGCTCGCGGAGCTGGAGTTCTACGAGTGGCTGGAACTGGAGGCTCCGGATGAGTCCGGCGGTGAGAGCATTGATGGCGTCGGATGAGCGACGACGGGCCGCGCGGCAGTTAGGTGGGCTAGCGGCACTCGCAATCATGCAGGCAGCGCTGATGCCGTTGGCTGGCGCGGACGAGCCGGAAGGGCCAGATTTGGATCTGCTCGAATATTTGGGCAGCTGGCAGGGAGACGACGAGGAATGGCTCGCCGTTTCCGAATGGGATGCGAAAAGCGATGCGCAGGGGACAGAGCCCGAGTCGCCTCGCGAGGAGAAGGACGATGAATAGGACCCTCAAGTTGGCAGTCGTTGCAATCGGTCTTTCGGGACTAGCGCAGCTCGCCACGGCGCAGGGCGTCAATTGGGACGACCTCAGCGAGGCGCAGCAGCAGCTACTTTCCGGACATGCCGAGGCGTGGGCCGAGCTCGCACCCGAGCGCCAGACGCAGATAGCGACCGGAGCTGAGCGCTGGTTGCGTATGAATGGGCGCCAGCAGGATCAGGCCATGCAGAGATTCCAGCGCTGGGCATCACTCGACGATGCGCAGCGCAGCGAGATTCGCGAGCGCTACCAGACCTACCGCCGCCTGGACCCCAATGCTCGCCGCCGCATTCAGGATGCCTACCGCCGGTTTCAACGCATGCCCCCGGAGCGGCGTATGGAACTGCAGCAGCGGTTCAGATCTTTGAGCGACGACCAGCGACGCATGCTTCGAGATCGCCGCGCCCGCCCACCCGCGCGGCGCGACTGACCGGCCCAACCCCCCCTCTGAGCCGCCCGATTCGACGTCGCGGCCGCCTTTTTGCGTTCCCGGCGGGAACGCCGTTGCCGATTTGTTTACAATCGCGCCAGCACTCGGCGGGGGTCCGGTAATGGGAGCTGACTCCCGGCCGGCAGCCGCTCGGAAAACCACGAGAAATCTACGGTCAGTCTAAGGTGTCGGCTCGGGCTTGCCGGCAGGAGTAATGCAATGAGAATCGGTATCCCCAAAGAGATCTTTGAGGAAGAAAGACGCGTGGCCGCAACACCGGAGGTTGCTGCCAAACTCAGGGATCTCGGCTTCGACGTCGCCGTCGAGTCTGGCGCCGGCGCCGCCGCGAGCTTTGACGACGAGGCCTACCGCGGAGCGGGCGTTGAGGTTATCGGTGATGCCGCGACGCTGTGGAGTGACAGCGACATCATCCTGAAAGTCCGTGCGCCACTCGACGGCGGGCCGCAGGACGAGATAGGCCGATTGCGCGACGGTCAGGTTTTGGTCTCATTCCTCTGGCCGGCTCAGAACCCGGAGTTGCTCGACAAGCTTGCGGCCAAGGGTGTGACGACGCTGGCAATGGACAGCATTCCGCGTATCTCGCGTGCGCAGAAGATGGACGCGTTGAGCTCGATGGCCAACATCGCCGGCTATCGTGCCGTGGTCGAGGCGGCGCAGCATTTCGGCCGCTTCTTCACGGGCCAGATCACGGCTGCCGGCAAAATTCCGCCTGCAAAAGTCCTCGTCATCGGTGCCGGTGTCGCGGGCCTTGCGGCGATCGGTGCAGCGAAAGGCATGGGCGCGATCGTGCGTGCGTTCGACACGCGGCCCGAGGTCAAAGAGCAGGTCGAGAGCATGGACGGCGAGTTTTTGTTGCTCGACTTCGAGGAGGAAGGCTCGGGCACGGGCGGCTATGCGAAGGTCATGAGCGAGGAGTTCATCAAGGCCGAGATGGAGCTGTTCGCTCAACAGGCCGAAGAGGTGGACATCATCATCACGACGGCGCTGATTCCGGGCAAGCCCGCACCGAAGCTCATTACGGCCGAGATGGTTAAGTCGATGAAGGCCGGCAGCGTCGTCGTCGATCTCGCAGCGGAGCAGGGCGGTAACTGCGAGCTCACGCAGCCGCATAAGGTCGTTGAACAGCACGGCGTCACGCTGATCGGTTACACGGATCTGCCGAGCCGCCTGGCGGCGCAGTCGAGTCAGCTCTACGGGACGAATCTGCGTCACCTGCTGACAGATATGTGCCCCGAGAAAGACGGCCAACTCGTTGTGGACATGGACGACGAGGTCATTCGTGGCGCCACGGTCGTCAAGGGCAACGAGATCACCTGGCCGCCACCGGCACCGAAGCTCAGCGCCGCACCGCCGAAGCCAGCCGAGCAAAAAGCTGCCGAGCCACCGCCCGCGCCGAAGCCGCGGGCGCCGGCCTGGGTCGGCCCCGCCGTGACGTTCGGGGTCGGAGCGCTCGCCCTGTTGGGCCTAGGCTCGGTAGCGCCGCCGTCGTTCATGGCTCACTTCACCGTGTTCGTGCTCGCATGCTTCGTCGGCTACATGGTCATCTGGAACGTGACGCCGGCGCTGCACACGCCGCTCATGAGTGTCACGAACGCCATCAGCAGCATCATCATCATCGGTGCGCTGTTGCAGATCAGCTCCGGGGAGACCTGGATCATGTGGATCGCAACACTCACGGTGCTCATTACGAGCATCAACATCTTCGGTGGGTTCGCGGTTACGCGGCGCATGCTGCAGATGTTCCAGAAGTAGGAGACCGTCATGTCTGAAGGAATAGTCACAGTCTCTTATATCGGGGCAACCGTACTCTTCATCCTCGCGCTCGGCGGTTTGAGCCATCCCGAGACGGCTCGAAGGGGCAATCTCTACGGCATGATCGGCATGAGCATCGCGATGCTCGCGACGATCTTCGGCGTTGTCACAGGGAACTACGCTCTTCTGATCGGCGCGCTCGTGATCGGCGGCGCCATCGGTTTCACGCTCGCATTACGCGTACAGATGACGCAGATGCCAGAGCTCGTCGCGATCCTGCACAGCCTCGTCGGGCTCGCAGCCGTGCTTGTCGGCTTCGCGAGTTTTCTCGATCCCGAGAGCCATTTCATTGGCGTCGAGCTCACGATCCACGATATCGAGATCTACATCGGCGTGCTGATCGGTGCCGTGACGTTTTCGGGTTCGGTCATCGCATTCGGTAAGCTCAGCGGCAAGATCGGCGGTAAGCCGCTCACGCTGCCGGCGCGGCACTGGCTGAATCTGATTCTGGTGCTGGCCATGATCTGGTTCGGTGTCGAGTTCGTGCAGGGCTCGGCGGCCGGCGAAGGTCTGACGCCATTGCTGATCATGACGGCTATCGCGCTCTTGCTCGGTATCCACATGGTCATGGCCATCGGCGGGGGTGACATGCACGTCGTCGTTTCGATGTTGAACAGCTACTCGGGCTGGGCGGCATCTGCGACCGGCTTCATGCTCAGCAACGATCTACTGATCGTCACAGGCGCCCTCGTCGGCAGCAGCGGCGCCATTCTGAGTTACATCATGTGCCGGGCCATGAATCGTAAATTCATCGCTGTCATCGCGGGCGGCTTCGGCACGTCGGGCGGCACGACGGTCGGAGCTGAAGATCAGGGCGAGGTCGTGCCGATCAGCGCAGCGGAGACAGCCGAGCTGCTCGTGAATGCCAAGGAAGTCATGATCGTGCCTGGCTACGGCATGGCGGTTGCGCAAGCCCAACACATCGTCAACGAGATCACGCGCTGCCTGCGCGACAAAGGCGTCAACGTGCGCTTTGGTATCCACCCCGTCGCTGGACGCATGCCTGGGCATATGAACGTGTTACTCGCAGAGGCCCGCGTGCCGTACGACATCGTATTTGAGATGGATGAGATCAACGATGATTTCCCCAAGATCGATGTCTCCATCGTCATCGGCGCGAACGACATCGTGAACCCGTCGGCGCAGACTGACCCCGACAGCCCGATCGCGGGCATGCCCGTGCTCGAGGTCTGGAAGGGAGATACGACAATCGTGCTTAAGCGCAGTATGGCGACCGGCTATGCTGGTGTTCAGAATCCGCTGTTCTTCAAGGAGAACACGCGCATGTTGTTTGGCGACGCACGTGAGAGCCTCGATGAGGTGCTCAAGGGCCTGTAGCCGTCGTTCTCCGGCGGTAGTACGTTTTACGACTTCGTTACGGGCGGCTGGCCGGTTGGTCAGCCGCCCGTTGCATATTCGCTTCGTCTCGGAGACACTTGGTCGCGCCGACCTCAACGCCGGCGGTTGAAGCATGGAGCGTTTTACCGTAAGCCAGGAGGTATTGCGCACTGACGTCGCGGGCATGCCGCTAGAGTGGATCGATTACCGCGACGCCGTGCGGCTCTACCATACCGATCAAGTGGCCTATGCGTGTGGGTCCTTGATCTATGCTGTGCGCGGTGGTTTTAACGCGCGCTCGGGAAGGCGCAGCCTTGTCGAGGTCAACTCGATCATCGCAACGCTCGGCAATGCACACAGCATCGAGCGTAATCACGAAAGCTATTCACCACCGCTGAACAATCGCACGCTGTTTCGGCGCGACGGTAATCTGTGTATGTACTGCGCGCAACGATTCAGGACCTCCGATCTGACGCGAGATCACATCACGCCGCTGAGCCTAGGCGGCCGTGACGCGTGGACAAATGTCGTCGCTGCCTGCAGGCGCTGCAACAATCACAAGGGCGGCAGGACGCCGGAACAGGCCCGCATGGAGCTCGTCGCCGTACCGTTTACGCCGACGTATGCGGAGTACATCTATCTCAAGGGTCGGCGCGTGCTGACGGATCAGATGGCCTACCTGCTTACGCATTTCCCGCGCAGCTCTCCGCTACACGCGCGTCTGAGCTCGGCGATTCAGGGCTAGGCCCCGCTACGGAGATTCGTGACGACGCTCACAGCTGGCGCGGGATCCAGGCCCTAAGGTTAGCGAATCATCCCGTTCGTGAGAACACTGATGACGTTCAAGCTCCGGTTGCCTTTCGGGTCGAGCGCCAAGCAGCAGCCAGAGGGGCCGC
>Ga0224497_10001168_pt1 | contig 17051 bp, 11 predicted proteins | sample SF_Jul11_sed_USG_4_FD_167970 | JGI IMG/M metagenome (GOLD analysis project Ga0224497, IMG submission 167970) | Sediment microbial communities from San Francisco Bay, California, United States - SF_Jul11_sed_USGS_13 | ecosystem: Environmental > Aquatic > Marine > Sediment | place: USA... | reverse complement strand
GACCTTATATGTCCAGCAAGGATGTTCATATTACAGTATTGAGCGTCTCGTAAGGTCGATTTTCGCGGCCCATCTAGATCTTTTGTGCGCCAGCTTCCCGCGATAGCTGACGCTTATTGCCAAGGCCTGGGAGACAATCTACGGCCAGTTTCGGACTATAGGTCTTCCCATCGCTCTAAATACATCTCCAGATTTCGTCGATTCGATGGTCATTTAAACGCCGATTGATACAAATCATTACCCTGAAAAATACAGCAGTTATTTTAGGTATCGGTAATCTTAGAGGCATATTCGGGTGCATTTCCCCTATGTTAACCCGGATGACCTGCGGGAGTTGTCGGTAATATGAGATCCGTATATATCCGCTTGTTAATGCTTTTCTTTCTGGCAACGTCAGGTTTTCAGTCCTTTGCCGAAAAGGACTCGGAATACGGAGATATCATCAAGAACACGCCGGAATACAAAAGGATCACAACGCCGAAACCGAAAGACGATTACGATCATCATCATCATTATAATTATCCGGTTTATCCTCCGGTGTATCCGCCGCCCCCCGGATATTATCGACCAGCTAGCACGAGAGGTGACGGTTTACCTGGAGTTTTCTATCTGGGCGTGACCATCGGAAAATCTGATTTCGATTATGACGATATCGAGGATGGCGACGCATCCATTTTTCGATTTGGATATCGACCCTGGGAAAGTCGTTTGGGATACGAGTTGTCTTTTTTCGATTCGGGGGACTCGGACGTAACGAGTTTGTCCGATATTGACATCGAGGTTGATACGATCAATCTCGTGCTGACTTTCAATAGCGTAAGGAATGCCCAATCACGGCTTAATCTATTTGGGCAGGGTGGTATTTATTTCGCTGATGTGACGTTAACCGGTCCGTTCGATAGCGTGCGTGAAAATAGTAACGGGTTCTTACTTGCAGCCGGTATCGAGTTCATGCTCAATCGGCATTTCGGGCTTAGAGCGGAAGCCTATCAATTGTTCGATGTCGAAGATTTTGCAAACGATGAATCGATTACGACCTTCAATTTCGGGGGGCAATTATTATTTTGATCCCGTGCAAAGAAGACGGAGTGCTCGGAAATAGTGCTCCCGCCGCTGGATGCTCGCTATCATGTCCATGGGTAACTATTACTGGCAGAAGGGTGTCCCGGCGTAATAGATTAAAGCGATCACTGATGTCTCGGGCATGCAGTTAGCTAATCGAATATCGATCTATGCCGATCCCGTCGATTCGAGTCCCGCATCTGAGTTTCCGCTATGGGCCGTAAATCGGCGCTAATATATCGAGTCTGAGGGTTTGTCTTCTCCAGAGCTAACGCTCAGATGAGCGTGCAGGGCTTCTCGAATCGGCTAACAGCTGCCGTTCATTCGAGCCTTAAGAAGGTGGCAATCACGACTTACCGGTCAATTAATTTGGGGAAGAAGCCGCAAGTTATCGACTACCCGGCAGCCGAAAATCAACTTGATTGGATAACGCAAAGGGGGAGCGATTGAGTAATTAAATGTCTAATTGATGCAAATCAACTAGAAAAATACTAATCGATATATAAAGTAAAAAACGGACAATAATTTTGAGAAACCATGCCAATCTACGAATTCAAATGTAAAAGTTGTGGTCATAATTTTGACATCGTCGAAACGTTAAAAGAGCATGACAAACACAAAGAAAAGTGCCCTAAGTGTAAAAGTAAAGATATTGAGCGCGTACTAAGTACAGTTAGTGTACAAACGTCTAAAAAATCTTGAGTCGTAAGATATACCTTAGAGGCTTAAGAAAAATAAGCGGCTATTTCCTAAAAATCAATGGTATTTGACCGCAATACGAACAGAAATCGATCCCGCTCTCTCCCCTTTCCCTGAATAATTCCCAGTGGTCATCAGTTGCCGTCTAAATTCTCATCCCGAGCGACGGGTTTCTCCTTGTTACACTATCCCACCAGTAAGCGAGGCAAACCTATGATCGAATCGGCTCGCGACAAGACTCGCAGTGGTTCTGCGAGGACAAGGCCACTTTACTGGTCCAGCAACACGGAGATTTCACCTAAGCGGGGTTCGTATTCGAGTTCGGCTGTGGAGCTGGTCGCTGCGCACTGCGCATATTCGAGGAATACCTGTCTGGTTCGGCCCTCTAAAGCGGAGTAGATGTAAGTCCCAGAATGGTTCGACTGGCCCATTCCCACCTTGCGCCACACTCATCACGGGCGGAGGTGATCCTTACCGAGGGCGAGCACCTGGTTGAGGAACCCGCCGAGTCCCACGATCGATTCGTATCAAATTACGCCTTCGATCTACTGTCCCAGGAGGATATCCGGGCCGTGCTTCGTCAGGCCCACCGGGTGCTTCGCTCGGATGGCTTGCTCTGCTTGTCAGGCATTTCCAGCGGGGCCGGTGTTGTCTCGCGGGCGGTGATGAGCGTAGTGAGTTAAATTCAGTCTATTCGATCCACTCTTGTCGAAGGGTGTCGCCCCGTCGAGCTCCTGCCGTTTCTGTCGCAGTCGGAATGGTGGGTGCAACACTACTCCGAGCTCGTGGCTTTTGGCATTTCATCCGAAGTCCTGTTGGCGAAGCGGCGTTAACAGGGTCGCCAAAGAAGCGCATTTAGTCGGCTACAACAGTTGTAAACTGGATATTTCCCAATAACGGGCGCTTACAAGCAATCCCCAAGCGGCGAGCTTAAGCCAATAGCAGTCGCTGAAATAATCAAAAGAAACCCACCAAGAAGCGGCGGGTTAATTAAGTCATATAACTGACTTAAGGGTTTTTTAATTTTTATACAATTTCTGCCTGGAATCATCGCCTGTATGGGTTAAATCTCGCCGCTGATAAATATAATTGATGGACCTGCACTCCTTATAGCGGACGCTAATGACATCACCCCAGACTGCGGTAATCGGCCTATTTGTTTAAAACTACAAGTTTTTCTGAGCGCCAAAATTATTTGTGTCTTAACAATTTCAAAAATTTTTTGCCCGGGGGGAAGAGCTTTAACTAACGATCTCTTTGAACAGAGCAACTGGCGAGCTTACAAATCGAATGCTGTACGAAGTTCAGAATGTTTAGGGTTTCCGCAGAAAAACAGCCCTCTATTTTTTTCGAGTTTTTCAACAGAACAGGCCAACTGGTTTTGTCCTGGAAAAATGGGCCGATAACAAAGTCCAGACAACGGACACTCGTGTTCAAGCCTAACGATTAATCGCTAGGCTCGGTATGTGATAAGATTTTGGCTCCTTGCTTCCATTTGGATTATCAATTGTAAGGAATCATCTCGCGGGCAAGCTTGTGATTATCTTTCTGGGGAAGGTGCCGGATAACGTCCTCCCATTTACGAATACCGGTTCTGAATGCGATTTCTGAAACTGTTCGTCCCCCTGGCTCTGATGTTGATCGGACTGCCACTGGCGGGCATCATCCTGGCCGGTAAACCGCTTGACCTGTATTTGGAGTTTCCACCACAAACCGCATACGTGGTCCACGCAGATTTTTCCTGGTGGGTATTTGCATCGACAACGTTGTTCATCGTCGTTGCGGTATTTCCTTTCCTCCGTCGGATCGCCCGATTCCGGTTGAGCGGTGAGGAAAATTCGGTCAACGCCGCACGCTTTCCATGGTGGGGTTGGCTCGCCCTGGTATGGCTCGCTGTCGTCTGGCTGCTCGCATGGAGCAGGTTTCCGTGGTTTGCGCCTGTTCAGGCATTTACCTTCACTATGCTCTGGCTCGGCTACATTGTGATCGTCAACGCCCTGACATGGTGGCGCACTGGCCGATGCATGTTGACGCATCGCTCCGGGTATTTTCTGGCGCTAGCCCCGCTCAGTGCCATCTTCTGGTGGTTCTTCGAGTATTTGAACCGTTTTGTTCAGAACTGGTTCTACATTGGTGTTGACGCGATCGGACAGTGGGACTATTTCTGGCAGGCGACGTTGCCCTTTGCCACGGTGTTGCCAGCGGTTCTGGGAACGCGCGAGCTGCTGGCTGGCTTTCCACGTCTCAGCGGGGGCCTCAAGAATGCGTGGACCATAACCTGGATACATTCGAAACTGATTGCGTGGATTCTACTGATGGTTTCCGTCGCAGGGCTCGCGGCAGTCGGCGTTTGGCCGAATGCATTGTTTTCACTGCTCTGGCTCGCGCCACTTGGGTTGATCACGGCGCTGCAGATTATCATGGATGAAAAGTCTGTCCTGGACGGGCCGGTTAAGGGTGACTGGCGGGAAATCTGGCAGATCGCCTTGGCAGGTCTCGTGTGTGGATTCTTCTGGGAGATGTGGAATTTTGGGAGTCTGGCTCACTGGGAATACTCGGTTCCTTTTGTGCAGCGCTTTGAGATTTTTCACATGCCTTTGCTGGGATATGGCGGTTACCTGCCGTTCGGTCTCGAATGTTTGGCAGTAGCTAAACTTTTGGATGTGCTCTGGCAAAAAAAGCATCAGGTGTAAATTTAGAGTCTATTTTCTCCTAAGGAGACTCTGGAAAGCGCTGCTAAGGCTTCGTTCCTCGGTCAGGAATGGGCGTCTAGCAACAAATCAATAATATGGTATCAAGTCGAAAGCCTTACGATTAAGCTTTTAGATGGCTGACCCAGGGGGGAATTGAGCATGACAATTAAGCGGAGTTGGCTTGGCTGGACCACCCCAGTAAATGCCGATAAATATAGAGTGCTTCTTCACGATCAGGTATTCCCCTGTATCGAAGCAAAAAAAGTATTCCTGGCTATTTATGAATTGAATTACTTCGTCGAGAGCACGAGGATGAGGCTGAATTTATAACTATCACGACATTTGAGTCGATTCGGAATGCTATCGACTTTCACAGAGAAGATTACACGCGTTGCTATGTCCCCGACGAGGCACAGAAAGTACTCGAGTGTCAGGATCAATCCTCTCCACACTATGAGACTGTAGAGTTAAGAGTGTATGGAGAATAGGGCATCAAGCAGTCGCATCTAGTCGGAATAGGTGCCCGAGCTAATACTTCATGTTTCTTCAAGGCAGACGCTGAATAATCTTTTCGGCGGGTCAGAGACCGACCAATTCCAGAAATTGGGAAGAAGCATTAGCACCAGGAAAGCACAGTTACATTGGCGATGTATCAATAAGTTCACGGAAGTGACAAAATGATGCGTCCTGGGGCAAATTCGATTGCAACAATGATTCCATCGATTTTGATCGTCGGCCTCGACGATGCGCCGCCAATTCCGATGCAGATCGGAGCGCCTGAAACGGGTAACTTTCGGGGGTATGAAGTCGATTTATTGGAAGAGGTGGCAAACCGTCTCGGTGCACAGCTTTGTTATCGTCGAGCGTATTGGAGCGTGATTATCGACGAACTCGTCGCCGGTGATATAGATGTGATCTGCAGCGCTGCGACAATCACCGAAGAGCGGTGCCGTCAAGCCGACTTTTGTCAACCACATTTAAGCTTGACGCTTGCTGTGGTTACCCGGGACGATACGGCGGACGTCGGGACTAATTTCGCTGGTTTGCGTGTAGGCTTGCGCAGTGGAACTACCGCCGAAGAATTTGCACGAAGTCACGGAGTATCTGATCCTGCGATGCTTTGTGAGTCTAACGACGCAATGTACGATGCGCTCGCCGCTGGCAGTCTCGATGCCGTAATCGATGATTCTCCCATTGCGACATATTATGCTCATAAGATCCCGGGGCTAAGGTACGCGGGCGGATTGCCGAATACGGATGGCGCGTACGCTATTATGGTGCGCAAAGGCAACACTGAGCTGGTCAGCGCAATCAACGAAAAACTCGTCGAAATGGACCATGACGGCACGCTAGCTAAATTGCATGCTCGCTGGTTTGATTGAAACCTCGATCTAATCGTTACTCGAACGATGGTATGTGCTCCCGAAAGAAGATGCTGAATAACGCTTCCTGAGCTTCTCGAAACCGCCCAGCGGACTCTTAAAGTCTTATGAATAGTTCTCCGATTTGATCCAGCTCAAAACAATTTCCATCAGTCACTTCACGCTAATGTTTGTTATGGGGTGGGGAATATAAGCAGGGCCGAGGCTTTCCAGGATTCTAATAAAGAGACGGTACGGTTTAAATGGAACATAAAAGGATGAAGAGTGGGCAGGCTGTTTAACGCCGTTAGTTGGCGAACGAGACTAGATTTCCGCGGGGCCTGGTCACTGGCCATGGCAATATCCCTATCGACCCTACTGTATCTAATCTCGGCGGGCATTTTGCGCGCTCAAGTTACAACCGACGAGCTACACGGTGACTGCCTTTCCTGCCATGTCACGGACAGTCAAACCGATGGCTCGTTAATACTCGCTGAACCGGAAGTGTGCCAACTTTGCCATAGCCCCCACAATGATCATACCGTATTGATCCAACCGATAAGGGTGGATCCCTCGCTGCCCCTGACTAACGGCTTGATGACCTGTGTCACTTGCCATGATCCGCATTCACCGCAGCCACTGCAGTTGCGCCTGCCAGCCACCCAATTATGCGCCGCCTGCCATGACCTCTGAACCTTTGCCACGAAACAGACGATTAAGCTGCCCTCTTGTACAACCAACTCGCCAGATATCTTGGCGAGCCAATCGTGGTTTCATTAATCGACGTCTGCATCGGCAGGAAGGTCAAATCCTCTAAATGAAACGCCGATACAGGCCAGGCAACCCGCAGGAATCGGCTTATTCTGTTGAATAACTCGAAATTTTTCTGGGCGCCAAAATTATTTGTATCTTGCCAATTTCTAAAATTTTGTGTGCGGGGGAGAGCGTTAACTCACGATCTCCTTGCATAGAGTCACTGGTTCAGGGGAAGTCCAAGTGGATGATATATATCAGCATTAGCCTGGCTCGACTTGGGTAAAGTATTCGTATGAATCCTGGGAAAGTATTAGATAAATTACCCATTGTCGCAGTTATCCTGCCAGCCCTTTTTGTATTACTACTGGTTCTTCTTTTCATATATGCGACATTATTCATGTGGGTCGGAAAGAACCCTGTTCTTATTTTTATTTATTTGGGATTATGGCTAACGATCCCGGGTCTAGTTGCAACAATTGCCATATTAACTAATCCAACAAACAGGTTAATGTCGGCACTTGTCGCGATAATTTCATTTTCTTGGTTTTTATTTACAATATACCTAATCCCCTCTTTATGTAATATTTCTCCAAATTACATCCCTACGTTAATCTGCTACAGGCTCTTTTTTTCCTTTAGCTATTTTTAGCTGCCATATAGTCAAAGACTGATGCTACTAATGGTTAGATATTATGATTTTCGAATATGAAAGGCCCAAAGTTTATATTGGCTCGTAAGTCGCCGCATAAATTCTCGGCCCGGGGGTCTGTTTTCTCCAATAAAGACGCAAGCATAGCCGGGGCAGGCTGCAGGAAACGGCCATAACCTGATATTTGGAAATATCTAGAAAGTATCGATTTATTTGTTACGAGCTATTCAGGGCAAAACGCTTATTATGGGCTGTATGGATCAGCGTGATACCAAAATACTACGCATTATCCTCATCGAAGGACTCGCTAACCTCACTGTCCTGATCATTAAACTGATAGTTGGTATGTTTACTGGCTCGCTGGCGGTACTCGGTGATGCTATTCACTCACTTACTGACATCATCAATAATATCGTCGCGTGGCTTGTAACTCGCCATTCTGCTAAACCTGCTGATACCAAACATCCTTATGGTCATCGCAAGTTCGAGACAGTCGCTGTATTCGGCCTCGCCGCTTTGCTTGCGGTATTGTCTTTTGAACTGATTCTACACGCCATCACCCGCGAAACAACTGAGATAACAACCGGGCGCTTAGAGCTTGGACTAATGTTCGGCGTATTAACAATTAATATAGTCGTCTCGACATGGCAGCGCAGTTGGGCCAGGCGCTTGAAATCTGACATCCTGTTGGCAGATGCAAATCACACATTCTCCGATGTACTGATTACCGCCAGTGTTATTATTGGTTGGCAATTATCTGCTATGGGCTGGGTCTGGATAGACCAATTATGCGCCCTGGTAGTTGCGGGCCTGATATTCTATCTGGCTTTTGAACTCTTTAAAAAAACCCTCCCGGTTTTATTGGATGAACGGGCAATCGAGGCAGAGCAGCTACGTGCGGCAGTACAATGTATTGATGGTGTACGTGCAATACGCAGAGTACGTTCACGTTGGGTGGGTTCGGCGCGTGCAGTTGATCTCGTAATCGAGGTAGACGCACAGCTGTCTACGGCAGCCGCTCACGCAATTGCGGACAAACTCGAGATCCTGTTGGCAGATCGTTTCGATATACATGACGTTTCTATCCACGTTGAACCACACAGCTGAATTGAGGCTGCTATCGCCGTTGATTTATTACGCGCTTGCTTCTGTTTTCTCGCAAGCGGACCCTCATGGAACTCGGCCAGGAGGCAATCTCCGGCAAGTAACGGCTCCTGAGCTACGATCGCTTCTACTTTATGGTAAATAGGGTTGTAATAGCATTTGAATAATAACTATCAACCTGGACTACCAATGGTTAATTTTCTCAAAGGTACTCTTTTACTGATTTTATTCTGTTGGCAACCAGCTTTGATCGCTGCTGACTACGCTGAGGTTCCGTTAACCGAGGCGACAGCGGAATCGCAAAACCTGGACAGCACCCACCTCAAGCTGGCGGTTGCGGAAATCACTGAAGGGAAATACGGCGACATGAATGCGCTTCTGGTGGTGCGCAACAATTATCTGGTGCTCGAGCACTACACTTCACCTCAATATTTTGGTCGAGACTACCGCCATCCAGCCAAGTCGATCACCAAAAGCGTCACTTCGGCACTGGTCGGCATTGCGCGCGGTCAGGGAAAGATGCCCGGCCTGGATAGCAATCTGCTTGAGCTCTTCTCGCAGTATCCGAACATCGCCAACATGGATGCGCGTAAACGGCAAATTACCCTGAGCCACGTTTTATCGATGACAGCCGGCTTTGAATGGGATGAATTTGCCGTCGGCGATAATAATGAGTTCAAGATGCAGCGCAGCGAGGACTGGATCAAGTACGCGCTGGATCAGCCAATGAGTCACTCACCCGGCGAAAAATGGGTTTACAACGGCGGTTGCTCGATGCTGTTATCCGATATCCTGAAAAACGCTACTGGATCTGAAGTTGTGGATTACGCCAGGAAGTATCTGCTTGATCCGATTGGTATCGAAAACTGGAACTGGTCTATTACAAAAGGAAACGTAACCAATACCGCTAGCGGACTAGCGATGAGTCGACGCGATATGGCGCGCTTCGGCGTTTTGTTTTTGAATGGCGGCCGCTGGCAGGGCAAACAAATCGTGCCGGAAGAATGGGTCAGGAAATCAACCGGGGTACAGGTGCTCGGCAAAGGCGACTACTACCCCTATGCCTATGGCTATCAATGGTGGCGCCTGCAGGACCAGGAACCCACCGTGGGCATGCTTACTATTAACGATGCCTACTTCGCCCTGGGATTCGGAGGCCAGTTTATATTCGTGGTGCCACACCTCGATCTGGTTGTGGTATCAACCGCAGCCAACTTCGGACCTGACGAAGCCCTATTTTTGAAGCTGCTGCGCGATCATATTTTCCCCGCAATATTGGATTAGCGGCTTCCCAGAGACTGATTTGTGTCTCGCATCGCTACTGATTCATCAATTTTGAGCGGCAGCTTTCTTGTAAGCAGATCCACGTAAAACCCTGGCAGGAGGCAATTTTCGGCCATAACCGGAACCCTGGCAACAACGGAGACAAGCTCGAATCGCAACAGTTTAAACTGGAGCATGACAGTGACGCCCGGTTAAAGGAGCAGACATATCTAGTATCTTGATAATTATTCGTCATAGATAAATATCTAACAGGGAACGCAGAAAAAATTTCTATCTAATCTAAACTTTAAGATTCTTCGGCATTTTGACCGCAACAATACGGATAAAGTATGCGCCTTGAAAAATCGAATACAAACGGAGAATCTTTAAACAGCCCCGATACCAAATCTGAAGAAGGTCAGATATTAGAGTCGATTGTTAAACTTCGTGCCGAATTAAATCGAATTATATCTACTACCGGACCTTCAAAACGCAGTCTCAGCATTCGTAGTGAAATCAAAAGACTCCTCGATCAATTTGCTAACCGCAAGGCCCCAGTTAGAGGGTGCTCAGCCCAAATATCCGAGGAAAACGCTGATTAATAATTACTTTCCGAGCTTGTCTCGGTCAGATTATATCCCGCCGCTAACCAATTGTGCTCAAGTGCCGCTTTCCTCGAAATCGGACGCTGAAAAGCGCATCTTAATAATTCAAAAACGGCCAACAACTGTCACCTGAATCAATTATTGCCGTTCTCTATTGCTTCTTTGCAGAATTCACCCGAATGATTTGAGAACTGGCAGTAAATCTTATGTTGAACATACCAGGAACTGCAGGTAAAGTTTCAGAGGCTAATTTCATGCTTTCTAAATCAGATACGGAACATGAAAAATTAAGCCCGCAATTACCCAAACCCAAAAATAACTTTAATAACCAGGAGGATATTTTGATGCAATCACTCAGAAATATTAACGCTACAAAGCTGACCTTTTTTCTATTTACCGTATTGGCGTTATCGCCGATATCCGTTATGGCCAGTCATGGCGGTTCCTCATCACCGGAGCTTGAAAAGGTAGGTCAAATTACAAAAGCTGAGCTCGGTATACCGATCGGTGAGAACGTTACCGACGTCTGGGCTTATGGCAATTACGCCTATCTCGGCACTTTTGATGACGCATTTTGCTCGCTGGATTGGACGGGTGTACATATCGTTGACATATCAAACCCGGCAGCGCCCAGCAAGGTTGGATTTGTTCCAGCCAAACCCGGCACTCGCAACAATGATGTCAAAGTCCTCCATATCGACACCAGATACTTCAGCGGTGAAATTATGGTGGCGTCTAATGAAGGCTGCGGCTCACCGTTCCTGCCAAGGATTAATGCAAATGGCCTGGGTGGCCCCTCAGGACAGGGCGGCGTTACCATTTGGGATGTAACCGATCCGACCAAACCCAGGGCACTCAAACAGAATTTTTTGAAGTTCGATGTACATAACACCTATCTCTATCAACAAGGTTCAAGTGCATACATGCTGGTAGTGGACGATGAAAATGTTCAAGACCTAACTATTGTCGACATCACCAAGCCACAGAGTCCGAAGGTTATCGCCGTAACGGGTCAACTGGACTGGCCGGATGATATTGACGCCGAATTCGGGGATACTGCGGGAACTTTTCTTCACGACGTATGGGTTCAGGAGAATGGAGGGAAAGTAGTCGCATATCTGTCTTACTGGGATGCTGGTCTGGTGTTGCTCGATATCACCGATCCGGCCACTCCGATATTCATGGGCGATAGCGAATATGCTGTCCCAGATCCGTTGTCGGGCGAAAATCCGGCGGGAGACGGTCATGTGGCTGTGCCCAATGCCGATGGCTCCCGCGTCTTGCTGGGGGACGAGGATTTTTCTGCGGGTGCGCTTACCACGTTCACGTTCGACGGCGCATCTTATCCGGTGGCGGAGGGTGGATTCACGCCTCCGACCTTTAGCCTTCCTGGCGGTAGTTTTGGCGGCCCGATCCACTGGACCGGAGGGCAAGGTTGTACCACGGCCGAGTTTGATCGACCTGCCAATGCCGGAGAGATTGCTTTGATACAACGCGGTACCTGTTTCTTTTCTGAAAAAGCCGCTGCTGCCCAAGCCCAGGGATATGCGGGTTTTATCGTCGCAAATGACGCAGCACGTGGCGATGCCCTGATTACGATGTCGGCGGGAACCAACGACGTCATAACCATTCCGGGTTACTTCGTGGGATTCTCTACTGGGGAGATTATGAAAGGCAACGAAGGTGGAGCCATCGTAGCGGCTGGCATATTCGATGGATACGGTTATCTACGCTTATTGGATGTAAGCGATCCCTTGAATATTATTGAGGTAGATCAGTTTGCGACCGAAGGTGTATTTGCCAATCCGCCGTTAGCCGGCGATCGCACAATGCACAATATTGTCGTCGACGGGGGGACGCAGGCATTTATATCCTGGTATGCGGAAGGTATACGCGTAGTCGATTTTAGCGCTGATTCGTTGATTGAAACCGCTCATTTTGTTGACACGATAGATGGCAGTAATTTCTGGGGCGTATACTTGCATGATCACCCCGACGGGGAGACCTATATACTGGGAAGTGACCGCAATACCGGCTTATGGATATTTGATACCCCATAATTGGTTTGTACAATCCTGAAACTGACTGGGTGGTGATTCTATATGCCACCCAGTCAGACCATCCGGCTGCTAAGTGCCTTTATCTTCATTTTTTGGTTTAATCAAACCGCATTTTCTACCCAATTAATACTGGTTTCGGATCAGGTACAAGTATCCGAGAAGGGTCGGCTATCACCTCTGATTAACCGAGCTTGGGCGGCGGTTTTCTCAAAAGCCGTCATTGATATGGCCGCGCCGAGCTGCGGGAACCGGCCATTTTGGACACTTTTTGCTGACAGGGAAAATGTCGCTAAAAACCACAACCGATCCTGCTGGAATTATATTTCCACAAACCGAATCTGAATATTTGCTATAAATATCAACACCTATATTGGCAATTGTCACGTTCGAGTGTAATGAATATCCAGAACCTAATGCTGGCCTTGATGCTGCAAATAGCAGTAATGGGTTGTGCAAGTAATAGCAGCGCGCCGCTGCCGCCGGAAATTTCGACCGCCGATTCGGAAATTGTCACGTTACTGTATGACCAATACAATGACTGGCGTGGCGTTCGCTACCGGGAGGGCGGCCTGTCAAAGAATGGTGTCGACTGCTCGGGTTACGTCTACCTGACCTACAGGCAAAGGCTCAACCGTAACATCCCGCGATCCACAGAACTGTTGGTAAAATCAGGAACCAGAGTCAGCCCCCGACAAATACAGCCCGGGGACCTGGTATTTTTCAAAACTGGATGGAAAAAGAACCACGTCGGAATCTACCTTAGAAACGGTAAATTTATGCACGCTTCCTCGAGCCGTGGGGTAATGATTTCCGAAATCCAAAATCCTTACTGGTCGGACGCATTCTGGATGGCGAGGCGCTACTGAATTCGATTACCAAGGTGAATCTTCCGAATAGAGGCCGGTTCTATTTTATCACTTGTTCTGGGCTTCTTGAGAGAAGACGCTGAAACACGTCAGGTTACACCCGATAACACGCTAGCCTGAGCGATTCGCCTTTAAGTTGACCATACCCTTCGGGGTCCGTCCCTTTTTATCTCCTCTTTTATGCTTTTCATACAGATTCGGTAAAAAACGATAAACAGCGACTATAGTTAGACGACGATCGCATCCTCGGGTGGCTGATCCCGATACCGCTAATACTCTGGATAATATGCAAATCACTCTAGCGCTAAACACTACCGCCGGCGACACATGGGATCTACCCGCATGGCACTGATGTACCCTGACACCAATGCCACGCGAGTTATTTTCGCCAGCAGAGCCGAAGAATCTTTCTACGAGGCTTGCCGAAATAGTCTGAGCGACGCATGGGTAGTGTATTACTCGCGTACACTTTCGACGGTTGACCGCGACAGCGGTATGAAGGATAACGAAATCGACTTTGTGCTCTATCACCGCGCTTACGGCGTTTTGGTGATCGAAGTTAAGGGTGGACGAATTCGCCACGATTCCCAGAGCGGCAAGTTTTATTCGATTAATCGGTACGATGAAACCTTCGAAATCAAGGACCCTTTCCAACAGGCTTTGGTGTGGAAGAGTCGTTTTATCCGGGTGCTCCGAAATCGTAACATCAAGGTGCCAGTGAGCCATGCCGTGGCTTTCCCATCGGTGCATGAAAACGAAATTGAAGAGTCGGCCGCTATCACCCCGGAAATTGTTATCGGGCGCCTAAAGATCGCGTCTTTGGCAAGCACCTTAAAGAACCTTGTAACCCAGGTACAATCGGCGCACTACCTCAAGTTCGAGGACGTGTCTGCCGGGTTGCATGACATATTATGGGGCAAGGATTTCACCAGCAAATTATTTCTCAAAGACTATCTCACCAGCCATGACCTGCGCGTAAAGGATGTCGAAGTTATCCAGGAAACACTGATTCAGCCGATTGCGGCCTCGACCCGCCTGGCCATAGAGGGAGAAGCCGGCACTGGCAAAACCCTGGTGGCAATTCTGCTCGCGCGGCACTTCCGGAGTCAGGGTAAACGCGTATTAGTCTTGTCTTCGAATCGCCTTTTGAACGAATATCTTAAAAGTGAAGCCGGTAGCGAGGTAGAGGTAAAAACCTACATCGAGCTAGGCGAGAGCTTCGGCGTGCATTTATTGAACCCACCCTCGAACTTCGAAGGTAAGCGTGAAGACTGGAGTCAATATGAAGCGCCAGAAAGACTCGTTAATGCCATAGCTGCTTCCGAGCACCGTTATGACGTACTGCTTTGTGACGAGGCGCAGGACGTACAACCATTTTGGTGGGACGGAATCGAGAAAGTGCTCGCAAACGAGGACAGTCGTTTCCTAATATTTTTCGACCGTAGTCAGGGAATTTTCGGTGCCGGCGGTAGTGAACAAGGATTTGTACCTGAAGAAGTGTTGCCGATAGCACAGCCCTATTTCCCACTTGTATATAACTATCGCACCACTCGTGAGATCGCCACTTTCTCGAGAAATTTTCGTACCGGATCCAGGGTAATGCAAAGCCATTGTGGCAGACTTGGCTACATGCCTGAGATTATCGTGTATAACGATGCGCAGGATTGCCGAGGTAAGCTTGGGCGACTGTTTCGCAAACTCTTCCGCGAGGAAGAAGTATCAACTGAAGACGTGACTATATTATCTGCACGAGATCCAAAAACCGCGGAATCGGTATTGAAACCAACGGATATCATCGCTCGTCATAAGGTACGCCTGTTAAGTGCCAACCGTTTCCAGTCATTAGCAAGCAGGGCAAACAGCGTGGATTTGGCCACTATCACTGGCTTCAAGGGTCTCGAGACTCCAATAGCGATATTGTTAAACATCAGCGAATATCGCCTGCCTATCGATAATCCAATCATGTCGAGCCTGATTTATGTCGCCTGTACCCGCGCCAAACACATGCTCTATATCATGGTACAAAAAGATGACCCCAAGCTGGCCGTATTCGAGGCAGCATTTAAAGACATCAAGAACACCGGTGGCATGGTGCTGGAAGGGTCCGACGCAAATTTTGAGTTCGCTGGAACCGTTAGTCACTATAATCCAGACAGGTTAGGGTGGCTAACGGTTAACGACCCTGCATTTGAGAAAAGCACTATCATGTTTTTTCCTCACGATGTTAAGGCGGCCGGCCTCGACGGGCTAAAGACTGGAGATAAATTGCGCTTCCGTCCTTGCGTCGAAGGTTACTCATCGATTGCTACCGATTTAAAACTACTGAAATCAGAACAGAAACCAGAAGAATCAAGCCTGAGCGCCGATATCGAAGTGGGCAGCCCAGTTGAAGACAATATCAAGGAATCGGACGAGGCAGGCGACTTGACCAGGGTGGACGAGCCGCCAAAACTGGATAATACGCTGAAGGCGAAAAAAGCGAAGTCAGACAAACAAAGCAACCGCATGCGAACTCCGGGCCGGGAAAAGACCGGTGAGGTGGCTAAAATCGAGCGGGAAAACATGCCCGCTAACTCGGCAAAAACCGCTTCCACGGACGAAAATATCAGACCAACCCTGAAACTCAAAAAGGGCGCGACGGATAACTGAAGTCAAATAAAAATGATGCCTGCACAAGGAGTCGAATTCCGGACCTGCCGATTACGACTCAGTTGCTTTTGAAAACTCTACAACGAAGCGATTTACTTTGGCATTCTCGAAAAGAATATAATCTGTGACGCTCCGGATCGGGTCGTTCTCGCCACCGGCATAGGGGATTTCAGGGTAGTTAATTAAATGCTTTTCCATTTACTTTTTTCGGTAATATCCAAGTACGCCCGGTTCTGGCCTATAGACTACTGTGAAATATCTCAAGTATCTGCTGATCATGCTGATCATCGACGGACTTATATTCTTGGCATTGGCGATCGTTTCCTCGGTAGGGTACGCATTCCAGATAGCGATAATCGCACTTCCTTTGTCTTTGTGGACGGCCCGACTGATCGTTGCGCACCGCAGCGGGGAAATAACTCGGAGAATGCAGTTTCTCGATGGTGGTCCAGCTTTTTCCGGAAATTTTTGGCGCTTTAGACCGGAGGTTTATAGGCGCCAGCCGGGTTTTGATAACTTCAAGGGTTATTTCATCAAGGAATCCCTTGCCTGTTTTTTGGGCTGGGCGATGTTTTTATCTATTCCGCTTGTTAAGGTGCTGCATGATCTCGGTTTTAACGTACGCTGAGAAAACGAAAGTAATTGGTAAAATCCTGATTTCTTTCTGTCTTCGATAGCGCAGAGAAGCAATCCATTAAATTAAAGTATTCATTCGAAGATTGCAGCGTTGTTCCATCACTCGCGATTACGGTGGCGGGCCTTCTATCGTCGATAACAAATTAATCGTTAGGGGACAATTTCTCTAAAGCTGCCGCTGATGCGTTATTGCTAGGCTGCTGGAACCGGTCAGTTTCGGCCGGTAGATATCGGGCATGCCGTTTTCAGCTTCTTCCAGTATGCCGGGAAGCGCCTGATGCAGCGCATGGAATCCTTTTGCAATGACGAGACCAAATTCCATCAGTAGTCCACGGATATGGTTCGACAAAGCAGTACGATCTCTAACGAGCAAATCACGGGAACGTTGATTCGATTGTAAGCCTTGCTGCTCCAGCGCTTTGAGAGGCGCGACCTTGATATTTGGTCTGTTCGCGGCTTGGGCAACGGCGAGCGCATCGTTCTCGTCGGTTTTGTGGCCCTGTCTAAAAGGAGCAACTGAAATTGCCGGCAGGATCTTAACCTGATGCCCCTGTTGCCGAGCAGACCTTGCCCAACAGTGGGCAGATGTGCAGGCCTCGAAGGCAACTAGCGCTGGATTCTGTTTCGCCGGAAACTCATTCAATTCTG
>Ga0224497_10001167_pt1 | contig 17054 bp, 12 predicted proteins | sample SF_Jul11_sed_USG_4_FD_167970 | JGI IMG/M metagenome (GOLD analysis project Ga0224497, IMG submission 167970) | Sediment microbial communities from San Francisco Bay, California, United States - SF_Jul11_sed_USGS_13 | ecosystem: Environmental > Aquatic > Marine > Sediment | place: USA... | reverse complement strand
CCCCCTCCAAGTCATCTTTCGCTTTGCCATTCAAATCGGCATGCTTCCCCTTACGGGCACCACAGACGAACAACATATGAAAGACGATTTAGCGGTTCTCACTCAATTCGACCTCTCTCAAGATGATCTGCAGACCATTGAATCCATCGCCATCTAATTTCGTTGAATGACTTCAATTCCCCGTAGCTTGTTTTGGAGTTCCCTTATGAGAGCTGAAAACGATTGATCCGTTGAATAACCCGTTCACTTTCGGAGGGGATCATTTATTGATGTTGCCATCCTAAGTGAAACAAAGGATCTCGCATAGCCGTGGTATGTCCAGTATGGGGGGATTCTTCCTCCATGGCCCAGAATGACCTATCTCGTAGGCGGTAAATTGACGTGTGACTTATCTTGAATTGTTGAGGGCTCTTCACTTGGAAGGATGACTTCTTCAACCGTGGAATCTGAATGTAATTTGGAATTCTTATCTGCATCGCTGGTAGGCAAAAGAAAAGGACTGAAAATAAAGAGGCACAGGATCAGGAGCCCAAAGATGGGGATTCTGGTTGGACAGCAGGGGATGTCATCGGGTTCCTGAACTTTTCGAGCCATTTGTCTAGCGCAATACTTTTTGTATGACATAATTTTTGGAGAATCAGATTTGAAAATCTATCTAACTCAGTGCCTCAACTTTCCTCTCTTCCGGGAATATCAACGTGCCAACATCTTGACCTATCGGTTGCTCTCAAGCAGTATTTGAAATCTTCCCTCCAATATTAATTGTTCCTGGTTGTTCTTAATTGTTTTTTCATAAAAGCAGCGCAGGATACCCCTCAGCTTGCTGAGGGGAGGAATGCGCAAATGTGATTAATAAATACCTTTAAGATGCCCCCCAGCTTGCTGGGGGGAGTGTCACTTCCAATCGTTATTTTTGCAAGGTGGATATGTCTCCGTGGTCTTGGTCGAGTTCTTTGCCCTTTAACCCCAACGCATAATTTTTCCTGAACGGGTTGGCCTAATGTTTAGGGCAATCTCCCAAATCTGATAAGGCAGGCTGGCAGGTAGAGGAAAGAGTGGACAAGCCTTTCCCCCAAGGGCCTAAGAAGCCATACGGGGATTTTGCGGTCAGTGGATGCTATCGCTCCTAAGGATAGCAGGCTATTTCACTCCAAAGGGTTTTTGGGGTTGATCCTCCTGGATGGTGTCCACCATCTGTGTTTGGAGTAGGCGTTCCAACCCTTCCTTGGTCACGGTCATGAGGATGAGGGGTGTCCCTTTTAGTACTTTTCCAGAAGTCACCCCTTTGCCCTGCATCTTTTCCAAAAACTGCGTTTGACGCTGAAGCAGAGATGGAGAGGGCATGTCTATTGACCCCGGTGGCCTACTCAAATCCTCCTTCAGTTTAATCAGAATCCGAACGGATCTGATTGTCTTGAGTTTGTCTTTCAATAATTGAGCTTGCATGGCAAGTGCCGTTGTATCCTTCTGCATTTTCTCTTCGGCCAACGTGTGTGAACACCCCATTGATAGCCCTCCCCAACTGAGAAGGGCTATCAATGAAAAGCCAAGCCATTGAGCCGTTATTTTGAATAATTGCAGTGAGGCTCCTCGCAGGAAAGCCATGTGATCCCTCACTCCCCCTGGGCCTGAACCTGAATGGTATAGTTGCCGACTTGTTGCGCATTCAGAGGAGCAACGACCACGTGATAAGTTCCCGGCAGAAGTTGTGTATTGACGGTCTCCGTTACTTCAGACCCTTCGCCATTGTTGGCGATAATTAAATCAGGGTTGTTGGCGTTTCTCAAGGAGACTCTCAGTTGAGGAGTTCCTGTGACCATAATCCAATATGTGCCAGGCTGGGTGACCTGAAATACATATCGATTCTCCTGGTTGGGACTTTGAATGCTGCCTTTGGTTGGGGCAGGGGCCACTTGGATTTCCTGAAAAGGGGTGTCTGCCATGAGACACCATTGTTTCAGGAAGCCCGTATCGCTTCCGGCATGATCACTCACTACCAATTCCCAATCCCCATGCAAGTCGTGTTGGATGAACGCTGCCAAGGGTTCCTGAGGTGTCAGGTGTCCTTGGATGGCGGGTGGTTGGGAGGCGCAGGCCCCTTCTACTGCCGCTGAGGCGCTATCCTCCAAAGTGGCTGAAACGTGATCGCCCGCGCAGCCATTACCAGGCGGCACTCCCGGGCGGTCAACAAGGGTAACCCGCGTGTTGGTTGGGACATGCTTTAACGTGACCTGCAAATCTCCAACCCACGTGTGATCAATATCTACGGCTACCTTGACCGAAGAGATGAGCTTATGATCGGCAATGTGTAAAGTGTCCGTTAGGCCTTGGGGGGTATTATCGGGTATCGGTAGTTGAGGCACTCGACAGTATTGCCCTTCAAGCACCACTTGCGTCTGAACAGAAGCCTGATTGTTAGCTGGATAACTGTCTTCCTGATCGCTAGACACCTCCGCTCTATTAGTAAATAGGGATTCGGATGATTCGTTGACGAGCACGGAAATGGTCACCGTTTGTTGAGCTTGCCCGGCTATCGAACCAAGAGGACAAGTGACTGTTCCATTTTGGTGTTGACATGCTGGGAGAGAAGCGGAAATGAACTGGGTACTGGAAGACAAGTGGTCGGTAAGGGTCACACTGGTGGCTTCAACAGCACTATTGTTTCTCACGATAAGGCTGTAGGTCAAAGCCCCACCCGGACGAACCTGTGGCGGGGTGGCGGTCTTTTCAAGAAGAAGATCAACTTTGGTCTTAGGGATACTCATGGCCCGACGAATAGCGATGCGAGGTTTCGTGACGCCATTGCGAGCATCCGTTATAGGCTTCCCGGTTGAAATCAGACGTTGTTCAATCACCTCGAGACTGACGGGTGGTGTTTGGGATTTGAGCAAGGCCCATGCGCCTGCCACATGAGGTGTGGCCATGGATGTTCCGTTAAAATCCGCAAAATTCCCATGAAGAACCGAGGACCGAATATCCACCCCTGGTGCTAGCACGTCAACCAAGGGGGAACTATTAGAAAAGTTCGCCACCACGTCGGATTTATTCGTAGCCCCTACCGTCATGGCAGTGGAGATACAAGCAGGGTCACCAACGCCGTCGGTGAAATGCTCATTGCCGGATGCGATCACGGTTGCGATCCCGACATTCCGTAATTGATCGATTGAATCCTTTCTGAAATCGCTATCGCAAAAAGTGGTGTGATGTCCACCCCCCAAGCTCATATTCACCGAGGCGATGGAAAATTGGTTGGTAAGTGACCGGACGTGTTGAAGTGCGCGGATTTGATCGGATGTATATGTAAGCGCACAAGGAGATGGCGTGCCTACATCGGCGCACACATGCGGTCCTCCCGGTTGGTCAGTAAACTTAGAAAACACTTGTACTGCAATAATCTTGGCATCGGGAGCCACACCCGAAAATATCTCTCCTTTTCCCGCAGCAATACCAGCTACATGCGTGCCATGATCACACCCCTCAATAGGGCAAGGTCTTCCTGCTCCGGCACCAATCTGTTCTTCTTGGTTATTGGGACAAACTGAGGTGGCCCCATGGTCAGCAAAATTAGAAGAAAAGCAGGCCTCCGCTACAACTTTATTCGCTAAAAAGGGGTGGGTACTCTCAACTCCCGTATCGAGGATGGCGATCACTTGACCTTCTCCTCTGAACCCAAGATCCCAGCTGGGAGGAGCTTCGACAAGGGGCACACTTTCCGCTAAGTAGGCTTTATTGATTTTATCCTCAAACACCCCTGCAATTTGGCTGCTCTCCAATAATGTATTTAATTTCTGGTCATCCACCGAAAGCACCAGAAACGGAAGGTCTTTTATCGGCTTAGCATAGGTAACCCCCGCTTTTTTCATGACATCGGATAGCAGGGACTGGGCATTGGCCAAGGCCATGGTGGTTAACCCTTCGGGAGGGGATTTCAGTTGAGCGATAACCCGGACCACCCGGCCTCCTTTGGTCTTTTCACGAAGGGCTTCGATACCTGCCAACGTCTGCCCCCATGCACTCACAACTAGATTGGAACATAATAGCCATACACACAAGAATGCGGTGGTCCACGTCAATGGTTTCATAGGTACCTCCCATATTAAGCCTTACGGTTTTCCCTCCTGGTTTACATCAGAAAAATTCATTCTCCTGTCTAACGTCAGAGAATCCAGGACTGGGGATGATAAAACAGCGGTCATAGCTGGCCTTCCTTTTACAGTCTAGCTATTTTGGTTAAATGGGAGAGCAGGTTCTGTTCCAAAAAATTGTTTAAGGAATGGAACGGGGTCAAACTCTAAAAATATGAATAACTTATATAGCCACCATACTCTAAGCAGGTGCCCGCAGGGGACGAGTGGCATGAATGGGAGATTGCCTAAATGGATACAACTTATATTCAATTAGATACGCGGTGGTGGGGTAATAGAAGACCAGAAAAGCGAAGGATAATCCTTAAATTGGTGTGTTTGGGCACCGTGTTTTTAGACATAACCCTGAGGAAATTTGCGTCATTCCCAAAGCAATATTGGGGAATATTTCCTCATTATATTGTTTAAGAATTCTGGTTCATTGCCATCTATCCCCACAGTGAGGCAGGCGATTTCTACCGATCCTAAAGACCTGCTTCAGCAAATTGAAAGGCAGGGTGTATTAGATAGTGGGGTAAAAGCAGACTAATTTGAGAAGAGGGAGTTTATTGGTTAGGCCGGCACCGAAGATTACGTATGTGTTTCTTCAACGCCGAGACCTCAAATACTCTTTTGTTGTCCGTCGAATTAACTTTCGTCGACTTCGATAGTGCCAGCAGGCGGCCAGGCATCGTCCAACTGCTATGCAATAATCTGGCGTGGTCGGTGGTAATAGATACGAGCCGTGTGGGGATGAAACCCAACGAGTGGGGTGCTCTGCGAGGAGTCGTGCCAGCGACGAAATGTTCGCGGAGGCGATTGACCTGAAAATGGTTAAGTTGGCAATTACAGGGAATGCCCCAGCAAAAAAATCATTCTTCTGTGCCAGCCACACAATGATTGATTTAATCCCATTGTAGAAATTAACAAAAACCAAACTGGCCCATTTAGGAAAAGAGGTCTAAGCCAGATAAGGGTCCGGACCTGCCCTTGCCAGAAAGTGCTTTAGCCATTGATTGGGTTGAAATGTGGATGTCAAAGCGACGACCCACTGATTTTTGATCAGTGGGTCGTCAAATGCGAGCGTTGTCAATAGGAAGGGGCAGCTAGTCCTCGAGCGTGGAAATATCCCCAGGGTCTTGGCCGAGTTCCTTGGCTTTCAAAACCCGGCGCATGATTTTCCCGGAACGGGTTTTGGGTAATGAGGGCACGATATCAATTTCTCGCGGGACGGCGATCTTGCCCAATTCTTGTAAGACATGATTTTTTAAATCTTTGATGAGGTCAGGCGATTCGGTCTGACCTTGTTTGAGGATGACAAAGGCCTTAATCATTTCACCGGCAGTTTTGTGTGGTTTGCCAATGACAGCGGCTTCCACGACGGCTTCATGGCTGACGAGGGCACTTTCGACTTCGGCTGTGCCGATCCGATTGCCGGCCACTTTGACCACATCATCGGCGCGTCCCATGAACCACATATAGCCATCTTCGTCCTTATGGCAGATGTCTCCAGCGGTATAGACACCGGGAATGGTGTTCCAATATAGCAGGTAGCGGTCGGGTTCTTTGTAGATGGTGCGCATCATTGACGGCCAAGGTTTTTTGATGACGGCAAATCCTCCGCCATGGGGAATGCTGTTGCCTTCCCGGTCCATGACATCTGCTTCGATGCCTAAAAATCCGCGGGTCGCTGACCCTGGCTTGAGATCTACACAAGGTAAGGGTGTGACCATGATCATGCCGGTTTCCGTTTGCCACCAGGTATCCATAATGGGTTTGGTGCCCCCGGTGACGCGATGAAACCACTCCCAGGCTTCGGGGTTAATGGGTTCGCCGACTGACCCTAAAATCTTGAGTGAAGAAAGATCATATTTAGCTGGCCATTCTTCCCCGTATTTCATGAGCAAGCGAATGGCTGTGGGTGTGGTATAGAAAATTGAAACTCCATAATGTTCGATGAGGTCCCACCAACGTCCGGGATTTGGATAATCGGGCTTGCCTTCGGCCGTGAGAATCGTGGCACCGTTTAGGAGTGGGCCATAGACGATATAACTGTGCCCGGTGACCCAACCTGGATCGGCTACGCAAAAATACACATCTTCTTCTTTGAGGTCGAAGACATACTTAGTCGTCAGATATGTTCCGACCATATATCCGCCATGGACATGTAAGACTCCTTTTGGTTTGCCGGTGGTTCCCGAGGTATACAAAATGTATAAGGGATCTTCTGAGTCCAGGTGTTCGGCCTCACATTTCGGTGATTGATCTTTCAGCCACTCGTCCCAATCTATTTCTAAGGGTGTCTTGAGGTTCGTGGTGCCTGGTTCTCGCTGAACGACGATGACTTTTTCAACGGTCGGGCAATTGGCCATGGCTTCATCGATCACGGGTTTAAGGGGAATCGTTTTGTTGCGGTCATAGCCCACATCGGCCGTAATGACCACTTTAGATTCACAATCATGAATGCGTGTTTGGAGGGCCGGAGCACTGAATCCGGAATAGACAACCGAGTGAACCACGCCAATGCGTGCACAAGCCAACATGGCCACGATTTGTTCGGGAATTTTGGGGAGATATATGGTGACGCGATCACCTTTTTGGAGGCCAATACTTTTGAGGGCATTGGCGCATTTGTTGACCTCTCGATACAGTTTGGCATAAGTGAATATCCGTTCTTCCCCTTTTTCGCCCACCCATATCACGGCAACTTTGTTTCTTCTCCAGGTTTGAACATGGCGGTCTAAGCAGTTGTAGGAAATGTTGCAGGTTCCGCCAAGAAACCATTTGGCCCAGGGATAATTCCATTCCAAGACTTTGTTCCATGGTGAAAACCAATGCAGTTCTTTGGCAATGCCATCCCAAAACTTTTCGGGATCGGCGATGGAGGCTCTGTAGGCCGCTTCATAATCTTGAATATGGGCGTGTGCTTTCACTTCTGGAGGTGCGGGAATGACTCGGGTCTCATGTTGCAGGGTTTCAATGTTTTCACTCATGTTGGTTGCTCCTTCTTGTGGCGTATTTTCGGAAAATATCTAAAAATGATATCTCGAGGAATTCAATGATAGTGCCATTATGCTGTGCCTTGCTTCTACCTTCAAGTGCGTCAGCGAGGGTATGAAAAGAAATTTAATGGAAATGCTGAAATGAGTAGAAAATGTGAAGAGAAAAAGACTTGGCAGATGGAGAGAAACGCTGCAGAAAAAGAATTATTATTAGTTTAATGTTGAGCCAATTGATTCCATTTGAGTCTGCAATTTTCCAAATTTGGCGGCGTAATCGGCTTGACTGCGGCGGATGACGTCGTGGGCTTCAACGCGTCCATAAACATGGGTGATTTCGCAATTCTTTTTTTGTGACCCCGGTGCATCTTTATAGGTAAGGAAATAATGCATCAAGCGTTCGATGAATGAGACGGGACAATCTTTGATGTCTGTCCATTGTTCGTGCATCGCATCGCCTTTCAGAATGGCCACAATCTTATCATCAGCCTCCTCACCATCAATCATTCGTAGACCACCAATTGGTATAGCCTCGAGCAGGATGTCGCCATGCGTAATGGTTTTTTCTGTGAGGACGCAAATGTCCAAGGGATCATGGTCACCAACAAGACCAGGACGACCGGTTTGCTGTGCACTCAATTCTGCCACTGATTGGCCACAATAAGTTTGAGGAATCAGGCCATAGAGGGTAGGACAGACGTTGGAATATCGTTGTGGCCGATCGACTCGTAAATGTCCGGATTTTTTGTCCAGTTCATATTTCACGTTGTCGGTAGGAACGATTTCGACATAGACGGTGAGGCAATGAGGGGCCTCCGGCCCAATTTCAACCCCGTGCCAGGGATGGGATTTACAAGGAAACCCGAGATTTTGCCATATCGAGAAAAATTCTTGATCGGTCATTGTCGATACCCATGCTTGATGAATAATAATGTAGCCTGGTTTTCCTGAATTTGTCGGTTGAAGAAAGGTGAGATATGAGAATCGAGTATGAGTTCCGTGAGAATTCTTCCAGGAAATTTTTTTGAAGCCAAGAATCATGAAGAACTTCATGATTCTTCCAAGAATATTGTGTCAATTTGGTCTTGCGACCAGAGAAGACTCAGTATCCGAGGAAGGAGGTTGATGATTGGGGTGAACCCAGTCCATAAAGGTTTTGACCGGGTTAAAGGTTGCACGAGGAACTTCTACAAAGAGGGTGATCCAATTTGACATTCCGCCATTCCACAGTCCCGGCCATTCAAGGGCTTTGAGTGGACGACCTTGGTAGGTTTTATGTGAAATGAAACTTGTCTGAGGATCTCTGAAATTCGAAAGATTAAATGGATTCCCCTGAAAATCCCGCAGTCCACAGACCATATCGACCGGGTTGAAGTGGGTCGATGTGGCAAAGAGCTCCTGTTGTTCCGTTGAGTCAGGGTCGGCTTGTGACTGTTCGACAATTTGGCGGGATTGTTTGCCATCGGCCTGTTGAACCCAAAAGGGCCCACCGCCAGCTTCTCCTGTATTTTGAACCATCCCGCAAACTCGGAGCGGGCGATTAAGAAACTGTTGTAACCATGTAATTTTGTCTGAACAACTGAAACCTTCATTTGAGGGTGGAAGGTGGTCGTGAAGATGGTTTCGGATCAAGGCCTCGGCATTGGCGATGGCTTCAGGTTGTGCCGATTGGAGTTGTTTGAGGTGAGAGAAAATCTCTTTTTGTAAGCTAATGAGATATCCAGCCAACGACATTCTGCAATCGATAATAGGTTTTTTGAGGTAATCGGGAACGACATTGTCGATATTTGAAATGCACACAATATCACCCTGATAGTCATTCAAGTTCTCCAGTAATGCGCCATGTCCCCCAGGTCGAAAGACTAACATCCCTTCTTTATCTCGAAAGGGTTGCCCTTGTGAATCTAGGGCAATGGTATCGGTTGAGGTTTTTTGAACAGAAACTGACACTTCTAAGGGCATTTCTCTCCGTGCTATTTTTTTCTGAATGGTTTCGATATGTTGCCTCACCTGTGTTTCAAACTGCGCAGAGACCGTGAGATGGATCCGAATGTGGTCCGTGGTTTTGTCTGCATACATCATGGATTCATGGACATGTTCTTCGAGTGCTGTCCGAGTATGATCTGGATAGCGATGAAAGGCGAGTAGGGCTTTAGGGAGATGGGCATAACCCAGGCCAGGCACATGCAATAGGGCTCGAAAAACCGTTGCCATCTGTTTTCTTTGGTAAAGATCCTGGAAGTCTATCCCTTGCGTTTCGAAATACTGTCGGAGATCGTCAATAAACGGGAATTGATGAAACTGCTTCCACCCGTGGGTGATGCTCTCTGGTAGAGGGGACTCTTTCGGTTCCGTGCTCAGTGGGGAAGATTCTTTTGCCACATACTGGAGCAGATCCTTAAACATGCGGGTTGCTGCGCCAGAAGCCGGAATAAATTTACTGACTCGTCCAGCTGCGTGAGCGCTTTTAAATTGCTGGCGGTAATCCGTCGCCTGTTTTGGAGAGAGTTGATGGATTCCATCTCCGACACGACAGGGACGAACCAGATGAAGGGGGGGCATGCCCTGTCGCAGTTGTAGAAGTTGGGCCTCAATCTGTGAAATGAATAGGCCGTGCTTCTCCAGAACAAGATGATCGTGTTGACTAAGGGTTAACATGGCGGGTTCAGTTTAGATGGGGTATGGACCTAAGAACGGATGAATGAGTGAGTGAAGCCTTTTTTTATGACCGGGGGCGCCTGTGACAAATTATCAGTACTTCATCTATATTTTCGTCCTGCACCAATCCCGGCTTAAATTGAAGTTTTTTCTGTAATTTCAGGCCAAGCGGGAAAAAAACCCGGTTATGGAAGGACATGGCCAAATCATAATGCCGGCGTAACCACCAGGCGCTGAGGGTGGTAAGAAAATTGCTAGGGGGAAGCATGCCAAAAGCTGCACTGCGGTGAATATCAAAGGCATGGGTATCCAAGATGCGTTCGAGATCCTCAGGATCATATCGGCGGTAATGGCCGACCAGGGCATCGAATGAGGTCCAGGCATGAGCATAAAGGGGAACGGAAAAAACGAGTATCCCACCATCTGCCAGTAAGTGGCTGAGTTGGTTAAATACCCCCTGATCATTTGAAATGTGTTCGATGACGTCAAACAATCCAATCAGGTCGAAACTGCTTTCTGGACAGTGAAAGGTTTCGAAGGGACCGGTGTGCACTTGACCGCCTGCTTGATGAAGGTGTTGGCAGGCGACCTCGCTGGCCTCAACAAAGACTGTTCCCGGAATCGGTAAGCGTGGTCGCAAGCCTGGCCCAATCTCAAGACGGCGCGGCGCCGTCCGGCAGAGTTCCGAGAGTACCTCCCAGGTATTGAAATGTTTGGGTCCATAGAATTTTGAATTGGCCCAAAGGCGCTGATAAAAATCCTGATTGATTTCGGCCATCCGGTGCCGATCTTCATGTTGCACCTGCTTCATGGACTTCATAAGAAGAAGGATCCTATACCAATCGAAGGGAGGTTGTGGGGAAGAGACAAAGGGCTAAGCATGATCCATGGAGACTATTCGGAAATTTTGCTAAGATACAAGGAACATGAGTGTCGGAAGAACCCTCGTATGAAAGAATCATGAGGTCTTTACACAACGTCCCATCCAATAATTATGTTCCGGGAGGAAGAATGATGAGTATTCGAATGTTGGGCACCTGGGCTGTTTTGGGGTTGATCATGAGCGGCTGTACCATTAAAGCGACAACTGATACTACGACGGATGGCACGACAGAATTTGTTTCTTCCACGACGGGAAAAACCTGGTGGACCGGCGATGGTTTGGTGAGAGAGGGTGAGCATGCTGGAGCATTCGTATCGGTGAATTATGAGAATTTGATGCAAGATATTGCCAAGGGAGAGGGAGAATATCTCTTAGCCTTTGGACAAATTCTTGCGGTGACTACATTACATCAACCAGACTTTGCTCAACGATTACAGCAACATTTCGGGGATCTTTCTGACATTTATGTTCATGGCGGCGAGATTCCTGTGAAGCAATTTCTTCATCGGGTGAATCAGGTGATGGCAAATTCTTCGTCTTGATACAGGCGAAAAGCGTACTCTTCTCAAATCCGGATGAACTAGAATTATGGTCTTGTCTCGCAGAGAACCGAGTATTCAATTTATTCCAATTCTCATATTCTAGACTACAGAAGAGAAAACCTTAATCCTGGGCTCCGCCTTGTAAATATCCTAATCCAATTTTTAGGGCTCGACGGGTAATTTCTGGCCATCGTTCCACAGGGTATTCCGCCAAGACTTTGGCTGATTTCACATCTTGAATGTCGAGTTCTTTGATTCGAATAATCCCATCTTCTATTTTTACGTCAGCCACTAAACCCCCCTTTGGTAGAGGACATACCTTCTCCACGAGGGAAGGGAAATGTCAATTGAAATGTTTGTAATGTCTTTGATGGAGTAGGAAAATAACGAAACCAGGGTTTCACTCGAGAGCAATATTCTCCTTTGGTATTTCACTGCTTTGGATCCGCTCGCTTAGCACCCAGCGGTTGAGGGGGGTCGTGGTGGCTCCTGCGGTGAAGTATTTTAATGTGTTGTAAAAAATAAAATATGTATCGCCGACGGGTTCGGCGGTTGCGACCTGAAATTGTTCCCATTCATAACGAGTGGTTGTTTGGGTGCCGGATAGTTTGAGGTCTCCGCTCATTCTGACATCCACTTCGTCAATCTCAATTTCACTGGTTTCTTTTTCACGCGTCACTTTATCACTATTAATGACGAGGCGAATAATTTTACCGGTTCCATAGCTTGGTTTGGCCAGTGTCTCCTGAGCGATTCCTACCAATTCAGGATTGGCCGACGCCGGTTTGGGCATACGTATCAACTCCAACGCTTTGGCACGCTGAGCTCGGTAGCGTGTTTTGGCATTTTGGATGGTGTCACGCAATGCTTGGCGCTCCGCCAAGGTGTTTCTTTTGAGAAGTGTATCAAACCTGATGACGGCTTCCGCTACTTGTAATTCGCTGTCCAAACGTTCTAAGGCCTCCGTTTCCCGCCCTTGCCCCAGAAACGAATTTTCCCTGGCTTCCACATTTGCAGGGTCGAGCCCATCAAACCACTCAAGGGTGCTCCCAATCGCGTTCACCTGAACCAGTAAATTGGCCTCAAGTTGCTTGAGCGTGTCATCAATGGTTTTGACATCGTGCTGTAAGCCTGACAGTAGGCGAATCACGTCTTGCATATCGAACGCGGAACCTTCTTCCACCGTCCCTCTGGTCAATGGTAGCCAGGCCTTTTCCTGTATAGTTTTCAATTGATGAAAATCAGAAATGGCCTTACTTCGTACTGATTTTGCCTGTTCGATCCAGTTAGTAATGGCCTCGCTGGTGTAAGGTACAATCGGAGCCGGAGGTGGCCGTCTGGCGCTCATTTGTGTTTGGAATTTTGCAAGGCGGGCTTGCACATTTCCCAGTTCTTGAAGTGCAGATGCGGCCTGTTCTTTCCCAAAGAGAATCATCCCATCCATTTTTTCAAGTTCTGCGGTAGCTTGTTGTACATCAGGGTCATGAGCAAATGGTAAATAGGTCTCTAGAGATTCATGATACCTTTGGGAAACTCCATCATATTTCCCGACATACTCGGGATCTTGGAATGGTTTTGGCCCACCCTGATCTAGAGAATCCGTGGCACTGGCAATATCGCGAGCGAGTTTTTTTATTCGAGCACGGTCCAGAGAAATCATCGTTGCCTGCTTGGTCGTAGAATTGTGCGTAGGTGTATTGGGGGAGGTGGTGCTCTTTTTGTTGCTAGGCGCAGATGTCCGAGAGGCGGCTCGGCTTTTTCCTTTATGCGCGAGCTTTGATTGTAATGTTTTGACGAGATTTTTAAGACGGGTGTCAGCTAATTTCCATGATTCGTGGGTCTGGTTTTTCGAGCTGTCTAACCGGTCTCGTGTCAGTTTGAGGAGTTTGAGTGCGCGGTAAACCGCGCTATCGGGTGGGGTGGTATTCCCAGAAAACTGGGATTGGATACGATTGATGTCATCCATTGCTCCGATGATTTGTGAATCAGCCAGTTCTGTAGATAGGACCAAGCTGGGAGATCCCAGAGACAATATTGTGAGGACAACAAGAATAAGTAATTGACGCATGCGATTAGTCTTTATTCATTCCTGAGCGGTCGGACAACATCATGCTACCAATCATATGAGGTAATGAAAAGAATAAGAAGGGTTATAATGAAACATCCCAGGAAGAAACTGGGAAATTGCTCACGTTGGAAGACGCCTGATTTTCTTGACAGGTTGTAGGGGCAATGCTAGCATTTTCTTAGTCTTTCGCAAATGCAAATCCCACAGAAAAATAACGGTTTTCTTTTTCCCAAGCAACAGCCTAGGGGAGGGGGAGGAAATTTTATGCCGAGTCAGGTTACTCGAATGCTGGCAATCGGATGCCTGTCCTGTGTATTGATGGCATGTGGAGGTCCTCCTAATTGGGTTGAGGAGGGTTCGGGAGCCATGAATCAAGATGATTCTAAATCTATTTATGGCGTGGGAGCCATTGTTGGGGTGAAAAATGAACCACTGGCATGGGAAGCGGCTGAAAATCGTGCCAGGGCGGAGTTGGCAAAAACATTTCGAACCTATACGGCCTACCTCATGCAAGATTACGCGGCCTCAACTACCGCAGGGAATTTCACCAAATCCACTGAAGAGCAAAACGTGGAACGAGCGGTTAAAACCTTTACCGCCGTCACATTAAATGGAGTACGTCCCGTCGATCGCTATAAAGATGAAGATACTTCGACCTATTATGTTTTGACGAAATTATCCGTTGAAGAAATGAAGAATGTCCTTCAACAAGCGAAGGAATTGGATGTCGAAGTGCGCGAGTATGTGAAAAAAAATGCAGACCGACTCTTTAAGCAACTGCAAGAAGAAGAAGCGAAGCGCCCTTCAGGGTTGTAATGATATCCCCACACATCAGCCCCCAGTTTTAGGACTATGATGAATAATTTTATGCTCGGTGATAGCAAAGGTTTCCAACGCCATTTTTTTCTCAGCCTCTGTGTGATGAGCCTGCTCATTCTGCCCGGCTGCGGTAAAGAGAAGCGGGTGACTCGCGTGGATCCTGGCGTGGTGACCGACCTGAGTGGTCGCTGGAATGACACTGACTCGAAATTGGTGGCCGAAACCATGATAAAAGAAATGGTGAGTCGCCCATGGTTGAACAAATTTACCGGATCGCATGGTCGTGAGCCAGTCGTGATAGTTGGCACCATTTTGAATAAAAGTCACGAACATATCGATGTGGGAACGTTTGTGTCGGACTTAGAACGCGAAATGACCAATTCTCAAAAAGTGTTATTCGTGGCGAGCAAGAGTGAGCGAGAAGAAATTCGAGACGAACGCAAAGAACAGGCGGTGTATTCCCGTGAAGATACCCAGAAACGCCCAGGGCAAGAGCTGGGTGCCGATTTTATGATGAAAGGCACGATTGCGACCATTCTGGATGAATCTGCAGGAACGAAAGCTATTTTTTATCAAGTGGATTTAGATTTGATCGATTTAGAAAATAATGTCAAATCTTGGTACGGTCAGAAAAAAATCAAGAAAGTTGTTGAGAAAAAGCGGCTCCTTTTTTAAATCCATGCGTCCCCGTGCCATCCTTATCTATACGTCAGGTCTTACACGTTTCCTGTTTCCTGGCCCTTCAACTTAGGTGTCCTCCCTGTTTCCCTAGCCCAAAGCCGGGCATTTCGTTTCTCCTTTCTATCATCCCCATTAGGCGGATACTGAGTCTTTTATTGGGCTCCATGCTGTTCATGGGCTGCAGTGGGCCCATGGCACATTATTTGAAGGTGCAACGTAGCCTCATGGCCGGTCAGGGTGATCAAGCCGTCCAAATCATGCAAGGGGTCAAGGATGAATACGGGGCAAACAGCCGGCTCCTGTATTTAATGGATCAGGGAATGGTGCTGCATTTAGCCAGGCGTTATGCCGAAAGCAATGCGGTGCTTGAAGAAGCCCATCTCCTTATTGAAGACCTCTATACCAAGCGTCTTCGTGATGAGGCATCTGCGTTGTTGGTGAATGAAGCACGCCAGCCCTATGAAGGGGCTCCGCACGAGCATGTCATGGTCAATGTCGTGAAAGCCCTTAATTATGCTGCCCAACAACAATGGACTGAAGCATTAGTCGAGGCGAGAAGAATCGATCATCGTCTCAACGTGCTAAGTGACAAAGAGGAGGGAAACGATAAGTATCATGAGGATCCTTTTGCCCGATATTTGGTAGGACTGTTATATGACATTGCCGGCGACATTAATAATGCCTATGTCGGATATCGAAAAGCTGAACAAATCTATACAGAGGGACAGGCCTGGACACGCGTGTTGCTTCCTGATGTTCTGAAAAGAGATCTCATACGGACAGCCAATCGCTTGGGATTGTCTGAGGACACCAAACAGTATCAAGATCAATATCCGGAAGTGGCCATTCAACCGGAGTTGAAACAGAGTCGCAATTTCGCGCAAATTGTCGTTCTGACTTATCACGGCCAGGGACCCAAAAAAGAAGATCTTTTAATCGATGTGCCGATCAGTTTGGATGCCCTCCGTTTAGTGGCCCTCACTAAACCTGGCTTCCGGGGAAGTACCCGCAAGACGCGGGGAGGGGAGGCTCTGTTGTACGGGATTCATGGGCGAATAGCACGGATAGCCTTACCTCGGTTTTCATTGAATAAACAATCAATGAATCTTGACACTGTTGAGGTCAGAGGCCAAAGGTCCTCCTTCACCACTCAATCTCAACGCATGTACGATATCAATGCGGTAGCTGAAAAGACGTTAGCTGACGAATACGATAGCCTGGTCCTACGAGCCGTGGCACGGACGGCCATGAAAATGGCAGCGGCCGAAGGTATAGCCATTGGAGCTCGAGCGGCAGCGGGCAAGAAGAACCGGGATTGGGTTGGTCCATTGGTTGGAGGGATCGCCCGCGTATTTGCGTTAGCGACCGAAGAGGCGGATATTCGGTCTTGGAGGACTCTTCCAGGCGAAATTCAATTAGCGCGAATTTGGGTGGAACCTGGAAAATATTCGGTTTCGCTGAATTCAGAAGAACTTCAAGATAAAGAAACTCAATCGGGTGCCTCTCCCGGTCTTTGGTTTCAAGAAGGGGAAACGCGGTTTCTTTTTCATCAGAGTGGACAATAAAAAAACTATGCGTTTTTCCACAATTCATATAGTGGTTGGTTGGTTATGTTTTTGTATTGGGGGCTGTGCCTGGCTTGGCACCGAAACTCCGCCTGAATGGATTGTTTCATCCAAACGTTTGTATCCCCCAGAACAATTTCTCACGGGGATGGGAGAGGGATCTAATAGGGATCAAGCCGAAAAACGGGCCTACGCCGCAGTCGCACGAATATTTTCCGCAAAGGTCCAAGCCCAATCGTTTGATCAAGAATCATACGCCATTCAGGAAACCGGAGAGACGAGTTGGACTCAACGCACATTGCAACTTGACCAGCGCACACAAGTGACCACAAACAAAGTTTTGAAGAATGTGAAGATCCTGGATGTGTGGTATCAACCTTCTACTCGTCGGTTTTTTGCCTTAGCGGGACTAGACCGGCAACAAGCCCAGCAGGCGATTATGGATCGTCTCGAAGATTGGGACCTCAGCATTGAAAGTATGGTGGAGCAAGGGCGTGTCCATCCTCAAAAAATTCAACGGATCCGTGGATATAAGCAGGCTTTGACCCAACTTAGGGTGCGCGAACATTTAAACGCAGAATTGCAAGTTATTCGACCAAGTGGAGAAAGTCACCCGCCACCGTATCGCATTCCAAATCTTCAACAAGAGTTTCAGGATTTTGTATCCAGTGAAGTAGTCATTTCAGTTTCAATGAATGGGGAAAACGCAGAGGAA
>Ga0224497_10001166_pt1 | contig 17055 bp, 14 predicted proteins | sample SF_Jul11_sed_USG_4_FD_167970 | JGI IMG/M metagenome (GOLD analysis project Ga0224497, IMG submission 167970) | Sediment microbial communities from San Francisco Bay, California, United States - SF_Jul11_sed_USGS_13 | ecosystem: Environmental > Aquatic > Marine > Sediment | place: USA... | reverse complement strand
CATTGCGCTGATCGTCACGTACCACCCGGCCTACCTGCTGCGCAGCCTGCCGGACAAAGCAAAGGCGTGGGCGGACCTATGCTTCGCGGTGCGCGTCATGGGTGATCTTCAGAACCGTGAGTCGTGAGTCGTGATTCGTGAATAGTGAATAGTGAGTGGTGAATCGTGGGCTGACCGGGGGCATTTCTCAAGTCGCAATCGGACGTTGAAGTTTCCTCCATTCACCATTCACGCGTTCGACGGAGAGAGACATGATCAGGCGTTTTCAGGCGATGGTGCTGGCTGGCGCGATGTTGTTGCTGTCAGGTTGCGGCTACAACACCCTGCAATCCACCGACGAGCAGATCAAGGCGAGCTGGGCCGAGGTCGTGAACCAGTATCAGCGCCGCGCGGACCTGGTGCCGAATCTCGTCAACACGGTCAAGGGCTTCGCCGCGCAGGAGCAGCAGGTCCTGCTGGGGGTCACCAACGCGCGCGCGCGGGTCGGCGCAATCCAGGCCACACCCGAGCTCATCAACGATCCCGACGCGTTCGCGAAGTTTCAGGCGGCGCAAGGGCAGCTCTCCTCCGCGCTTTCGCGGCTGCTGGTCGTCGTCGAGCGTTATCCTCAGCTCAAGTCGGACGCCAATTTCCGCGATCTGCAGGCGCAGCTCGAGGGCACGGAGAACCGCATCGCGGTTGCACGCAACCGTTACATCAAGGCGGTGCAGCAGTACAACGTGGTGGTGCGGCAGTTCCCGAGCAACCTCACCGCGATGGTGTTCGGCTATAAGGAAAAGCCTCAATTCACCGTCGCGAACGAAAAGGGCGTCAGCACCGCACCCAAGGTCGACTTCAGCGCCCCGCCCGGAAAATAGCACTGCGGGCTGGTGATGGGAGGTGGTGATGGGAGATGGTGATGGAAAATGGTGATAAAAGACGCTTTGCTTCACCAGTACTCATCACCAGTAATCATCACCAGTATCCATCACCCTTTCGATTTCCGGGCCTTACCCCGGAAATCTTGAGTTGAGGCTGGCGGTTTCGCTGCTTCGCCGGGTGGCCTAAAATAGCGGAAGATGCTGACTCCAGAGTTCCGTTCGGGGACCGAGCAGCTCGCGCGGGCAATTGCCGAGGCGGACGCCCGTCCGAACCCGCTCAAGGAGAGCCTCAACCGGGGCGAGAGCCTGCCGCTCGCGGACACAGTCGAGCTGCAGGCTGGCTAGGAACTGCCAAGGCGCCAGGAGTGGCAAGAGCAGTATTTGAACCGCCGAGACGCCAAAAGCGCCAAGGCTAGAATTGATTTTGAGGCTTTAATGAAGACAGCAGTGAACCGCATACGCGGGGTTGAACGCGACATCGTGCAGGCGCCGCAGCCCGGCGACATCGCGCCGTACTACGAGGCACAGGGCAACGAGATTGCGGTGTTCGAAGCCGCCTACCGCAAGCGTCTTCCCGTCATGCTGAAGGGGCCGACCGGGTGCGGCAAGACGCGCTTTCTCGAATACATGGCGTTCCAGCTGAAGCGCCCGCTGGTCACGGTGTCCTGTCATGAGGACCTGACGAGTTCCGACCTCGTCGGCCGCTTCCTGCTCGAGGGCGCGGAGACGGTGTGGCAGGACGGGCCCCTGACCCAGGCCGTCAAAGCCGGCGCGATCTGCTATCTCGACGAAATCGTGGAGGCGCGCACCGACTCGACGGTCGTGATCCACTCGCTGACGGACCACCGCCGGCGGCTGACGGTGGAGAAAAAGGGCCAGGAAATCGAGGCGCACGAGGACTTCATGCTGGTGGTTTCGTACAACCCCGGCTACCAGACGGTCCTGAAGGACCTGAAGCCCTCGACCAAGCAGCGCTTCATCGCCATCAATTTCGATTTTCCGGCGGAGGAGGTCGAGCGCAAGATCGTCGTGAACGAGGTGCCTGGAATCGCGCCCGAGATCGCGCATCAGCTCGTCACCGCCGGCCGCAAGGCGCGGCTTCTAAAGGACCATGGCCTGGAGGAGGCGACTTCCACGCGCGCGCTCGTTTACTCCGCCAACATGATCATCGCCGGTCTCGATCCGGTCGCGGCGTGCCAGGTCTCGATGGTGAATCCGATCACCGACGACGAGGAGCTGTCCGAGGCGCTGATGGAGATCGTGCAGGCGCATTTCGGCACCTGACACCGGCGAACGGTAAACGGTGACCCGAAAATGGTGATGGTTACTGGTGATGAAAGAGGGTGATGATTACTGGTGATGTACAGCCATTCGCCTGCTTTTCATCACCACTTTTCATCACCATTTTCCATCACCACTATTCATCACTTCTTTCGTATTATCTGCGCTTGCCTCCAGTTGACCGATGACTCAGTCCGCGCGCCAAGCCATAGAGGAGCAGCTCACCCAGCTGCGCGACACTAGCTTCGTCGTTCACCGGGAGGTCGAGCAGGTGCTGCCGGTGATCCGCCCCCACGGCGACGAAGTGACGCTCGCCTGGATTCTCGCGTGCCGCAAGATTTTCGACTACGACCGGGAGGCGGGCAAGGCGTTCATCCGCGGTAGCCGCGAGGTGGAGCGCGTCTCGGAGACGGTACTGCCGTGGACCCAGCAGGCCCTGCACTTCACACGCTGGCGCAATGCGTGGCGCGTGCTGGAAGGCTTCATGGCCAATTTGCCGCGCGCCTTCGGCTCGCTCGGCCACGCGGGCGAGCGGCGCTGGGCCGAGATCGGGTTCCTGTGGTGCGCGCGCCAGATCGAGAGCGGGAGCGCCTACTTCAATACGGCGGTGCTGGACCTCTCGGGGCGCCAGGGCATTACCGGCATCGAGCAGCTGACCCAGCCGGCTGAAGAGCTCTTCGAGTCGCGCAAGCTCCTGCTCGCGACCTACCTGGCGGGGGCAATTCGCGTGCGTAATCTGCTCGGCCCGCAGGCGATCCTGCCGTGGGCCTTGCGCGGCGCCGACATCCTGCAGTCGGGGCGCGCGCGCGGCGAGGCCTACTTCCGACTCGAATCGGAAGAAAGCCTGGCGTTGCTGCTCGAAAGTCTGCCGGGTTTTCGGCTTGCCGAGCGCAACCGTTTGCTCTCGATGCTGCTCGATGTCTGGTTCGGGCACGGTTTCGATGTGAAGGAAAGCAGCTGGTCGCCGGAGAAAGGGCGTCCCTTCGTCGAGACCGACGGACGGGCGATGTTCTTCCCGGCGGTGATGCCGAATCGTAACGAGGCGGTGCTGGCCCTGCTGCACGCAGCGGGGCATATGCGCTTCGGCACTTTTGAGCGCGCCCCGATGATCAAGCTGTTCGGCGCGGCCGGCGTTGAGTTTCCTGATGGGGGTCCCGTGTCGTGGGCGCCGCTCTTCGCGCGCTACGGCGATGACGGGCTGCGCTTCCAGCTCATTTTCGACCTGTGCGAGGACCTGCGCGTCGATTACCAGATCCAGCAGCTCGTACCGAATTATCTCCAGCGGATGCTGGCGAACGCGCAATCGGGGGCGCGGCACCCCGAGACGGGCGCCTACTACGGGCTCGCCCTGCACAGCGTCGAGCAGGCGCTGGCGGCGAGCCGCAACGAGGGCGCGCGCGACGAGCGCTTTGCGCCGTTGCTCGATCCACAGGCCACGATCGTTGATGCCTGGCGCACTGCCGCCGGGATCTATGGCGAGGACGACCTGCCGCGTGTCTCCGATCTCGAGGCGTTCCAGGCGGCGTACCTGCCGGGGCGGGGGCCCAACGCGACGCGCCTGGTCCACCCGCAGCAGCGCCAGGAGCAGCAGCAGCAGACCCAGTCCAGCGCGGAGGGTGAGCAGCAGTCGCAGGAGGAAGGCGAGGAACAGTCCGAATCGCCCGAAAATGCGGAGACCGGCAATCAGCAGGACGGCGGCAAGCAGCAGGAGATCGCCGGCGTCGGGGATTCGAGTGGTGCCTCGGCGCAGTCCTCGGGACGCTCCGACGAGAAGCGCCAGCAGCCCCAATCCGGGGACAAAGGCATTCCGTACCCGGAGTGGGACTACCGCGAGAGCCGCTACAAGCGCAACTGGAGCTGGGTGCAGGAGAAGCCCCTCGCCGAATCGAACATTACCGAGACCAACCGTCTGATGAACCAGTACGCGGTCGCGCTGAAGCGCCTGAAGAAGGCGATTCAAGCGCAGAAGCCGACGCGCCTCGCGCCCCAGTTACGGCAGCTCGACGGCGAGGACATGGACATCAACGCGGTGGTGAACTACGTCGTGGAGAAGAAGGCGGGGCGCTCGCCCAAGGCCGCGATCTACCGTCGGCGCGAGATGCGCCAGCGCGAGATCGCCGTGACGCTGCTCGCTGACATGTCCACCTCGATCATGCAGCACCTGCCGGAAGGCGGGGGGCGTCTCGTGGACCGCGTGCGCGCGGGCGTGCTCCTGTTCGCGGAGAGCATGGAGGAGGTGGGCGACGCCTACTCGATCGCGGGCTTCTGCTCGAAATATCGCGATAACGTGAGCTACTACACCATCAAGGGCTTCGAGGAGCCGCTCACGCAGGACATCCGCAGCCAGATTGGCGGCATGTCGGGCCGGCTCGCGACGCGCATGGGCGCGGCGATTCGCCATGCGACCGCTTCGTTCGAAGGCATCGAGAGCCGCCGCCGGCTGCTGCTGATCCTCTCCGACGGCCGGCCCGAGGACTACGATGACGGCGGCGACCGGCGTTACCTCCACGAGGACACGCGCATGGCGGTGAAAGAGGCGGTCACCAAGGGCGTGCATCCCTACTGCATCACGGTGGACACGATGGCCAACCAGTACCTGCCGCAGATCTTCGGCAAGGGTCACTACATGGTGCTCGATCACATCAACTCGCTGCCGAACAAGCTGCCGGAAATTTACTTCCGGCTTCGCCGTTAGAAGAGGTGATGAGAAATGGTGACGAGAGGTGGTGATGAAAGATGGTGATGGGAAATGGTGATAAGGACTCCACCCCTCACCAGCACTCATCACCAGTAGACATCACCAGTAAGTATCGCCAGTAAGCATCAGCAGTAGGCATCACCATTCGGCTGGAGGTTCTCAATCCACTAAGAATACACGCCGTTGTCGCTGGCGGGAGACATGCCACGTCGATCCGGATCAACGTGGGTCGTGCAGTAGCGCAGTAGGGTCAATGGTTTCAGTTATAATCGCGCATTCGCCGCGACATGCGCCGCGAATTTCCATCAAGCGAATTCCTGTATTTCCACGCTTTCAGTCAAAAGGAGATGTACCATGAAATTGTTTATCCGGATGCTGTCCGGTGCATTGATGCTCTCGCTCGCGGCGGGCACGGCGCTTGCCGCCGATTCTGACAAGGGCAAGAAGCAGGCTGAAATCCGCAAGGTGACGCAATCGACGCTGGAAAGGTTTTACAAGGCCAAACCCGAATTGAAGTCCGAGGTCGGCAAGTCGTCGGGCTATGCCGTGTTCACCACTTACGGGCTTTCCTTCCTCATCGGCGGGTCCGGCGGGAGCGGATTGGCCCATGACCGCCAGACGGGCACGGACACGTTCATGAAAATGGCCCAGGCGAGCGCGGGCTTGCAGATCGGCGCCTCGCAGAGCGAGACACTGATCGTCTTCAAGTCATCCAAGGCGCTTGCGCAGTTCGTCAACAAGGGCTGGGAGTTCGGCGGCGGTGGTGGCGCGCAGGCCGGCGCGAAGGGCAAGTCGGTCGGCGCGACGACAGGAGAGAATGTCATTGCCGAAGCGCTCACCTACACCCTCACCAAGAATGGTCTGCAGGCAGGCATCGCGCTGGAGGGCACAAAGTTTTGGAAGGATAAGGACCTCAACTAGCATCGCCGGCGTTGGCGGCAGCGACCTGACTCGCTGCCGCCTAACATCCGGAAGTCAATCAGAAAGCGAGGCCAGATCATGAACCAACGAGCCGGCCTTGGATACCGCACGCGGCGTGCCTTATGGGTCGCAGCGCTCATTGGTGGCGCACTGGCGGCACCCGTGGGCGCATTGGCGCAGGCGGCAGGCGATCAGTGGCGATTCACGCTGACGCCCTATTTATGGTTGCCGAACATCAACGGCACGTTCAACTACAACGGGCCGCGGGGTGCCGGGGGGAATCCCCAGGTGGAGGTCGGACCCAACGATTGGCTTGAAGCGCTCGATATGGCACTCCTGCTGTCGGGAGAGGCGCGCAAGGGGAAGTGGGCGGTGTTCACTGACGTGATCTACCTCGACTTCTCGTCCGAGCAAAGCACCGTCAAGGGAATCAACTTCAACCCTGGGCTCCCTCCCAACCCGATCAGCACGACCCTCAACGCCGGAACCAGCAATTCCCTCAAGGGAACCCTCTGGACGCTGGCGGGAAGCTACACTGCAGTGGAGAAACCGGAGGCGACGCTAGACGTGTTTGGCGGTTTCCGTTATTTCGACCTCAAGGTCTCAACATCATGGCTGCTTAGGGCCGACGTCGTGGGCCCGCCGGGGACGGGCGTGTTCACGCGCGTGGGAGCTATATCCCAGTCGAAAGACCTTTGGGACGGGATCGTGGGCGTTCGCGGTCGGGTGAAGCTCGGCGACAAGTGGTCGCTGCCGTACTATGTCGACGTGGGAACCGGCTCTTCCACCGTCACCTGGCAAGGCCTGATCGCGGCGAGCTACGGTTTTCGCTGGGGCGACGTCAGCCTCGGATACCGCTACCTCTACTACGATCAGAGCGGAGACAAGCTGCTGCAGGACGTGGAGTTCGGTGGCCCGATCCTCGGGGTCACCTTTCGCTTCTGAGATTATCTTCTCGTTTCAGAAAAGGCCTCAGGCCCGTTTATCCCGACCGCGTTAGCTGAACGGCATTAGCCGCAGATAGACGCGGATGAACCCCAGAACTGAACCGCCAAGGGCGCGAAGGACGCTAAGTAAGAGAAAAGCTTTACCGCTAAGGTCGCCAAGGACGCGAAGGATGAGAAAGCCTCACCGCAAAGAACGCGGAGGGCGCTAAGGATTAATTATCGGTGCAAACCTTAAGGTCGCGGAGGTAGCGCTAAGGGTGACAGACCGGAGAGTCAGCGGTCGGGACACCCCTACATCGAATTACTGCGTTTTTGAAATCATATTTGTAATCCTCTGCGTGCTTGGCGACCTCCGCGGTGAAGCTTTTCTGTTCCTCTGCGGCCTCGGCGTCCTTTGCGGTAAAGCTTTAGCGCATTGCCGGTGTCACTGGTCACTCGTCACTGGTCACCAGTCACGCAGATCAAAGGTTATCGGCCTCCGTCGAACTCCTGCGACGCGCAGCACGCCCTTGCTCGCCCCATTTCCAGCCACTGATCTCGGGCATGTCTTCGCCGTGCTTGGCGATGTACTGCTTGTGCTCGAGTAGCTTGTCGCGGATCGCCTGCTTGGCGTAGGCCGCGCGCGCGGCGAGGTTCGGCACGCGGTCGATCACGTCGCTCACGAGGTGAAAGCGGTCGAGGTCGTTCAGCACGCACATGTCGAACGGTGTGGTGGTCGTGCCTTCCTCCTTGTAGCCGCGCACGTGCAGGTTTCTGTGGTTGGTGCGGCGGTAGGTGAGGCGGTGGATCAACCACGGGTAGCTGTGGAAAGCGAAGATGATGGGCTTGTCCTTCGTGAAGAGCGCGTCGAACTCGGCATCCGTCAGCCCGTGCGGGTGCTCACCGGGCGGTTGCAGCTTCATCAGGTTGACGATGTTTATGACACGCACCTTTAACTGCGGCACGTGCTGGCGCAAAAGGTCAACGGCAGCGAGCGTTTCCAGTGTCGGCACGTCGCCGCAACAGGCCATCACGACATCCGGCTCGCCGCCACGGTCGTTGCTTGCCCATTCCCATATCCCCAACCCGGCGCTGCAGTGCTTGATCGCGGCGTCCATGGTCAACCACTGCGGTGAGGGCTGTTTGCCCGCGACGACGACGTTGACATGATTGCGGCTGCGCAAGCACTGGTCGGTGACCCAGAGCAGCGTATTCGCGTCCGGCGGGAGCCAGATGCGGACGACTTCCGCCTTCTTGTTGGCGACATGGTCGATGAAGCCCGGATCCTGGTGGCTGAAGCCGTTGTGATCCTGCCGCCACACATGCGAGGAGAGGAGATAGTTGAGCGAGCCGATCGGCCGGCGCCAGGGAATGTGATTGCAGACCTTCAGCCACTTGGCGTGCTGGTTGAACATCGAGTCGACAATGTGGATGAAGGCCTCGTAGCACGAGAAGAAGCCGTGCCGGCCGGTGAGCAGATAGCCCTCGAGCCAACCCTGGCACTGGTGCTCGGAGAGCATCTCCATCACCCGTCCGTCGGGCGCGAGGTGATCGTCGTACGGATAGCGGTCAGCGACCCACGCGCGGTTCGTGACTTCGAGCGCGTCCTGCCAGCGATTGGAGTTGTTCTCATCCGGGCTGAAAAGGCGGAAGTTACGCGTGGCGAGGTTGAGCCTCATGACGTCCCGGAGATAGGAGCCCATGACGCGGGTTGATTCCGCGGCCACCGCGCCCGGCTTCGGGACGCGCACCGCGTAGTCGCGGTAGTCCGGCAGGCGCAGGTCCTTCAGGAGCAGACCGCCGTTGCCGTGCGGATTAGCGCTCATGCGCCGTGCGCCCTCCGGCGCAAGGGCCGCGATCTCCGGGTTGAGCTTGCCGCTCTTGTCGAATAGCTCCTGGGGACGGTAGCTCTTCATCCACTTCTCCAGGAGCTTTACGTGGCTGGGTTTTTCGTGCATCTCGCCCATCGGCACCTGGTGCGATCGCCAGTAATCTTCGGTGCGCTTGCCGTCGATCGTCTTCGGGCAGGTCCAGCCCTTGGGGGAGCGGAGAACGATCATCGGCCAACGCGGCCGCTTCGTAAAACCGTTGCGCTTGGCGTCGACCTTGATGCGCTGAATCTGCCGGATTACCGTGTCGAGCGCGGCCGCCATCTGCCGGTGCATCTTCTTCGGCTCTTGGCCTTCGACGAAGTAGGGCGTGTAGCCGTAGCCGCGAAAGAGGCTTTCCAGCTCCTCGCGGCTGATGCGCGCGAGCACACACGGGTTGGCGATCTTGTAGCCGTTGAGATGCAGGATCGGCAGCACGACGCCGTCCGTGACCGGATTCAGGAACTTGTTGGAGTGCCAGCTCGTCGCGAGGGGGCCAGTCTCGGCTTCCCCGTCGCCCACGACCGACGCGACGAGGAGATCCGGGTTGTCGAAGGCCGCGCCGTAGGCGTGAGAGAGCGCGTAGCCCAGCTCGCCGCCTTCGTGGATGGAGCCCGGGGTCTCGGGCGCGACGTGGCTCGGGATGCCGCCGGGAAACGAGAACTGGGTGAACAGGCGCTTCATTCCCGCCTCGTCCTGCGAGATCTCGGAATAGACCTCGCTGTAGGTCGACTCGAGATAGGCATTCGCGACCAGTCCGGGCCCGCCGTGCCCCGGGCCGGTAATGTAGATCATGTCGAGGTCGTGCTTCCTGATGACGCGGTTCAGATGCGCGTAGATGAAATTGAGACCCGGCGTGGTGCCCCAGTGGCCGAGGAGCCGCGGCTTCACGTGCTCCTTGCGCAGGGGTTTTCGCAGCAGCGGGTTGTCATACAGGTAGATCTGGCCAACGGAGAGGTAGTTTGCGGCGCGCCAGTAGGCGTCGATCAGCTTCAGTTCCTTGTCAGACGGGGCTTTGGGCATCGGATGCTCCTTCGAGGAAAACGGTGTCAGTTCCTGCCCCCTTTTTCCTTACAGTGACACACTTATCGAGACATTCAATACGATAGATCGCCGCCCGCAGGTAAGTTTCGTGCGTTTGCGCGGTTATCGAGGTCCCGCGTGGGGCGCGGCTAACGTCGCCTTGATTTCGCGGGGTTTCACCGGGCGGACGACAACCGGGGTCTCAGGCGTGAGGTGGAACGCCTCGTCCTCATGCTGCAGCACGAGGTCGTTGCCTTCGATCAGCGTGTATTTGGCTTCCTGGGTGCTGATCTCGACCTCGAAGAGCTGGCCCCGGTAGGTCAGTCTCAGCTGCATGCGGGCGGTTTCCTCCGGCACCCGCCGCGGACGAAAGGTGAGTATGCCGTCGTTATCCTGCATGCCCGTGAAACCATACGCGAAGATCATCCAGGTGCCTCCCATCGCCGCGATGTGGCAGCCGTCCTTCACGTTGCCGCCGACATCCGCGAGGTCCATCAGGAGCGAGGCGCGGGCGTAGGCGATGGATTTACCGCCTTGGCCGATCTCGTTGGCGATGATCGCCTGGATGCAGGACGAGAGCGACGAGTCTCCCGTCGTCAGGGGATCGTAGTACTGGAAATTGCGCCGCTTGGCCTCGAGCGTGAATTCATTCCGCAGCAGAAACATCGCCAGAATGATGTCTGCCTGCTTGATGACCTGGTGCCGGTAGATGACGAGCGGGTGGTAGAAAAGCAGCAGCGGAAAATGGTCGGGCGGGATACTGTTGAGGTCGAGGCGCTCCTTGTCCATGAAGCCGTCGTCCTGGGGATAGATCCCGCTCGCCTCGTCGTACGGAATGAACATGTTGTCCGCGGCGCGCGTCCATTCCTCGACCTCGCCGGCCTCCAGCGCGGTCTCGTGGGCGAGGTGGGTATAGACTTCGGGTTTCGTCTGGCGCAGCGCGTCAACGGTCTGCGCTGCATAGCGCAGGTTTTCCCGCGCCATCAGATTGGTGAAGGTGTTGTTGTCCACGATCGCGTTGTACTCGTCGGGACCGGTCACGCCGTTGATGCAGAACTTGCCCCCTTTGCGCTCGGAGAAGAATCCGAGATCGACCCACATGCGCGCCGTTTCGATCAGCATTTCGGCGCCCTGGCGCTCGAGGAACTCCTGGTCGCCCGTGGCGTTCACGTACTTGCGCAACGCATAGGCGATGTCGGCGTTGATGTGATATTGGGCGGTTCCGGCGGCGTAGTAGGCGGACGCCTCCTCGCCGCTGATGGTACGCCACGGAAACATCGCGCCACGATGATTGAGTTCGCGGGCACGAGTGCGCGCGTGATCGAGCATGTTGTACCGAAAGAGCAGGAGGTTCTTGGCGATCCGCGGCGCGGTGTAGATGAGAAAGGGCAGCAGGTAGATCTCGGAGTCCCAGAAATAATGCCCTTCGTAGGCGTCGCCGGTCAGCCCCTTCGCCGGCACCCCCGTGTTGTCAGACCGGGCGCAGGCCTGGAGGATGTGGAACAGGTTGAAGCGGATCGCCTGCTGGATCTCGACCGACGTGCGCTTCACAAGCTCGTGCCGGACGTCACTCACGCGCACACCGCTGCGGTGCCAGAAATCGTCCATGTACTGTTGCTGGCCTTCCTGCAGGGCCTTGAACCCCTGTTCGACCGCACGGTCGAGTGTGCGCTCAACGCGGCCACACATCTCGTGCGCCGGGGCAGTGGCCGAGGTGTGATAGGCCATGTACTTGACGAGCGTGACCGGCTGGCCCGGGCAGGCAATTACACTGAAGACGACTTCGCCCGAATTCTCGGCGCTCCGGACCTGAACCGAGTGCGCGCATTCCGTCTCGATGACGTGATCGGTCGCGCAGGCGAGTGTCATGCCGCTCCTCTCCGTGCCATGGCAGAGAACGACGCGCTGATCGCGATGGTAATGGGTGAGCGGGCGCAGCACGCGGCCGCGGATGCCTTTGGATTTGCGCGGATCTCCGGAGGTCTCGTCAGCGGGCGGCGCGGGGGTCGCCATCTCGCAGGACAGGACGATGGGAGCCTCCCCGTTCAGCATCTCGACGTAATAGTGGATGGCCGCGAGATGCCGGTGTTGAAAGGAGACCAGTCGCCGGGAGCGGATCAGGACCTGCTTGCCGGCCGGGGTCTCCCACACGATTTCCCGGTCGAGCGTGCCGGCCTTGAAGTTGAGGCGCCGGTCGAAAGAGACGAGGTTGGCGCGCGGCAGGTAGAACGGCTCGTCGTCGACATAGAGCTTGATCGTCTTGGTGTCCGTCACGTTGACGATCGTCTGCCCGGTCCGCGCGAAGCCGAACGCATCCTCGCCGTAGACGATGGGCCAGGTGTCGTAGAAGCCGTTCACGTAGGTGCCGTTGTTGCATACCGGCGTGCCTTCCTCGGGGCACCCGCGCATGCCGAAGTAGCCATTGCCCATCGCGAAGATCGTCTCGGTCATCTCGAGGAACTCGGGCGAATACTGCTTCTCGACGATGTTCCACTCGTCGGCGGGGTAGACGTGCGAGGGCGGGACAACGCGTTCGTGGTGAATCATTTTTCGCTTCGCTCCTCGTGAATCGAAACTTCAACAACCTGACATTAACCGCAGATAAACTCAGATACACACAGATATAGATCCAGCGAAAATCAAAACCGATATTAGCCGCCGATGAACGCCGATAGACGCCGATAAGATCGAGAATACTTATAACGCAGACGGACGCGGAAAAAACTCATACGAAAAACCTGATTCCCCGGACAAACCGAGACAACTCGAGCTGATTCATGTTGGGTCAAGCGGGTCTGTTCACGGTTTTGTTGCTTTTGCTGAGAATGTTTGTCTGCTTGCATCGGCGTCCATCGGCGTTTATCGGCGGCAGAAAAGAACAAAGCAGGGTGTTCTTGTGTTGCATCCGCGTTCATTGGCGTTTATCTTCAGTTAACGATGTTTTATGATTTTTGCGACGCAGGCGATTTAATCGAAAGCAGTTCGGCGAGATCGTTGACGACCAGGTCGGCGCCGTGGCGCTTCAGTTCGTCGTTGTTCCCCTTGCGCGCAACGCCGATGACGAGACCGAAGTGGCCGTTGCGTCCGGCTTCGACGCCGGAGATGGCGTCCTCGACGACAATCGCGCGGCCGGGAGGGACCCCGAGCGCCTTTGCGGCGGCGAGAAAACCGTCAGGCGCAGGCTTGCCCGTCAGGCGCTGCTCGTGGATGGTGTTGCCATCGACGCGCACCTCGAAAAGGTCCGCCAATCCGGCCGCCTTGAGGACCACGTCGCAGTTCTGGCTCGAGGTCACAACGGCGGTCTTGAAACCTTCGTCGTGAAGCCGGTGGACCCACTTCACCGTGCTTTGGTAGACCTCGACGCCTGAGGTGGCAATGGCTTCGTTGACCAGCTCGTTCTTGCGGTTCCCGAGCCCGCACACCGTCTCGCGCAGGGGCGGGTCGTCCAGCTTGCCCTCGGGCAGCTCGATCGCTCTCGACTTCACAAAATCCCGCACGCCGTCGAAGCGCGGCTTGCCGTCCACGTGGAGCTTGTAGTCGGTAGCGATATCGAACGGCCGGAACGGCTCCCCAGTGCGGGACGCGCGCTCCTGCAGATATTCGTCGAACATGCGTTTCCATGAACGCGCGTGGATGCTCGCCGTGTCGGTGATGACCCCGTCAAGATCGAGCAGAATGGCGTCGTACTTGTCACGCGTGATGGAAATGATTGCTCCTTCCCGGGTGGTCATCTGTCTCGTCCGATGCGGCAGAGTATGCCGTATTCTGACGCCCGCGCGAGAGGTTCGCAAATGCCCGTCAGCGCGCTAGTGCTCCGTCACGCCCGCCCTGGCGATGTTGCGCTCGCGGGCAAGTACGCGCCGCATTACATGGCGCTCGGTGCCGCGGTGGCACACAGCAAGAAGCGCATCGAGGCGTTCAAGGGGTTGATGGCCGACCTGAAGATCGGTCAGCGACTGCACCTCGTCCACAAGCCGGGCGCGGGCGTTCAGGTGGAGAAAAGGTTCCTGTTTTCCTGCAATCGAACGCGCTCAGCTCGCATAGCCATGTAGCACCATTGTGCTACAATGCATTTTTCACGCGGAGCTTTGCGATGTCCACAACCACCATTCGACTGCCGCAGGATCTCAAGGAGCGCATCGCTCGCGCAGCGGAACGCGCTGGAACCACTACGCATGGTTTCATACTGGAAGCGCTAGCCGAGAAGGCTGAACAGGAAGAGCGCCGGGGAGAGTTCCAGGATACGGCCGAGCGGCGGTACGCGGAGATTGTCGCCTCTGGCAAGACAGTGCCGTGGAAGGAGATGCGTCGGTATCTTGAGCGTCGGCTCGCCGGCAAGAAGATTGCCCGACCGAAGCCGCGAACGCTTGCGCGCTAGTCATGTCGCGCGTCGAACTCGCACCGGAGGTCCGGGATGACCTCGATCGCATCCTGGAACATCTCTTGCGATATCAGGTGGCGGAAGCGCCATCGCGCATTGAAGACCTCATGCGCGCAATCGATGTGCTGGAACGCAATCCACTGATTGGCCGGCCGGTCCGAGTGGACCTTAGAGAACTGGTGATCGGGCACCGTGCGCGCGGTTATGTCGCGCTGTATCAATACGTTGCGGAACTTGACACGGTGTTTGTGCTCGCCATCCGCGGTCAGAAGGAGGCGGGTTACACATGACCCCATTCAAAAAGGTCCCTGACACGAATGGCACCTACTCAAGGATAAGTGCCATTCGTGTCAGGGATCTTTTTCGAAGCCCTGCTGTGACCTCGCGTGACGGATCATGGCGTCAACGGCAAGGTTCGTGTTTTCAGTGGTAATCTTGATCGCTGGGTGACGATCGGCAAAGACGCGAAATACCTCGTCAGTGAAGCCCTGTCCGACCGATTTCACGTCGCGGAAGTCAAGCACGATCTCGCTGAACTTCTCGAGATTGGCGACCAACCGCTTTGCTTCGGAGCGGGAAACATAGTCGCGCTGCAGCAGCTTCACGAGCATCTTGGTTTTCTGGAACCGAAAATCGTACTCCTCGGGCGCGAACTCACCGAACACGGCCTCAAGGCGGAGGCGGCTGTTGCGCTGGATCGCAACCGAGACGGTGGTGCCCCTCAGGAAACGCGGGCCGGACACGAACACGTCGTCCCTCAACCGGCTCCATTCGACCTGAATGCGATGGGACCGGAGCACGAAGCGGTCCGCCGCGCGCGACGTGAAGAAGATGCCCTCGCCGGTATGGGCTTCGCGCATCGTGGTGGTGCGGCCCTTGAGAAGCTCCACGAGCGCCGTGTGTTCGCCATCCAGACGGAGCTTGGAGGCAATCGAGTGAAACACGCCGATTCCAGGGTCGCGAATCTCGAAGGAAAGCATGCCCGGATCGAGCCGGAAACGGAGCGAGCAGCGGTCCGCCTCGGAGTGCTCGATGGCGTTGTTGAGCATTTCGGTGAGAGCGTAATGGGCGATTGCCTCGACGTTTGGCCTGAGCGCGCGCCGCAGGTTGAGGCCCGCGGCCAATTCGTCCCAGACGCGGCCCTCGTCGAGGCCCCTGGTGCGCAGTGTGCGCGAGACGACCGCGGCCGCGGGGGCCCGGCCGCGGAGCATGTAGCGCGCGCCGCGGGCCGCGCCGGACCGGACCACCTTCCCGGCCGCGACCAGACTGCGGACGTGCATGCTGAGGGCCTGGCGGCTCACGCCAAGATGCGATCGCAGTTGGGCGCCGCTTGCCGAGCGCCGCCGGGCCAGGTAGGCGAGGATCTTGCGTTTGGTATCCACGCTCGCCAGCGTCACAGATCGTCAACTCTTTGTCAACTTTCGTATATTATTAACGTCAACCACCCGAGGGTGCACCCCGCCATCCGTCAAGCGAACGTCAACGTTTGGCCATGGCGATCGTCAATGCCCCCCGGTGGAGGGAAAGGTGTCAGGAACCTTTTTGTCCTCCACAGGGCGTCTAGTGCCGGAAAAGGGTTCTTGACACCTTTATTCCGAGGCGTAGAAGGGGGCTGTTACGGGCGCGGCGCGTCGTCGCGCGCGGTGCCGATGCTTGGCTGTGGAGCCGTCTTGTCCGCGATGTTGATCCAGCCGCCGCCCATCATTTCCTTTTTGAGACGGTGACGAGCGACGAGTGATGAGTGACGGGGGTGCCGAGGCGTCTGCCCTCTTAGCGTCCTGTTAGCAGGTGTACGGTTTGCAAACCGGCTAAAAGGGTCAACTGTTAAACTAGCTATGAGGCTGGCGCTACTCTTCAATGCGCATGAGAACGCGTTTTTTCCAATAAATAGGGTCAGTTCCTGATTGCTGATTGACCCGGGCGGAATCGAAGCAGCGCGAACGTCCGCTAGGGGTCCATATACGGGCGTTCGGGGAGACCGGCTTTCGGCCAGACGGGGCATCCGATAAGTGGAGTGCGAGATTTGCTTTCGCCAGCAACCTGGCACAAAAGAGCCGGTCACCTCACGCACGGAACGCGCTGGTTTCCGGTCCACAAAACCCCATCGGCGGTGCGCGAGGGGGAATTTGCGCGTCGGGCAATGTGTTTACGTCATAAGCAATCTAAGAAAGCTATGCTCATGATCATGCCAAAGACGCTCTTTTTGCTGCTTCTCGCCGGCGTGTTGGCTGGCTGTGCCACACCCGGCAGTTTCGTGCCGCAGCAGAGTACGATCACGGATGTGCGCGCCCGGATGGGCAGCCCCACCGACATCCGTTTCGACCGCAATAGTGACGAGCTCTGGGAGTACGCCACGGGGCCCTCGGGCACCGAGACCTACCTGTTCCGTTTTGGCAAAGATGGCCGTGTCAAGGCGGTGACGCAGCTCCTCACCGAGGAGCAGTTCGGGAAGATCTTGCCGCAGCAGACCACCAAGGCCGGCGCGCGCGATCTGCTCGGACGCCCGTCCGATCAGGCGTTCCTGTATAACGGAACATCCTGGACCTGGCGTGTTCGCGTGGGGCCGCAGGACGGCCATTTCGTCGTCCACTTCGATCCGAACGATGTTGTGCTCGACAAGATCATTCTGATCGATATGAGCCGGGGCAACGGCGACCGCGGCGAGGGCGGGGGCGGAAAGTAGCCCGAACAATGATATCGTGGCAGGAATCCGTCGTTTCGACGCAGCCTCACTGCCGACTTCCACAGCAGCACGCAGCCGACGGCCGCCTGCGAGCTAGCCGAGTTGCGGCTCGTGCCAGCCTCCCGCTTGGGTGGTCAGATTCTCGGCGTCGGCCGGTCCTCACGTTCCCGGCTCGTACGCGCGCAGTGGCGAGGGCTCGGTGAGAATCGGATCGATGATGCTCCACGCCGCCTCGACTTCGTCCTGGCGGGAAAACAGCAGGGCCTGCCCCTCCATCGCCTCGACCAGCAGTGGGTGGTAGGGTCCCACCGTTTGCGGCTTGTCCCTCGCCGCGACCAACTCGGTCGGTCGGCCGCCAATTTGGTCCTCTTTTCTCGACCCTGGTATGAGCACCTGGGCGCCGATCGCGATCTC
>Ga0224497_10001164_pt1 | contig 17073 bp, 9 predicted proteins | sample SF_Jul11_sed_USG_4_FD_167970 | JGI IMG/M metagenome (GOLD analysis project Ga0224497, IMG submission 167970) | Sediment microbial communities from San Francisco Bay, California, United States - SF_Jul11_sed_USGS_13 | ecosystem: Environmental > Aquatic > Marine > Sediment | place: USA: California... | reverse complement strand
CCAGGACACGGTCGGCAGCTTCATCCTCAACGGCTCGGCCCCCTGCACCGGCGAGTGCGACGGGGTGGACGACGTGGAGCTCACGTTCTCGATCGTCGCCGGCAGCGGACCCTCCTCGGGCGTCCTCGGTCCCCTGACCCAGGGCTCCGAGGTGCCGCAGCGCACGGCGAGCGTCGACTACACGCCGAACGCGGGCTTTACCGGCACGGACGGCTTCGACTTCCAGGTCGCGGGCGACCTCAACGGCGACCTCGACACCGACGACCCGGGCGAGACCTCGACGGCCAGCGTGACGATCGAGGTCGAAGCCATCGCTCCGCCCCAGCCTCCGGTGGCGGACCCGGTCGTGGCCACGACCGAGATGGACACGGAGGTCTCGATCGGCCTGTCCGGAGCTCCGGGGACCGGTCCCCTGCCGTTGACGCTCCCGTTCGCGGCCCTGCCGGCCGCCGGCTCCGGCGCCAACGGCGGAAGGCCCGGGGAGGGAGCCGCTGGCGGCACCCGCGCCGGCCCGACGCCGATCGTGATCGGCGCCGGGTGGACGGCGACCACGGCCGTGCCGCCGGCCTTCTTCTGGGAGGGCACGCCGCCGATCTTGAGCCCCGACGGGCCGTTCACCTTCGACGGCGAGGCGTGCGTGAGCGTGACGGACGACTTCCTGAAAGGCGACCAGTTCCGGCTCCTCGACAACGGCCAGGACCTCGGCACGACGCCGCTGGTGCCGGTCGATGCCTCGTCGCTGCCGGTCGGTCCGGATGCGGCCTACGCGGATCCGACCTACAGCAGCGGCACGTTCGAGGTGGGCGAAGGGAGCCACGCGATCGACATCGAGATCGTGCCGCCCAACTCGTTTGACATCGGTCAAGGCTACATCCGCGTCGATCCGCTGGACTCCGCGTTCTGCAGCGACACCTGCGGCTTGACGTTCAGCATCCAGTCGCCGCCGAGCAACGGCACGCTGGGGCTCATCTCCCAGACCTCGTCGACGACGGCCCAGATCCTCTACACGCCGTACCAGGGCTTCGTGGGGATCGACTCGTTCGCCTACGGGGTGACCGACTGCTTCGGCAATCTGGCCAGCGCCCTGGTCGACCTGATCATCCTCGACGTCAACGCCTGCACGAACTGCTACACCTTGACGGTGCAGCTGGCCGGCGCGGGCGCGGGCGACGTCACCAGCAATCCCACCGGCATCGCCTGTCCGAGCAGCGCGTGCGCGGCCGACTTCACCCAGAACTCGGCGGTCGTCCTGCAGGCCAGGCCGGTCGACGAGTTCGTGTTCGGCGGCTGGAGCGGCGACTGCAGCGGCGGGAGCCCGCTCCTCACGGTGGTGCTCAACGGCGACAAGACGTGCGTCGCCACGTTCGACCCCTAGGCGGTGCGCGATGAGACATAGACGACGGAACGGAGAAACGGAACATCCCATGACTCGAAGCACAGGACGAGCGTCGGAGAACAACCGAAAGGAGACCGAGGTAATGGAGAGGAACAACCGAGTTCGCAACCGCATTCTGGCCGCAACCCTGCTCACGGGTCTCCTCTGCGTGCCCGTTCTGGCGCAGGTGCACGCCGACATGAGCTTCTCACCCACCGCCGTGCAGTGGATTCCCCGGGCGCAGCACGCCAGCATCGTGCTGACCGTCTCCGGCGGCGGCTACTGGAAGGAGACGATCTTCGAGTCGGGGGTGCGTCCGTACTTCGAGCCGTACGACACCGAAGGAAACTTGCTGCCGGACGGCGACTACACCTGGGAGATGCGCTTCATGCCGCGGCCCGAGGACCTCAACCCGGAGGACTTCGAGAACGCGCGCGTGCGCGGCGACTCCCTGCGCGACGCCCGGTTCCCGGAGCCGATGGTGCAGTGGGGAAACATCAAGATCGTCGACGGCTCGATCTTCGTGCCGGACGCCGAAGGCGCGGAGGAAGAAACGGCCGAGATCGGCGCACCGCCGGGCGACCGCGGCCCCGGGCTTCCCGGCGACGGCGGACCCGGAAACCCGCAGACCCGCGATCAGGTCATTCTCGACGACCTGATCGTGGACGGCAGCGCCTGCATCGGCTTCGACTGCGTCAACGGTGAGTCGTTCGGCTTCGACACCGTTCGGCTGAAGGAGAACAACCTGAGGATCAAGTTCGACGACACCAGCACCGCGTCGAGCTACCCCCGCAACGACTGGCAGCTGACGGCCAACGACAGCGCCAACGGAGGCGCCAACAAGTTCTCGATCGACGACATCAGCGGCGCCCGTACCCCGTTCACCATCGAGGCGAACGCCCGCACCCACTCGCTCTACGTCGACGACGGCGGCCGCATCGGCATCCGGACCTCGACCCCGTCGGTCGAGATCCACGTGATCGACGGCGACACCCCGACGTTGCGCCTCCAGCAGGACGGCTCGAGCGGCTTCGCGCCCCAGACCTGGGACGTCGCCGGCAACGAGACGAACTTCTTCGTCCGCGACGTGACGAACGGCTCGGCGCTGCCGTTGCGCATCCGTCCGGGCGCGCCGTCGAGCTCGATCTTCGTCGACGTCGACGGCGACGTCGGGATGTCCACTTCGTCGCCCGCCACCGCTCTGCACCTCAGGAGAACGGACGGCACGGCGCAGATCAAGGTCGAGGACACGAGCGCCGGGAACCAGCAGATGCTGCTGCTCGAGAAGACCACGAACGCACCGTTCGTCCGCTTCACGAGCCAGTTCGGCGACTGGGACTTCGTGGCCGGCAACAGCTTCATCATCTCCGACCCGACCACCGGCGTGAACGAGTTCACGCTCACCCGCACGGGCGATCTCACGATCACGGGCAACTGCGTCGAGGTGAACGGCGCCTGCGCGGACTACGTCTTCGAGCCCGGCTATGAGTACCTGTCGCTGGACGAGCTCGCGGCGTTCATCGCCGACAACAAGCACCTGCCGAACGTGCCCAGCACCGCGGAGATCCGGGAGAACGGCCTCAACGTGCAGCACTTCCAGGGCCGGCTGCTCGAGAAGGTGGAGGAGCTGGTGCTCTACACGCTGGAGCAGCAGAGCACGATCGACGAGCAGCAGAGCGCCATCGCGGCCCTGACGGCCCGCCTCGAGGCGCTGGAGGCCGACCGGAAACGGCAGTAGAAGATCCGCTCGAACGCGAGCGCAGGCGAGTCCGGCCCCGGCCGGGCTCGCCCCGAGCCCCGTGCTCGGCGCTTCATGCCGGCGGCGCCGTCCTCGGACGGCGCCGTTTTGCGTGCTGGCTGTAACGTTTGGGCGGTCCGCCCCGCCTGTGTCGTCATCCTGGGACCTCCGAGGTGAATCGGAGCCAGTAAGCAAAAGGAGAGTGGAATGACAAAGATGTTCGGATCGAGAGAGCTGCGAGTCGCCACCTGGCTGTTGTCGGTCGTGCTTCTGGCGGCAGCCCCGAGCGCCGCCCAGCGGACGCGGATCGCCGACTTCGCCGCCGGCGGAGCGCAGGCCGAGTGGACGCCGCTCGCCGGCGACTACGATCACCTGGTTCTGACCGTGGCGGGCCCCGGCGGGTCCTTCCTGCGGCAGGAGTTCCCGGCCGGCGTGCGCCCGACCTTCGGGCTCTTCGACGACGCCGGCTTCGCGCTTCCCGACGGGCTCTACAAGTGGGAGCTGGCGTTCGTGCCCCGCGTCGACCCCGAAATGCGCGACCTGCTGGCCGCGGCCGGTGACGACGGGCAGCGCGGCCTCGAGAAGCTCGGCCTGGTCGAGCGCTCGCGCCAGAGCGGCTCCTTCTCGATCGCCGACGGCGGCTTCGTCCCGACGGACCTCACGGAGCCGGATCCCGTCGCCGTCGAGGGTGGCGGCGGGGATCGGGCGTCCATCCCGGTGGATCCGCAGGGCGTCGTGCTTTCGAACAGCGACGGCGTCATCCGCAACAGCCTGTGCGTGGGCTTCGACTGCCCGAACTCGCCGGCCTTCGGCGATTCGACCATCCTGCTGATGGAGAACAACACCCGCATCAAGTTCGGGGACACCAGCAACCTGGCCGGGTTCCCCAACAGGGACTGGGAGATCGAGGCCAACTCGGCCTCGAGCGGCGGCGCCAACTATCTCGGCTTCAACGACTGCGGCACCGCGGACAACGACGGCGGCTGCGCGACCGACCTGGTGTTCGCCGTGGAAGCGGGAGCCCGCTCGAGCGCTCTCTACGTCGAAAGCGACGGCGACATCGGCGTCGGCACCTCGAACCCCGTGGTCGACGTCCACGTCGTGACCGGCAACACGCCGACCCTGCGCCTCGACCAGGACGGCTCCGGCGGCTTCGCGCCGCAGGTCTGGGACGTCGCCGGCAACGAGACCAACTTCTTCGTGCGCGACGCCACGAACGGCTCGGCGCTGCCGCTGCGCATCCGTCCGGGCGCGCCGTCGAACTCGATCTTCGTCGATGTCGACGGCGACGTCGGCATCGGCACGTCGTCGCCCGGGAACCCTCTGCACGTCCGGAGGACGGACGGCACGGCCCAGATCAAGGTCGAAGACACGAGCGCCGGGAACCAGCAGATGCTGCTGCTCGAGAAGACCACCAACGCTCCGTTCGTCCGCTTCACGAGCCAGTTCGGAAACTGGGACTTCGTGGCCGGCAACAGCTTCATCATCACCGATCCGAGCACCGGCGCGAACGAGCTCTCGCTCAGCCGGACCGGCGATCTGACGATCAACGGGCAGTGCTCGGAGGGCGGCAGCGGGTCCTGCGCCGACTACGTCTTCGAGCCCGGCTACGAGCTCCTGCCGCTCGGCGAGCTGCAGGCGTTCATCCGCGAGAACCGGCACCTGCCGAACGTGCCGAGCACCTCGCAGATCCAGGAGCAGGGCCTCAACGTGCAGCACTTCCAGGGCCGGCTGCTCGAGAAGGTCGAGGAGCTGGTGCTCTACACCCTGGAGCAGCAGAGCACCATCGACGCCCTGACCGCCCGCCTGGAGGCGCTTGAGGCCGGCCGCGAAGTGCAGTAGGCGCTCCACTCGACCTGAAGACCCCGCAAGCCCGGCCTCGGCCGGGCTTGTTCTTCAGCTCAGCCCGCGGGCTCGGGCAGCACCAGGCGGCGGCGCGTGGGGACTCCTGCGAGCCGCTCCCGCCGCCCGCTCGGCCAGCGAATCTCGAGCTCGACGCGATCGCTCTCGCCCAGGCCGAGGTGCAGGGGGGCGCAGCTGACGGACTTGTGGAAACCGGTATCGCCGAGGTGCTGGCGGCCGGTGACGATCGGGCCGGCGGCGGACGCCGACACCGTGGCGCCGAGGCCCCCCGCGTTGCTGGCGGAGCCGCGGAGCTCGGTGACGAGCCAGGATCCCGTGGCGAGCTCGTTGCGGAAGAGGTGCTGCCCGTCCTCGGCGTTGATCGCCAGGTCGAGACGGCCGTCGTGGTCGAAGTCGGCCAGATCGACGTCGCCGTCGACGCCGGGTCTCAGGCCGGGCGCCGGCAGCGCCCGCGAGGTGAAGCCGCCCGCGCCCCGGTTCTCCAGCAGCCGCGCCTGTCGGGTGCCGAGGACCACGAGATCGAGGTCGCCGTCGTTGTCGAGGTCTCCCCAGGCGGCGCCGGCGCCGCCCTCGTCGGGTCCGAGGCCGATCGCGAGAGGCGCCTCCGCGAACCGGCCGGCCTGATTGGCGAAAAGTCGGCTGAGGGGGCCCTGCCGGGAGGCGATGAACACGTCGGCGTCCCCGTCGCCGTCGAAGTCGCCCCAGGCCGTGGCCACCGGCCCGGGCACCCAGGGCTCGCCGGGCGCATTGGACACCGGGCGGGGGGTGAAGCCGCCCTGGCCGTCGTTGCGGCTCATGCCGACGGGCCACAGAGTCAGCAGGTCGGGATCGCCGTCTCCGTCCCAGTCGGTCCAGGACGGGTGGGCACCGCCTTCGTCGTCGACGCCCAGCTCGGCGGCAACGTCGTGGAAGGTCCCGTCACCGCGGTTTCTCAGCAGCACGTTGGGCGAGATGAAGTTGCCGATCAGCAGGTCGAGGAGCCCGTCGTTGTCGTAGTCGAGCCAGACGGGGGTTCTGGCCCGCCCCTGCTCGTTGAGAACGCCGGCTTGCTTGGAGACCTCGGCAAACGTGCCGTCACCCTGGTTGGCCAGCAGCTCGTCGAACTTGACGCCCAGCGTCTCGCCACGCATCGCCCCGTGGGTGATGACGAGGTCGACGTCGCCATCGGCGTCGTAGTCCGCGCAGGCACCCCCGTGACGGTCCTGGTGCTGGGGGTAGAGCCAGACGTCCTTGCGCAGGCCGCTCTTCTCGAAGCGGTCCTCGAACCGCGCCCCGTCCCCGTTGCGATAGAGCGACGGGGGATCCCCGTGGTTCATGAAGAGGAGGTCGATCCACCCGTCGCCGTCGAGATCGCCCCACAGGGGCCCGTAGTCGTAGCGGGGCTCGGCTCCGGGCTCGGGCGGCGCGGGGCCGGCGAGAAGTCCCGACACGTCGCGGAAGGCCCATTCGCCGTCGGCCGCTCCGGCGGGAGCCGCGGCGGCCGGCAGGAGAGCGGTGAGCAACGCGGCCACGACCCCGCGGGAGGCGACGACCCTGACCGTCCTCGAGGGGGAGGCGAAGGACACCGCGAGAGTATGCCGAGTCGTCCCGCCGTTGTCCACGACCGCGGCAGCGAGCGATCCGGCCCGCGCGCGCTCGGCCCGCGGCGCGGCTAGGGCAACTCCTCGTCCGCCGCCGCGGCGCGGTCGCCCGCTCCTTCGAGGTAGCCGAGGGACTGGAGCTGCTCGAGGAGGTCCGGCGGAATCTCCGGACTCTCGCCGCGGGCCGGCGACGCCGTCAGCGCCAGGTAGCGCGACAGTTGACGGTCGAGCGGCAGCGCCAGCCGCCGGTCGTGGAGCGGCGCCTTCTCGCCGGGGTCGCGCTCGAGGTCGAAGAGACGAGCGATGCCCTGGCCCGGGAAGTGGATCCGCTTCCGGCGGCCATCGAAGACGGCCAGCTGCCGGGGGCCGTAGGCGATTCCGGAGGAGAACAGCGCGCGGCTCGGCTCGGGCTCGCCGGCGACCAGCGCGTCGATCGGCCGGCCCGGCAGCTCTCGTTCGGCGGTGCCCAGCCGGGAAGCGGCAAGCCAGTCGGCGAGGGACGGTACGAGGTCCACGAGGGTCACGGGAGTCGCGACCCTCCTTCCCGGGACGCCCGGGCGCCAGATCGCGAGCGGCACGTGCAGGAGCTCCTGGTAGAGGGTGTGGCCGTGTCCCGCGCCGTAGATGGACCGCGGGTCCAGCCCTTCCGCGCGCTCCTCGCCGAGGTGATCGTCGAACTCCTCTCCATGGTCGGAGTAGACGACGACGACGGTGTCGTCCAGCAACCGGCGCTCCGCGAGGCCCGCGAGGAAGTCGGCAACGACGGCGCGGAGCTGGAGAACGGTGTCGACGTAGGCGAGGAGACGGCGGCACCTTTCGCTCGTGGCGTCGCCGCAGGCGAAGCCGGCGGCGAGCGCCGTGCCGGCGTCGCGAACCTCCCGCGGCATCGCGCCCACGATCTCCTCGACCTGCTCGACCGGCTGGCGGTAACGCTCGTGTGCTTCCATGAAGTGGAGATAGACGAAGAACGGGCGCTCGCCGGCCGCCGTTTCGCGGCCGGCGGCCGACGGATCGTCGAGCCACCGCAGCGAGCGCCGCGTGAGCGCCGCGCTGTCGTTGCCCAGCTCCAGAGAGCCGAAACCGCGATCGAGGCCGTAGCCGGTGCGGAACCACGGATGGGCGACGAAGGCGGCGGTGGCGAAGCCGGCCGCGGACAGCAGCTCCGGCAGGGTCTGGACCTCCGCTCGGATCGCGGCCGGCACGGTGCTCGACAGATCGGCGATCTCCTCGTCGAAACGGCCGGCACCGTGTTGATTGGGATAGAGCCCGGTCAGCAGCGACGCCACGGCGGGCACCGTCCAGGGCGCAGGCGACTGGCCGTGCTCGAAGACCAACGCGTCCTCGAGCAGGGGCGCGAGCCGGTCCTCGAGACCCGCGGTCTCGGGCAGCGAGAAGACGTCGTAGCGAACCGTGTCGAGGCACAGCACGGCCAGGTTGCGCGCCGGCGCGACGGTTGCAGGCTCGGGGGCGTGACCGCCGCAGCCGGCGAGAAGCGAGAGCGCCGCGCAGCACGGGAGCACGCGGCGCCTCCCGCCGCCGGCCGAGGCCCTGTGGCCGGTGCGTTGCTGGATCACTGCTGGATCACCATGGCGGGCGGCGTAGGGGAGGAGACCGCGGCGGCGGGGCTGGAGCAACAGCCTAGAAGGGCCTCAGGGTCACGACGACCTGCAACAGATCGCCCATGCTGTAGTCGGTGCCGGCGATGATCCAATCGCCGTCGATCGCATCCGAAAGCCAATCCAGGGTGAACGTGGTGTCGCCGTAGGTGACGTCGCCGTCGATGGGCACCCGATCGTGGGGAACGAAGCAGAAGCCGTCCCGGCGGTGCGCCGCGATCCTCTCCGCGGCTTCCTCTCCGCCGTCGTGGTAGTGCCAGTACTCCTCGGGGCGGATCGTGACGAACAGCCATCCCTGCCTGGAGATGCAGCGCCGCAGGGTCGAGAGTACCCGCAGCGTCGTCCTCCGGCTGAGGTGGGTGAGCACCGAGAACGCGTAGATCATGTCGAAGGACCGAGCGAAGGGCAGCGCGTCCGGCACGTAGTCGCTGAGCGCGAGATGGCCCCTCACTCCGCACGATCTGCACAGCTCGAGCGACTGGTCCCAGGGGTCCACCCCGTAGATCCGGTCTTCCGGGACGTACCTGTGCATGAGCCGCAGCAGGCGCCCCCAGCCGCAGCCGAAGTCGAGCACGTCGCTGTCGACGAGCGGCTTGCGGGAGCCGCCGCGGTACCTCGCGACCATCCGAGTCACGAAGTCGACCGACATGCGCAGCAACTCGCGGCCCTGAGCGCCGTTCCAGCTCTCCTGGACCTGTCCGCTCGGCATCGTCGGGAGGAAGGCGCAGAGGTTCGGCCAGGAGCTGGGCCTCTCGAGCTGCAGAAGAGCGAACACGTCGAGAGGAACGCGTTGGAGGAGTTGCGGGATCTCGCTCCCCGCCGTCGTCGAGATCGCGGCGTCGACCGCGGCGAGCTCCCGATCCCAGAACGAGATCGACAGCCCGGGACTCTCCGCGCTCACCTCGTCGCCCTCCGTTCCGGCGTGGCCGGCCGGCGGGTCGAGGGAGGCGCGAGCGGGCGCGGCGAGCCGCGATACGGGGCGAGGATGGGGGGGCGTTGCCGCACGGTCCGGTGATGCTAACCCCCAGGCCGGGGACCGGCCAAGCAGACCCCTCCCCGAGCGGCGGTGTACTCTCCGGGAGGCAGGTGGTTGCCGCCGGGATCGGCGGGCGCGATGAGTCCGTGAGGGCGTCCTATAATCCCGCGACCCCATCGGCGCAGCCCTCCGGAGAGGCAACTTGAGCGACGAGAACGAGCAGCAGCGTGCCGAGATCGAGGAGCTCCGCCGCCGGCTCGCCGAGACGTCGGGCCTGCTGACGTCGGTCCTGGGGTCCAGATCGTGGCGCCTGACGCGGCCGGTTCGCCGGCTCGCGGAGCTCTTGCGTGGCGGCGGGCCGGGCGGGGGCCGGCCGGAAGAACGGGAGGGGCCGGCAGCTCCGCCCGCCGGCTCGCCCGCAGCGCCGCCCCGCCCCGTGCCTGCGGCAGCCGGCGGACCCGAGGACGTCCTTGCGGAGGCGCAGCGGCGGGTGCCGCTGGGCCGCGCCGACATTCGCCTGATCGCGTTCTACCTGCCGCAGTTTCACCCGATCCCCGAGAACGACCGTTTCTGGGGCAGGGGATTCACCGAATGGACCAACACGACGAAGGCGAAGCCGCTGTTCGACGGTCACGATCAGCCCCGCCTGCCGGGCGAGCTCGGCTTCTACGATCTGCGGCTCAAGGAGGTGCAGAGACGCCAGGTCGAGCTGGCTCGCCAGGCGGGGATCGCCGGCTTCTGCTACCACTACTACTGGTTCACGGGCAGGAAGGTGCTGGACCTTCCCCTGCGGCAGCTCCTCGCAGATCCGTCGCTCGACTTCCCGTTCTGCCTGAGCTGGGCGAACGAAGCGTGGACGGCGGCATGGGACGGCGTCAGCACGGAGGGCGTCCTGATCCCTCAACGTCACTCTCCGGAGGACGACCTCGCGTTCCTCGCCGCGATCGAGCCGGCGTTGACCGATCCTCGCTACATCCGGGTGCACGGCAAGCCGCTGCTCTCGATCTACCGGCCCGGGCTCTTCCCCGACATGCGCGCCACGGCCGACCGCTGGCGCGAGCGCGCTCTCGCGTCGGGGATCGGCGAGCTCTACCTGGCCCTCGTCCACAACGTGGACGACGCCCTGGTGGATCCACGCGAGCATGGCTTCGACGCCGCCATCGAGTTCCCGCCTGCCTGCCTGGAGTGCGTCGACGTCCGAGACCGGGTGCAGCCCTACGAGCCCGGGTACCCGGAGAACATCTACAGCTATCCGGCCCTCGTGCAGTGCGCGCTCGACCGGCCGGCGCCCGACTACACGCTGCTGCGCGGCATCATGCCGGGATGGGACAACACCGCTCGCCGCAAGGATGGGACGCTCTATCTCGGATCGACCCCCGCCCTCTACCGAAGCTGGTTGGAGGGCCTGTGCCGCTACACCCGGAGACATCTGCCGCCGGGCGAGAGGCTGATCTTCATCAATGCCTGGAACGAATGGGCCGAGGGCGCCTATCTGGAGCCGGATCGCAAGCACGGTTACGCCTACCTCAACCACACGGCTCTGGCGGTGGCGAGATTCAACTCCCCGCGCGCGATTCGCCGGCTCCTCCTGCTCGGCCACGACGCCGCCAGGGCGGGATCCCAGATTCTCTTGCTCGACCTGGCGCGCTGGATCGCGACGAGAACGTCGACGGAAGTCCTCGTCGCCCTAGGGGCCGGCGGCGAGCTCCTCGAGGCCTACGCCGAGCTCGCCGACGTGCTCGTTCTCGAAGACCTCGCGAGGGCCGGGGCTTCGGCCTCCGAGGTGCCCTGGAGGCTGCGCGAGTGGGCGGGCGACGGAATCGACCTGATCTACGCCAACACCGCGGTCGCGGGCAGGTACCTTCCCCTGCTGGCGTCCTTCGAGGCGCCGGTCGTCACTCACGTTCACGAGCTCGAAGAGAGCCTCCGGCTCTTCGCCGGAACCGAGGCGATCCAGAACGTGGTCTTCAGGTCGGAGCGGCTGATCGCCGCCTCGCCGGCCGTGGCCGCCAATCTGGTCGAGAATCACGGCGTGGCGCCCGACGCGGTCGACGCCATCCACGCCTTCATCCGGCCGCGGAATGCCGCGCTCGATCCGGGCGATCGGGCGCTGATTCGAGAGCGGATGGGAGTTGGGCCGGACGAGGTCCTCGTCTTCGGCTGCGGCACCCGGGATTGGCGCAAGGGCCCGGACCTCTTCGTCGACGTCGCCGCGGCGCTTCGCGACCGCGGCCGAGCCGGGTTCCGCTTCGTCTGGATCGGACCGGAGATGAGGGGGCACTACCCGAATCTGGAAAGCGGCCTGGCGGCGAGAGGACTCGACGCGTACGTCCGGTTTCACGGCCCGGTGGCGGATCCCACGGAGCTCTTCGCCGCGGGAGACGTCTTCCTGCTGCCGTCCAGGGAAGATCCGTTCCCTCTCGTGTGTCTGGAGGCGGCCTCTTGCGAGCTTCCCACCGTCTGCTTCGCCGACGTCGGCGGGATGCCCGAGTTCGTGGAGGGAGACGCCGGGATCGTCGTCCCCAATGGGGACCTGGGGGCCATGACCGACGCCGTGGAACGCCTGATCGCCGACCCGGGAGAGCGCCGGGCTCGCGGCGCGACGGCTCGCCGGAAGCTCCTGCGAAGACACACGACGGACCTGGCGGCGCCCGAGATCTTCCACGTCATCCGCAGCGTCTCGGGCTCGCCGCCGTTGGTCTCGGTCGTCATTCCCAACTACAACTACGCCCATCGCCTGGAGGGGCGTCTGGAGTCGATCTTCGGTCAGACGTTCCAGGACTTCGAGATCATTCTCGAGGACGACGGCTCGACCGACGGCTCTCTCGAGGTCCTGAAGCGCTACGCCTCGCGCCGCAGCCTGCGCGTCTTCGCGCACGCGAGCAACCGAGGCGTCTTCGAGATGTGGCGCCGGGGCATCGAGGAGGCCGCGGGCGAGCTGATCTGGGTGGCGGAGGCCGACGACCTCTGCGAGCCGGACTTCCTCGAGACGCTCGTCGGCCACTTCGAGGACCCCGAGGTCCGGCTGGCGTACTGTCAATCGATCGTCATCGACGACGACGACGAGGTGCTGGGCGACTACACGCTCGCCTTCCCCGGCCTGTCCTCCACCAAGTGGCTGACGCCGTACCAGCAGTCGCTCGAAAGGGAGCTCGCGGACGGCCTCGCGGTCGAGAACTTCCTCGTCAACGCCAGCTCCGTCGTGTTCCGCAAGCCGGACCCCGAAGCGCTTGCCGGCTTCCCGGGTGACTTCCAGTTGGCGGGCGACTGGTATCTCTACCTCCGGCTCATGAGGGGCGGCGAGATCGCGTACTCTCCTCGCAAGCTGAACCGCCACCGCCGTCACGAGGGGAGCGTGATCGCCGCCGTCGACGCGGAGCGCGCCGTCGCGGAGATCGGCAGGATCCACGCGTACGTGCTCGGCGAGCACGGTCCGGACCACGGCCTGGCGGAGAGAATGGCCCGATATGCCCTCGCCGTGTGGAGCCGGACCAGGAGCGAGACCGAGCTCGACGAGTTCTGGCGCTGCTACGGCGTCTCTTCGCCGCGGAGCGCCCGCGAGGAGCGCGCGTAGCACCCAAGGATCTCGGAAGGGCGGCTCGCGAGGGCAGGCCTCGGCGAAGAGGTAGACTGCGCGCGCCAGCCCGCGGGATGGAGCCAACGCATACCCGAGCGCGCCCGAGCATGAACGCACGCCCACTCCCGCACCCGAAGCGGGTCGCCTTCGGCGCTCTGCTGTGCGGGCTGATCGTCGTCGCAACGCTCGGCCTCTTCGAGCTTGCGCTCCAGGTCGCCGCCTTCTTCGTGGGCCCCCGCGCCCTCGCGGCGTCCGCTCCCGGCGGTGAAGAGATCATCCTCTGCCTGGGAGACTCCAACACCTATGGGGTCTTCTACCCCCAGGAGAAGGCCTATCCCGCTCAGCTGCAGACCATCCTCGACCGCCGCGCGCCGGGAAGATACAAGACCTTGAACCTGGGGCTTCCGGGGATGAACTCCTCCCAGGTGGCGACCCGGCTCGAGGATTGGATCGATCGCTACCACCCGCGCATCGCCGTCGTGAGCGTCGGGGTCAACAACTACTGGAACCTGGCGGACACGGCCGCCCGCAGAGCGGGCGGGGCCCGGCTCCTCGACCGCAGCCGTCTCTTCCGACTCGTCCGCCTCCTGGTGACGGAGGCGACGAGGGTGCCGGCGGACACGGGGCGACCGGAGATCGAGTGGATCCTGCCCGACGGCGGCGTCACCCACAACCTGACCCTGGACGCCGACACCGGCGAGGTTCTCATCGAGCACCGGGGAAACTGGAAGGTCTGGAATCGCGGCGACTCCGAGGTCGCGGCGGAGCTCTACGCCGACCTGTCGTCCATGGCCGAGCTCACCGCCAGGAGGGGCGTCGCGCTGTTCGTCATGACCTACGCGGCCAGTCCGCTGCCGGGCCGGGAGCCGCGATTCTCGAGGGAGCAGAAAGTCAACGAGACCATGCGCCGGTTCTCTCGCGAGCACGGCGTCGCACTGGTCGATCTCCAGGGCCGGTTTCAGGAGCTTCTGCCACCGGAACAACCGAGGTCTCTCCTCTTCGCCAGCGAGCGGGAGTCGCACGCGAACCCGGTCGGCTACCGGGAGGTCGCGGTGCTCGCCGCCGACGCGATCCATCCCGCCGCCGGGGTTAAGGGCACGCTGGCGCCCGGAGCGACGGACGCCCGGCGGGGCGTCTACTTCTTCCTGGACCACTTCGAAGAAGCGGTCGTCGAGCGACAGCAGGTCGACTACGAGCAGGTCGATCGCAGGCGGATACGAATCGGCGACGACGAGCGCCGGGCGCTCTTTCAGCATCCGACGACCGCGGTCGCCTTCCCGGAGGTGGCGATCGGCGAGGGGGCGATCCTGGAATTCGCGATCGCCACTCACCAGGACGCCTGGGACAAGCCGGGCGATGGCGTCGTCTTCATCGTCGACGTGGTCGACCAGGAGGGGCAGCGGGCGGAGCGCTACTCGCGGTACCTCGATCCCAAGCACTGGCCGAACGTGCGACGGTGGCTGGACGAGCGCCTCGATCTCGGCGATCTCGCCGGACAGAAGGTGAGCTTCGTCTTCCGCACGCAGCCCGGACCCGAGGAGAACTCGTTCTTCGACTGGTCGGTCTGGGGCGAGCCACGGCTCGTCGCGGAGACCGCGCAGTAGTCTCTCGGCGTGGATCGAGGCCCCGGCCGCCGGAGCCCGGCGGGTCAGTCGACGCGCACCGCGAGCCTGGAGAAGCCGTGCAGGGCGTCGCCGCCGGCCGCTGCCGTGCAGGAAAGGTCGACGTAGACGCGGCCCGCCGCGCCGGGACCGGAGGCCAGCGGGACCCGCCAGTCGAACGGGCCGCTCGTGAGCTCGGTGACCGCCGCGACCCCGTCGAGGGCCAGCCGGCAGGACACCCGGCGGATGCCGGGGGCGATCTCGCCGGCGACCGTGACTCCGGTCGCCCCCGCGGAGCGCAGCAGGACCCAGTGCAGCGCGCGATCGGGACCCGAGCTGGCGACCCCGCGGGGGAGTCGGGCGATCTGTCGGGCCACCTCGTCCCCGCCGGCGCTGACGCTGCTCACGAGGCCGGCTCCGCCGCCGGCGAAGAGGCCCCAGGTGCGCGCGTCGAAGAAGCGGAGGCGATCGGGGATGCTGCGCCGCTCCAGCTCCTCCTGCGGCGTCGAGGCGTCGAGGTAGCCGAGGCCCGCCAGATCGCGGCGCAGGTCCGCGTCGAAGAGCGCGGGCTCGGCGGTCCCGGGCGCCACCGCCGCCGCCGCGTCCGCGAGCCCGTTGTGGCGGGCGATGAGCCGGCGCAGCAGGTCTTCCCGGACCGCGGCGTCGCCCTCGCGGTGGACCCGCTCCCGCGGGTCCTCGGCAAGGCGGAAGAGCAGGTTGGTCGCCGTCGCCTCACCCTCTCTCGCCCTGGCGCGCTTCTGGTGAATGAGCTTCCACGGCGGCGAGACGATCGCCAGCACGCCGTTGCCGTCCAGGTCGAGATGGTGCAGGTCCTCGGGCGGTGCTGCGGGCGGTGCTGCTCCGCGGGGTGCCGGCGGATTCCCCGCCGCGAGGTCTCGCCAGCGGCCGACGCCGTCGAGGTCCGCGGGCACCTCGAGGCCGAGGGCCTGGAGAACGGTGGGGAGGAGATCCACGTGGTGGAAGGGGGCCTCCCAGCCTCGGGGCTCGACGCCCTCGTCGCTCCAGAACAGCAACGGAACCTGGAGGACCTCCTCGAACAGGGTCTTGCCGTGCGTCAGGTTGCCGTGCTCGAGGAACTCCTCGCCGTGGTCGGAGGTGACGACCACGAGCGTCCGTTCGAGGAGACTGCCCGCGCCCAGACCCTCGAGCAGGCGCCGCACCTCCCCGTCCACCTCCCGGATGACGGCGTCGTACTGATCGATCAGCTGGTCGATCTGCTCTCTCTCCGCCGTCCAGGGCTGGAGGTCCCCGGGCTGTACGAAGTCGCCGGGCGCGGCGGGCTCCCTCCCCCAGGCGGCAGGCGGGGTGTAGGGATCGTGGGGATCGAGATAGTGCACCGACAGGAAGAACGGCGATCGCACGCCGGCGACGAGGTCCAGGGCGCTGTCGGTCGCCCAGCTCGCATGGGGCTTGTCGGGGCTCGCCGGGTTGCGGTACATCGCGGCCCGCAGGGGCTCCGGCGGCCACACCTCGAGGAAGCGGTCGAAGCCGCGGTCGAATCCGAAGCTCGGGCCGGTGAACCAGTTCCCCGTGTAGCCGAGAGTGGAGTAGCCGTGCCGGCGCAGGATCTCCGGCAAGAAGGGGAGCGCCGCAGGGAGGCGGGCGGCCCGCGTGTTGGCCTGGTGGCGCTGGGGGTGGAGGCCGGTCAGGAGGGTGGCGACCGAGGGCTTGGTCCACGACGAGGCCGCCGATCCCTGCAGCCGGATGCCCTCGCTCGCCAGGCGGTCGAGGAAGGGGGCCGTCGGCCGATCGTAGCCGTAAGCGGCGAGATGGTCGCTGCGCAAGGTGTCGATGACGACCAGGACCAGATTGGCGAAGCGCGGGGGCTCGGGAGCGGTTCGGGCGCAGGGCGCCAGGAGAACGGCCCCCGCGAGGACGGGGAGAGCAAGCGAGAGACGCGCTCGCCCGGACGAGCCCGGCCGCCGCCTCGCGCTCATCTTGGCGATTCGCGCAGGACCACCGTCTTGGACGGCGGCAGGCCCCGGATCCGCTGGGTCGCGCCGCCGGGCCAGGCGACCGTCACGTCGAGCACCGTGCGATCCCCGACGCCGACGTGGAGAGGAGCGCAGCTCGTCGACTTGTAGAAGCCGGTGTCGCCCAGATGCTGGCGGTGGAGGGTCGGCTTCCCCGGGGTCGCCACGTCCACCAGAGCGCCGAGGCCGTCCGCGTTGGCGCGCGATCCCCGCAGCCGGAGCTCGAGCCAGCCGCCGCCGCGCTGCCGGTTGCCGTAGAGGTGCTGGCCGTCGACCGCGTTGATCGCGAGGTCGAGGAAGCCGTCGCGGTCGAGATCGGCGAGGGCCACGTCACCCTCGTAGCCCGGCTCCAGCCCGGGCGCCGCCAGCCGCTGCGCGGTGAAGACGCCGTCGCCGGCGTTGACCAGCAGCCGGACCTGCCGCCGGCCCAGGACCACCAGGTCGACGTCGCCGTCGTTGTCGAGATCGCCCGCGGCGGCGCCGGACGTGCCCTCCCGACCAACCATCCCGAGGTCGACGGGGCGGGCTCGGAAGGTCCCGGACTCGTTGCCGAACAGACGGCTGTCGGCCGCCGTGGCGGTGCCGGACGAGACGAACGCGTCGATGAGGCCGTCGCCGTCGAAGTCGCCCCACGCGACGCCGAGGGCGGACTCCACCGCGGGGTAGCCGGCGCTCCCGGCGGAGGGCGCCCGCGGGAAGGCCCGGCCGCCGTCGTTGGTGCGCAGGTCGACGGGGGCCACCGAGAGCAGATCG
>Ga0224497_10001163_pt1 | contig 17075 bp, 16 predicted proteins | sample SF_Jul11_sed_USG_4_FD_167970 | JGI IMG/M metagenome (GOLD analysis project Ga0224497, IMG submission 167970) | Sediment microbial communities from San Francisco Bay, California, United States - SF_Jul11_sed_USGS_13 | ecosystem: Environmental > Aquatic > Marine > Sediment | place: USA... | reverse complement strand
CAACATGGCCTTGCTGGCCCAAATGGGCGGCATGGCAGGCGGCATTTCCGGAGGAATTCCCGGGCTGAAGAATCCCGCCGACCTCTATGTGGGAATGCTCAACAGCCGTACCGTCGCCGATGCGTTGATCAAACGCTTTGACCTGAACAAGCAATACGACACTACGCGGAAAAGCCAAGCCCGGGCGAAACTGGCGTCAAACACGAAGATTGGTGCTGGCAAAGACGGCATCATCACCATCGAAGTGGACGACCAGGACCCGCAGCAAGCGGCGGATGTGGCCAATGGCTATGTTGATGAACTCTTCAAGCTCACTATCGTGATGGCTGTAACTGAAGCCTCACAGCGACGGCTGTTCTTTGAGCGCCAACTGGCGAAGGCAAGGACTGGCCTTGCAGCTGCCGAGTCAGCCGCGCGTGCTGCCATCCAGTCGGGTGGACTTGCCAAGGTGGACGAACAAAGCCGCGCGTTGCTCGAGAATACTGCAAAATTGCGCGCTCAAATCTCCGTGCGCTCTGTTCAGATCGACGCGATGAGAACCTATGCCGCAGATCGCAACCCCGAATTATTGCTTGCGCAGCAAGAGCTTGAGGCGGCCAAGCGCGAGCTTGCCAAGTTGGAAGGAGTGTCGGGCAGGGTTGATGTGGCTGATACTTCGAACACCGGGATGGGAAACCTGGCGTTGCTGCGCGACGTTAAGTACAACGAAGCAGTCTTTGACCTGATGGCCAACCAACTCGAGCTTGCCAAGATTGACGAGGCCAAGGACTCGTCGCTGCTTCAGGTAATAGATCAGGCTATTCCGCCTGATTTTCGCTCTAGGCCAAAGCGACGGGTAATCGTATTTGTTAGCACCGTCGCGGCCTTCCTCTTCTCTTGCTTTATCGCACTGACGCGGGAGTCGATCGCTCGTGCCAGGAGCGACCCGGTGCATGCGGCGCGTCTGCAAACCCTGCGACGCAACCTGCGGTTCAGATGAAAAACGTGTCCGTATGCACCACATTCAACCCACGCAGCGCAGTGAACCGCCACAGTTTTGCAGCGGTCTTTGCCGGGGATTGTCTCCGGCAATGCTCAGGACGCAAACCCCGTGTTTTGTTGGTCCAGACGATCGTAAGTCGCCATCATCCGCTTCACGGAGATCTCCTCCGTGAACTCCGACATAAAGCGCGCTCTCGCCCCTCGGGAAAGCCGTGCTCGCTGCTCATCAGAATCCAGAATTTGATTACACGCCAGCGCCAGCGCTTTTGCATCGCCAACTGGCACGTTTAGACCGCTCGTTCCATGTTGATTGACCCACGGAACGCCGGATCCTGGAATCTCGGTCGCAACGATGGGGAGGCCATACGCCATTGCTTCCAAGAGAACAACCCCGAATGCTTCCGCACGGTATGTCGATGGAAGGCAGTACAACGCCGCTTTTGAAAACAGCGCATGCAGTGGCTCATCCTTCATGCGTCCAGTCAAATGGACACGAGAGGACAGACCGGCTGCGTCAATGGCGGCTCGAAGTTCATCATGCAGAGGTCCGCCGCCAACAATCACAACGACCGCATCGTCGCGCAGATCCTTCGCGGCCTCGATTAAGACATCGAAACCCTTGTAGGGGACGAGACGCCCCACGGCGAGGACGATCTTACGCCCGGCAATTTTTACTTCAAGTTCTGGCGCGAGAGCCGCATCACTCGTATCGTCCGAACGGTGTTTAGCATCCGGAACGCCAATTGGCACCACGGCGACCTTCTCACGAAACGGTGTCAGCGTTTCTGAGGCATCTGCATAAACCTGCGACGTGGCAACAATTGAGTTTGCACGCCTGAGCAACGCCGTTTCCAGCGGTCGAAGCAATTTCTTCAGCAAGCCTTTATTAATTACATCACTGTGCCAATGAACCAACAAGCGTGGTTTCCTTCCGGCTAACAAAGCGCACAGCGCACCGAGCATATTGGGGGCATGCAAATGAATTACATCCGCGCACTTCGCTTCTTGCAGACAGACGGACAAGTATTTCAACCCAAGCGGCTGGGATGCGATCAGCTTTGCCATTGGAGCCCGGATCACCCGAACACCATCCAGCACCTCATTGCTATTTGCAGGTGTCTTCTCAAAACAAACGACCGTAACGACATGCCCCGACGCGACAGATCCACGTGCAAGGCTGAGCGTGACGCTTTCGATGCCGCCCGCGTCTGGGAAATAGTACTTTCCGAAATGGACAATTCTTGTCATGAAGCTGATCAAGTTAACGAGCCTGCTTCGCGCCCGTGAAACTCATGAAGTACCTATTCATGGGGCAACCGAGCGGCATACGCACGCTTGAGCCGACGGCCTTAAGCCACCCAAAGCGAAGCCTGGCTGTCACTGTATGTTCGGTCGGCAAACCGTCCGGATAGGCACTATCGTGGATATCTCCCTTCACCGAATACCTGGGCTGTTCCCGCCATCTGCGCCACTCGTGCCCATAAATTGACTGAGCTGTTGCAAAAGCTTGTCCAACACGAGCACAACCGAACCGACCAACATGGTATGTGTACCGTGTAGTTAGCGCTTCCGGTGAACATGATCCGCCGCTGCATAGGAAAAGTTCTTGAGCTAGATGATGTTGACTGTGACGATCAGCGACCAAGTAGATCCATATAAACTGAGAACGTTCGTTCAGCCATTACTTTGACCGAGAATTTTTCGCGCTGGCGGACCATGGCGGCCTGTCCCATAGCGAGCTTCATTTCCGGATTGCGGGCAAGCATGTTGAGCCACGCAGCCGCATCTTCTGCCTTTCCCAAAGGATAGAGGAAACCAGTCTGGTGGTGTTTAACTGCATCGCGATTCCCTGTGACCTCGCTGGCTACCACGGGCTTCCCAAGCGACATCGCCTGCAATACTGCTAGGGACAATCCCTCCCAACGCGCGGTCGAAAGATAGATGTCGGCAGCGGCTAAATACTCAAGCGGTCGATCGACGAAGCCCGGTAGCCAGACATGATTCATCCGTCTGTCAGCGATTGCCGACCTCACGCTGGCGAAATCTGCGCCATCACCGAGAAACCAAAAGCGCAAATTCCGTTCTGCATCTGCAACTCGAAGCATCTCGTTCATGTTCTTCGCATAGTCGAAGCGGCTCAGCGTCACGACAACAGTATCGTCGGCGTCGATTCCCTGAGACCGTCGCAGGCGATCGCGCGCTTCCGCCAAGAAGGTGGAGTTCTCGGGAAACGGCACACCGTTGCAGATCACGGTACTGCGCGATCTCCGCGCTATGCCAATGGTGCGTGCCCTCTCCAGTTCAGACGGAGAAACGAATATTGTGCGTGCGTCGATCCAGCCGCAAAGGTGTTCATACGCCAAATAGACAGAGCGCATCAGTCGCCCGTATTGATCGAGATGGATCCCATGGGGTGTATGCACCAGCGGAAGACCACTGAATGCCGCAAGGAAGCGGCCATAGACGCCGGCGCCTTTGCCATGGCTGTGTAGCAGGCAGACACCCCGCCGACGCACGAACCGCAGCAGGCGCAACGCGTCGGCCAAGGTGAAGCGGCGCTCAGGGATGTCGACGATTTCGCCTTCGATTACACGCCCAAAGCGCTCGTAGAAGGGCTCCTGTCGAGGGCAAGCGATATCCACTCGAACCTGGCCGTGCAAAGCCGCCGCCAGATCGTGCACGTGTTGCGGCCCACCGCCGAACCCCGCGCTCGCGGTGATCATGAGAACGGGGGTCACGTCGCTGTGGTAGCGTGTAGACGGGAACGGATCGCCGCCTTGAGCCACCTGGGCGCCAAAACGATGGCGAGATCACGAACCAGTGGTATCAGAAGCCGTGGCGAAAAGCCGTTCAACCGCGCCCAGGCAAGCTTGGCGCGCAGTGCGTTGAAACGCTGGGCGCGCTCCCTTCGGTAGGATATGTTGTCGTCCCCGACTCGCCGTAGGCAGAGCACATCAGGCAGGGTTGCCGCCTGCGTTCGGCTCAACACGCGTGTCCACAACTCGTAGTCTTGCGCGTAACGGTAGCCCTCGTGATAGCCGCCGAGGGCGACGAGCAGTTCGCGCCGGATCAGTATCGACGAATGAAAAAATGGGTTAAAGCGGTACAGCGCATCGCGGATCTCGGTATCCGTCCGGCAAAGGGGTAAGAGCGGGTCTCGCTTCCAGCGTCCTCTAATATCGGCCTCACGATAAGCGGTACCGAGTAGTCCGACCTCCGGGTGCAGGTCCAAGTAGGCGACTTGTTGGGCCAGTTTCCGCTCTAGCCATAAATCATCATGATCGATCCGCGCGACATACCTGCCCGTGGCTACACTTAATGCCCGGTTGAGACTACGGGTCAATCCAAGCGATATCTCATTGTGCAACACGCGCAATCTCTCATCGCTGCTTGCCAGGTTTCCCAGCAGCGTGCTCGTACCGTCGTCCGACCCATCGTCGACGACGATCAGCTCAAGGGAAATCTGGGTCTGCCCAAGCACCGATGAGATTGCATCTTCGATATGCGGCAGGCCGTTGCGCACTGACATCAATACAGATACACAAAAATTAGAGCCTGTTGATAGCACGCCTCGTCGCCCTCAGGGTTAACTCGCTCTACTGCCGAAACCGGGGGCTTACTTAAACCTTCGCACTCGGTTGTTTACCTCGCGGTTTGGAGTGTATTGCTACCGCTAGCGCGACGAAGTACCAACCCAGGGGATCGCCGACAAATAATCCCGCGTTGTGAAACAATGAATTGATGATGTAGCCGATGAATCCGCCAAGTAGGGAAATCGCAAGATACCTGTCTTGTTGCGGTATGCCATCGGTCGCAAAGTGGTACAGCCGGCGCAACAAGATCCAGTAGAAGCTGACCACCATCAACAGCCCAGTCCAACCATACATCACGGCGCTATTTACGAATTGGTTATGCGGCGTGAATGCCTCCAGTTCACCTATCACTTGATCTGAAATTGCCCCTAGACTGCCCAGAATCGATAACTTGAATGCAGTGAATCCTGACCAATCGAAGCCTTGCCCGAGAGGATTTTCGATGGCGTAAAGAATTCCGACGTATAAGAGCCAAAGTTTCCCCTGGGCAGATGCATCGGTCAACGCCCATCTGTCTTGCTGGAAGATAAGAATCCCAAGAACCGAGATAGACATAGCAAGCAGGAGCGCCCCTGAATACCTGAGGAAGTTTTTCGACTTACCGCTGTGATGTGCGCCCAAGAAAGCAATTTGCACTATCAACCCCAACAATGCCGACCGGGTACCCGAAGCGAGACCCCCCAGGGCCACCACAACCAGCAATAGCCCGGCGATTACTCTTGTCGATTTACGAAACTCTGACTTTGAAATCCATACATACCAGGCAAGGGGAAACGCCCAGGTCACTTGGTAGCCAAGCGAGACTGGAAAATACGCCATGCCCATGGGGCGGTGTCGTTCTTCGAGGGCAATTGCGAGAACGCTGCCTTGATCGTCCAGACTTGTTGGCATCCAAGACCTCATCCGCCAAGCGAAGTCGACATTCATGAACTGTAGGACTGCGACCGATGCGGATATCGCCACCAGTACCACATAAACAAGACAGAACCTCTTGATCAGCCTTTGATCGGCTTCCGCCGCACGCAGCACCAACTTGTAGATGTAAAACGGAATCACCAGCACTCGAAGCGCAAGCGTGGCGATTTGCTCGGTCCAACCCCCAAGAGCCGACGCAAACAAACCAAGCGACAACAACACCAGAGCTGTACGCTCTACCAATCCAAAACGAATCTGATCAAAATTTGGCCGGCTCAGATGATCGGACAAGAACAATAGAACGCCAAATGCCCAAAGGTAATTTCGAATCGGATAGGGGCCAATGGGGAAGTACGCTAGAAATAGTTCGGAAAAGATTGAACAAGCAACGATAAGGGCAAAAAGGATATTCAATGCACTAAGTCGTTGCTGCACCCTTCCACCCCAAGCTTGCGCTAGATCACCAGTACCTACGCCGCTTGCTCCTACACTCACCGACATGCCACCAGCTTGCCAAAGAGCCTGCTTTCCTGGCGAGCCACCGCTGTCAGGGTATAACGTTCTTCTATGGTCTTGCGCGCGGCACGCCCGATCTGCTCACGGTCGGCCGCAAGCGCACGTGCCAGCGCCAAACAAAGGGCCTCCTCGTCTAATCCTCGCGCGAGAAAGCCATCCACGCCATCGTGGATGACTTCGTTGATGCCGTCTACGTCAGTGCCGATGCAGACCAAGCCACACGCCATCGCTTCAAGCAAAGTCTTTGGCATGCCTTCGGCGACGGACGGCAAGACAAAGAATGGGTACTGGTTGATCAGCTGAGGAAGCTCATGGTTGGATACGGTACCTAGCCAGCGAATGCTTGCCCCGCACTCATTGGCCTTTTCACCAAGAGATTGACGCAATGGGCCGTGGCCAACCAAATCAAGTGGGACTCCAGCGCGTGCGACGGCACCTAACAACGTGAACAAGTTCTTTTCCTCAGTGAAACGCCCGACGTATAACAACCTAGAAGGGTGTGATTGGATCGGGTGGGATGAAGCAGGTGCGAACAATTGCGCATCAATGTAATTTGGAAGCACATGAATACATGACGCTTCGATGCCATAACGGTCGCAGACATACGCCACATCATGGGTTGCAGCAACGGCGATTGCGTCAGCACGCTTGGTCACGAAGCGCTCCATCGCTCGCATCACTCGCAGCCGCCATAGCGGCAACCGCCCTAGCGAGGTCTCCAGCTTGGATTGCACGTAACCACAACGCAGCAGCAGTGGCTTTCGGAAGATTCGCCGCGCCAAGACAGCCGCCCAAGCGCCGTCGAGCTGGTTGGTCTTTAGCATGTCGACGCGTTTCAAGGAAATGAAGTGCAGCAGTGGGAGCACGATCGAATACAGGAGCCCACCAATCCAGCCGCCCGGGAACCAGCAAGGTCGCTCTATGACCTCAATCCTCCGGTCCAGTCGGCCACTGGCATGCAACTCGCCGGCCATCACCGCGTCGCCGCTTTGATAGGTTAGCCAGGTCACCCCGGTCAACGTACCGTCTGATAGATGCCGCTCATAAATAAGCTTCTCACGGTAAAACAAGCCGTTTTCGACCCAGGCTTGCAGGCCGACCGATCGGGTGAAGAAAAGCGCAAGCTTCATCTCGTCACACCTCGCCTTCCCAAATCAGACACCACATGAAGCGTGGCCGTCGGTCGATTGGTCATCCTGTCTCCGCTACAGCGTAAATCTCGCCGAATCGAATTGACAGGCTTCTGACTCGAATTCCAGCTTCTCCGAGCTCTCGCTCGAATTGCGCCTGGGTGTACTCTGTGAAATGGGTCGGGTCCAGCCGCCACTCGACACCTACTTCCCTTTTGAAAAGCGTGATCCAGTCGCGATCCACCATAGGTACCCGGACCAGAAAACGCTTTTTGCCTCTCCAATTCACCTGCCTTACCATTTTCTTGAGAAACTCTACTCTCTCCTCTATATGTTCCAAGACATTCGACAGAGTGACGCAGTCGATGGGCATCAGCGGTGAGTAATCAAAAGTGGTTGCATCACCAAGATAAAAGTCTACATTTCGCCTCTTTTTCTCACGGCTCGCTTTTTCCAGGAGCTTTCCATTAATCTCAATCCCATATATGTGCTTAGCCTTTTCCCCGAGCGCAGAAGTCATCGTCCCAGTATTGCAGCCTACGTCGAGCACCACCCAGTCCTTTTCGATGTTATTCAGAAACCACCCTTGATATTGCGTGAGTCTATGCTTAGGATGAATGCCGTTGTTTAGGTGAGTGGCAATGGCCCCGGCATATTTGTAGCTGAAGGTGTGCAAAAACAAAATATACTTGAGCAGTAATCTGTTGTACAGGAGACGTTTAATAATTAATCTCAACGCGCAGTCCTCGAACGATTTTCTTGAAATAAAAATAATACAGGCCTAATCGCACTGATTCAGAAATGATTATGCTTGCCGCAGCTCCCCACAGCAGGAAAAAATAAACCAGGATAGGGGAGATAAATATTTTCAGTGTGTTTGATATTATTTCGACACGATTGCTCGTTTCGATGTGATCGCTCATCAGCATCGCGTGGGCCATCGCGTATACTACGAAAATTGGCACCAGCACGATGGCAAGGACTCCGGAAATCAGAGTTGCCTCCTGGTACTTCGGAAAAAAAAGATGGATAGTCCAATAACCCCCACCGGCCACTAGAAAGAAAAATAGTAACCCAATTCCAAGAAAGTGGCTCTTATGCTGCTCAATTTTCAAATACTGGAGCTCGCTTCCACGTCGCGACCAGTTGTAGAGCGTTGGTGTCAAAAATGCTTTGACGTTGTCTTTGACCAGCTTTGTAATCAGGTAACCAATGGAAAAGACTGCGAGTTGTGCCGGGCTGAGAAAACCAAGTATTAAGCGCTCAATCCAAGAGGCGAATGTCGCATATCCTATTACTAGACTATTTCTTAGTGCCCCTCGGTTGAATTCCGTAATTTCAGTGGAACTAAGTGAGGCGCGCCGTTCAACCCACTTTAGGGCAATGACGGCGCGTAGCAAATAATGAGCCATGTGCAGTGCCAATAATAGATATAGGAAGGTTTCGAAGGCCAGATTAATGGCAATTGTACAGATGGTTAACCCAAGAAAAGCAACCCTTCCCCCCAATTCGAAATACCGATATTCGAGAAACCGCAATTTGGCCGACAACACCACCCCGAGCTTATCGAAAATCATGAGCGAAACGATGGCCAGTGCGACTAGCGTCATCTGCTTGTGGAAATCTACGTAAAAATATACTGCAAGTCCAATGATGCCGAGAATGCAGATAACCACCGGAAGAACGCTTCGGTAAACATACAATATGTATGCGTCATTTCCATTGATCATATGACGCCTTGCTAAATTGTCATAGCCTGTCAAGGAAGCAACCGAGAACACCCCTATAATTGTCATCAGTAGCTGATATAGTCCAAATTCAGATATCGTAAAGTGATGGCTGAGAAATTGGACATTTAGCAAGCCAATTAGCATTGCCAATATACTAAATACACCGAAAAGGAAATTTTCGTTCTTCAAGTATCTACTATTTCCTGACGGCGCTGATCTTGTTGCTCGTACACAAAAAAGTGCTGCTTCGGCCGTTCAAATAATCTGTATCGTTCGACGATCCTGTAACCATTGCAGGGACGGCTGAAAACGGATATGAGTTTCCGTGTTATATCCCCCCCAATTTCCCAGTGATGCTCGGCGTTATTTGTAATATTTACATTCGCGCCTGACCAAGGAAGTGTAATAACAGTTCTCAGATCGAGCTTTGAAAGTTTAATTCTAAGTTTTATGCCTGTTCGATTATCAGGCAACGAAATGACAATTCTTTTTGCCTCAAGTTTCATCAGATTATTAAGTGCTACTTTGCTTTCTTCTAGGGGCATATGTTCCAAAACCTGGCAGCAAAATATTACATCAAAGTTTTTTGCATGTTCTTTTAAGCTTTTCCAGTCGAGAATGCTCGCAACAATATCGGGGAAAGTTGCCTTATCGATATCTATGCTTGTGTAATCTGCTATTTTCTTCGCTATATCACCGAAGACCCCAGATCCTTTACCGACTTCAAGAATTCTATCGCCCTCATTGACATATTTATATTGCTCCAGATATGCACATAGCCGAGGCAGAGAAAGATATGACTTTTTTAAGTAGCGACTCAAAGCATCAGTCCGTTGATCTGGTGTAAAGTAGGGTTAACATTGCAGGAATGAGTAGACATGAAATTACATTTGCTAGGCTTCAGGTGCAATTCTGGACGTTTAAAAGAATATACACCTGCAGTTCCGGCTTTTTTGAGTGTTCGCGCGCGGTGTAAGAGCATCAGTCATCTCGCCGCATCGATTTCCGCTTATTTGTTATCAAAAGTTTACTATGTATCATAATTATACAAATAAAGCTCATTTATCTGAAAACAGTTGGTGGTAAACTGAGACTATTTTCTTCACATTTTTCTTCCTTTCAAATTTCTCGACAGATTTTCTGTACCCGGCCTCTCCCATTCCCACTTTCACTTTCGACAGCGCTCGGAGCAATCCCGCGGCATCGTTGCGATCACAAATCACACCATCCACGCCGTCGGTTACATTTTCACGCACCCCTTGCACGTCGAAAACAACTACCGGTTTTTTCAACGACCAAGCTTCATAGACGGGCCTGGGGAAATGAGGCGTGCAGCCCGCAAAAATCAGAACATCACACAAGTTGATTAAAGGCGCTACCTGGTCAACTTTCCCGAGAAGTCGCAAGTTGGGGTGGGGTTTCGTCGCCATGAAGAGTGCTACGCGATGCTCGTAGTGCCAGGAGTAGATTTGTTTCCATTCAACGCGAAGGAGGAGATCCTCTACCCAATGAATCAGGTAAATCAACTGTAGCCTAAGCCAATTTTGCTTGATCGTAGGCGGAGAATGTCCGGCAATAAGAAATTTCACTTTCTTCATTTGATCGGCGGCTTGTATTAATTCCACCGTTCCTTTCCGAAAGGACACGCCGCCCAGACTCAGCACGACCTTTTCATCGCCAATTCCGTATTTCTGTCTCTCCAGCATGGCATCGCCCGAGCTGTCCCGGAATGATTCGATGTCGATGAAGTTGTAGATGACACGGACTTTTCTCTCGGCATCACTACTACCCAGGCTTTTTGCCTCGGTCTCGCTGATGCAAATCACCACGTTTGCTACTCGTCTTATGAACCAGCTCGTGAATATTCTTCTGAGATTCCAACGTCCACCAATCAATACTTCTCGAACATGCCATACCAGCGGAATTCCAGCCAGCTTTGCCGATACAGCCGCAAGAAATAGGATCGAAGAATTCAAATGAACCACATCCGGTTGCTCCCTTTTCAGGGTTTGTACCTGACGACGGATGATCCAGGGTGCGCTGAGGATTTCACGGAAGAAGTTCATGAAAGTCCGCGGGCTGGTTAGACGTGCCAGGCCGACAAAGACCCTGCCTAAGGTCAAGTATGGCGAGTAGATGTCTCCAACATCTACACCTTGCTCCTGCTGAAAAAAAGGTTTCATCTGGGGAAACGCGCACAGGATTTGAAGCCTGTCAAATCCTTCTTCCCGCAAACCGGCGACGGTATTTCTCAAGCTAACCGGTGCACCACCGACCATACTACCGTGATGGACAAAAAGTATTTTTTTTATCATTGAGCGGGTTCCTTGAACCTTAGGACGCGCTAAAGTATTTAATTTGATAAAAGACGGGAAAATCAATGGGGCTATCAAAAAACGTGGCTTTAATATCCGCCACTATTACCTTAAACTCTGCTTGAGTCCCTCAATATTCTTTTTCTTAACTAGATAGTTTCCAAGAACCAGAATGTCGAGGCCCGTGTCGTAGAAACACTTTATGGCTTCTCTTGGATTGCACACAATGGGCTCGCCCTTGATATTGAATGAGGTGTTCAGCAAGACAGGCTCACCCGTTAGTCTGCCAAACTCGTGGATGAGTTTGTAATACCTTGGGTTATTCGCCTTCCTCACGCGCTGGGGTCTGAGCGTATTGTCTTTATGGATTACTGCCGGAATTCGGTCAATCATTCCCTCCTTAGCCTCGAAGGAACTGACCATGAAGAGTTCGTCACGAGGGCGAACTAGATAATCTTCATAGGCTTCATCGGCGATGCTAGGACAAAATGGGCGAAATTTCTCGCGATACTTGACCTTTGCGTTGATCAGATCTTTGTTTTCTGCTTTGAGTGGACTCATCAGAATTGAACGGTTTCCAAGTGCTCTTGGGCCCGCCTCCATCCTGCCTTGAAACCAGCCAATCACAAGATTACGTGCCAGATAGCAAGCGGTGACGATTTCAATTTCTTCATGGTATTCATACTCGATTCCTCTCTCGTCCAAAAGCCCCTTAATTATTTCATTATTAAACTCTGGTCCTAAATAAAGGCTCTCCAGTCTCCGGTGCTGCTTTTCGGGATTTGCTTCGTAGTAAGCATATAGTGATGCGCCAACCGCCAACCCGGCATCCCCCGGATTGGGATAGATCCATTGCGTTTCCAATATACCCTCATACCATAGCCGTTGGTTAAACTTCACGTTCAAGAAGAAACCGCCGGCGCAGACCAAATGACGGGCCTGCTCCCTCTTAAGCCAAGGCAGAATGATATTGAATGCCTGCTCCTCGGAGACTCGCTGAACCTCCGCCGCAAAATCCTCGGGCGCTACGGAAGCGAAGATCTTGGCCATCGGAAAGGCGTCCCGGCCATGGTAATGATTGGCCCCATGGTCATGCCAGCGGCCGAAGGGCCCATACTCATGGGGCTCGACTAGCCTGCCCCCACTATATACAGGGTAGTAGCCGGCCAACAGCCCGGGGGACGGTTCTCCGTAAGGGGCCAACCCCATAACCTTCCATTCTTCGCTGCCGTGGCGCCACCCCATGGCCTCTGTGGCATTGCCATAGAACCATCCTATGGAACCGGTCCCATCGAAACAAACCAAGTTTTCAATCTTATTGTTCTCAACTTTCCAGACTGCAACAGACGTGTTGTCTCCTCTGCCGTCCATGGTCACCCCGACGACCTTCTCGTGTATTGGAAGGCCAGAAGTGTAAGCGGCAGACGCTGCATGAGCCAGATGGTGCTCAACGAGCTGAACACGACAGCCCTTCGATAGCTTCAGGGGTCTCTGGTAAAGGGGAAGTGTCGGAACGATCCCGCTCTTACCAAGTGCCCGCTTGAGCCTCCCCTTAAGAGTCTGACGGCTAAGCGGAAGATTTTCTGCCGGTATCTCGAAGAATACCGCTAACTCCCTCGGGAAGTACGTCGTTGGTACTGCGAGGACATCCAGCTCATCAGAGGCTACGCCTCCGGCTTCCAGGCAATACTCGATAGACTTAATCGGAAACGATGTGTCATTCTTGACTCGCGTGAATCGCTCCTCTGCAACATCAGCAATGATCTCGCCGTCGATAATCAGCGCTGCCGCGCTATCGTGTCCAAACCTAAATCCCAAAATCTTCACAACGCTTTCCTCTTCAGCTTGTTATACATCTCATACAAAAATGCGTTATTAAACTTCAAATCTTCCCTGAGGTGTCTATTCTCTACAATTTGCGGGCCACTGATGCGATTCCCTGCAAGTAGGTCTTCTAAGAAACGCGTGAATCGTATATTCTGGCCGCCAAAATTAAAATACTTATCGCATGTCTTTGTCATATTATCAGAAAGCTCCCGGCGCAGTTCCGCCGACAGAATTAACCGCTCTATGGCCATATACCAACCTGCTGTGGATTTGGCTAAGAAACCTGTTTCTCCATCTTTAATAAACTGCAGGTTGGAAGGAAGAAAATCAGCCACAACGGGAACATGTAGTTTAGAAAATACGATGATCCTTCCCGGATTCGACGGCATCTTGAATTTAATTATATAATCATTTGAATTATCATTGAAAAACCGACTTACGACACTTCGTTTGAGTGTGCTTTTGCGAACTGGCATGCAAGCAGGCACTAATCCGATGTCAACTCTTGATAGTTCATTTTTGTAGGCTTCCATACTCCACTGAATGTGACGAACTCGGATATTATTTGGCACACCAATATTCCATATTCCCAGTTGCTCCATGTTGTACATCGCCCAGAACTCAATATTGTACTTCTCTCCCAATTGTTCCAGTGCAGACGTAATCGCTGGATACATTGCAATCAGATGAACCTTATTTCCGTGGTATCCAATTACCGTTTTTTCTTTGTTGGAGTGGTTTTTACGTTGGGGCGTAATATCTGGATACTCGTAGTAGCAAAATATCGGCTTTCCATATTTGAAAAAAAAGTCCCGCATTTCGATGCTGTCGACTATCATAAAATCGGTATACTGCATATAACGTTCAACAATGGAGCTACGCGGATCGACGATACCCGTCAAAAGGCCATGATTCTTCTGCTTTGCATTTTTAAGTGCCTCCAGGTCCTTTGGATAAGTCATGAATAGAGCAATGTCGTACTCAGCATAATTAACGGTGTCCGAGTGATGGAAATCCTCTAATCGTCGGAAGGCCCCCAGATAAAATGCGCTTGCGGCGGCCTCTGGGTAATTGGTATTGAACACAATTCTCAAGTGCTTTCTTTCTTAGATAATTGCAAAATGCGCATTCCGAATTCAAGCAGATCGCTATCAACGTTGCCTGCAGAGCAGGAAAGAGTCTTCCTGCGAAAGGATGCTTCAACGTGTCTGCAGTTGGGAATCGAGGGTCGTTGTTTTAGTCACTAACCGATTTAGTCTTGACAAAAAGTGCGAAGAATTCAGTGCGTATCAGCTAAAGCCGGAACGATGATGAAACGTGTCAGGGAGCAAGCGGCGGCGATTGCGGCGCGTCCCAAGCGGGTGAGGTAGTAGTGGTACGTATGAGCCACCTTCTTGATCAGTTTGAGGTTGCGCAGACGCTTGAGTTGGCGCGACAGCGTTGCCGGGGTCAAGTTCACATGCGTGGCCAAATCGGCGCGACGCAGACCGCGCACATTGGACTCGCCACGCTGCAAGGCACGCAACAGGGCTTGCTCGGCAGTGTTGAAGAAGTTCAGTCCCTTGACCCTGTGCTCGCCAACCGATTGGGGTTGGCTGAGTTTGACCAGATCGCGCAGTCCCGCACTCGGATCGTCCAGACTGGAGAGGAACGCCAGGTAGCGCTCGTTGCAGCCCAGCAATATCTCGCGCAAGTCGATCAGGCTGTAGATCGTCTTTTTGACCGCAGCCAGCTCCCGGGTGCTGTGCCGGTCTTTGTGTTCCACCTTGCGGTGGTGCTTGAAGAAGCTCACATCGTTGATGGTGGTCTCCACGCGCAACACGCGAGAGAACTTGTCGTAGACCTTGACGCTGGCCTTGCCCATGTGGTGTTTGATGCAACGCCCCTGGATGCGGGTGGACACTCGAGAGCCGATCTCCTGCGCCACCTGTGGGGTGATTTTCTTGCCCAGAAAGCCCGCCACCTGCTCGGCATGCGCGGCCAGCACAGCTTGAGGCGACAGCGCGTCGTACAGCGGCACCAAGATCTGATCGCTGCGAAACATCAAGTCAGTGGAGTACTCCACCTGGCGCAGGCTCCAGTGGTAGGTCTGAGCAAACGCATCGTGCACCGGGCACAGCCAGCGCGCATAGCGTTCCAGCCGTTCGTGCAGCTTGTCCGGGCTGAGCGAATTGGCCAGGGCCTGCGCGCGCGCCATGTCATCAATGCGCAAAAAGGCGTTGTCCGCCTGGACGAACTCGATCCCCTCGCGCTGGAGTGCCAGCGCCAGGGCGCCGTGGCCGTTGCAGTAAAACTGCAAGCCAAACGGCGCCCAAGTGGGAACGCGCAGGTAACACAAGCCGAGCTGCTCGTCGATGAAATAGAAGTAGTAGTGCAGGCACTTGCCGCTTGCCGGGCGCAGGTACGTCTTGCCACTGGTTTTGTCATGCCAGGGCGTATAACTCGGACAAGACTCCATGGCCGAGATGATGTGAACCAGCCCAGGCGCATCGCCGCGCGCTTTGAGCACTCGCGCCACAAGGTCTTCTTTGCGGATGTGGCTCTTGCTGACGTATTCGATCTCAACACCAGCAGCGTTGCTGACCCCCAGCGCCCGCTCACGGATACGATCGCGCAGTTGCTCGGCAAAGCGCGGGTAGTCGAAAATGCGTATGCCCCTGGCGTTCAGAAAGCTCGTCATCCCCCGTGCGTAGCACGCACCCGGCAGCGTGCCGGTAATCAAAATGCGGTCAAAGCACGACAGCACCCCCAACAGGTTCGCCGCATAACGCTCAGTCAGTTTGGTCGTCATGATTACTTACCTCGCCCTCAGCTCAGCATCAATCGTATGACTTGTTTGGTTCCGGCTCGTCCGGCTTAGGGCTTCAAGCTGGTTGCCGGGCGGAATCTGTCAATAGGAACAATCACAAAGCACGCGCAAAGGCCATACTACTCAACCCCCGACATGCACGAGACACGCCAAGCACCTCGCTTGGCGATCAGTCGGACAACCTGTGCAATGTGCAGTGGTGGCGCTTCAGGGATTCGAACCCCGAACCTGCGGATTATGATTCCATCTAAGTGGCCCGCATTGAGATTGTGTTCTAGCCGCATTGGGCCGGTATGCCGTAGGCACCTGGTTGCGCTTGAACATCACGCCACAGCTGCAAAGCCGTGTCAGCGGTGGTGGGGCGCTTGCCATGTACCAGTTCGCTGATACGGCTCGCGGACACATCGATGTCGGCTGCCAACTGACGGGCTGATATGCCCATCCGTTTCATGAAGTCCTCCAGCAAGATCTCGCCGGGGTCAATCTCGTCAAGTGGCATGGTAAGCTGAATCCCACAATTCCTACTTGCTACTTTAATCCTTACAATACTACAATAAGGCTTCAAAACTTCGGGATATTGGAGACGTGCAATGCTTTCCACCGTTACGAGCAAGGGCCAAGTCACTGTTCCCAAGGACATTCGGGAGCGCTTTAGCATCGAACCGGGCACCAAACTTGACTTCAAGCCCAACGATGACGGTACGTTTTCCGTGCGGCCGCTCAAGCGCTCTGCGCTGTCGATAGCAGGTGTGCTTAAGCGGTCTAAGCGCGCACCGGTGAGCGTGGAGCAAATGAACAAAGCCGTGGTGGACATGGCCGCGGGCCGGTTCCTTCGTTCGGGCAAAAAATGATCGGTCTAGACACCAACGTCATCGTCCGGCTGTTGACTGAGGACGACCCGATTCAACTCAAGGCTGCAAAACGCTTGTTGACGGCGCACGAAGGCGAGCCGGGAGCCTTCTTCGTCAACGATATTGTTCTTGTAGAGGTGGTGTGGGTGCTGCGCCGACTATTCGGCTTTGAGCCGGCACAGGCCTTGGTCGCTGTTGAATCCCTGTTGGCGAGCGACGCCTACGCGTTTGAAGACCGTGCGCTGGTGGTTCAGGCGCACGCGGCTTGCAGCAAGCGGGGCTATGAATTTGCGGACACCTTGGTTTCGCTAAAAAACGCGTCGCGGGGCTGTAAACACACGGCTACCTTCGACAAGGCGATGCGAGACCTGCCGGCTGTCAGGGTGTTGTAGCGGACCTGCGCTGTAA
>Ga0224497_10001162_pt1 | contig 17076 bp, 10 predicted proteins | sample SF_Jul11_sed_USG_4_FD_167970 | JGI IMG/M metagenome (GOLD analysis project Ga0224497, IMG submission 167970) | Sediment microbial communities from San Francisco Bay, California, United States - SF_Jul11_sed_USGS_13 | ecosystem: Environmental > Aquatic > Marine > Sediment | place: USA... | reverse complement strand
CATCTAAGGGCTCAACGCACCGAAACACATCTCCCTTTGGGGCAAGTCTTATTTGTGCTCCAGGACTTCAAGCTCTTTGACGACCTTAAGGATCTACCATCAGATCCTCCAACCCAGGATAACGTCCCCTCTTATAAAGAACTTACCGTCGACCCTTTTGTGATTCCTCAACCAGCAGGACAATTTGACCTCACCCTAGAACTTGCAGAGAATGGTCAATCCCTGACTGGACATTTCGAATATAACCGCGATTTATTCGATCCCGACTTTGTGGCAAAACTGACAAGCCATTTTCAAATTCTTCTGGATGGCGTCTCGATCTCACCCGATTGCCACATCTGGGATTTCCCATTTTTTGAACCCAGCGAACGACAACAAGTCTTAGTTGAGTGGAATCCAGCAGCTTCCCAACTTCCCCTAACCTCGACTGCCCATGAGCTCATAGAATATCAGGTTGGGCGTTCGCCAGGCTCCGTCGCTCTTGTTTCTGAGAGCATAGCGGTGACATATGATGAAGTAAATAAACGGGCCAATCAGATAGCTCATCATCTTCTGGTGGCTGGTGTGACACCCGACATGCCAGTGGGCATCTGCATTGAACGTTCAATCGAAATAATCATCGGGATTCTAGCAATCCTCAAAGCTGGTGGCGCCTATGTACCGCTCGATCCAAGCCTTCCTAAAGCCCGCCTGGATTTTATCCTAGAGGACCTACAACCATCGATTATTCTTTCCACCAGCGACCTAAGAGAAGTTTTACCCCAGGGAGTGGCCACGCTCATTTCCCTCGACGAACTCCAAGAAGAAATTTCTCGACAGCCAGAAACGAACCTGACGCCAACAGCCAATTCAAAAAACCTCGCGTATATCATTTACACATCAGGATCAACGGGGAAGCCAAAAGGCGTACAAATTGAACATCAATCATTAGTCGCATTTGCACAAAGCTTTAGGAAGGAATGCGATTTGAGGGAAGGCGACAGAGTCCTACAATTCTCCTCCCTGGCCTTTGATGCGTCTGTTGAAGAGATATTCCCAACTCTCATCAGCGGCGGAACCATCGTCCTCCCTACTGAGATGACCGTGGAATCTCCTGAACGGTTCTTGGAAAAGTGCTGTGAGCTGGACATCACGATCCTAGATCTCCCAACAGCATTCTGGCATGACATTGCCCTACAGCTGGATAAGCGGCCTATTTCGATATACCCTTCACTGCGCCTCATGATTATCGGTGGAGAAAAAGCTTCTTCTCGTGCCGTTCACGCCTGGCAGGCCCATGTGGATGCTTCCGTCCGCCTTCTCAATACCTATGGACCCACTGAGACAACAGTTACAGCAACAACCTCTGATCTCAATAGTACCAGAGAAGGAGAAGATCAACATTCAAATAATGAGAATGTGAGCCGATTCGAGCACATACCGATCGGACGCCCCCTAAGCCACGTCAAGGCGTATCTGCTAGATCGGTGCCTTCAGCCGGTCCCTATTGGGGTCCCCGGCGAACTGTACCTGGGCGGACACAGCTTAGCTCGTGGATACCACAATCGTCCTGAAGAAACCGTCAAGAATTTCATCCGTGATCCACTCAGCACAATTGAAGGCTCTCGTCTCTTCAAGACGGGTGACTTATGTCGGTATCGACCGGATGGCACCCTAGAATACCTTGAGAGAACAGATCGCCAAATAAAACTGCGTGGGTTCCGTATCGAGCTTGGGGAAATTGAGGCAATGATGCAAGAACACCAGGGGGTGTATGAGGCCCTGGTGACCTTGAAAAATAACGCTCAGATAGGGCCTCATTTAACTGCCTACTTCATTCCTGTTCGACAGCCTGGATTACCCGCCAGGGAGCTTCGAAACTTCCTCAAAGAGCGATTACCGAACTACATGATCCCAGCAACCTTTATGGCGATGGACTCGTGGCCACGCACGTCCACTGGGAAAATAGACCGTTCTCAACTGCCGGAAGCAGATGAAAGACAATGGGAACCTGAAGAGAATTTTGTGGCCCCACGAAGTGCGATTGAACACGCCACTGCCGAATTATATTGTGAAATATTGGGCCTAACTCGAGTGGGCGTTCATGATCATTTTTTTGAGCTAGGCGGTCATTCGCTCCTCGCCGTTCAACTCGTCTCACGCTTGCGCCAGACATTTAGTTGCGACATTCCCTTACGTCTGTTTTTTGAGAATCCCACAGTCGCTGGCCTCGCTAAGGCCATTCCGGCCGTGATTCAAGGAGAAACTGCTAAAGGAACTATCCCCGCGATCACGCCAGCCTTAAAAGACCGACCCATTCCTCTCTCCTCTTCTCAAGAACGCATCTATTTTCTCCATCAACTTGCCCCACAGAGTGCGGCCTATAATATTCCTATTGCCATTCGATTGCATGGTCAACTCAACCACCTAGCCCTTGAGGAATCCATAAACCAGCTCATTCGAAAACATGAATCCCTTCGAACAAGTATTCACGAAGAGTCAGGCACACTCAGCCAGGTGATTTCACCCGTATCATACGGGGAACTCACTAATATTGACCTTCGCCAGATTCCAGATAACCAACGGCTAGAGGACGCGCGAAAAAAAGCAGATGAGGCGGCACGTCAGCCTTTTGATCTCACAAAGGCACCCTTGCTGAGAGGCACGTTGCTGCATTTGGCCGAAACGGACTATGTGTTGATCTTGACGATACACCACATTGTTTCTGACCAATGGTCCTTTGCCATACTGGGGAAGGAGTTAGGCCAATTCTACAATGCCCTCTGTAGTGGGAGGTCTGTTCCGGCTGAACCGTTACCGATCCAGTATGCGGACTTTGCCTGTTGGCAACGCCAATGGCTCACCGCTGATGTATTGGAAAATCAATATTCGTTTTGGACACGCAAGCTCTCGGACCTACCGGTACTTGAAATGCCAACTGATCACCCACGACGACCTGATCAAACATTCACCGGAACGTATATTAGCCTGGACCTAACAAAACCACTCCTCAATAAACTTCAAAGCCTCAGTGCCACCGAAAACGCCACACTCTACATGCTGTGCCTGGCAGCGTTTAAGATTCTCCTCAATCGGTACAGTGGCCAAACAGATATTGTCATAGGTTCCCCGGTAGCCAACCGCCACTGGCCTGACGTTCAAAGTATGGTCGGAACATTTGTCAACACCCTCGTCCTTCGGACAGACTTATCTGGGGATCCGACTTTTCGCGAATTGCTCAAGCGCGTTCGCGATGTGGCCCTCGAAGGATACGCGCATCAAGATTTGCCATTCGAAATGCTTGTTCGAGACCTTGCACCGACCCGCACGGTCAATCGCATGCCATTAGTTCAAGTCTTGTTTAATTTTGGCAATGCTCCCTTCGAACGAGTGAAATTTTCTGGGCTGTCACTCAGTCCCTTTGAAATTGACCGGGGAGCGTCACAGTTCGACCTCAGCATATCCATTGATACCATGGCCTCAGGAAAGGCGTATCTCGAATTCAACACGGATCTCTTTGACTATAATCACATGGCACTTCTGCTCAAGCATTACCACGAATTACTGAAATCCGTTATCGCCGCACCCGACACACCAATTTCTACGCTCAATATGCTCACCCCTGCTGAAAAACAACAAATCCTCCACGAGTGGAATACGACGGACACTCCTTTAGCCAGAGATGTGTCAACCATTAGCCTGTTCGAACTCCAGGCAAGGAGAACACCAGAATCATTGGCCGTGATCTCAGACGAAGCCACGCTCACCTACTATGAATTGAATAATAAGGCCGACCAGTTGGCTTTTGCCCTTCGCCAGCTGGGGGTCGTACCGGATTCGCTCGTTGGAGTTGCACTTGATCGAACAGCCGATCTCCTCATTACTTTTTTGGGAATCATGAAGGCGGGTGGCGCCTATATCCCTCTTGATCCGCAAGGCCCGCCTGAACGATTTGCCTACATGCTACGGAACAGTAAAGCACCGATCCTAGCCACACAACGCCATCTAGCCAGGGAAATACCAGGTTACCAGGGAGCCATTTTTTTCATAGATGATGCCATTGGCAACAGTATTCTTGACACTGATCAAGCTGAAATTCCGCATCTTACGTGTGCCCAATCCAATCTGGCTTATGTGATTTTTACTTCTGGCTCAACAGGTCAACCAAAAGGCGTTGAAATAGAACAAAGATCCCTCATTAATTTTCTCCACTCCATGTCACGAAAACTAGCCGTGAACAATACTGATATTTTTCTTGCCGTAACGCCAGTGACCTTTGACATTGCCGCCCTTGAACTGTTTCTTCCACTGACAATCGGGGCTCCCGTCATTCTCGTAAGTGGAGAGGAAGCCCGAGACGGGCAAAGGCTCAAGGAACGATTAGAGACATCTGGGGCAACCGTGATGCAAGCAACCCCAGGAACCTGGCGCATGCTCCTACGGGCTGGTTGGCAAGGAAATAAACACTTGAAAATACTTTGTGGCGGTGAGGCGCTCACACGAGAATTAGCCGAGGAGCTCCTCACTCGTTCCCAGGAGGTCTGGAACCTCTATGGCCCCACTGAAACCACAATCTGGTCAACAGTAGAAAAAGTCCGTTCGGGGAATGGGCCTGTATCAATTGGCCGTCCAATCGATAACACACGAGCCCTCATCCTTGATAAAAACGCCAAACTCACGCCTGTCGGCATACCTGGTGAATTGTTTATTGGCGGTGAAGGTGTCGCACGAGGCTACTTGGGTCATCCCGAGTTAACCACTGAAAGATTCCAACCCAACCCATTTGGTTGGCCTGAAGAGCGCCTGTACAAGACAGGAGATCTTGCTAGATGGAGGTCCGATGGTAGCTTGGATTACCTGGGGCGAAATGATCACCAAGTAAAAATACGTGGCGTAAGGATGGAGCTTCCAGAAATTGAATCTCAACTCAACCAAATACCCGAAATCACTCAATCCATCGTTCTTGGAATCGAAACCGATCGATCAGATAAGAAGCTCGTGGCATTTGTTGTACCCTCAACAGATGAAGATTTAAACATTGCGCATGTACAACGCCATCTTAAAGCCTACCTTCCGAATACCATGATTCCTTCAGAATTTGTCATTCTTCGCGAGCTTCCGCTCACGCCGAATGGCAAAGTCGACCGAAAAGCTCTGATAACGATTAAAGGAACCTCGCCAGGCCATCGCACACCAACGGCCTTGCCGGAAAATAATTTACAACGTCAACTTATTCATATTTGGGAACGTCTCCTAGACAGACAAAATGTAGGAATCGACGATCATTACTTTGATCTGGGTGGGCACTCCATACTGGCCCTACAGCTGTTCACAGAAATCGAGCAGTTAACAGGCAAACGTCTACCTTTAGCCACTTTATTTCAAGCCCCCACCATAAGGGAATTGTCCTCCATTCTCCAGGGTAGCCAACGGACTACCAACTGGCAATCCATCGTCCCCATAAACCCCATTGGAACGAAGCCGCCTCTCTTTGCTGTGCCAGGAATTGGCGGGAACGTCGTAGGATTTTACAGATTGGTACAATTGCTGGGAAATGATCAACCCTTTTATGGGCTTCAATCACGAGGACTCGACGGTGAGGCTGAACCTTTTATCACAGTGGAAGATATTGCCTCACACTTTGTCAGCGAAATCCAGTCGGTACAACCGACTGGTCCCTATCACCTGGTGGGCGCCTGTATCGGAGGCATCATCGCGTTTGAAATGGCTCAACAGCTCTCTGCCAAAGGGCAAAAGGTGGCTCTGTTAGCTTTACTGGAAACTTGGCCCCCAGCTTCCCTTCTGGTCCCTCGCTGGACCCTACCGAATGGTCTACGCCCATATGTATTTTTCCTCTCGGTTGCCTTCGGAGTCACGCGTGAGATATTTCGAACCAAAAGAGAAGACCGCCTCACACGCATTTCCAAAGCCATCCGTGGAATGAAAAAGATGGTGCATAGCGGAGATGTCTATCGGGGTGATCGTGAGGTGCGTTTTAGAGATAAGGTCTCCGAGGCAAACCGCAAAGCCGCAGGAAATTATCAGCCGCAACCCTTTTCAGGTCGGATTGAACTCATCATCGCCTCGGAACGGCCGGTCAACCCACCAAAGGATACGAGAAGGACATGGTGTGATCTCGCCTTGGGAGGGTATTCTGTCGACGAACTACCGGCTGCGAGTACAGGAGATCTTTTCAAAAACCCCAATGTTTCCTCGCTCGCGGAAAAGCTGAAAAAATTACTCTCTCAAGCCCAGGCCTCAGGATAGTGCTAAGGGAAATTCTCAAGTTCTTTTGGTTCTTCTCGAGTATCTCCTATCGTAGAAGTCTTGCCATTGGATTGTCCGGTCTGCTTAGCGGGTTATTCGGAGCCGGCCTCATCGCCCTCATTAATTCAACTCTTCATACCCAGGGGAGTACGAACGGATTAATCGCAGGGTTTATTGCGCTCGCACTTGGAATAATCGCCTGCAACTTACTGTCCCACGCGCTATTAAATCGTGCGGGGCAGGACGCCGTCCTCGACCTCTGCTTAGATCTGTCAAAAAAACTCTTCACCGCGTCCTATCAACTTCTTGAAGAAAAAGGGCAATCTCGCATACTGGCCACTCTCACTGATGATGTGCGGGCCATTGCTTCAGCCATTGCCATCATTCCGGTATTGTTGATGAACACCGCCATTCTCGTAGGATGCTCAGCCTACCTGGCCTACCTCTCCTGGAAAGTATTTCTTATCGTTCTGGTAGTGGTGTTTGCCGCAAGCATTGTTCACAAATTTCTTAACGAACAAGCATTCAAGTTCGTTCAACGTGCAAGAGAGGCTCGAGAGAAAGTCCTTTATCTATTACGACATCTGGTGGAAGGCCTCAAAGAATTACATCTTCGTCGTTCTCATAGCCATGCATTTATAAAAGACAACCTTGAACCGGCGAGCGAGGAATTTAAACGTGAGAACCTAGCGGCAGGACTACAATATGGCTATATGCAGGCCTGGACGGCACTGATGTTTTATGGAACGATAGGGGCATTATTATTTTCCATCCCATTGCTGAAAGACCTGCCATCCGAAACGTTGACAGGATACCTCTTCGCGTTCCTCTACATGATGGGCCCGTTTCGGGCCTTTATCGGGGCAGCACCGGCCTTAAGCCAAGGAGAAATGGCTCTGAGGAAAATCCAAGAATTGGGCCTCTCCCTGCATCCAGAACTCACTCAAGAAAGACCACAAGACCGTCTCTCAATAGATTCGAACTGGCGCACCCTCGAACTTCAAGGGGTCACCTTTCAATACTCACCGGGATTGCAATCAGACAAGGGCTTTTCGCTCGGTCCGTTAAACTTCTCAATAAGTCCAGGAGAAATTGTGCTCATTGCTGGTGGGAACGGAAGTGGCAAGACGACGCTCATGAAATTGCTCTGTGGGTTGTACATTCCACACAAAGGACACATCCTCCTCAACGGCACCCCGATTACTCAAAACAATAGGAAATGGTTTCGCGAACACTTAGCCGTCGTGTTCTCAGACTTTCATTTATTTGAAAACCTCATCGGCATGGTAGGTTCTCGCCAAGACGATCAGATAGAGCATTTCCAACAAGAACTTCACCTTGATCAGAAGGTCACCCTCCGGGAAAAGTCGTATACGTTTGACGGGTTATCTCATGGTCAGCGGCGACGGTTAGCCCTGCTTATTGCATTCATTGATGATCGCCCTATCTATCTTTTTGATGAGTGGGCTGCTGATCAGGACCCGTACTTCAAAGATTTTTTTTACCACAAATTTTTGCCGGAACTGAAGGCCCGAGGAAAATCAGCAATTGTGATCACCCATGACGACAGGTACTATCACGTCGGAGATCGCGTGGTGAAAATGGAAAATGGCCAGTTAGTCGCATCCCGCGAGGAAGGAGAGAAGGAATTAGTCAGTCTCCACAAATCAAGCTGATCATGAACAGTGGTTATCGTATTGACCATGCGATAACTCAACCTGCCTCTCTTATTTCAGTTCACCCACCCCTACCAATTCAAACAAAATGTTTCCATTAGAAAGTGTAGCACCTTGTCTCAAGCCAGCTACAAGAACTCGTCAGCGCCACGGAGTGGCTGGCCGAACGCCTTAATCATGCCCCGGCTCGAAGAATCTGGTCCTTTCACAGGAAGATCGGTCATGATCAACACCCATCATGTTTCCAGACAATCAGCATCTCACAATCATGTATATCTCCCACCAGGGCCAATCTTACTGATATAGTAGCCATCAAAAAACCTTGGCTCCATATTCGATACCCCGACAATCATTTCAAATGAATTCATCGCAAACACACAAATCAAAGCAAGTTCCCCTGCTCGCACTCTTAAAAGAGCATTTCGGCTTTACCTCGTTTCGGCCGTTGCAAGAAGAGATCATTCGCGATGCACTGGCAGGAAAAGACGTGGTCGCCTTGTTACCAACAGGCGGAGGAAAGTCACTCTGCTATCAATTACCCGCGTTGGCTAAACCGGGACTCACCCTAGTGGTCTCACCCCTCATTGCACTCATGAAAGATCAGGTCGATGCCCTTCAAGCCAATGGGATTGCCGCGACCTTTCTCAACTCATCACTGAGTGCTCAGGAATTCCAGGCGAGATTACGTGGGGTCTACCATGGTGACTATCGGTTACTCTATATGGCGCCAGAACGACTCATGCTCCCTGAAAGTCTCAACGACCTTCAGAAATGGCAGGTGAATCTGCTTGCGATTGATGAAGCCCATTGCATCAGTGAATGGGGGCATGATTTCCGGCCCGAATACCGCAGGCTGGTAGAATTACGAGAGCGGTTTCCTTCCTTACCAATCATGGCGTTGACGGCTACGGCCACCGGGCGGGTAAGGGATGACATCAGCACACTCCTGAAGCTTCGGAACCCGACATCCTACGTGGCTAGTTTCAACCGACCGAATCTCACCTACAGGGTGCAGGGCAAAGCCAACCCCGTTGAACAGGTCTTAGCGTTTCTTCGGACTCAACCCCAGGAGAGCGGGATTGTGTATTGCCAAAGCCGAAAGACAACCGAACTGTTGGCAGAACGACTACAGACACAGGGCATTAAAGCCCGTCCGTATCATGCAGGCCTGACGCCAGAGGAAAGAACGCGGCATCAAGAGTTATTCCTGCGAGACGACGTGCAAGTGATCTGTGCCACGATCGCCTTCGGCATGGGCATCAACAAACCCAACGTGCGATTTGTCATCCACTATGATCTGCCAAAAAATCTGGAAAGTTACTACCAGGAGACCGGCCGCGCTGGACGTGACGGGTTGCCAAGCGAATGTGTTCTGCTCTTCAGCGCCGGAGATACGGTTAAGCAGCAACGCTTCATCAATGAAAAGCCAGGCATCCAGGAACAACAAATTGCCCGCACCCAACTGCAACAAATGGTGCACTATGCGGAATGCCCAACATGTCGTCGGGTCGAGTTATTACAGTATTTTGGAGACACCTACACGTCAACAAACTGTGGGGGCTGCGACAATTGTCTTTCCCCTCGGGACACCTTCGACGGCACAGAAATCGCCGAGACCCTGCTCTCCTGCATCGAAACGATTTACGACACCAGCGGATTTAGCGTGGGCCTCAATCACGTGATTGCCGTGCTGACCGGCGCCAATACCGAAAAAATCCGCCGATGGCGCCACGACCAATTGCCCATGTACGGTCAGGGTAAAGCCCACAGCCGACCCGCATGGGCCGCCATGGCCCGGGAACTCATCCGTCTCGGCTATCTTCGCCAAGCCACAGAAGCCTTTTCGGTATTGGAAATCACCGAACAGGGCCGAGCCTTTACCCAAGAACGCCACACGATCATGCTAACCACGCCCATCAGCGAACCTTCGCGCAAAGCCCAATCAACCGAAGAGATGGCCCATGACGAATCGCTATTCGCCCGCTTACGCCAACTACGGAAAACCTTGGCGGATGAACGGGATGTCCCTGCCTATGTCATCTTCTCCGATGTGGCCCTGCGACAAATGGCACAGGACTACCCCGCGAACGAACAGGAGTTCTTACGAATTAGCGGCGTGGGAACACGGAAAATGAAGGAATTTGGAGCAGACTTTCTGGCAACAATCGCGGAATACGTTGAGAACAACCCTGGACAACATTTCTCAAACACATCCACCGTCTCCTCACCACGAGCACCCATGCTAGGCAAGGCAAAGCCCTTGAATGAGACCACCCAGGAAACGCTACGCCTTTTTCAACGGGGATTTTCTGTAGAACACATCGCCAAGCAACGGAAACTTGCAACCAGTACGATCTATGGACATCTGGAACAAGCCATCCAAACGGGGGAACCCATAGATATCAATCGGCTCTTAACGGCTACCCAGCAAACAGAAATTTCAGAGGCTTTCTCCCAAACCGGATTGGCAAATCTCACCGGCGCCAAAGAACTCCTCGGCGAACTCTACGACTACAGCCAACTCCGCCTCTTCCGCGCCCTTCAGGCAAAAATGAGCTAATGAATGAATTAAATCTGTTTTCAAATATTCATTAATTTGAGATCAACCTTAATTTTATTGCCCCAAACTGATTATTGAAGACCGGTCGCATTACATGAACCCCTTCCGTCTCCGGAACGCAGAGACGTCTTGAGCGTTCAGCTCGAACCACTCGCCATTCTTACGGCGTTCCTGAAACCGTTTGTGCCAGTAAGCCTCGATACCCGCAGGGTCGTCAGTCTTGATGGAGTGGACGACCTTCGCTTTCTCGGGTAGCTGGATCGCCAATTCCCGTTCTCGGCGCCCAAGTGCATTGGTACGGCCAATCTTGTAGAAGCGTCCGGACTTCATCAGGTAGACGCACCCGAAATCCTCCTTTGGCCCTTCCTCCGGCCCTGCCGGAGATTCGCCTGGAAGCTCAGCCATCGGCTCGCACAGTGCTGCAACATCTATTAGGCCATGGTCAAGGCAGTATGCTCTAAGTGCTTCAACACGTTCCTTCTTCTTCCCGAGTCGGTTAAACGTGCTATGACTCGGGAACTGCGGGTCGGAACGAGCTTTCAGTTTGAGCTCGGCATCGATCGGAAAGTGCCGGAGTTCCCCCGTGAGGATCGCCAGCTTGGCGAGCAGATCTGCTTTCGGCAGAGCTGATGCAAAAGCATTCGGCTGATAACCCGCCTCAAGGAGTGCATCTCCCCAGCGCAGCCAATGTTTTCCAAGCCAGTCAGCCTTTCTGATGCCAGTAACGGTTGAGAAGCGCTGCATGCCGGGAGGCACTCCACCATTCTCCGCAGCCGTCCGGTGGATCTCAGCAAGAATATGATTCTTCGTCATATCGGCTCAGTTGCTCTTTGGTTCGTCTAACCATTCAAGTTCTTTGGTCATTAGACTTTTTCTCTGGATCAGGATATTCCCTGCAATACCACGTGATCTTGATTATGATCCCTTTATGTTTCTCATGACTTAAAAACATTCCCAACTCCTTCATATGGAACAAATGCTACACGCCTGGGTAGTCTATTCTGCTTCCCCCTATCTGGCAGAATTAGGGTTTGCATCTCACCTATCCAAATTCAATCTTGCAGGATGTTCAAAAAGGTTCGTCCAGCAAGGCCGCAGGCGGTTTGGCGCGCGGAGCGTACGCTTAGTACGTGAGCACGGCAAAACGCCGAGAACGCCGTTGGCGGCCTTTGTCAACATCCTGCTAGTGACTATGGCCATCACCCTCATGGGTATGACCATGATCCAGCTCTTCTTTTGTTGCGTCCCGCACGTTCAAAATTTTTATATCAAAATTCAGCGCGACGCCGGCTAGGGGATGATTGATATCAATCGTGACGTTATCACCCTCAACTTTGGTCACCATAATATGCTGCGAACTGCCGTCCGGCGCCTGCGCCTCAAACGCCATTCCCACTTCTACGACATCGACTCCCTCAAAGGCCGCTCGCTCGATCGTCTTGACCCCGTTCGGAATGACCTCTCCATAGGCCTCGGCTGGCTCAACTCTGACCTTCAAAGCTTCGCCCTCTCCTTTTCCCTCTAATGCCTTTTCTAAGCCTGGCACAATATTTCCCGAACCATGTAAATACATCATAGGCTTCGAACCATCGGAACTATCTAACACCTTTCCAGCATCATCCGTGAGTGTATAATTGACGCTGACTACCGAATTTTTACCAATCAATAAAGACATGATCACTTTTTCCTTTCAAGAAAAATTCGCACCCCATTAACACCGGCAAATACTTGCCAACTTCCATCTAATATAAAGCTAGAGTGAACCACGAGATTAAGATACCCAGTTTTCAATCCTAAGCCCTGGCACTCGCTTGAACTCACTTTCATTATTGGTGACCAAACGAACATCCAAACTACGCGCATGGGCAGCAATTAACAAATCCATTGAGCCAATAGATTGGCCTTTCTGTTCCAGGTCCGCCCTTATCTGTCCATAGATAACGGCGGCTTCCTGGTCAAATCTGGCAACCTCTAAGGGTGCAATAAACTGATCAAGCGCATGCCGATTTCTCTTCACATCACGACTCTTGTTTATCCCATACTCCAGTTCCGCCAATGTGACGACCGAGATTCCAACATCTCCGATGGCAAACGACAAAAAACGTTCCAGGACAGCGGGGGGTTGCTGTTTAATAATGTAAATGCAAATATTCGTATCCAACAACACTTTCACGAAAACAATTTCTTCCTTTTCTGTACGCTCGGTTGTTTCCGCCCATTGGCCATAAAATCTTCCGTAAATTTATCGAGACTCTCGACAAGCAAGGCCCAAGATTTTTTTTTGGGCCGCAAAACAAGGGAATCTCCTTTTTTTTGAATTTCCACTTCGTCACCTTCCAGCTGAAATTCTTTCGGTATTCTCACAGCCTGACTATTCCCACTACGGAAAATTTTTGCGGTTTTCATCCTATACCCTCCCTTATGTATATACATAAGGATATACATCAAGCAAGATTTCGTCAACACCAAGAAACGGGGTGGAATTGTCAAAACAGACTAGGTGGCAGGGAAAGAGAGGGTGGCAATTACGAGCCTTGCTACCACCACTCCGTAAACTTCGATCGGGGCCAGGGCTTGTCCATCCAGGAAGTGTCTGGCAGCGGCAACTTGGCCGCTTCATTCACCGTTAACCATCCACCAGGCAATTCGTACTGAGATATACTTCCACGTCCGGTTATCCAACTCACTTTTTTGGCTTGTTCACTGGCCAAGGCCACATCCAAGGTTAACCGGCAATCCTGGGCCACATAATCCAGCACGGTTTGACAATCACCCTCTTTCCATAGCTTCGGCGCCACGGACCCATCAACATTGGCGGGCTTACTCACGCCGATGGCCTTCGCCGCAGCATTGAGTTTAATAGGGAACCCTTTTCCACAGAAGAAGTGAAACATCATGTCCACATGGCTCATGGCCAATTCACGGCAATCATCCATTTTTCCTGATTCTTCTGCCACAATCACAAAATCAAATCCAAGCCCATTGTGCGTAATGATGGTATAGCCTTCCTGTAATTTGGCTTTAAGATGTTCGACAAACGCCGCAACATCTTCCTTGGTCATTTGTGGGGCGGGAGAGCCATCGGCATTTTTGGAGTAAAACGTCTTGGCCGAAGATTCATCACTACACCACGTGGCCATACAGGTAATGCCCAGCGGCCGGTGATCATGCAGGTCACCAAAATTTTCCGGCAAAATTTTGGCTGTTTCAATATCAAAGGCCACATACTTGCGGGACATGGGTTACACCCTCCTCACGGTTGGATGAATAGGAGGCAACTTAACAGTTCTCACAGGCTTCAGGAAAATTTGAGGCCATCAGGATTCAATGTATTTTCTTGGAAAGATAGGGGCAGCTGATTGTTCAGCCAGGACAAGAGCATAGCTTCAGAGGACATGGGCACCGGACAAATGGCCCAAGAAAGGGAGAAACCTTAACTCAAAACCGATTTCACCGCCTCGCCAATTTCTGCTGGATTTTTCACGACGGTCACGCCAGCGGCTTCTAGGGCAGCCATTTTATCGGCGGCTGTTCCTTTGCCTCCGGTGATAATGGCGCCCGCATGGCCCATCCGACGACCTGGAGGTGCCGTGATGCCGGCAATGAAACTCACCACGGGTTTGGTCATTTCTTTTTCAATAAACGCGGCGGCTTTTTCTTCGGCATCGCCACCGATTTCTCCGATCAAGACGACGGCTTCGGTTTCATCGTCTTCTTGGAACATATGCAGCAAATCAATATAGCCGGTGCCAATGATGGGATCGCCACCGATTCCCACGCACGTGGTTTCCCCGAGCCCTAACTGCGTGAGCTGATTCACGGCTTCATAGGTGAGCGTCCCGCTGCGTGAAATGACACCGACGCGGCCTTTTTTATGGATGAAACCCGGCATGATGCCAATTTTGCATTCGTCGGCTGTGATGATCCCAGGACAATTGGGGCCAATGAGACGGGTTTGCTTGCCATGCAGGGCCCGTTTGACTCGGACCATGTCATTGACCGGAATGCCTTCGGTGATACAGATGATCAGCCAGATGCCGGCTTCAGCCGCTTCCAAAATCGCATCCGCTGCAAACGGGGGTGGCACAAAAATCAACGAGGTTGTGGCTTCAGTCTTCTTGACGGCTTCCCGAACGGTATTGAACACCGGGATCCCTTCCACTTCTTGCCCGGCTTTGCCTGGCGTCACGCCAGCCACCATGTGCGTGCCATAGGCTTTACATTGGGTCGCGTGAAACGACCCTTCTTTTCCGGTGATCCCTTGAACCACAACTCGCGTATTCTTATTGACCAAAATGCTCATGCCGCGTCACCTTTCACCAATCGAGGAGAATGATTCCATAAAGATTTTATTTTTTCTTTTTGCGTAGCGCCACAATACGTTGGGCGGCTTCCCAGAGATCGGCGACTCCTTCGACCTTCAAACCTGATTCGGCCAGGAGTTTTCGCCCCTCTTCGGCATTGGTGCCTTGGAGCCGAACCACGACGGGCAGCTTAATACCCACTTCTTTCGCCGCTTCGATCACACCATGGGCGATACGTTCACAACGGACAATCCCACCAAAAATATTGATGAATATGCCTTTGACCTTTTTATCTTTGAGCAGGATTCGAAATCCCGCGGCTACCGTTTCCTTTGTGGCCCCTCCGCCGACATCCAAAAAATTCGCAGGCTCGGAACCGGCGAGCTTAATCACATCCATTGTGGCCATGGCTAATCCAGCACCATTCACCATACAACCAATGTCACCATCCAACTTGACGTAATTGAGATTGTGTTTTCCAGCTTCGATTTCCATAGGATCTTCTTCATGAAGATCTCGAAACTTTTGAATATCAGGATGTTTATAGAGGGCACTTTCATCAAACGACACTTTGCCATCCAACGCCACGAGGCGCTTATCTGTGGTAATCACCAATGGATTAATTTCGACCAATGCCGCATTCTTCTCCATAAACAGGCGGTACAAGTTATCCAACATTTGCAGGAAGGGCTTTACCACCGCAGGCTCAAGATCAGGGAGGCCTAAGCCATAAGCCAAGTTGCGTCCGTTGTAACCTTGAAATCCTACAGCCGGATCAATGGATTCTTTGAGAAGTTTTTCCGGCGTATGTTCGGCGACTTCCTCAATTTCCATCCCACCTTCTGTGCTGGCGATAAAGGTGGGGAAGCCGGAATCCCGATCAACCAACAAACTCAGATAGAGTTCCTTGGCAATCCCCGCTCCTTCTTCAATGAGCAGTCGCCTGACTTTCCGTCCTTTGGGTCCCGTTTGATGAGTGACCAAGGTTTTGCCCAGCAGTTCCTGCGCAATGCCCGGAACTTCTTCCCGATTCTTGGTGAGTTTAACTCCACCGGCTTTCCCTCGCCCTCCGGCATGAATTTGTGCCTTGACCACATAGACCGATGTTTCAAGGGCCGCCGCCCATTTTTCTGCGGCTCGGACATTTTTTACTTCCTTGCCCTTGGGCACGGGAATGCCAAATTGGGCAAATACCTGCTTCGCTTGAAATTCATGAATATTCATAATGTTCCTTTTTCCAAAGAGGCCCGTGATCTATTTGTGTCGCGTATAGGCTGGCAACACCATGGGTGAGGTCAGCCCGGATGACACATGATGACGTTTGGCTTCTGCTCGAAACTGGGTCAAATGATCAAGGGTGAGCTTCCCTTGCTTCAGTGATTTCGCTCGCTCAGCTGCGGTCTGCCCTGCACGTTTCCCAAACACCATTAAGTCCAAGAGGGAATTCCCCATAAGCCGATTACGACCATGCAACCCACCGGAAGCCTCACCTGCCACAAATAAATTTGGAGCTGGTGTTTCGCCCTGAACATTTATTTTCACTCCACCGTTTTGATAATGCAGCGTGGGGTAAATCAACACCGGGTCTTTACGGATATCTACCAGATACCGCTCATATTGCCGTACCATGGCGGGAAAATGTTTATCCAACGTACCTGGCCCATGGGCCACGTCCAATAAGGGAGTATCCAACCAGACGCCTACCCGCCCAGCCGCGGTTCTGACGCCACGACCTTCTTCGCATTCTTTGATGATCGAAGATGAGACCACATCGCGCGTATCCAACTCGTTCACAAAACGTTCGCCTTTGGCATTGACCAAATGGCCACCTTCAGAACGAATACCTTCCGTCACCAACGCGCCAACCAATTGTTCGGGATACACCCCGCCTGAGGGATGATATTGAAAGGTATCAATCTGCACGAGCGGCACACCCATGCGATAGGCCAACACCAACGCATCACCGGTTGCCCCATAATGATTACTCGTGGGAAATCCTTGAATATGCAGACGCCCAATTCCTCCAGTGGCCAGAATGACAGTTTTCGCCGCCACGACGACATATCGTTTATTATCTAAATCTTGCAAGACTGCGCCTGTGCAGGTGCCCTTCCCATCACTCAGCAGTTCGACCACCGCGCCAAATTCCAAGAGCGGAATTTTTTGGTTCAAGACTTCGTCCTTCAGCACGCGCATGATTTCGAGGCCGGTATAGTCGGAACACGTCAGCAATCGCGCCTTGGAGCTGCCTCCGCCTTTTTTGACATGTAAATTGCCATCGGCCTGGCGA
>Ga0224497_10001161_pt1 | contig 17078 bp, 12 predicted proteins | sample SF_Jul11_sed_USG_4_FD_167970 | JGI IMG/M metagenome (GOLD analysis project Ga0224497, IMG submission 167970) | Sediment microbial communities from San Francisco Bay, California, United States - SF_Jul11_sed_USGS_13 | ecosystem: Environmental > Aquatic > Marine > Sediment | place: USA... | reverse complement strand
CCGGGCCCGCTTTGGCGGGCCCTGATATTTCGGGGCAAGATGAGAAAAGAGACTGATGCATCAATTGCTTAGGTCGCTGCCCCCAATACTCGCTGACTGGGCCAAATGTGGTTCAGCAGGCGGGTGCGCGCGTATTTTAGTCGCGCCGATGACATTGACGAACACATGAGAGAGAAAGGCCTATGGCCACAGTGAATCAGCTAGTACGCAAACCGCGCGCAACGAAGCCCGCGAAAAGCACGGTGCCGGCGCTCGCAGCCAGTCCGCAGAAGCGGGGTGTGTGTACGCGCGTGTACACAACCACCCCGAAAAAGCCCAACTCGGCAATGCGAAAAGTTGCCCGTGTGCGCCTGACGAACGGCTTCGAGGTGACGAGCTACATCGGTGGTGAAGGTCACAATCTCCAGGAGCACTCGGTGGTTCTGATCCGTGGTGGTCGTGTCAAAGACCTTCCGGGCGTGCGTTACCACACGGTGCGTGGCACGCTCGATTGCGCCGGCGTAGCCGATCGCAGGCAGGGGCGTTCCAAGTATGGCACGAAGCGACCGAAGGCGTAAGGACGTCCCCGTGAAGTTGGCAACCTAAGCGATTATCGCGACTCAAGACAAAAGCATGTGTGGCTGCAGCCACGCCTAATCAGAGATCAATAATGTCCAGACGATCACAAGCACCGAAACGAGTGATACTGCCCGATCCGAAATATGGCAGTGATCTGCTTGCCAAGTTCATGAACATGATAATGAACGACGGCAAGAAGTCGGTAGCCGAGCGCATCATCTATGGCGCGTTGGATCGTATTGCCGAGCGGGAAACACAAACCGACGACAAAGCATTGGAACTCCTCGAGCAGGCGCTTGAGAACGTCAAGCCCGTGGTCGAAGTGAAGTCACGCCGTGTCGGTGGTGCTACTTATCAGGTGCCAGTCGAAGTTCGTACGACACGCAGGCAGACTCTCGCCATGCGTTGGGTGATTGACGCGGCTCGCAAACGAAGCGAGAAATCGATGGCGCATCGGCTTGCGCATGAGCTCATGGATGCCGCCGAGAATCGCGGCACGGCGGTCAAGAAGAAAGAAGACACGCATCGCATGGCGGAAGCGAACAAGGCGTTTTCGCATTACCGCTGGTAATCAGTTCGGTCAACCGAGTATCCCAGGATTTTCCCGTGGCCCGCACAACCCCCATCGAGCGCTACCGCAATATCGGCATCATGGCCCATATTGATGCGGGCAAGACGACGACCACGGAACGCGTGCTTTTCTACACCGGTGTCTCGCACAAGATAGGCGAGGTTCATGACGGCGCAGCGGTCATGGACTGGATGGAACAAGAGCAGGAGCGTGGTATCACAATCACGTCAGCGGCAACCACCTGCTTCTGGACCGGAATGGACCATCAGTACGAGCAGCACCGCATCAATATTATCGATACGCCCGGGCACGTCGACTTCACGATCGAGGTGGAACGCAGCCTGCGAGTACTTGACGGCGCTGTGACCGTGTTGTGTTCGGTTGGCGGAGTCGAACCGCAAACCGAAACTGTTTGGCGACAGGCAAACAAGTACCACGTCCCACGCATTCTTTTTATCAACAAGATGGACCGGGCGGGGGCCGACTTCCTGCGTGTCGTAAAGCAGGTCAAGGTAAGGCTCGGTGCAAATGCCGTGCCTGTTCAGCTGCCGATAGGCGCCGAAGAAAAATTCGAAGGAGTTATCGATCTGATCGGTATGCGCGCTATCTACTGGGATGACAGCAACATGGGCACTACCTATGTGGCTCGCGATATCCCCGCAGAATTGCTCGCCGAAGCTGAAACCTGGCGTGAAAAGATGGTCGAAGCGGCCGCCGAAGCAAATGACGAATTGCTCAATAGATTTCTTGAAAGCGGTACGCTCGAGGCCGACGACATACGGAGAGGTCTGCGCGCACGTACGCTTGCAAATGAGATTGTCGTCACAATGTGCGGATCGGCGTTCAAGAACAAAGGTGTGCAGGCCTTGCTTGACGGGGTTATCGAATACATGCCGGCGCCGATCGATGTGCCGGCAATCAAAGGCATAAAAGATGACGACACCGAGGACGAGCGGCATGCTAGTGACGACGAACCGTTTTCGGCCCTTGCGTTCAAGATTGCAACCGATCCCTTCGTTGGTAACCTGACGTTCTTTCGTGTTTATTCCGGTGTCCTGAATTCCGGTGACACTATTTACAATCCCGTCAAGAGCAAGAAGGAGCGCATTGGCCGCATTCTGCAAATGCATGCGAACGATCGCAAAGAAATCAGGGAGGTCCACGCCGGCGACATCGCTGCTGCCGTTGGCCTCAAAGATGTGACCACGGGCGACACACTTTGTGATATGAAACAGCCCATTACGCTTGAGCGAATGGAATTTCCCGAGCCCGTAATTTCGGTTGCGGTCGAACCAAAAACCAAGGTCGACCAGGAAAAGATGGGTATTGCGTTGCAGAAGCTCGCAAAAGAAGATCCGTCATTTCGCGTGCATACCGACGAAGAGTCGGGTCAGACAATTATCTCGGGCATGGGCGAGCTGCACCTCGACGTAATTGTCGATCGCATGAAGCGCGAGTTCAAGGTCGAGGCAAATGTCGGTAAACCGCAGGTCGCATACCGCGAAACGATTCGCAAAATGGTGGAGCAGGAAGGCAAATTCGTGCGCCAATCGGGCGGCCGTGGCCAGTATGGGCACGTGTATCTGCGCATCGAACCGCAAGAAGCCGGCGCAGGTTACGAGTTTGTAAATGCAATCGTTGGCGGCGTCATACCGAAAGAATACATTCCGGCCGTCGATAAAGGCGTGCGCGAACAAATGGAGAATGGTGTGATTGCCGGCTATCCGATTGTAGACTGCAAAGTCACCGTGTACGACGGCTCGTACCATGATGTCGATTCGAGCGAGATGGCATTCAAGATCGCTGGCTCGATGGGATTCAGGGACGGCGCTCTGAAGGCGAATCCGGTTCTGCTCGAACCGATCATGAACGTTGAAGTTGTGACTCCTGAGGAATACATGGGTGATGTGATGGGCGACCTTAATCGCCGCCGCGGACTGCCGCAGGGCATGGAGGATTCGCCGTCGGGCAAGATAATTCGTGCCGACGTGCCGCTGGCCGAGATGTTTGGCTACGCAACTGACCTGCGTTCGATGAGCCAGGGCCGCGCCGTCTACTCAATGGAATTTGAGAAGTATGCAGAGGTGCCTCAGAATGTGGCCGAGACTGTAATGAAAAAGGCGAGCTGAAAGAGCTCCGAGGCATTGCGGTGGCGCTGTTGGCTGGGTTGGTCGCGGTGTTTGTAGCAACGGTGAAGAATCGGCAGTTGGAACTTATTTAGGCAGGAAAAGCTCATGTCCAAAGAAAAATTTGAAAGAACCAAGCCGCACGTGAATGTTGGCACGATTGGTCATGTGGACCATGGCAAGACGACGCTGACGGCGGCGCTGACGAAGGTGATGGCGGAGCGTCACGGTCGGGGTGATATCAAGGAGTTCGGTCAGATTGACAATGCGCCGGAAGAGCGGGAGCGTGGTATTACGATTGCGACGGCGCACGTGGAGTACGAGAGTGACAACCGTCACTACGCGCACGTGGACTGTCCTGGGCACGCGGACTATGTGAAGAACATGATCACGGGAGCGGCGCAGATGGACGGAGCGATATTGGTGGTGAGTGCTGCCGACGGTCCGATGCCGCAGACCCGCGAGCACATATTGCTGGCGCGGCAGGTGGGTGTGCCGTACATCGTGGTGTACCTGAACAAGGCGGACCAGGTGGACGATGAGGAGCTGCTGGAGCTGGTGGAGATGGAGGTCAGGGACCTGTTATCGACCTACGAGTTTCCGGGCGACGACACGCCGATCATCACGGGTTCGGCGCTGAAGGCGGGCGAGGGTGACACCTCGGAGCTAGGGGTGGCGTCGGTGCTGAAGCTGGTGGAGGCGATGGACAGTTACATACCGGAGCCGGAGCGTGCGATCGACGGTGATTTTCTGATGCCGGTGGAAGACGTGTTTTCGATATCGGGCCGCGGCACGGTGGTAACGGGGCGTATCGAGCGCGGCGTGGTGAAGGTGGGCGACGAGATCGAGATTGTGGGTATCCGGGATACCGGCAAGACGACCTGTACTGGCGTGGAGATGTTTCGGAAGCTTCTGGACCAGGGTCAGGCGGGCGACAACGTAGGGGTGTTGCTCAGGGGCACGAAGCGCGACGAGGTGGAGCGTGGTCAGGTGCTGGCGAAGCCGGGCTCGATTACGCCGCACACCAAGTTTGAGGCCGAGGTCTACATTCTGACCAAGGACGAAGGTGGCCGACACACGCCGTTTTTCAAGGGATATCGGCCGCAGTTTTACTTTCGCACGACGGACGTGACGGGTGCGGTGGAGCTGCCGGAGGGCACCGAGATGGTGATGCCGGGCGACAACGTACAGATGGTGGTGGAGCTGATTGCGCCGATTGCGATGGAAGACGGCTTGCGGTTTGCGATCCGCGAGGGCGGTCGTACCGTGGGCGCGGGCGTGGTCGCGAAGGTGATTGAGTAAGGCACTGGATGCCTGCGGGCGGGACGTTGCTCATCGAAATGGCTCGCTCCGCTGCGCTTTATTTTCAATGAGCAACGTCCCGCTTGCGGGCATTGCATGACAGCAATGGTTGGCAAATTGACAAAGCGTCGCAGGAGCGCGCCCCGGCGCGAACGCGATAAATTTGAATTACAAACTCAATGTTTGTAGCGAGGTTGGTAAGTACCAGGCCAGTAGCTCAATTGGCAGAGCGGCGGTCTCCAAAACCGCAGGTTGGGGGTTCGATTCCCTCCTGGCCTGCCATTTGACTAGACAAAGGTAATTGGAAAATCGACAAGGCATCGTAGCAGCGCTCCTCGTCAGCGCAACAACGGTGTTCGTCAAGACAACATGAGCACACAGACACATACAAGTCAGGGCAGCGCTCTGGACATAGTCAAGCTCTTAATTGCGGCTTTTGTCCTCGTCGGTGGCCTGTATGCATATTACTTTTACGAGAATGAACTGGCATTGCCAATACGCGTATTAATGGTTCTGGCAGGTGCGGGCGTCGGGATTGCGATAGCGATGACGAGCACTCAGGGTCAGCGGCTTTGGCATTTCATACAGGGCTCACGTATAGAAATCCGCAAGGTGGTCTGGCCTACCCGGCAGGAAACGACGCAGACGGCAATTGCTGTTTTCGTGTTCACGCTGGTCATGATGTTGTTTTTCTGGGCATTGGACTCGGGTCTGCTTTGGTTGACCCGCCGGCTGGTCGGCTAGACCGGCACATTGATAGAGATCAGAGGGAATACGTCAGTGGCGTTACGCTGGTACATCGTCCACGCTTACTCGAATTTCGAACACAAGGTAAAGACCTCGCTCGAAGAGCGTATCGCGCGCATGGGCCTGCAGGACAAATTTGGAGAGATCCTCGTTCCGACCGAAGAAGTCGTGGAAATGAAGGAGGGCCAGAAGCGCCGCAGCGAGCGCAAGTTCTTCCCGGGCTATGTGCTCGTGCAGATGGAAATGGATGACGAGACCTGGCACCTCGTCAAGGAAGTTCCGAAGGTACTCGGATTCATCGGCGGGTCGAGCGATCGACCGGCGCCGATATCGGACAAGGAAGCAGACCAGATCTTGGAGCGCGTGCGTGAAGGCGTCGATAAGCCGCGACCGAAAGTGCTGTTCGAGCCGGGTGAAGTGGTGCGCGTTATCGATGGGCCGTTCAATGACTTCTCCGGTGTCGTAGAGGGAGTGAATTACGAAAAAAGCCGGCTACAGGTGGCGGTACAGATTCTGGGTCGCTCTACTCCCGTGGAGTTGGATTTCGGGCAGGTCGAAAAAGGCTAATGGGATAGTGAAGGCATCGTAGGAACTCGCATAGGCGCGCGATCACGATGCACAACAAATTGCGAGGAGCCCTAAGAGGCGTTTGAACTCGAGAGGTTTTTGTCATGGCTAAGAAAGTCGCAAGCTACATCAAGCTGCAGGTACCTGCGGGCCAGGCGAATCCATCGCCGCCGGTCGGTCCGGCGCTGGGTCAGCACGGCGTCAATATCATGGAATTCTGCAAGGCATTCAACGCTGAAACGCAGGGCGTCGAGCCCGGTTTGCCGATTCCCGTGATTATCACGGTGTACAGCGATCGCAGTTTTACGTTTATATCCAAGACCCCGCCGGCCGCGGTATTACTGAAAAAGGCGGCGGGCATCAAGAAAGGCTCCGGCACGCCGAACACGCAGAAGCTGGGCAAGGTGAATCGTCAGCAGCTCGAGGAGATTGCCACAACAAAGATGCCGGACCTCACGGCCGCAGATATGGATGCCGCGGTGCGCACCGTGGCAGGCACGGCCCGGAGCATGGGTATTGATGTCGAAGGAGTGAACTAATGGGCGCGCTATCGAAACGCAAGAAGCTTGCGCGTGAGAAAATTGATTCGGAGAAGGTCTATCCGATCGACGACGCTCTGAGTCTCGTTAAGGAACTGGCGACGGCCAAGTTTCCGGAAAGCATTGATGTTGCTGTTAATCTCGGCGTCGATCCGCGGAAATCTGAACAGGTCGTCCGCGGCTCGACGGTATTGCCGAACGGCACCGGCAAAACGGTCCGCGTCGCCGTGTTCGCGCAGGGTGAAAATGCAGACAAGGCGAAGGCCGCGGGTGCCGATATTGTCGGCTTGGAGGATCTTGCAGACACTATAAAAGGTGGCGAGCTGAACTTTGACGTCGCGATTGCGACACCGGATGCGATGCGTGTCGTGGGTCAACTCGGTCAGATTCTCGGCCCGCGCGGCCTCATGCCGAACCCTAAAGTGGGTACCGTTACCGCCGACGTAGAGACAGCAGTGAAGAACGCAAAGGCAGGGCAAGTGCGTTATCGCACGGACAAGGCCGGCATTATTCATTGCCCAATAGGTCGTGCCGATTTCGAAATTTCGGCACTAAAACAGAATCTCGAGGTGCTCCTGGCAGACCTGAACAAGGCCAAGCCGGCAGCGTCGAAAGGCATGTATGTCAAGAAACTGACAGTCTCATCAACGATGGGTCCCGGTGTATCCGTGGACCGAACCTCGGTCAGCGCCTGATTGGGCTCTTGACGAGATCGTGTCAGTCGATCGGGCTGCAATAGACGCCTGACGAAAGAAGTTTGCTGCGGCGTCTCCGGACGGCGCAGTAATCAGCCGAATGGATTCGGCGATCGTCGAAGACCGTAGGCGATCAGTTTGACCGCTGATCTTAATAGTCGCCTACGCAGATGGTAGAACCTGAGTCAGTTTGGCTGGCGAGGTTGCCGTCCGACAAGGGAACGGGTGTTCCCAAGGGTGGATAAAAGTCAGTCATTTTGATGGGAATGAACTTTCTACAAAGTGGCGGTAATTGGCTTCATCCATGTGTGTAACCGTAAGCCAGGAGATATTCATGGCACTTAGACTCGAAGACAAGAAAGCGCTTGTCAAAGAGGTAAACGCGGTTGCGGGTGACTCTGTCACGGCTGTCGCGGCGGTGTACAGAGGCTTGTCCGTGTCAGAGATGACGGAGCTGCGCAAACAAGCGCGCGGTGCCGGCGTGTATCTGCGTGTCGTCAAGAACACGTTGGCGCGCAGGGCGGTCGAGGGAACGGAATTTGAGTGCATGCAAGAGACACTCAAAGGTCCGATCCTGCTAGCGTTCGCGAAAGACGATCCGGGTGCCGCTGCCAGAGTCATCAAGGATTTCGCCAAAGAGCATGCTGTTCTGCAGGCGGTTTCGTTGTCGGCTGGCGGGCAATTGCTGCCTGCGACTGATCTCGGCAGGCTGGCAGATTTGCCAACGCTGGATCAGGCGCGTGCGATTTTGCTTGGCGTCATGATCGCACCGATGAGCAAACTGGTACGGACTCTTGCGGAGCCTGCGGCAATGCTGGCACGGACTCTGTCCGCGCGTGGCGAGCAGGAAGCTGCCTAAGGCAAGTTAGAACTTACCTGACTCAGGACTAAAAAATAGAGGAATAGTGAAATGGCACTGTCAAACCAAGATCTGCTCAAAGAGTTGAGCGCAAAGCCAATTATGGAAGTCGTTGAACTCGTCAAAATGCTTGAAGACGAGTGGGGCGTTTCTGCCGCAGCACCGGTGGCCGTCGCGGCAGGAGCTGCTGCCGGTGGTGAAGCGGCTGAGGCCGCGCCAGAGAAAGATGAATTCGACGTTGTTCTGACAAGCTTCGGCGGCAACAAAGTTGCAGTTATTAAAGCTGTCCGCACGATCACGGGCCTTGGCCTCAAGGAAGCCAAGGATACTGTCGAAGGCACGCCGTCAACGATCAAGGAAGCCGTGACGAAAGACGAAGCAGAAGCAGTCAAGAAGCAGCTTGAAGAAGCCGGGGCTAGCGTCGAGTTGAAGTAATCAGCTCACGAAAGTATTTGACGCATCTGTTAGTGACGCATGGCCCGATGGGTCTGAAGTCGAGCAAGTAGCCAGTCGGTAATCGGCTGGCTGCTGGCGCGCATCTGTAACTTACGAGGTATTTCTCGAATGGCTTATTCATTCACCGAGAAAAAGCGCATCCGCAAAAATTTTGGCAAGCGTCCGACAATTCTGGACGTGCCGTACTTGCTATCGATTCAGGTTGATTCGTATCGCAAGTTTCTGCAGACGGACAAGACGATCGAACAGCGTGATGACATCGGGTTGCACGCGGCATTCAAATCCGTTTTTCCGATCGTTAGCTATTCAGGCAATGCCGCGCTGGAATACGTAAGCTACCGGCTTGGCGAACCGGTATTTGACGTCAAGGAATGTCAAATGCGAGGCCTCACCTATGCGGCACCGATTCGCGTCAAGGTTCGACTGGTCATCTATGATAAGGATGCCAGCGGCACTCCCAAGCCCGTCAAAGATATTCGGGAGCAGGAAGTCTATCTCGGTGAAATGCCGCTCATGACCGATCATGGCACGTTCGTTATAAACGGTACTGAGCGTGTAATCGTTTCGCAGCTGCATCGTTCGCCCGGCGTATTTTTCGACCACGACAAAGGCAAGACGCACAGCTCGGGTAAGCTTCTGTTCTCCGCCCGCATTATCCCCTATCGTGGTTCTTGGCTCGATTTCGAATTCGATCCCAAGGACGCGGTTTTTGCGCGTATCGACCGCCGGCGCAAACTACCCGTAACGATCATCCTGCGCGCGCTGGAAATGACGAACGAAGAAATGCTCGACGTGTTCTTCGACAAGAACGATTTCTATCTCTCGCGCAAAGAAATCAAGATGGGCCTTGTGCCCGAACGCCTGCGTGGCGATACCGCAACGTTCGACATCAAGATCGGTCGCAAGCTGATCGTCGAGGAAGGTCGCCGCATCACGGCAAAACACGTCAATGAAATGTCGAAATCGAGAATCGACAAGCTCACCGTGCCTGCCGAATACCTCGAAGGCAAGATTCTGGCCCACGATATTGTCAATACCGAGACAGGAGAATTGCTTGCAGCCGCAAACACTGAACTCACGACGGAAATCATCGAGACCCTGATCGAAGCGGGCGTCGATCATATTCGCACCCTGTATGTGAATGATCTCGATCGAGGTCCGTTCATTTCCAATACGCTGAATATCGATCCATCGACGACACGTCTTGAGGCGCTTGTCGAAGTTTATCGCATGATGCGTCCCGGCGAGCCGCCAACAAAGGAAGCTGCGGAAAACCTGTTTCAGAACCTGTTCTTCAACCCGGATCGCTACGACCTGTCTGCCGTCGGCCGCATGAAGTTTAATCGCCGAGTCGGTCGCGATACATCCGAAGGCAGCGGTGTGCTCGAACGCGAGGACATTCTCGCTGTTCTGCAAACCCTGATCGACATCCGCAACGGCTACGGTACGGTAGACGATATCGACCACCTGGGTAATCGGCGGGTGCGTAGCGTGGGCGAAATGGCCGAGAATGCATTTCGAGTCGGCCTGGTCCGTGTCGAGCGCGCTGTTAAGGAGCGCCTTACGCAGGCCGAAACCGAAGGCTTGATGCCACAGGAGATGATCAACGCGAAACCGGTTGCTGCGGCTGTCAAGGAGTTTTTCGGCTCGAGTCAGCTGTCGCAGTTCATGGATCAAAATAATCCATTGTCGGAGGTTACGCACAAGCGGCGCGTTTCGGCCCTCGGTCCGGGTGGCCTGACTCGCGAGCGCGCGGGGTTCGAGGTTCGAGACGTGCATCCGACACACTACGGTCGCGTATGCCCGATCGAGACGCCGGAAGGTCCTAACATTGGTTTAATCAATTCGCTTGCGGTCTACGCGCGCACCAATGAGTACGGTTTTCTCGAAACTCCGTATCGCAAGGTTAATTCCGGTAAAGCGACGGCTCAGATCGAGTACCTGTCGGCGATTGAAGAGAGTCAGTATGTAATCGCCCAGGCAAACTCGGAATTGGACAAGAACGGTACTTTCCTCGAAGACCTGGTCTCTGTACGCCACAAGAATGAGTTCACTCTTTCTGATCCCGGTGATATCAACTACATGGACGTCAGCCCGCGTCAGATTGTTTCTGTGGCCGCGTCGCTTATCCCGTTCCTTGAGCACGATGACGCCAACCGCGCGCTTATGGGATCCAACATGCAACGTCAGGCAGTTCCGACTTTGCGGTCGGAAGCGCCGCTCGTTGGCACGGGTATGGAACGCGCAGTCGCGATCGACTCGGGTGTTACGGTCATCGCACGGCGCGGCGGCGTTGTCGATTCAGTTGACGCATCGCGCATCGTCGTTCGTGTCAACGACAACGAAACCAGCGCAACCGAGCCAGGGGTCGATATTTACAATCTGACCAAATATACGCGTTCAAACCAGAACACGTGTATCAATCAACGTCCGCTCGTCAAATCTGGTGACTCGATATCCGCTGGCGATGTATTAGCAGATGGCCCGTCGACGAACATGGGAGAGCTTGCCCTTGGCCAAAACCTGCTCGTCGCTTTTATGCCCTGGAATGGCTACAACTTCGAAGACTCGATTCTGATTTCGGAACGGGTCGTCAAGGAAGATCGGTTTACGACGATTCATATCGAGGAACTGCAGTGTGTGGCTCGCGATACGAAGCTCGGGCCCGAGGACATTACGGCCGACATACCCAATGTCGGTGATGCCGCGCTGGCCAAACTCGATGAATCAGGCATCGCATTTATCGGCGCTGAAGTTCAAGCGGGCGATATACTTGTTGGCAAGGTCACGCCGAAAGGTGAGACTCAGCTGACGCCAGAGGAAAAGCTGCTGCGTGCGATCTTCGGTGAGAAGGCGTCTGACGTAAAGGACACGTCGCTGAGAGTGCCGCCGGGCATGGATGGCACGGTCATTGATGTACGCGTGTTCACCAGAGATGGCGTCGAGAAAGATCTGCGGGCATTGTCGATTGAAAAAGCGGAGCTTGAGAGTGTTCGCAAGGACTTTGACGACACACTCCGGATTCTCGAGGAGGACATCTACGAGCGCGTCGAACGCATGCTGTTGAATAAGGTTGCGCAGGGCGGTCCGAACAAGCTCAAGTCGGGTTCCAAAATCACGAAGGCGTACCTCGAGGACATAGCGCGCGAGAAGTGGTTCGAAATTCGTCTTAAGAATGACGATGCCAACGAGCAGCTCGAGAGGGCGTTTGAGCGCCTGAAAGCGCAACGTGATGACTTTGACCGCCGTTTTGAGGAGAAGAAAGCCAAGATCACTGCGGGCGACGATCTTGCGCCGGGCGTTCTGAAGATGGTCAAGGTCTACCTGGCCGTGAAGCGTCGTATTCAGCCCGGCGACAAGATGGCTGGTCGTCACGGCAACAAGGGTGTGATTTCTACGATCGTGCCGGTTGAGGATATGCCGTATCTGAATGACGGTACACCGGTTGATATCGTGCTGAATCCGCTGGGCGTGCCGTCACGAATGAACGTCGGGCAGGTTCTCGAAACGCATCTTGGCTGGGCGGCAAAAGGACTTGGTCGCAAGATCGACGCCATGCTCAAGGCGCAGGAGTCGATGACAAAGATCCGGCAGTTACTGGAAACCATCTACAACAAAACTGGCGGTCGTATAGAAGACATCAAGTCGCTCAGCGACGCAGAAGTACTTGAGCTTGCAGGCAATCTCACCGGTGGCGTGCCGATCGCGACGCCAGTTTTCGATGGTGCGACTGAGGCAGAGATCAAGGTTTTGCTTCAGCTCGCGGATCTTTCTACCACGGGCCAGTCGATACTGTACGACGGCCGCACCGGGGACACCTTCGATCGTGAAGTGACCGTTGGCTATATGTACATGCTGAAGCTCAATCACCTCGTCGATGACAAGATGCACGCACGCTCGACGGGCCCCTACAGCCTCGTGACACAGCAACCATTGGGCGGAAAAGCCCAGTTTGGTGGCCAGCGGTTCGGCGAGATGGAGGTCTGGGCACTCGAGGCCTACGGTGCCGCTTACACGCTGCAGGAAATGCTGACCGTCAAGTCGGACGACGTACAGGGGCGAACCAAGATGTACAAAAACATCGTCGATGGTGAACACGAGATGGACGCCGGCATGCCGGAATCGTTCAATGTGCTCGTTAAGGAGATTCGATCTCTGGGCATCAACATTGAGCTGGAGACAGACTAATGAAAGATCTATTAAAGCTCTTCAAGTACCAGCACCCGGCCGACGATTTCGATGCGATTCGTATCGGGCTGGCCTCTCCAGACATGGTACGTTCCTGGTCTTTCGGCGAGGTCAAGAAGCCTGAAACAATCAACTACCGCACGTTCAAGCCCGAGCGCGACGGATTGTTCTGCGCGAAAATCTTCGGGCCGATCAAAGACTATGAGTGCCTCTGCGGAAAATACAAGCGCCTGAAGCATCGCGGTGTCGTTTGTGAAAAATGCGGTGTCGAAGTTACGCAGACCAAGGTACGACGCGAGCGCATGGCGCACATCGAGCTCGCGAGTCCGGTCGCACATATCTGGTTTCTGAAGTCGCTGCCATCACGTATCGGACTGATGCTCGATATGACGCTTCGGGAAATCGAGCGTGTGCTGTATTTCGAGGCCTTCGTTGTCGTCGATCCCGGTATGACCGAACTGGAACGCGGCCAGCTGCTGACCGACGAGATGTATCTCGATGCGCTCGAGCAGTACGGCGATGAATTCGATGCCCGAATGGGTGCCGAAGCCGTTCGCGAGATGCTCATGACAATCGATCTGCAGCGCGAAGTAATACAGGTGCGTGAAGATATCGGCGCAACGCGCTCGGAGACCAAGATCAAACGCCTGTCGAAACGCCTTAAACTGCTTGAGTCATTTATCGAATCAGGCAATAAGCCGGAATGGATGGTGCTGACGGTCTTGCCCGTGCTGCCCCCTGATTTGCGGCCGCTTGTGCCGCTGGATGGCGGCCGTTTCGCAACGTCGGATCTTAACGACTTATACCGCCGCGTCATTAATCGCAACAACCGCCTGCGGCGCTTGCTGGAACTGAACGCGCCGGACATTATTGTGCGCAACGAGAAGCGAATGCTCCAGGAGTCGGTCGATGCACTCCTCGATAACGGACGTCGGGGTCGCGCAATCACGGGAACGAACAAAAGGCCGCTGAAATCACTGGCCGATATGATCAAGGGCAAGCAGGGGCGTTTCCGGCAAAATCTGCTCGGCAAGCGCGTCGACTACTCGGGACGTTCCGTTATCGTAGTCGGCCCGACGCTCAGGTTGCATCAGTGCGGCCTGCCCAAGAAGATGGCTTTGGAGCTGTTCAAGCCATTCATTTTTTCCAAGCTGCAACTGCGCGGTGAGGCAACAACGATCAAGGCCGCGAAGCGGCTCGTCGAACGCGAAGGTGCAGAAGTCTGGGATATCCTCGAAGAGGTCATTCGTGAGCACCCGGTCTTGCTGAACCGGGCGCCAACGCTGCACCGCCTTGGAATTCAGGCGTTCGAACCCGTTCTGATCGAAGGCAAGGCAATTCAACTGCATCCGCTCGTATGCACGGCGTTCAACGCCGACTTCGATGGCGACCAGATGGCCGTGCACGTTCCGCTATCGATCGAGGCGCAGCTCGAGGCGCGCGCGCTGATGATGTCATCGAACAATATCTTGTCGCCCGCAAACGGTGATCCGATCATCGTGCCGTCGCAGGATGTCGTCCTCGGTCTCTATTACATGACCCGTACACGCGTCAATGCTCGGGGCGAGGGGATGATCCTGGCCAACATCGATGAAGCGCGCCGCGCATACGAAAGCGGGGCCGTAGCGTTGCAGGCCCGCGTGAAAATCCGTGTGCCTGTCCATGCGACCAACGCAGAAAGTGAAGATGAGCTCGTCGAGAGGGTTGTCGACACGACGGTCGGGCGTGCGTTGTTGTCCGAAATCTTGCCGGAAGGACTCGAATTCGATCTTGTCAACCGCGCGATGGCGAAGAAAGAAATCTCGAACGTGATCAACGCCTGTTACCGGCGACTTGGTCTCAAGAAGACCGTCGTCTTTGCTGACCGGCTGATGTACACGGGTTTTCGTCTTGCAACGACGGCCGGTATTTCCATCGGCGTTAACGACATGGTCGTCCCAGAGTCCAAGCAGGAAATTCTTGCGGTCGCCGAGAGCGAGGTGAAGGAGATACAGGATCAGTACTCCTCCGGACTGGTCACAGATGGGGAGCGCTACAACAAAGTCGTCGATATCTGGTCGCGCACGAACGACCAGGTGGCGAAAGCTATGATGGACAAGCTCGGCTCCGAGTCCATAGTGGATTCAGCCGGCAAGACGGTCGAGCAGGAATCGTTCAACTCGATCTACATGATGGCGGATTCAGGCGCTCGCGGATCGGCTGCGCAGATCCGGCAGCTGGCCGGAATGCGCGGACTCATGGCGAAGCCGGACGGCTCGATCATCGAAACGCCAATTACGGCTAACTTTCGCGAGGGCCTTGATGTCCTGCAGTACTTCATCTCGACTCACGGCGCACGCAAAGGATTGGCCGATACGGCGCTGAAGACGGCGAATTCGGGCTACCTGACACGGCGACTGGTCGACGTTGCTCAGGATCTCGTGGTGACCGAACCTGACTGCGAGACCCGTAACGGTGTCGCAATGGCACCGCTCGTCGAGGGTGGTGACGTTGTCGAGCCGCTCAGAGAGCGCGTACTTGGCCGCGTGCTGGCGGAGCCTGTGCTGATCCCGGGCACGGACAAAGTTGCGTTCGACGCTGGCACGATGCTTGATGAAGCCACGGTCGCACGCCTCGAAGATTTTTCGATCGACCACGTCATGGTGCGGTCGCCGATTACCTGTGAAGTTCGTTACGGAGTCTGCTCGCAATGCTATGGTCGTGACCTCGCTCGCGGTCATCGTATCAATATCGGTGAAGCCGTCGGCGTTATAGCGGCGCAATCGATCGGCGAGCCCGGCACGCAGCTGACAATGCGGACGTTCCACATTGGCGGTGCGGCATCGCGTTCGGCAGCCGTCAATAACATCGAAATCAAGTCAAACGGCGTCGTCAAACTCAACAACATCAAGACCGTCGCCCACCACAAGGGCTACCTTGTTGCGGTTTCGCGTTCTGGCGAGATTTCGGTTATCAATGAACTCGGTCGCGAACGTGAGCGTTACAAGTTGCCGTACGGTGCGACGATTACGGTGCAGGATGGCGAGGACGTCAAACAAGGTCGGATCGTCGCTTCATGGGACCCGCATACCCATCCGGTTGTCACCGAAGTGGCAGGCCAGCTGCGATTCGATGACTTCGTTGATGGCGTGACGGTTACCGAGCAGGTCGACGAGTTCACCGGTCTGACCAGCATCGTCGTCCTCGATCCGAAAAGTCGCGGCGGTTCGGGCAAGGATTTACGTCCGGTCGCGCGTCTCGTTGACACCGAAGGCAAAGATATCTGTTTCGCGAATACGGACATCCCTGCCGTATACGCCTTGCCGGCCGGTGCGATCGTCAGCATGAGCGATGGGGCAACGGTATCGGTCGGTGACGTGATTGCACGTATTCCGCAGGAGTCATCAAAGACTCGCGATATTACGGGTGGTCTACCGCGCGTCGCCGATCTGTTCGAAGCCAGAAAACCGAAAGATCCCGCGATCATGGCCGAGCACACCGGAACGGTCAGCTTCGGCAAAGAGACCAAGGGCAAGCGACGGCTCGTTATTACCGATGAGGATGGTGAGAGTCATGAGGAACTGATTCCGAAATGGCGTCACCTGAACGTGTTTGAGGGTGAGCAGGTCGTGAGAGGTGAGGTCATCGCCGATGGCGAGCCAAATCCGCATGATATCCTGCGACTGCGGGGTGTCGAGGAACTGGCCGATTATCTCGTGCGCGAGATTCAGGATGTGTATCGTCTACAGGGCGTGAAGATCAACGATAAACATATCGAAGTGATCATCCGCCAGATGCTCCGAAAGGTGATTGTGGTTGATCCGGGCGAGAGCACCTATCTGCGCGGTGAACAGATCGACAAAGCACGATTCCTCGAGGTTTCCGATCAACTCGCGGCACAAGCCAAAGATCCACTGACGATAGAGCCGGTATTGCTTGGCATAACAAAAGCATCGCTCGCGACTGAGTCATTTATTTCAGCGGCGTCCTTCCAGGAAACGACGCGGGTATTGACCGAGGCAGCCGTCCGCGGTTTGCGCGACGATTTGCGCGGCCTCAAGGAGAACGTGATAGTAGGTCGGTTGATACCGGCGGGAACGGGTTTCGCGCACCATGCGGAACGCCGCCGTACCCGGGAGCAGGATCTCTCGGATCAGCTCAAGGAGCTCGATATGGCGCATAGCCTGGCAGCGACAGAAAGTGCCGGCGAGGAGGAGACCGGCACGGCAGAAGCGGTCGAGACGGAATCGGGAAGCGAGGAGGCGACGACGCCGTAGTCCCGGCCGCGTGATCCGGTGGCTTCTTGACAGTCACGACGGCCCGTCTCTACAATGCCCGGCCTTAACCCCGGGCCCGCTTTGGCGGGCCCTGATATTTCGGGGCAAGATGAGAAAAGAGACTGATGCATCAATTGCTTAGGTCGCTGCCCCCAATACTCGCTGACTGGGCCAAATGTGGTTCAGCAGGCGGGTGTGCGCGTATTTTAGTGGT
>Ga0224497_10001160_pt1 | contig 17080 bp, 16 predicted proteins | sample SF_Jul11_sed_USG_4_FD_167970 | JGI IMG/M metagenome (GOLD analysis project Ga0224497, IMG submission 167970) | Sediment microbial communities from San Francisco Bay, California, United States - SF_Jul11_sed_USGS_13 | ecosystem: Environmental > Aquatic > Marine > Sediment | place: USA... | reverse complement strand
CCAGATTCGGGAAATCGTTCGACTTCTCGCGCGTTTCCGTTTCAAGTTTCGGAACATAGGAAATCACGGGTTTCCCCATGACGACCGCTTGAAGCGCTGTTGTGCACCCCTCATGAAGTAACGTCCGGCACGCTGAGATCCACGGACCTACGTCTCCCTGTCTGATTAACCGAAGATTCTTCGTTTCCTTCAGCTGCGATCTCCAATCGGCAATCGATTCTCCTGGATGTGGACGGACCACGAAATTTACGTCCGGCCGGCGCCGGGCGACGCTCTGGATCACCTCGACGAAGTTTCGGAACTCTCTTAACCGTTTCTCTAACTGTCCCTCATGGGCGGCTCTTGATTCGGAAGTTGCATGACCGTATCCGATCATTTGATCTAATTTGTTTCTGATTTCCCCTTCCGAAGTGATGCCGAAAGAGCTATTGACGAGCACAAAATCACCAAAACGTGAAACAAGCTCCGCAGTTTCCTCTTCATAAAGACCGCGGCTGACCTCCGGGCGCCACAGATCTATTCTAGGAGATCCGGTCAACTTGATCCTTTCTGATAAATTCGAATACTTGCCGAGCAGGAAGTTATAGTCTTCAGACCCCCAGCAATAATATCTCCCGGAAAGTTTTAGATTCTGCTCTGAGAGTCGAACTCGAAAAAATGATTCGATTTCGGTTCGTGCTATGCCGGCCTCCTCGTCCTGGGCAACGATCGAGTTTCCCGTCTTATGAATTCGGTCGAGCTTAGCGTATTTGTTTCGCGAGAGACTCTTATCAAAATAGATACCGGGAGGATAAAGCTCCATCGATGACTTCACGCCGGGTTTGTCACCTAAAATACAGACAAAGTCTTTGCTCGCCACTTGGCTGGCGAGCCAGACCTTTGCTGAAAGCTCCCGAAGCTTGCTCTCGATTGGGAAGTATATGAACTTCTTCTGAGCTCTCGACGCCATGTCAGGCAATCATGCCCCAATCGAGCGCGGCCCCCCTTTTTAAATCGCGACTCGCGCAACGACCGAGCACCGCATCGAGATGCTTTGGCGCAAGGCCATCACCGGGCCGAATGCTACGCACGTTTTCTGGAGTAAATTCTTCTCCTTCATGAATATCTGCGACTACGTACAACGACCTTCGAAAGAGCACGTTTCCCTTTTCGCTCTCCGTGCGCTCGTATGAAACGGTGCCCGTTGCCTTCCACGCTGTGCGACAGCAATCGACCAGATTCTTCAGTTCAGCCGGTTCAAGGGAAAATGCTGCATCCGGGCCGCCATCATCTCGACAGAGTGTAAAGTGCTTTTCAATTATGGCGGCCCCGAGACTGATCGAAGCCACGGGCGCCGCGATGCCAGGAATATGGTCGGATAATCCGACAACGATCCCAAAAGCCTGAGCAAGGTGAGGGATCGTCGCCAGATTGGCTTCCTCCGGTGGGGTTGGATAACCACTGGTGCAATGCAATAGAGCAAGATCGTGCGCTCCGGCACTCCGCGCAGCTCCGATTGCCTCGCCAATCTCTCCGAGGCTCGACATGCCGGTCGAGATGATGAGTGGTTTTCCAGTCTTGGCGGCAAGTCGAATGAGCGGGATGTCTACGATCTCGAAGGACGCGATCTTGTACGCCGGTGTATCTAGAGATTCGAGAAAGTCTATCGCGGTTGGGTCGAAGGGCGAGCTGAACACCGTGATTCCAAGTTCGCGACCCTTTTGGAAAAGCGTCTCGTGCCAATCCCAGGGCGTATGAGCTTCCTCGTACAAATCATAAAGTGTGCGTCCCGCCCACAGACCCTGGCTTATCTTGAAGTTTTCGCCATCGTGATTCAGAGTAATTGTGTCAGCGGTGTAGGTCTGCAATTTAACTGCATCGGCACCAGCGGCCGCTGCTGCCTCCATAATGGCAATCGCCCGGTTCAAATCTCCATTATGATTGCCCGACATTTCGGCAACAATATAAGGCGGCTCTCCAGGACCGATCCGGCGGCCTGCAAGTGTTATGCACTGCTTACTCATGATACTTTTCGCGCCATTCGGCCTGCGCGCTCGATCTCGGCGACCGGTGTTTCCCAGCCTTGAGTGAGCAAATGGCGAAACGGCTCAATGTCGGCTCTCTTGTGGACACCTCCGCCGGCTGGCTGTGACCGCCGTTCCGCGCGACCTTCGCGCAAACGAGGCCAAAGATCTTCGAATAGCTTGAGCATCTCGGACTGAAGCAGCGCATAACTGGATGCCAAAGTCGCCCCGCGCGGGATGATAATTTCGCGTTGACCAATAATGTCACCAGTATCGATCCCGGCATCCATGTAATGAACAGTAATTCCCTTGGGCGTTGACTCGAAAAAGCTCCAAAAATTGGGATCTGCACCACGGTTCCACGGCAGGAGTGAAATGTGAAGATTGATAAGCTTCCCGTCCAAGCCCTTAATCAGCGGAGCCGGCACGATATGTGGATAGCCATAGCTAACAAAGAAATTATATCGGGACGAGTCAAGTAAATCGGCCGAAGGCGGCTCATTTAACGCCGCTGCGTTATCGCCGTATCTGGAAAACAAGTTTGACAGGCGTTCTGGATAAGGCGACAGCACTAGTATATTCATGCTGCCTCCTGAAGGTGCTCCAGTATCGTCTGAGCTGTGCGCTTAGCTCCGTTACCGTCGCATAGATCAAGAGCGACCCGAGAAATCCGAACGAGCCGGTCCGCATCTTGAATTAATTCACCAAGAAGATCCGCAATGCCGGAAGCAGTTACATCTTCATGCCAACCGGCAACAACAATCGCCCCGGCATGTGATAGTCCATCAACAATCTCACGCTGATTTCGAGCAGTTACTATGACCAGTGTGGGCACTCCTAAGCAACAGCGTTCCCAGGAGGATGAACCTCCTGCCCCGATTGCTAGATCAGCCCGCGCGAGAATTTGCGCCATTTTGAGCACGTCAACACCAATCTGTATTCGAAGCTCGAAAGGTCGAGCGTCTTGGACGCAGAATCTTTGAATCGCAGGAGAGGAAACTCCCAGCACAAGCTCCACTTCTTTGCTAAAGCCCACTCTCTCTATTCCCTCCAACACGCGTCGCGCGAGCCCCCCGGAATCTCCTCCTCCGAGGCTAATTGCTATTCTCCTCACCCGGTGATTTCGCCGGCGTGCCCGCGATTTTGCACGAAGTTTCGCGAATGCCGGAGACATCAAGGCGAAATCTGGGCCAGTCATCACCCTGCAGTCTGAATTGGTGAACGCCGCGTAATGTGAGGGCCGTCGACCTGGTCCACTGTCGAACAGAAGATCACAGTCGTGACGCCTGTTAGCCATATCGTCGAGCACCACCACAAGCCGCGCCCATTTTTTCAGCTCGCGCTCGAAGGTGGCATCGAGACCGTAATGATCAACAACGACCACATCTACCCCTTTTGGCCATTCTTTTGCCAAGGCCCGGATTTGAAGCCGAGGGGGGAGTTTGCCGTCGATGAGATGTACCCTAGCTCCCGAAATCGGCAACTCAGGAACAATCCCAGGAGTCGAATAATCCGTTGAAATGCCGATGCCCCACCCCATGGCTTTGAACTCAGTCAAAAGAGCCAGGCAACGGCGGACGTGACCCGTGCCGAGTTCTAAAGACGCATCCGAGCGGAATACTGCGATGCGGTCTTCAATTCCCTCCTTCATTTCGTCCTTTCGGACAGATGAAGTTTCATCATGCGCCGGGCGCGCTCAAGATCTTCGAGCGTATCAATGTCAACGACACGCAAAGGTGACATCTCGTAACACTTGAGGCGCTTGACGTAGAATGTGCGCTCAAACCGAAACACCGAGCTTCTGGCCCAATAAAGAGTACCGTTACTCGCCACCAAATACGGATAAAATTGCGATTGGATATTGTGAAACTCCGGCCACATCTGAGTCCAAAACCCGCCGTTTTGTCTCAATGCTTGAACCGGATGGAAATCGAATGGCGAAACCCCCATCACCACATCCGCTTGAGGTTCTTCGTCCAGCATGACAAGTGAAGCTCTTAGATCTTCAGGTGTGATGAAAATCGCCGTCGGGTAGATGCAGCAAAATCCCTCGATCGAACCATCCCTCCCCGAAATCTCGTCAAGGGCATGTAGACAAACTTCGACGACCGTACTTCGATCCTGCGCGATTCTAGATGGACGGTCGATCACGGCCGCATGCCACTCCTCTGCAACACGCGCAATCTCCGCGTCGTCCGTTGAGACGTAGACTTCTTCGAAAAGTTCACTCCTGCGCGCACACTCCACTGCATAGGATAGCGTCGGCCGCCCGCAGATCTCGACAATATTCTTGCGTGAGACTCGTTTCGAGCCGCCCCTGGCGGGGATTATCGCGATACGTCGCATAACGCGAACGGAAACCTAGATGAAATCACTTATTTGTAGCATATGGCCCGTTGGTAAATCTGATTTGAACTCTGCATCTTGAAACTCACTCAGCCGATCCGGACCAATTCCGTAACCGGGCCTGCGGAACTCTACCCGGCAATTTCGAATCGTCTGTCCTGCACGGACGGGCTCAGCGAGGAAGATTGACCTACGTACGGCCAGCCGTTTTTCCAGTTCTTCTTCCGTCATGATTCTTCGTGCGGAGCCTAGTGCGGTCTCCAAATTACGAACAGTTTGCACAAATTTCCGCATCTCGGAAGGTTCGAGTGACATCACATGTTCAATCGACCGAGTCATCCGATCCAGAGAGATCGTTTTTTCGACTAGATTCGCGCCCAATGCGATGGCCGCGATGTCCATATCCCATCCGGGCGTATGGTCTGAATAGGCAGCAGGATATCCAAACATCCGCTTTAAAGTAGGAATAATACGGAGATTGATCGATTCAAAGCGAGCAGGGTATCCGGATGGACACTGATGAATAATGATTCGATCGTTTCCTTCACTTCGAATCACGTCGACAGCCGACTCGATTTCTCCGAGCGTCGCATTACCCGTATCCAGCTGCAAACACATTCCCGTGCGCGCCGCCATACGGATGAGCGGAAAGTGATTGACGTCCCCGGAGGCGATTTTTATTGAATCACAACCTAAGCGCTCCAGTAGCTTTATGTCGTCGTCAAACATCGCTGTCGCGAAGAACGCAAGGCCGAGAGAATCACTGAACTCCTTGAGGATTTTCCAATCTGGCTCTGAAAGCGTGCGGCGACAAAGGATATCGTAGAGCGGTTCGGAAACTGTCTCTGTCCGACCGGATTCGCGGTCGACGAGAATCTCATAGCTGAACATCTGGTTGCGATCCGCCACCAGTCGATCGGGATCCAGAACTTGAAACTTCACGGCATCCGCGCCGGCTTCCGCAGCCAGGCGAACAAGCTTCCTCGCGGTATCGAGTCCGTCGTGGGTCGGACCTGCCTCAAGCGTGATAAAACATGGCGAGCCGTCGCCAACTTCCCTCTGACCTAGCTTAATCGACATACGATCCCCACTAACGTTTTCTTAAATCCGCAAGGCGGCGCAAAGTAGGTCACACACTTTCTGCTGTTCCGCCGCGGTGATACCCAAATACAGAGGCAAAGTTAGAATTCTCTCGTAATAGTCATCCGCGCCCTCGAGACGCTGAATTGCATATCTTCGGCTGTAATACGGCTGACGATGCACCGGTATGTAGTGCACCTGTGTGGCGAAGCCATTCTCTCGGAGATCGCTCATAGCGATGTCACGAGAGATCCCGGTCTCATCGAAGCGGATCAAAACCGGATACAGATGCCATGCCGGTCTGCAGTAAGGCACGCGCCGGATAGGTCGCAAAATAGGCGCAAACCGGGTAAGCAGTGCATCATATCGGTCAGCCAATTCTCTGCGTGCTTCAACGAAACGCCCAAGTTTCCCAAGCTGGGACAAGCCGAGGGCACAGTGAATATCGGAAGCCCGATAATTCAGCCCCGGCTCCTGCATCTCGTAGTACCATCGATGTGGTTCTCCCTTAGCATCCAAAGCTTGAGCCCGTTCGGTGAACTGATCTGGGTCCCGCGACATTCCATGACTTCGGAGCAATCGCAGACGCCCGGCCAGCATCGGACAATTTGTAGTGACCGCACCTCCTTCACCCATTGCAATCGTCTTCACCGGGTGGAAAGAGAACGTCGTCATCCGCACCCGGAGCCCCGAACCTACGGGACGCCACTCGTCAGCTACGAGGTGCTCGGCGCCAACTGCATGGCTTGCGTCAATCACCACCGAAATGTCTTCCCGATCTGCCACAGAAGCAATTGCCTCGACATCGACGCACTGACCGTTCAAATGAACTGGAAATACGGCGCGGACGTTCCAACCCAATTTGCGACCGCGCTCAATCGCTTCCTCAAAATGCTCCGCGCGCATCAGGCCTGTCTCTGGATCTACATCGGCGAATATTACTTCCGCGCCGGTGAAGCGAACGGCGTTAGCAGTAGCCAGGAAAGTGATGGACGGAACAATCGCGGCCTGTCCCGGGCCAAGTTTCAACGCCATCGTAGCGAGGTGGAGAGCAGCCGTGCCACTCGAGCAGACTACGGCGTACTTCGCGGTTGTCCGCTTTGCGAAGGCCTCCTCGAACCGGTCAATCATCGGCCCGCTGGTGAGATAATCGCCACCGAGGACCTCCACTACTGCTGCGATATCATCCTCTTCGATGCAATGTCGGCCGTATGGGATCATGTGACTACAATGGAATTCATTGCCCGAATCTCCTCGACAGTCAAAAAGCAATCGTTCGTTCCCGAGTTATATTCGAATCCCTGGTCAACCGGCGTTCCCACCTCTCCCAGCACGCTCTTGGAATAGTCGATTTCCCGATGATGAAACCTGATTGTCGGACGTATGATGAAGTAGTCGTCAAACTCCAGGGTCAGGTGAGAATCGTCTTTCGGGCACATTATCTCGTGCAATTTCTCTCCGGGTCGAATTCCGATCGGTTCTTGGGGCAAGTGAGGGGCCATGGCTTCCGCGAGCTCAACGATTCGCACCGAAGGGATTTTTGGAACGAAAAGCTCGCCGCCATGCATGCGGAGAAAACACTTGAGGACAAAATCAACGCCTTTCTGCAGAGTGATCCAAAAACGGGTCATTTCCGGATCCGTTATCGGAAGCGCCGCAGCCCCTTCCTCGATGAGCTTTCGAAAGACCGGCACTACTGAGCCACGCGAACCGACAACGTTTCCGTACCGCACGACTGCGAAACGACTGCGATGACCGCCTGCGATGTTGTTAGCAGCCACAAAGAGCTTATCTGACGCAAGCTTTGTCGCGCCGTAAAGATTAATTGGATTCGCCGCTTTGTCCGTAGATAGGGCGATCACCCTTTCGACGTCATTCACAAGTGTGGCATTGATTACATTCTCCGCGCCGTGAATGTTGGTCTTGATACACTCCATCGGGTTATATTCCGCCGCCGGAACTTGTTTAAGCGCCGCCGCGTGGACCACGAGATCTACACCGCGCATAGCCTGAACCAAGCGGTCGCAATCTCGGACATCGCCGAGAAAAAATCGCATGCGTTCGTCGTTTCCAATCTCCTGTTGGAATTCAAACTGCTTGAGTTCGTCTCGGGAGAATACAATGACCTTCTTCGGGTGATGTCTTGCTAATATCGTTTGAATGAATTTCCGGCCAAAAGAACCGGTACCACCCGTAACCAGTATGGTTTTGTTGTCTACTATCACTGATAGAAATCCAGTTTGACTTGTTACTCGCCGGCAGCGCGTACCAGGCTGCGGAAGGGTTCGCTGTATGACATGAGCTCCGCATAGGTTCCTTCCGACTGCAGGCTGCCGTACTCAAGCAGATAAATTCGATCGCAATTACGAACTGTGGATAAGCGGTGTGCGATAAGAATTACGGTTTTCCGGCCGTGTAGCTCTTCAATGGCTTCCATAACCGCCGCCTCGGTTGCGCTGTCAAGGGCGTTGGTGGCCTCGTCAAGAACGACAACGCCAGGATCGTGGTAAAGAGCTCGTGCTATTGCGAGGCGCTGGCGTTGCCCGCCGGACAGGCGAATACCTCGCTCACCAACAATAGTGTCATAACCTTTCGGGAGCTGATTTACGATAAATTCATGAATGTGCGCAGTCCGGGCGGCGCGCTGCACCGCCGCAACTTCCACGAACTCTTCGGGCACGCCAAATGCGATATTCGCAGTGACAGTGTCATCGACCAGGTAAATCGACTGTGGCACATAGCCCACGTTGCGTTGCCAAGCCCGTATGTTGCTGCCCTTGAGAATCTTTTCGCCGATGTGAATTTCGCCCTCTACGGGTTCGAGCAAGCCGAGAATGATATCGACCAACGTGCTCTTACCGGCCCCCGTGCTTCCGACGAATGCTGCGCTGGTTCCGGCCGGGATCTCTAATGAGAGGCTTTGTATGGAAGGACGCTCACCGCCGGGGTAGCGGTAGGATAGATTTCTCAGTCTTATACTGCCTGAGAATAATCGCTCGCTTTCTCCTTGCTCTGTTTTTCCGCGAAGTGCGTTATCCTCCTTTCGACTCAGGTCCTCACATAGCGCATCCAATGCCGGGAGAGAGAAGCGGAGCTGCGCAAGGTTCTTAAAAACCTCTTGAAATGCCGGCATCAGCCGATATCCAGCGAAGGCATAAACAGCAATAACCGGCAAAGCACCCTCGAGACCGCCGTACCTGCCTAATAGATAGAGCACCAGGACCAGTATGCCGCCGAACGCCACCGCCTGAATCCCGAACTGAGGGAGAACGCCGATCAGCTGATTCGTTGCATGGTGTCGAGCGAATCGCTCGGAAGCATCTCGGAATCGATCAAGATAAGCCTCCTCCCTTCCAAGTATTCGAAGCTCTTTGATTCCACTGAGCGCTTCGTTTGCAAGCACAAATCTCTGTTGATTCGCATGAAGCCGGTCTCGCCCGATATTTTTAAGAACGTTCCGAGCGATGAGATAGATGAATAGATATGAACCGCCCAATATGACACCTACCGCTAAAGAGAGAACCGGCTCGACAGCCAACAGAAATAGGAGGATCGCCGCTGCTACCAGGCTGCCAGAAAGCACTTTGAGTAATGGGAGCAGAACATTGCTTGTCACTTGCTGAACCTCGGAGAGCACCGCTTTCCCCAGGTCAGCTGTATTTCTGGTGAGAAATAACTCGTAGGGCTGACGCATGTAGGCGCCTAAAAGCCGGCACGATATGGAGTGGAGGCGCATGAACGAGAAACGAGCGATAGCATAGTGAGTGAGTGCTTTAAAGATCAGCGCTGTAATGAAAACGGTAAGGACGACGACACCTAGAAAGAATAGAAAGTGCTTTTCGTCGGTATAGCCCAGGTATTCGTATATTGACGCCAAATAGCTATTAGTCTCCACCACCTGGGGAGTTGCCAGAACCGAGACGAAAGGCATGATGGACGCCACGCCTAAAGTTTCCATCAAGGCCATACAGAGCATAAGCGTGAATACGCGCTTTGCCCGACGTTGCTCTGAGGCTGTGAGTAGGATCTGTAACTTTTTGAGTGTGTTAATCAAAATCGGCTAACACACGGATAGCTAACCCGCTCGATCGCAAGAGCCGGAGGAGCTTAGCCGCGCTCACCCAGTAGTCAGGGACGCTACCGCCTGCAGTGTGGACCCCGCCTCGAAATCAGTCCGATGTCCCCGGGGAAATTGCTCCCCTATTGAATTGTGTCAGCTACGCCGCGTTACTTCTTTGGCATTGATAAGATGTCTGGCACCACGATGCGCTCGCGTGGCCACTGCCTCGCAAGCGATTCGATTGCGTCCACGGGATTCAAGAAATCCGTGAGAATCCAGGCATCCACATCCCAGTCCGAGGTGATCTCCGGAATCACCGTAATCGACACAAAGCTCGAACGCGCTGCATCCGAATCGCAAACGACCTTCACCTTGACCCTGGATTCGGCCGCGCGGATTGCCGCAATCTCTGCCAGATCCGAGGCTCCATACAGCCCTACGCTTGTCCACCCCGCCTTCTCGCACTGTTGAATCGCACGTGCACAGGATTCGCTAGCGCGTCGATAAAAGTCGAAGGAGTAGGACAGATAGGGGCGGTAAGCCGGCTCTTTTCGGCGAAGCCCTTGGGCGTGAGGTAATAGACATAGCGGTTGGCAGGCGCCTGCTTGATCTTCATCAGCCGTTTGCACACGAAGTGTATTAGAGTTGTAACTTTGAGCCTTCAAATCGCTCCTTAAGGCTAACAACGACGCGCCCTGCCGTATAGCCGTCCCATAACTCTGGCTTAATGCCTTGTTGCCATTCCTCGCGTAGCACTCTTTTCACTTCCTGATCAAGGTCTTCGCTCTTTACCAGCCGATTTGTTCCTTGCGTAATCGTTATTGGGCGCTCTGTCGTGCTTCGCAGTGTCAGGCATGGAATATTCAGATAGGTTGTTTCTTCCTGAATTCCGCCAGAATCAGTAATGACCAAGTTCGCCCGATGGACAAGGCCCATAAAAGGCAAGTAAGACAAGGGACGTGTTAGGTGTATATTTGAAGCTGCATCCATGTTTTGCATCAATCCAAACTGATTCAATCTTTCCTTTGTTCGTGGATGCACTGGAACAATCATTTTTAGTCGCTTACTCGACTGGACCAGCGCATTGACTACCATACTAAGTGCTTTTTCACTATCGACGTTGCTTGGGCGGTGTAACGTGCCGACGGCGTAAGAACCGACCTTAAGATCGAATTTGGCCCACGTCCGATCGGTCTCGATCTTCTCGCGCAGTAACTCATACGAGTCGATCATAATATTGCCGACATGCTGGATTTTTTCCTTTGCAACGCCTTCGCGTATCAAGTTTTCATTGGCGTCGGATGACGGCGTCCAGAGAACATCAGCCAGCGCGTCAGTCACGATCCGGTTGATCTCCTCCGGCATAGTACGGTCCCCGCTCCGAAGGCCAGCTTCGAGGTGGGCCACTGGAATGTCGAGTTTCTTCGCTGCGAGCGTGCAGACCAACGTCGAGTTGACATCGCCGACTACTACAGTCCAATCGGGCGAATCTTTCAGGCAAACCTTTTCGTAAGCGATCATTACGCCTGCCGTCTGCTCAGCGTGGCTGCCGCTGCCTATGCCAAGATGTATGTGGGGATCGGGCAGCCCCAGATCCTGCAGAATCGCGTCTGACATTTCTGCGTCATAATGTTGTCCGGTATGAACGATCCGAGTTTCACACCAAGCTTCGTTTTTGAGTGCATGGTAAAGTGGCGCGACTTTCATGAAATTTGGGCGCGCAGCGGCCACCAAGTGTATGAGCGGTTTGTTCATCGGTCGGGTTGGAGCTTGACTAATCGCTTCGATCGAGCACGCTACCGCCTGCAGTGCAGACGCCCGCATGAATAACGCTCGAATTGTCGTGGGAGAATCCCCCCTCCCTATCGGTTCAACGAAACCTCATTCGGTCGGCGACATTGCCAAAATGTCCGGCACCACGATGCATTCGCGAGGGCAGTGCTTAGTGAGTTCTTCAAGCGCGCCAACGGGATTCGAGAAATCGGTAAGTATCCAGGCGTGGACGTCGCCGTCCGCTGCCACGTCTCGAATTACCGGAATCGACACAAAACTGGATTGTTCTGCTTCCGGGTCGCAGACGACCGTCACCGACACCTTCGACTCCGCCGCCCGAATAGCCGCAATCTCGGCCAGGTCAGACGCCCCGTACAGACCCACCCGCGTCCATCCCGCTTTCTCACATTGGCGAAATGCACGGGCGCAGGATTCCCCTGCCCTTCGATAGAAGCTGAATGAATAGGAGAGGTACTGGGCGGTGAGCCGGCTTTTCTCGGCAAAGCCCTTGGGCGTGAGGTAATAGAGATAACGGTTGGCGGGGGCTTGCTTGATCTTCACCAGACCCTTGCGGACGCAGCGCTTCAGGTAAGAGTTTGCGAGGCCCAAAGCGACGCCCAGACTGTCCGCCAGGTGGCGCTGGGTCACGTCGCTCTTGGCCTCGATGGCCTCGAGCAGCTCCAGCGTGAGCGCCTCTTCCCGGTCCTTATTGTTCATAATCTGAACAGTGTATGTTCAGATTATGAACAAATCAACCATAACCGGTTGAAATCTGGAGATTTTTAGCACTCTAGGCACTAGAGTGCTGAATTAAAAGTCTATTTTGAGACGGTCGGGCAGTTCTTTAGCGCCAATCCGCCGGCTCGATGTCGTGGCGGCTCACCTTAACCCGGGCGGTGGTGTTGGCAATTTTGAGCAGAAGAGAGACCCTTTCCTTGCCGGATTTGGCCTCGAAGATAGCTTCGTATCCAGCCATAACCCCCTCTACGATTCGAACCTTGTCCCCCGTTCGGAGCTCTCGCGGCTCAATGAGTTGAATGCCCTCTTCATCTTCTCGACCCTTCAGCGTATCGACAAGGTCGTCGGGCACCTTCGCGGGCTGCATGCCGAACCTGACCAGGTTTGATACGCCGATAGTGGACCGTATGGGGCCCCAGTTATCCGTCTGGTCATTTAAATGAATGAACAAATAACGGGGAAACATGGGTTCCACCAACTTCACGTAGCGGCCCTGCCGGCGTCGACGGGTTCGTACTCTGGGCAAATACGAGATATACCCCTGGCGATCGAGGTTCTCGAGAGCAACGTGTTCTTGCTGAGGCTTACTGTAAAGGAGATACCAAGCACGCATTACCGATTACCGTCTAATTCCAGCTCTTGATTGATTCATGGCCGTCCTACAGAAGTGTAGCTAAAACCGGCCGCGCGCATGTTCTCGGGCTCGTATACGTTGCGCAGATCGATGAACACGTTGCCCTTCATCACTTCAAGAATGCGCTCGGCATCGAGCCCTCGGTAGGTATTCCATTCCGTCATCAGGATCACGCCGTCCGCGCCCGTCATGGCCTCGTAGATATCGTCGTAATATGTGACCGAATTGGGGAGAAAACGTTTCGCCTCCTCAATGCCCTGGGGATCATGGGCGCGGATCAGCGCACCCCTTTCAATTAGAGCCGGTAGAATCGCCAGCGCCGGCGCTTCACGCATGTCGTCGGTCTCGGGTTTGAAGGTCAATCCCAATACGGTGAGGGTCTTGTCGGTCTCGCTCCCTCCCACCGCCATGCGGATTTTACGGATCATTCTCGCCCGCTGGGCCGCATTCACTTCCACCGCCGCCTCGACGATGCGGCAGGAAAGATCGTTCTCCTGGGCGGTGCGGACCAGCGCCAGCGCGTCCTTGGGAAAGCAGGAGCCGCCGTAGCCAGGGCCGGCATGCAGGAACTTGCGCCCGATTCGGCCATCCAGACCCATGCCTCGGGCGACGTCATGTACGTCGGCGCCCACTGCTTCGCAAAGCGCCGCCATTTCGTTGATGTAGCTGATTTTGGCGGCGAGAAAGGCATTTGAGGCGTACTTGGTAAGCTCGGCGGTCTCGAGATTGGTTATCACCATGGGCGTTTCGATGAGATTCAAGGGGCGGTAAAGCGCCCTGAGCAGGGCCTCGGCGCGCTCGCTCTCGACGCCGATGACCACACGGTCGGGGCGCATGAAATCGGCGATAGCCGCACCTTCGCGCAGAAACTCGGGGTTGGAGGCGACGTCGAAGTCGGCTTGCGCGTTCGCCTGTCGGATGACGCGAGCGACCTCCCGTGCGGTACCGACGGGAACCGTGGATTTATCCACGATTACGGTGTAACCGGAGAGATGGCGGGCAATTTCCCGCGCCGCGTCGTAGACATAGGTCAAGTCCGCGTGGCCGTCGCCCCGGCGCGAGGGCGTTCCCACGGCTATGAATATAAGATCCGCCTCTGGAACAGCATCAGCCAACTCTGTATGGAATCGAAGTCGGCCGCTGCGGACGTTGCGTTCCACCAGGTCGTCGAGACCAGGCTCATAGATGGGCATCTCGCCCGCCCCGAGCCGGCGAATGCGCTCTTCGTTTACGTCCACGCAGACGACGTCGGCGCCGAATTCCGAGAAGCAGGCGCCGGACACCAGTCCGACGTAGCCTGCGCCTACCATGACGACATTCATCTAATTGATGTCCTTTTAAGCAATATACTTTTTTCCTAATGGCCGTTGCTTTAATTAGCACCGCAAAATGTGTTTGTTCGTTACTGGATCCCCGCTTTCGCGGGGATGACGGCAGTGTGACATTTTCCGACTCCGCGGGAATGACGGTGGTGTGACGTTTCGCTCCCAGGTCCCAGGTCCCCGCTCTCCGCTCTCCGCTCTCCGCTCTCGGCTTTCGCGGGGATGACGGCGGGGATAATGTTACCGCTTCCAGCTTTCGCGGAAATGACGAAATCAATAGAGTTGGCGCGCGAGCGCGCTCCGACAATACATCTATACGCGGTCATGGGCCTCACAGCCGACAGAGCTGAACGCCGGGGGGAACCGAGTCGCGGGGCAGGACGCCTTTAACGTCCACCACCACACCTCCATCTGAGTTTAGAAGCGCCGATATGCCCTGCCAGCCTTTCTCTCGGTAAGACTTGTGCGCCACCGCGAGAACCACGCAGTCGGCGGGCTTTAGAGCGCCATCCGGGGCAAGCTCGACGTTAAGCTCTGATTTCGCTTCCGCCGCATCCACCAGAGGATCGTGGACCTGAACGCAAATCTCATAATCCTCGAGCTCGCGAATGATACCGATGACCCGCGTATTACGCACGTCGGGCACATCCTCCTTGAAGCTCAATCCCAGCACGGTCACGCGGCTGCCTTTGACGGCGCGCCCCCGGCGGATGAGATTTTTTACGATGCGGCTGGTTATAAACGAGCTCATGCTGTCGTTGATTCGTCGTCCGGCGAGAATGACCTGGGGATAGTAATCGAGCATTGTGGCCTTGTGCGTCAGGTAATAAGGATCGACGCCGATACAGTGCCCCCCGACTAGCCCAGGTGAAAAACGTAGAAAGTTCCACTTGGTGGCAGCCGCCTCGAGCACGTCCAGGGTATCGATGCCCATGCGCTCGAAAATGAGCGCCAGCTCGTTCATCAGAGCGATGTTCAGATCCCGCTGGGTGTTCTCGATGACCTTAGCGGCTTCAGCCACTTTGATGCTGGGCGCGCGGTGCACGCCGGCCGAGACCACGGCGCCATAGACCTTGGCGACAATATCCAATGTTTCAGTGTCTTGTCCCGAGACCACTTTGGTGATTTGGGCGAATGAATGCTGCGTGTCGCCGGGATTGATGCGCTCTGGCGAGTATCCCACGCGGAAATCTGTTCCCGCTTTTAGACCGGAGGTCTTTTCCAAAACTGGCACACATTCTTCTTCGGTTGCCCCGGGATAGACCGTGGATTCGAATACGACGACGTCGCCCTTCTTCAGGGCATGTCCGACGGCTTTCGATGCGCTAAGCAGAGGCCTTAGATCCGGTTGCTTGGCGTCGTCGATGGGGGTTGGCACGGCGATGATATGAAAGTCGGCGGCTTTCAGTGCGCTGACTTCGCTGGAAAATTTTACGTCCGTCGTCTTTAGCTCCGCGACAGGAACTTCCATGGTGCGATCATGACCCGACTTGAGTTCTTTGATTCGCTTTGGGTTGATGTCAAAGCCGATGACTGGGCCGATCTTGCCGAAAGCCACCGCCACCGGAAGGCCCACATAGCCGAGCCCGATAACCGAAATTCTCCTTCCGTGAGACATCAGGCGACTCCGTAATAGTCCTTGTACCATTCGACGAACCGCTTCACACCGACTTCCACCGGAGTGCTGGGCCGATAGCTGAGATCCGTGGCCAGATCGTCCACGTCAGCCCAGGTAGCGATGACATCCCCGGGCTGGAGCGGCAGAAGATTACGCTTTGCTTTCTTGCCGAGGCAATCTTCGATGACCTTGATGTAGTGCTCGAGCTCGACGCTCTTGTTGTTGCCGATATTGTACAAGGCATAAGGCGCGCTGCTGCTTGCCGGATCCGGGGCATCGCCGCTCCACTCAGGGTTCGGCTGCGCCGAACGATCCAGCACTCGCACGACGCCGTCTACGATATCGTCGATATAAGTGAAGTCCCGCTGGTGCTTGCCGTAGTTGAACACGTCTATGGGTTCCCCGGCGAGGATCTTTTTGACGAACAAAAAAAGGGACATGTCCGGCCGTCCCCAGGGACCATATACGGTAAAGAACCGCAGCCCCGTCGCAGATATTCCATACAGGTGACTGTAGGCGTGCGCCATGAGTTCGTCGCATTTTTTCGTCGCAGCGTAGAGCGAGACCGGATGGTCCACGTTGTCGTGAACGGAAAACGGTACCTTGGTATTGGCCCCGTACACCGAGCTCGACGAGGCGAACACCAGATGCTCTACGGGATGGTGACGGCAGCCTTCGAGAATGTTGAGAAATCCAACGACGTTGGTCTGCGTGTAGGCGTGGGGGTTCTTCGCCGCGTAACGCACTCCCGCCTGGGCGGCAAGGTTTACTACACGTTCAGGCTTCTCGCTGGCGAAGAGCTTTTCCACGCCCTCGCGATCCGAAATGTCGAGACGAACATCGCGAAAATTTTCTGATCCGGTCAGGCGCGTAAGCCTCGCCTGCTTCAGCCGGACATCGTAATAGTCCGAGAGGTTATCTACGCCGACCACTTCGTCCCCTCGGGCGAGTAGCTTTCTCGCCAGGGCCGCTCCAATGAACCCCGCCGTGCCGGTGACGAGAACTTTCATTGCCGATGCGTCCTTTCTGCCAGCAGTCTGTTAAAGCATCCGGCACTAATCGCTTGAAATATCAAAAGCTTTTCCACCAATTTCGAGCCCCGCGAATCCTTGGTGAACCGAAGTCTAATGTCAAGACGGGGGGGTGATCGTCAGCTGGAAGCGTTGCCTGGCCCAAGCATAGACAGCTTTTGATGGCATCGCCGTGTTCGGCCGGAAAGAATGGTGATGGGCTGGGATTGCGTATCCCACTACAGATTCGAGGAGCAGACCCGTTCGCCGCCCAAAGATGATCACGAGTCACCAGCGAATGAGATTGCCACGGCAACCGAGATTAGGACCCCGTGATCTACGAGCCCATTTAGATGTGTTGGCGTCCCCAAGGGGATTCGAACCCCTGTCGCCGCCGTGAAAGGGCGGTGTCCTAGGCCTCTAGACGATGGGGACGATGTGGATATGCTCAGGGCCAGGCTTGCATCTGCGCGGGTGGCGAGCCCTGGTTAACCCT
>Ga0224497_10001156_pt1 | contig 17112 bp, 17 predicted proteins | sample SF_Jul11_sed_USG_4_FD_167970 | JGI IMG/M metagenome (GOLD analysis project Ga0224497, IMG submission 167970) | Sediment microbial communities from San Francisco Bay, California, United States - SF_Jul11_sed_USGS_13 | ecosystem: Environmental > Aquatic > Marine > Sediment | place: USA... | reverse complement strand
CACGCCGGGCATCATCGCCTCGTCGGTACTGGCCGCCGGGTTGGTCAACCTGGCCACCTCGATGGCGATCGAGCGCCACGACGGGACCTTGCGACGGCTGGCGCTCACTCCCATGCCGACCAGCGCCTACCTGATCGGCAAGATCCTGCTCACCCTGCTGCTGGCCACCAGCATGACCATCCTGTTGCTCGGTATCGGTGTGCTGTTCTTTGGCGTCGATCTGCCGACCGGGGCAGATCAGTGGATCACGTTCGGCTGGGTGTTCCTGCTGGGCGTCGTGGCGGCTGCGGTGCTCGGCATCGCCCTATCCGCCCTCCCCCGAGACGTCAAGTCCGCCTCGGCGGTCTTCAACTTGCCGTTCCTGTTCCTCCAGTTCATCTCCGGAGTGTTCATCGAGTTCGGCTCGATTCCGAGCTGGCTCCAGACCGTGGCCGGCGTCTTCCCGCTCCGGTGGCTGGCCTCCGGGATGCGATCGGTCTTTCTGCCGGACGACTTCGAGAAGATCATCGAACCGGGAGGCAGTTATCAGCTGACGCTTGGAGCCATCGTCCTTTCCGTGTGGATCGTCGCTGGATTCGCTTTTGCGATACGCACGTTCCGGTGGGGAAGAGAACGATGATGAGCACTCGGTTCGCATACGTTGATCACAGGGATGACAAGGAGGAACAGACATGACCCATCCTGAATCTGCCAGCCAAGTTCGAGACATGGCTCGCCGCATTCCCGGAGTTGCCCAGATGGTCACGTATGCCAAGCGAGCCGGAGTAACACTCGTCGTGGCAGGAGTGATGTTGACATTGAACTCGCTCTGGTACGCCGTCCTGATGCGGGGTTTCTATGACCGCGACAGCGGATCTTGGGGGGCGATAGCGCGCGACGACCCTTCCTTCTTGTTCATAGGGTTGTCCTTCCTCACTTTGGCCGCCCTCATGACCATCGCCTATCCGCATGTCAGCTTTGGTCGCAACCGTTGGACTCGGGGACTGGCACTCGGGATCATGGCAGCCCTGGTATTCATCATGCCGGCCAGTTTCTACTACTTCGGCACCACCGACATCTTGGTTGGGGAAGTCATGGTGGCCGACATTGGATGGCACCTCATCGAGGAAAGCGCCGCCGGCCTCACAATCGCCGCCTTGATCGGACGGCGAGTCGCTCCCGGCGCCACGCAACTACGCCAACTCGAGCGTGAACCGGTGGAGGTGACCCCATGACCGTCACGGCCAAACCACGTCTGATTCCGACCGAGGATCGAAACACGTCGGGGCTTGCCCCCTTCTTGATGCTGGCCTTTGCCATTACGTGGGTGCTGGTCGGCCCTGTCGCCGCATCACACCAGGGTTGGATCTCAGCCAACGTCGGTGAAGCCTGGCACTGGCTGGGGGCGCTCGGCCCTCTGGGAGCTGCCTGGTGGGTGGGCCACACCACGGGCGGGCTCGCAGAGTTGCGCCGCGGCATTGCCCGCTGGCGGGTCTCGCCCTGGTTCTACCTTGCTGCGCTCAGCCCGGCCCTCCTATTGGTCCCCGCCGCGCTGTGGGTACGAGTTGCAGATGGTGGGTGGCCGGACCTGGGCACCCTCGGTAGCTCGGCCCGCCTCGGGTCGGGTGGCTGGGTCATGGCGCTGCTCGTCCCGGCCGTCGCCTATGGGATCGGCGAGGAGGTCGGCTGGCGAGGATTCGCGTTGCCCCGCCTCCAAGGGCGCTATCGACCGCTCACCGCAGCGTTGATCCTCGGTGTCATCTGGGTGGGATGGCACATCCCGTTCTACCTGTACCGGGATGGGATGGTTGACGCTCCGGTTGGCGAGCAGTTCGCCCAGGGCATCGTCATCATCATCGGTGGTCTATTCCTCGCCTGGCTGTACAACAGCACCGGCGGCAGCATCCTGCTGTGCGCCATCTGGCATTTCACCCACAGCATCGTTCACGTCGCCATTCCTGAAGTCTCCCCAACCTGGGATACCTACACGGGCGTGTTCGGCACCGTGCTGGCGCTCACCGTGACGGCGATCTGGTGGCGGCGCATGTCCGTGTCCGACACCCATGTGCACGGCAACGATGCACAGAATCTACGGAGGACAACATGAACAACACACAAACCCGATGGACCGTCTCCCTCTTCGTGTTCGTGGGACTGGCCTACGCCGTGTCGTGGTTGATCTGGCTGCCCCAGCTGGCGGAGGCCCGGGGCTGGACCGACGCGGCAGCCTGGAAGTACCTTCACCTGATTGGCGGCATCGGTCCGATGGTGGCCGGTATCACGGTGACCTGGCGGTTCTCGGGCGCCGAAGCGTTGCGTCGCCTGTTTCGACGGTCGGTTGCGTTTCGGGACTGGCGATGGTTGGCCATCGGCGCCTTTGGCCCGGTCCTGTTGTTCGGTGGCGGCGTTCTGGTCGCACGGGTCACCGACGGCGCCTGGCCCGATCTATCACGATTCGGTGGCACCGACGAGTTTGCCTCTCTCGGTTTGGCCCTCTACTGGCTCGGCAACCTGATCTTCTACGGCTTCGGCGAGGAGGTCGGTTGGCGGGGAGTGCTGCTTCCTCGGCTCCAGACCCAGATGAGCGCGTTGTCGGCCACCATGATTGTCGCGGTCGTATGGACGCTGTGGCATCTGCCCCTGTTCTGGTTCGTCGAAGGCTATACGTCCATGGACCTGGCCGGATTCGGCGGGTTGTTCTTCAGCTTCCTCACCGGCGCGGTGATCATGACCTGGCTCTACAACGCCAGCGGTGGCAACCTTCTCGCCGTTGCGTTGTTTCACGCCAGCCTGGACATCACCATCAACACGCCAACCTCCACCGGGGGTCTCCCCTCGGGGATGGGGTTCCTGATCACCGTTGCTGGACTGGCGCTTCTCTGGCGGTATGGCCCGAAAGACCTGGCACCCATCCCCCGGCAAACTGAAAACGTCACGACCGTCGATGCTGCATCGATCGCGACCCGACCAGCGGAAAGGTCGCTCGTCTGATGGCTCGCTCCTCGCCCTGGGATTAGCGGCCAAGCGACGATATGACCTCGCCAATCCTGCGGCTCGGGCTATCGATCAGCAGGTCGGCTAGGCCGCCGGCACGCAACTACAGGCGGTGTCCCGCTCGACAAATTGGAGGCCGACAATGACTACCAACCCCCCTATTCGCACTACCGAACAGATTTCGAGACAACGCCGGCAGATGGTCGTCGCCGTGGTGGCCATGCTGATGGCCTCGGCGGCCTGTGTGGCGATCGCCCCGATGCTCATGCCCGACTCGTATTCGGTGGTCGAGCACTCGATCAGCGAGTCCGCCGCCCAAGGAGTCCAAGACGCGTGGTTGGCCCGGCTGGGGTTTCTTCTTTTGGGGTTCGCCGTGTTGACCTCGGCGTCGATCGCCGGGGAACGTTGGGGCGTCTGGGGAAGGCTGGTCCACCGCGCCTACGGCGTTTCGATGTTCGGGGTGGCCGCTTTCGCCCACATGCCCTGGGAGGACGTCCCCTATGACGCCTTCGAGGACTTCTTGCACTCCGTCGCCGCCTACGGAATCGGATTCTTCTTCACCGCCGGGGTGCTGATCGTCACGTTCCGGCGGGAGCCAGGTATGCGGTCCGCCCGGCTGTTCGATTGGATCACCATCGTGGCCGCCCTTGTGATACCCATGATGATGTTCAACATCACCGGTATCGCCGGTCTGGTACAACGTGTGCTGTTCGGGATCGGTTACCTGTGGTACGGAATGGAAGCCGTCCGCTCAGGTCGAACAGACGACCCCGTCGATCAACCGGTCAGTTACGACACGCCGGCGTCACTGGCGGGTGCAGTTCGCACCTCAAAACAGGAGGCAGCCCAATGACACAACACCACGACACGACATGCAAGGCAGTGCCAGAGGCGAGATGGGCGTCGTCTCGTGGACACGGCCCCGGGTCCGGTCCGTCAGGCCGACTACGCAAGACCGGAGGCCGTGTCACCATTCTGGTCGTCCTTTTGGCGATACTCACTGCCTGCGGAACCAACGGAAGCGCAGGCTCGACCACCACGGAGACCACAACCACCACGACGACGGCGCCGGTGACGACGACTGTCCCCGCCGCCGAGACCATTTTCGGATGGCTGCGATCCTTCGAAGACACCGGCGAGACAACCACCGTCGGCGTTGACCCGGCCGAAATGCTGACCGGCGAAGCGGCGGTGGCGGCCGCTCGCCAGGACGGGGCAATCGGCCAGGACGAGGACCTGCCCAACGATTTCTACATCCGCAACTCTGATGAGTCCACCACTGAGTTCACCGTCTCACCCGACGTCGTCGTGACGCTGCAAGCCTGCTACCAAGGAGGCGACTGTGTTGTCACCGAGCAGGTAGACCTGGCGACTTGGAGCGTGCTGCTCGGCGCCGAGGAGAACCCGGGGCTCGAGTGGGACTGGTACGGCGCCGGATCGTTGCCCTACGAATTCACAGCTACCAACGAGACGGTCACCGAGATACACGAGGTGTATCTGCCATGACCCACCGGCTCCAGGTAAGAGCCTGCCGGGGAAGCGGCGAGAGCGTCTGGACGGGACGGGTCCCATCCCAAGCGAGGGGCACGAAGGAACAAATGGTCAGCACACCGTGAACACCAAACTCGCCAGGGGACCGACCGAGCTATGCGATCCCGGCCTTGCTGCTGACACGATGCACAAAGGCCGACGACTGTGGAGAGTGTGTGGAACGATGACCACCCCAGCAACGAGCAACCCGCCGTCATTAGTCCGAAAGGAGCTCACATGGAACCAGTGACCCAACCGGCAACCAGGAGCATCGGACCGGCCGCCGGAGCCCTGACCCGGATCAAGGCAGCCGCGATCGACCTGTCGATCGTGGTGGGCTGGGCGGCTTTCTCCGGAGCGATCGGCGGCGTGTTTCGCCTCCTCGACCTCGACTTTCACACGCCCACCGCCTGGGACATGTACGCCTTCGCCACCCTGGTGGCGCCGGTCGCTGTCACTTCTGCCCTCTTGGAAGCGTCACCTCGCCAAGCCACCCCCGGCAAGCGAAGACTTGGGCTTACGGTCGTCGACGTGGAAGGACGCCGGCTTACCCGCACCCGATCCCTAGCCCGAGCAGCGGTCAAGTTCGTTCCCTGGCAAATGGCCCACACTGCGGTAATCCAACTCTTCGCCGGGAGCACTGCGACGGGATACATCGTGCTGTCGATCGCCGCCCAGACCCTGGTGGTGGCCTCCATCCTCACCATGGTCGTCGACTCCCAGCACCGGGCACTCCACGACCTCATCGCAGGCACTCAAGTCGTGCGCGTCGACCGATAGGACGCTGCCGCGAACCTGCCCATGGAAGTACTCGAAAGTCTCTGGACCTCATGCGTCGGCACGCTGCTCGTCGGACCGCGCCAGCGCCACACACAGTGGTAGCCCAATATCTGGGAACCGATCGAGATTGCCGGTTCCAGAGCGCCTCGTGAAGCTCGAGATTGCTCTAGGTGGTGCGATATGGGCGGATCATGTCTGTGGCGGGTGCATCAGCTTTGGGGGTCTTTGGAAGCGTCGACCCCTGGCGTTCATGACCTGGTTGCCCGCCAATGGAGTTCTTCCTCTTTCATTTGGCCCACGGCGAAGGAGGCCGAGTCACATGGGGATATAGGGCGCAGGTGGCGGCCCACGCGAGCTCACTTGGCATCAAAAGTTGACAGAAACTCCGTTCGGTACTTGATACTGGTCTACACAGCGCCGGCGGGATCTTTATCGAATTGGTGATCCGCCAGCGCTGCGCTCACCGCACTCCGACTGGCGGACCACGCTCCGGCGCAGATCACGATCATTGGTGGGGTCTAGACCGTGGCTTCAGATCTGTCCCGTTTGCCGTGTCAGACGTCGGCGGTCGCCGGGCGCTCTGTTGCATTCGACGTGCGAGACCCTCATGCGGCGCTACCCGACAGGTCGGTTCCGGTCAGGGTTTGGTGCGGACGAGGTCATTGCGGCGGAATTGGTCTTGCTGCTCTGGGTACTCCGTGCCGCCGCGAATATGAATTGTGTTGGTGAATCGAAACGGGAACGTCTCAATGCGGTCTTCGAAGTTAAAGACGGGCGAGTCCTGCACCTGCATGTGAAGATGCGGCTCGGACGTGTTACCCGAGTTGCCACAGCGACCAACGACGTCACCAACGACAACCCGCTCGCCCTCAGCCATCGTCACACTTCCCATTCGAAGATGGGCCATCATCACGTAGAGTCCGTCACCGATATCGATGATCACGAGGTTACCGGCTGGGTTTGCATGGTCCCTTTGACCGACCGGCCAGTCTTGGTGATCGTTCTCAACGGCGACAACAACACCGTCGGCGGGCGCCAGGATCGGTTCGTCCCAGCAGTGGTAGGAGGAGGCGAGTTCCCTCGTGCCTTCGAACGTCCGGCCGCCCCGGTCGACGACGAGGTCGGCGGCGTACTTCTGATTGCTACCCAGTGCGTAGTGAGGGTTGATGAGAGTGCTGCGGCCGGCACTGGTAAAGGCCCACTCGCCCTCGAACGGCGCCGCAATGCTGACTGCGCTCTCGACACTTGAACGAAAATGGACTTGCGCCAGTTGAAAGCTCAGAAAGGCGGCAACGACTAACACCACCACGTTGAGCGCTCTCGACACTGACCGGCTTGGGATCAACTGGAGCAAGACGAAGACGAGCGCCGACCCGGCCACCAGAACCCACTGGGTTCGGATCTCAGCGTCGCCGAGCCCGATCCGAAGTATCGCCAGCGAACCGCTGGCGACGACCAACCCGGCCAGAAGAGCCCGGAGCACGAACTGAGCGAGGTACGGGCGGCTCTCGGCGTCCAACGGACTTGTGACAAATCGAACAACAAGCCGTCGCCGGATCCCCGCAGGCACACGTTGCAGTAGAGAACCCACAACCACCCCCAGAGGGACATAAAGGAGCATCTGGAAGGTCAGGCCCGACAACCAGCCAACGACTCCTATCGCCACCAGCAAGCCAGCAAAGGACCTTCGACTCCACTTCCACCAGCGTGACTCTGCTAGATGAAGCAATGGCCGGGGTCGTCGTGGCCCCGAGGTGGACGCCAGAAGCTCCGCTTCTACCCCATTACCTACCCTAGAGTCGCCAGTCACGGGCTCTGCTCTCATCGGTTCTGTCCGAAAACTCTATCCGATTGGAGGGGCCGTGCCATGGGTATCAAGAGAAGTTTTCGTCGACCTGACCGAAGGGTTCGGGCTGTCTATTTGAGCAAGCTCCGGATGGCTTCGATCACTACCTCCGGACGATCCACGTGGACGAAGTGTCCGCTCCCTTCGGCGAATACGAGCGTGCCGTTCGTGGAGAGATTGGCGAGTTCGGCTTGCAGCACCGGTGCTAGTTCATTGTTGACCGCGTCCACCTCGTCAGCAACCGCCTGGGATACGCCTTGGGCTTGGGCGTCGGTGATTTGCTGATCGGCTTGGATGACGACGAGCGGCAGATCACCCAGGTTGCCGGCTGCCGCCATCTCGGCACCACTGGCCCGCAGGTCCATCCGTTCCGGGTTGGCGGTCCCAAAGAACTGCTGAACTTCCGCCCAGGTCTCGGGCGAGATTCGCTCTTCGAACAAGCGAAACTGGTCCGCGTGGCTGGTGTCGACAAGAACCATGCCTACGACGCCGTCGGGGTGCTGATCCGCGAACATGCGGACCACGAATCCGCCGAATGAATGACCAACCAATACGTACGGTGGTGAAACGTCCGCAGCCACCAGGAGCAAAGCCAAATCGTCCACGGCATCCTGTGCGGTGCGAATTCCCTCACCTTGGATTGGGTCGCTGAAACCCATTCCGGCTCGCGAGGAATAACAGACCCGGGTGTCCGATTGGATCGCCTCCTGCACCAACTCCCAATCGACTCCGGTGGAACCGAGCCCGTGCTCCAGAATCACGGTCGGCGTTCCGGTTCCTTGGCAGGAAATGAACATCTTGCGACCGCCGATGTCGACTCGATCGCCGCTGAGCAGCAGCAGCAATCCTGGTGCCGAGAGGATCCCGTACGCTACGAGCAGGGCACCCACGATCCCAAGGATGATCCATTTCTTCCGCTTCGGCTTGGCTGTCGTCCGGTCCTGTGTCAAAACAAGATCCGATCACCCCTCAGTCCGCATGACCCTCTCCACCATACACGTCAGTGCAGGGAGCGGCACTGGGCCTGTTCATCGTGAGTCTGGACCACCGCCCATGATTCACTGCACCTGGCGTGGGACTCGACTGCATGACTTGCGGGTTCCGCGGCGTGGTTGGGGTGGGTTCCTCGGTGCTCGGTCAGGGTGATGTTGGCATGCCCGGTGATCAGGAGGGCTCGAGCGGCGAGTTCGACGTGCTGACGATGCCGTAGGCGACCTTCTTGGGGACACCGAGTTTGTTGTTGGTGCCTTCGATGCGGCCGTTCGATACGCGGTCGGTGTCGTGGAAGCGGAGGATCTCGTCGCCCCATTCGAGCTGGGTCTCGGTCAGTCGTGCGAACTCGGGGAGAGGGTGGTCGGCGTATACGTCGAGGAATGCTCCGAGCGCCTCATTCGCCTCGTCGTCAGCGGCTGCGAGGTAGATGCCGTAGAGGTGTTAGAGCATCCGCCACCGCTGGCCCGGTTTGGACTAAACCCCTGTGCGGGGAACAGGGTGAGCACCACGCTCTGTCGTAGGAGCAGCACCATCGGTCGCATGGCCACCGCCTTGCCTGCATCGTACTCGCTTCTGGTCGGCGCGGCAGTGGCCGATCGCCTCTAGAGCAGCACCTTCCCCGACGCTGGTCCCGATACCTCGGTCGCTGCATACCGGCAGATGCCAACCAGGTTAGGACATCGTTATGAGGGCGACAGCCGTGTCTCCACTGAAGCTCACCATCGAAGGCGAAAGGGGCTGCGGAAAGACGGCCCCCGCCGCCGGGTTCTCATGAGTAGCGCATATCACCCAGTTCGGTCGCCATAACGCTCTTGCCAACCGCCCGTACCTAGATCGGCACTACTGCGCTCGGTTCTCGAGCGGGTGTCAAACACTGACTGTGGGGGTTCTATGGGCGGAGTCTGGTCGTTCTCTCGATGAGGAGTGCGACCATTGATGCGACGGTAATGCCCACGACGACAGCCGGGAAGCCGTCGATCTGCCGCACCTTGAGGTCAAGGAATAAGTACGCCATCTCCCCGCCGAGCGCGCCACCCAGGAAAACCCAAACAATACGGAGTGGTCGAGGTGAGATTCGGGCAAGGATCCATTCAATCGCTAACAGGAACGGTCCAAAGACGATCTGCGCTCCGAACGAGAAGAGGCCGAGGACCCCGAAAGGGAGAACCAACAGAGAAAGAACTATTCCGATGCTTACGGGACCCTTGACCGGGCCGCGGGCTACACCGTCGTGGACGATTGGCAGGGTTGGGTCCAGGCCGGCGCTCATACGGTATTCGGTGACGAACCGGTCGGGTGACCCGAGTCTTTGGGTGATCTCACGGTCTGGTAGTTCCGAAAGTTGGTCGGCCAGGTCGGTGAGAAGATCGACTCGGTCGTCCTCTCCGACATCGGCGAGGAGCAGCTCCACTTGGTGGAGATACCGGGCTGCAGTCGCTGAAAGACTGGTTGGTGTCATCGGGTGCCCTCCCCGCCCAGGAGACGGTTCATCGTTGATGTGATGCGTTGCCAGGTTTCAGCCGAGCGAGCCAGCTCGTCGGTGCCTGCCTGGTTGAGTGCGTAGTACTTGCGCGGCGGGCCGGCATCAGACTCGACGATCTCTGAGGCAAGCAATCCCGCCCGGTGCAGCCTCCGAAGGGTGCCGTACACAGAAGCGTCCGCCACATCCGAGAAGCCATCATGACGGAGGCGTCGGACGAGGTCGTAGCCGTAGGAAGGGTGGACGCGTAAAGCAGCCAAAACAGCTGTGTCGAGCATCCCTTTGAGTACTTGGGTTGTGTCCACGGCCGATCCTTTGGATCTAGTCTTTCACACCCGTACTACACACTGCATAGTAGTACACACCAAATAGTAGTCATCTTCGTCCCGGATCTGGACCCGACACCATAGAGCGCCCCAGACGACCCGGAGCCGTCACAGGTCGGTCGTCATAGGGTGAGGTGCTCGGTGACGCCCAGATCAACCGCACCAGATCAACATTCCTCGCGCTATAACGCTCCGTTCTGAGAGTGTCCGGGAACGGCACCACTGCGCTCGGGTGCTTACTGTGCGTCGACCACCGATGGTGGTGGGCTGGGGCGCCGCTAAGGCCACAGCCACCAGGAGGACACCGGGGCGAGACATCAGTTGATGTCCATCTCCAAGCCGCGCCCTGCTGTGCGCTCCGCTTCGCGGGCTCGAGCCCGGCGGCGTTCTTCGATGAGCCTGAGGACGCGCTGCTCGAGCGTGTCGAACTGGTCCTCCTCGTTCAGCCCGGAGGGGTCTAACTGCCGGGAGCGATGAGGATCGAGCTGGGCTCTGCGAACCACGGCGGGCTGGTCGATCCAGTCGCGGGTTATGGCCTGTGTGAGAACATCGTGGGCGGTCTGGTTGTCTTCGACGACGACGTAGGCGTGGTTGCTGTCTCGTCCCCGGGTCATGGGGGTGTAGACGCCGCGGCTGTCGGTGGGTGCGTCGACTAGGAGGAGGGCGGTGTCGACGGTGCGGCCTTGGGTGGCGTGGCTGGTTTGGGCGTAGCCGAGTTGCAGATCCTCGGCCACGTAATCGGCTGGGAGCCGGGTTGTGCCGGTGCGGCCGGTGAGGGTGACGCTGTGGTCGGGGTGGATTGTGGTGATGGTCCAGTGGTCGCGGTTTTTGATCATCAGCCCCCGGTCGGTGGTGAGGGTCCGGTCGTTGCGGCGGGTGACCACCTCGTCGCCGACCAGCATCCACGCATCGCCGTCTCGCATTCGGGGTGTGTTGAGGTCGAGTTCACCCGTCATGGTCCGGGTGTGTTGGGCGAGTCGGTTGAGCCGGGCAACGGTGTCGGTGCTGTTGGCCATGAGGGCAACGGTCTCACCCCGGTGGCGGGCCTGCTGCCAGGCGGTGATGACTCCGGCTTCCATGTCTTGGGGAGCGCCGCTGTGGAGGCGTCCCCGTGTCTCGTATTGGGCGAGCACGTTCGGGTCGCCGGTGCGGAGGCGGAGGCTGGCCTGGCGTTCCCAGTGGTGACGGAAACGGTGTACCCGGTCGAGTTCGATGCCGCCGTGGCTGTCGACGAGGTGGGCGAACATGCCGCCCCGTCCCACCGCCGAGAACTGGCGGGGGTCCCCCACCAGAACGACCCGCCAGCGGTGTTGGTCAGCGAGCCGGGCCAGCTCGGCCAGCTTTGGCGTGGCGGCGGTGCCGGCTTCGTCGACGATCACGGTGGTCCCGGTGGGAAGGTCGTAGGCGGTGCCGGGTGGCCGGCCCGGGTGGTGATGTTCAGTGAGCAGTTTGTCCAGGGTGTCGGCGGCCATGCCGGTCTCGGCGGCCAGTACTTCGGCTGCCGCTGCGGTGGGGGCAACTCCGAATGTTGGGCGGCCCTGGGCTTGGAGGTGGGCGGCGGCGGAGGCGAGCGTGGTGGTTTTGCCGGTACCGGCAGGACCGACGATCAGCTCCAAGGCTCCACGACCGGTGACCGCACCCATTGCCTCCGCCTGTGCTGGGGTGAGCTCCTCGGAGATGCCGAGAGGCGGAACCCGGGTGCGGACCGTATCGTCCGTCTGGCGACGCTCGGCCCATGCGATCAGCTGTTCTTCCTCGTCGAGGATCGCTTGGGTGGTGAACGCCCGATCGGCAGCGGCTTCGCTGATCGGTCTTCCGTCTCGCCGAAGTGACACACCGGTCGGGACGGGTCGGGAGATGTCGACGCAGCGGGTGGCGGCTGTATGGTCGGCGAGTCGCTGCAGGAAGTCGGTCAGCTGCTCGGAGTCGACGCTGACGGTGGTGGGCACGGCGGCGGCCAGTTCTCGGACCAGCTCGGCGGGCCGCCATGTTGATTGGCGCTCACCCAGCGAGCCGAGGGCCACTTCGACCATCAGGCCCGCCGTTCCCGAGTCGATCCCCCCGAAACCGTGTTGGCGGCCGACCACGGTTTCGACGAGCCGCTCCGGGTCGTGACCCAATCCCCGGGTCCGCTCCCGCCATTCCTGGCGCAGCTCGGTGGGGGTGGGGTTGTGGGGTTTGGCGGGCCTACTATCCACGACAGCCTCCCGTTCCAGCTTCCATCGCTCGCTGGCGGTCGGGTCTCGCTCCAGGTCCTTACGGAACCGGCCGAGTTTCTCATCGAGGCGCCGCTGCATGTCGTTGGTGCGTTGGGAGAACTCGGCCAACAGCTCGGGGTCGAAGTCGGCGATCTCTGAAATGCCGTGCTCGGGCAACTCCCAGCGGACACCGAGGCGGCGGGTCATCTCAGAGCGCAGGTTGGCGTGATAGAGCGCCGAGAGGGTGCGCTGGTCGAGCTTGATGGTGCGGGCGTCGAGGGCGAGCCAGCGGCCGTCCGGTGCCGGTACCCGGTTGGCGATCACCGCGTGGGTATGCAGTTGAGGGTCGAGCTTCCGGCTGGTGTGCTGTCGGAACACCCCAACCACGATCCCCTCCGTATCCACGCACATGATGTGACCGTGGTAGCGCATCCGGGTGTGGGCATGGGTCTCGACCCAACCCAACACCGCTTGCACCGCGTCCTCGTGGGCCTCCACCACCTGACGGCGCACGTCAGGATCACCGAGCCCGAACAGGACCGACACCGACTTCGGTGCTGAGAAGGTGGCGTCGTAGCCCCGCACCGACCCCTCCCCGAACCGGCGCCCCAGATCCCGACCCGTCGCCGGATCATGCCCAGCCATCACCGCCAGGAAAGCATCGGAGTCCATCTCACCGTGGAGACCCAGACGATCGGCGCCCCGACCCCACCACCGGCCCGGCGGCTCATCACCGTTGAGGTAGTAGGAGGGCAGATGCTCGGTGTAATACCGCCCCGCCCCCACACCCTTCAACGTGGTCACCCGCACCGTCACGACACGCCTCCCCGCCACCGCCCACCGCAGGTGTGCACTCGTCTGTCCTGAAACGCCTTGGGTCGTGGCAGGAAGGTGGTCATCCGATCACAGTCCTCAGCAGGCATCCGTGATGGAGTCGAAGGTGTCGAAATGGGTGAGCATTCGGGTTCGAGCATTCCGTGTTGCGCGAGAGGAGAACGGTGCTGTGGGCAAACGAAACAGATGCCACACCGGAGAACAACTCGTTGCACGAAGGTGTGGGTCGTCGAGCGAGGTCCGGCAGGGGGCGGATTGAGCTGTTGATCCCGTCGTCGGGAGCAATGAGCTGTTCGAGGAAGTCAATGTCCATCAAGCGTCCTTGCTGACAGGTAATCGAGGGCATTGTTGAATCGGGGTCTCGCAAATCACTCGCAACAAAGTCACATCCCGCTCAAATCACCCGTCGGCAGGCCCAAGAGACCCGACGCAGCAGGGTTTCGCCAAACCCACCGAGAATGCCCCAGCCACCGAAGCCGTGCAGGCGCTACGAGGAATGCCGCGAGTGATTCTGCGAGTGGATTGCGAGGGTGGTCCATCAATATCCCGCCATGGAGAGACCCAAACCATGACACCAAGAGGATGTGGCGCGGATACGAGCATGAATCCATATCGCCCAAGAAACCAAACCACCCTGTCAGCAGAGTGTCAGGAACCCTGTCAAGGCGCGTTCAAAACACTCGCAGAACCCCAAAAACTCCAACCCCTACCGGCCAATCTGCGACATCAACGATCCCCCAAGACGCGCGTCTCCTTCCCGGTCGATCAGGGGTTCGGAGCGGAACTCGAATGCGATTCTGACATCCTGCTGACAGGGTCCAGCCGCAGGATCAACACATGGAAGCCTTAGATCGATTGCTCACCGTCGAGGAACTCGCCGAGTACCTCGGTGTGCCGGTCGCCACCATCTACGCCTGGCGCCACCGACATGAAGGTCCACCAGGGTTTCGGGTCGGCAAACACCTCCGGTACCGGTCGCGGGATGTCGAGGCGTGGATCGATCATCGACTCCAGCATGTCAGCCGCTGAGCAGGTGTCAGCATCGACCTGTACGTTAAGACCGGCAAGCGACGATCAGTCGGTCCCGACCGAGAGCTACGGCAACGAGTGGCCGGCCGAAGGATGGAGGAGAGGCATGGCACACATAAGGGACCGAGGGAAGGATCACGAGCGACGGTGGCAGGCCCGGTACCGCGATCCAGATGGCCATGAGAAGTCGAGAACCTTCGCCAGGAAGGTGGACGCGCAACGATGGCTAGACCAGGTGACAGCCGATCTGGTGACCGGCCGTTATGTGGACCCTCGGGCCGGGAGGGTCGCTCTGGCTGACTTCGCCGCACAGTGGCTCAAGTCGCAAACCTTCGACGCTTCCACCCGAGAGACGATGGAGTCGCGTGTCCGAACTCACATCCTGCCAACAATCGGAGACATGGAGCTACGCCACCTGAAACCATCTACTGTCCAGGCCTGGGTACGGAGCCGTCAGACCGTCGTCGCCCCCTCCTACTGCCGTCTTCTCCTCTCCAACCTGTCCACCATTCTCGCCGCCGCCGTCGAGGATGGGCTGATCCCCTCGAATCCGTGCGCGGCGTCGTCGGTGAAGGCACCTCGGGTGGATCGGCCCCGGGTGGTCCCCTGGTCTGTCGACACCGTCCACAGAGTCATCGATGCCCATCCTTATGGGCTGCGGGCTGTTCCGATGCTGGGAGCCGGCTGCGGGCTTCGTCAGGGTGAGATCTTCGGCCTCACCGTCGATGCGGTCGACTTCCTTCGTCGGGTGGTCCGCGTCCACCAGCAGCTGCGTCTCGTCGACAATCGGGTGGTGCTCGCGCCGCCGAAGGGAGGAAGAGAGCGGGAGGTGCCGCTACCCAACGTCGTGTCGCTGGCCCTGGCCGAACACCTCCAGCGGTTCGGCACATCGACCGTGGCACTCCCTTGGCGGGAGCCGAAGGGCGAGGAGCGGAGGGCTGCGTTGCTGTTCACAAACCGAACGCGGGGGCCTCTCACCCGTGCCTACTACACGCACAACGCCTGGAAACCCGCGCTCCTCGGCGCCGGGGTGGAGCGGAGCAGGGAGAACGGGATGCACGCCCTGAGACACCACTACGCCTCGGTCCTCCTCGAGAACGGCGTCAGCATCCGGGCGGTGTCCGAGTACCTTGGTCACCACGATCCCGGCTTCACATTGCGCACCTACGCCCATCTGATGCCTGAGTCGGAGGACCGGGCCAGGGCTGCGATCGACGCGGCACTCGGGAATCCCGCTGAATCCTCGCGGAACGCCAAGCAGGCCTGACCGCGTATCCCCTGGTCAGAGGGTTGTGTGAGCCCCTACCCCCCGATGTAGCTCATCTCCACTTTGGGGAGATCGATCGTCTGCGAAGAGCGGATCTCCGAGTAACGGTCGTTCCGTCCCGCCCAGATCCCGATCAGAGTGTCGACGATCTCTCCATCGGTGGCGCTGCTCCGCAGTAGGGCCCGCAGGTCGACGCCCCTGGTAGCGAACAGGCAAGTGTAGAGCGCCCCGTCGGCGGAGATTCGGGCTCGCGAACAATCGCCGCAGAATGGCTGGGTGACCGAAGCGATGACCCCGACTTCACCGCCACCGTCTTTGTACCGATAGCGCCTGGCCACTTCACCCCGGTAATTGGAATCAACCGCCTCGAGCGGCAGCTCGGCGTCGATCATGGCGACGATGTCGGCGGCGGAGACAACGTCGTCGAGTCGCCATCCGTTGGTGTGCCCCACGTCCATGAACTCGATGAAGCGAATGATGTGTCCGGTGTCCTTGAAGAAGCGGGCCATCTCGACAACGGTGTGATCATTGACGCCCCGCTTGACGACGGCGTTGACCTTGACCGGTCCCAGCCCCACCTCGTGAGCAACGTTTATGCCCTCCAGCACCTTGGCCACCGGAAAGTCGACATCGTTCATGGCGCGAAACACGGTGTCGTCGAGCGAGTCGAGGCTCACCGAGATGCGGTCCAGTCCGGCGTCTTTGAGAACCTGGGCTTTACGGGCCAGCAGCGCCCCGTTAGTGGTCATGGTCAACTCGAGGTCCCCGAGCGCTTTCAGCGAGTTGATGAGGTGCTCGAGGTCCCGCCGCAGGAGGGGCTCGCCACCGGTGAGCCGCACTTTGTGAACGCCCAATCTCTTGAAGAGACCCACCAGACGCTCGATCTCCTCAAAAGAAAGCAGGAGATCACGACCCAAGAACTCGTAGTCCCGGGTGAAGATCTCCTTCGGCATGCAGTAGGTGCATCGGAAGTTGCACCGGTCGGTGACCGAGATACGAAGATCCCGCAAAGGTCGCTTGAGCGTGTCGGAGACGGAGACGGTCATGGAGCAAGCATGGTACCGCCCTGCGTGAGCTCCGTCACCGGCCCTCGTCGCAGAGTTGCCCTCAGCAGAGAAAGAGGCGACCCGGAGGCGGCCTCTTTCTCATCCCCTCCTCCCCGGCCGAAGCGACCGACCCGCTGCCTGAGGGGCACCGGGTGGTGGGTGGGAGGCCGGCCGGCGCCCGATAGTTCCCCACGGTCTTCCTTCCCGCCCGATAGACCAGGCAACCGCCGACTCTCAAATCCACGCTGAGGAACCCAGACGGTCGTCCGGGGCCAGGCTCTGCGAAGGAGGGATGCTCGGCATCGGGATATTGACAATTGCCAACTGTCGTCTACTTCCTTTTTCTGTCACAGACGCCTGATATCTTCACCTCATGAACCACTCATTGACAGCCGCCACAACCGACGCTCTCGAGCAACGATTGCTCCTTCTCGAATCCCTCGTGGCAGCGGCCCGAACCGAACAAGCCGGCATCGTCGCCGAGCTCGACACCCGCCAGATCCCCCTCGCCGACGGGTGCCGTTCGATGCAGGAGTGGCTGGCCGGACGCCTGGGTGTGACCAACGACACCGCCGCCTCACTGAAACGCCTCGCTCACTCCGAACACCACGACGTCAGCCGGATGGCCGGGCGGGGCGAGCTGTCGTTCGATCAGGCCGTCGAGGCGGACCGGTTGGCGGTACTGGTGGGCGAGAACCAGGCCATCGAGGCGGCGGTCACCCACGACATCGCCGGGATGCGCCGGCTCACCGCCCGGCACCGGCGAATCACGCCCGGCGACGAAAACGACATTTTCGACGGGCGGCACTT
>Ga0224497_10001155_pt1 | contig 17143 bp, 16 predicted proteins | sample SF_Jul11_sed_USG_4_FD_167970 | JGI IMG/M metagenome (GOLD analysis project Ga0224497, IMG submission 167970) | Sediment microbial communities from San Francisco Bay, California, United States - SF_Jul11_sed_USGS_13 | ecosystem: Environmental > Aquatic > Marine > Sediment | place: USA... | reverse complement strand
TAGAGCGATGACCTTTAGCTGCCTTGTTGGCACGAGCGTGCGGAGTTAGTGCGTATCCATACCGCTACCGCACAACGTAACCAGTGACCTGCGCGGCGCATCGCCGCGAACGCAGCGACGAACGAGCCGCGCCGAGTAGCGGACCGCAACTGCCCTGCGCGCCCTATATGACGCTGCGTCTCAGAATGTGAAATACCAGCGCCGAAGGTCCAGTCTATGCCGCTCAAAGTCTACGACAAATGCGGCCATACGGTCTCGTTTCGGATTTGATTTCCAGATGTATTCATATTAGTATTTTTTTATATATTTGAAAATCGGAAAGTTCAAATATGCAATTTTCTCTCTCTATATTTATGACTATATGGTTATAAGTCCGACCCTTCGAACAATATTCTCTATATTTTTTCTTTAGTTTTTCTCAACTATGAACACACTGAAATTGCCACCCTTAAATGCGCTGCGGGCATTCGAGACGACGGCCAGACATCAGAGTGTGACCAAGGCGGCCGCAGAGCTGCATGTGACCCCGGCGGCCGTCAGCCATCAGATCAAGTCTCTGGAGTCGCAGTTGCAGGTGGCGTTGTTTCGGCGCCGCCATCGACGCCTGGAACTGACGGATGCCGGCCGCGCCTGCTTGCCAGGACTCAGTGACGGGTTTGTACGGCTCGCTAACGCCGTGACCCTGGTGCGCCGTCACCAAACCCACCGCCGACTCACCGTGAGTGTTGCGCCGTCGTTTGGCTCGAAGTGGTTGGTGCCACGATTGGATAGGTTCTACACCAGCAACCCGACTATTAATGTGCGCATCGACGCATCGACCCGACTTGCCGATTTTCATGCCGACGACGTGGAGATCGGGATCCGTTACGGCGGCGGCGATTACTCTGGGCTGCACATCGACCGGTTACTTGATGAGAAAGTCTTCCCGGTATGCAGCCCATCGCTGCTGGAATTCGGCCCGGCCCTGAATACACCCGATGATTTACGCCACCACACCCTGCTGCATGAGGACGGACTTGCGCAACACAGTTCCTGGCCGGATTGGAATACTTGGTTGCGGTCGGCTGGCCTGGCCGATATCGATACCAACCACGGGGCCACGTTTACGCTCGCCAGCATGGCCGTACAGGCGGCCATTGAGGGCCATGGTGTATGTCTGGCTGACCGCGCGTTGGTGGCTGACGATTTGGCCGCGGGCCGGCTAGTCCAGCCATTCAAACTGAGTTTTCCGACAGAATTCGCCTACTACCTAGTGTGTCTCCCCGAGCGCCTTAACGAAGTAGCGGTCGCCCAATTCCGGCGCTGGATTCTCGCTGAAACGGGCGCTGCAATCGGACCGGCCGCGATATAATATTTGATTGTTCAAAGACCGGCGCGCGACATATGTCCATACAATCCACAATCGAATCGATGTTGACACGCGAACTCGATCCCGTCCATCTGGAGGTGATCAACGAAAGCTCGATGCATAACGTGCCGCCCGGCTCCGAGTCGCATTTCAGGGTCATCGCCGCATCTGCAAGATTTGGCGATAAGTCGCTGGTGGCTCGCCACCGGTTGATCAACGAAATATTGGCGGAACTGCTACGTGGCCCGATTCACGCGTTATCGCTCACGACGCTGACCCCAGACGAATGGTTCGAGCGCGGCGGCGACGTCGCGGCGTCGCCGCCGTGTTTGGGCGGATCCAAGGCAGACTCCTGAACCGTTGGAGTCCGGCCCACACCCCGGCTTTTTCTCCGCACCGCTGCGAGCGGTCGATCCGGATGTAGCCGCGGCCATTGCAGCAGAATTCGCGCGCCAACAACACGTCGTTAATCTTATTGCGTCGGAAAATATCGTGAGCCGAGCGGTTCTCGAAGCACAAGGTTCGGTGCTTACCAACAAAACCGTCGAAGGGTATCCAGGACGCCGCTATCACAGCGGTGCCGAACACGTCGATGTAATCGAAACGCTGGCGATCGAACGGGCCTGCCGCTTGTTCGGTTGTAACTTTGCGAATGTGCAGGCGCATTCCGGCAGCCAAGCCAATAACGCGGTGTTCGTGGCGATGCTCAATCCGGGCGATACCGTGCTCAGCATGGACCTCAACGCGGGGGGTCACTTGAGTCACGGCGCACCCGTCAATATCAGCGGTAAATGGTTCAATATTGTTTCCTATGGAGTCGACCGAACCAGCGGACGCATCGATTATGCCGAAGTCGAGCGGCTCGCGATCGCGCACCGGCCGAAGTTGATCATCGCTGGCGGTTCAGCGTATCCGCGGGCCATCGACTTTCCGGCGTTTCGCGCCATCGCCGACACGGTTGACGCGCGTTTGTTGGTCGATATCGCGCACTTCGCTGGTTTGGTGGCGGGCGGCGCCCATCCCAACCCAGTGCCGCACGCCGATGTCGTAACCACCACATCGACAAAATCATTACGCGGTGCACGCGGTGCGTTGATTCTGGTAGGCCGCGATGCGGCACTCGCAAAGCGCATCGATCAGGCGATCTTCCCGGGATTGCAAGGCAGCCCCGCATTGCACATCGTCGCCGGCAAAGCCGTATGCCTTAGCGAAGCGTTACGGCCCGAGTTTCGCCAGTACGCACAATCGGTGCTCGACAACGCGCGTGCGCTGGCCGCAACGCTTATTGAGCGTGGACTTCAGTTGATCACGGGCGGTACCGATACCCCATTATTGGTCGTCGATTTGCGAGGCAGATCCGTCACCGGCGATATCGCCACCGACGCGCTGGAACGTGCCGGCATTACCTGTAACAAAAACGCGGTTCCGTTCGACCCCGAGCCGCCGATGGTGACGTCTGGCCTGCGGCTCGGCGTGTCCACCGGCACGACGCGTGGATTCGGCATCGCCGAGTTCACCAAGATCGGGCACTGGCTTGCGGATGTATTAGACGCAATTCCCGAAACGCCGGACAAGGCCCGCGCCACCGAACAACAAATCTACGAAAAGGTGCGCGCGATGACCGCGCGTTACCCGATCTACCCCACGTAGTAAATATTATTTGGAGCGACTTTTCCTGGCGCTATATACGCCCTGTGAACCCATCCATCACACCGAAACGTCGCTGCCGCAGGATGAAATGAGCGCGGCGAACGCCGCCATTCTTGCTTGGGACGATATCGAAACGTTCGGCGACGTTCGGTTTCGCCGCATTCCGCCCTACGAATCGCGAACGGCGTACTCCATACCACGCTGCCGGTATCGCTTTGGTAGTTCATCAAAAATCTCGTCCGCGGACACCAGTATATTGAAATGCACCAAGTGCCAAAGCGCCGCGAGTCCATCTCGCCAGCCAATCTTTTTGCCCTGTAGTCTGGAACGCGGGTAATATCGAATCGGAACCTCGAATATGCGTGCGGTGGTCTTGGCGAGATAGGCGGTGACTTCTACTTCGAACCCGAAACGATCCGACGCCAGGCGCATACTTTTGATCAAGTCTGCACGAAATACTTTGTAGCAAGTTTCCATATCTGTCAGGTAAATACCAGATAGCAGATTACTCAGCAAAGTAAGTACCCGATTTACAAAGTAATGATAGGTTCGGTGCACTTGCATCGAGCTTTTCTTGAAGCGGCTGCCAAACACAACATCCGCACTACCATCCAACAGCGGCGCCAACAACTCGGGAATGTCATTCGCGTCGTATTCGAAATCGGCGTCCTGAATCAATACAAAATCGCCGTTCGCTTCCTGGATTCCACGCCGCACCGCCGCACCTTTACCTTGATTGAACGGCTGCTCGATTATTCTGAGATCATGCTTGCCAGCCAACTCCCGCAAGATACGCAGCGACCCGTCGCTGGAGTTATCATCGACGAACAACCACTCACGCGCGATCGGGCATTGCGAACCCAGCAGGTAACGCACGATGCGTTCCAGATGCGCCTCCTCATTGTAAACGGGAACGATGATACTTAATATGGGTGGACTCAAGACCAAATTGCTGCCCGGGAATATCGATGACTCAAGTATAGCAGTGGAGTCCGGCCGCACTTATCCGCCGCTGCGGTTAATGCGACACAGTAATTACGGCCGATCCTTGATAGCGGCCATGACGCAGATCGTCCAATGCCTCGTTAACGTGTTGTAAAGGGTAGCGATGGATTTCCGTCGCAATCGGAATGGCGGGAGCGAGACGGAGAAATTCGAGCCCGTCGCGACGAGTCAAATTAGCGACCGAACATATCCGACGCTCGCCCCACAGCAAATGGTATTGAAACTGTGGGATGTCGCTCATATGAATGCCCGCACAGACGACTGTGCCGCCCGCAGCGACGGCGCGCAATGCGGTGGGCACAAGAGCACCAACCGGCGCAAAAATGATCGCAGCCTCAAGCGACTCAGGCGGTAACTCATCAGACTCCCCCGCCCATACGGCCCCGCACGATAGCGCGAACTGTTTAGCCGCGTCGTCTCCCGGGCGCACGAACGCATACACTTCGCGCTGCTTGTGGTTCGCAACCTGGATCAAGATATGGGCGGCCGCACCGAACCCATAAAAACCGATACGCTGTGCCACACCCGCCATCCGCAACGACCTATACCCAATCAATCCGGCGCACAGCAACGGCGCAACCTGCTCGTCCGCATAATCATCCGGCAACGGAAAACAATACCTGGAATCGGCGCAACAAAATTCCGCATAACCCCCGTTTAAATGATGGCCGGTGAATCGTGCATCGGGACAGAGATTCTCTCGCTCACCAATGCAATACACACAATTGCCGCAGGTCCAACCCAACCACGGTACGCCGACACGCTGCCCGGATTCAAACCCCTGTACAGTATCGCCCAGTGCAACGACTTCGCCGACAATCTGGTGGCCGGGCACGAGGGGCAACGCGGATGAATCCAGTTCACCGTCCACCACGTGCAAATCGGTACGGCATACCGCACAGCACTTGACGCGCAACAGAATCTGCCCGGCGGCCGGCACAGGCCGAGCAACTTGCTGTAATTCCAACGGCCGGCCCGGCGCCGTCAATATCATCGCTTGCATGCTCAGACTCGTTCAGCGTTCGAGCCCGATTTATTTCTGCTTGGCCCCGTCATGCGGCTAGATCGATAAAGCCTTGTGGGGACCGAGTTTCAGCCACTTGTAACGGTCGGCCGACGGCACCGATACGGAGGCAACCTCACCGTCGCGCAGAATACCTAACGAAATCTTGACTCCCGCATCTCCTACCGCCCAAAGCTTCCGATAGAAATCCACCAACCCATCCACAGATTCACCGGCGACGCTCACGATTATATCGTTGGCTCTGACGCCTGCGCTGTCCGCCGGTCCGCCCGCCGCGACGTTGTTGATGATCACGTGGCCACGCAACTCCGATACATAGACACCGAGCCAGGGCCGTGGCGGGGTACGGGTTCGTCCGGAGTCCAACAGGTCACGCAGTATGGGTTTAAGCGCATCGATCGGGACGAACATATTTCCCGGCATATAAACACCGGCCTCTTCCACGTCCTGTATGACCAGAGATCCGATCCCGACGAGGCGCCCGTAGACATCGAGCAAAGCGGCACCGCCAAACTGCGGGTGCGGCGGTGCCGTTAAGATGGCGTTTTCAAGCAAATACTCCCAGTACCCGGGGTAGGTACGGCGACTGACTACCCGCGCCGGTACGATCGGCTGCGGTCCATGGCCGCCGACCGCCAATACCGAATCCCCTACCGATAGGGCCGCAGACTCCCCAAGTTCAATTGGCGCCAACTCCAATGCAGAGTCCGCCCGTACGAGCCCGAACCCGGTCGCACTGTCGTAGGCCACAATGGAGGCATCTACAAAATCGCCATCGCGACTACTGACCTGAACCCGATCCGCCTCGAGGATCAAGTATCCTATCGTCAGTATGAGTCCATCGGCATCGATAACCACACCGCTCCCGGCACGGAACGTTCCGAGCGCCTCCGCCGTGCGCGCATCGGCCGGTACCTCGGCTCGCAAACTCACCACCGCCGCCAACGCCTCCAGCGCAGTCGATTGCGCCACCCCAGCTGTCATTGAGAGCAAATATAAGAGCAGCGTCATCAACGGATAACGCAAGTTACGAATGATAAACGGTGCTGATCGCATCGGCCCTCCTTAAATATGTTAGCGCGGACCACCCCACCGTATTATTGTTGGGCCACTGCGATCTCGCGTCACGGGCCGCGTATCCACTCCAAGTAAACTACAATGTATCCACCCGTCCACTACGAGCCTCTACCCAACCACAGAACTCCGCCCAATCCCCACCCGCGGGATGATCCTTAATAATTTCGGTTATCACGTGATGATCGTGGGCACTGGCATCTAATAACTCATCGCTGGTACGCCCGTTGCGCGCTCGCCAAAACATCACCAAGAATACGATGGTGAGCAGATAAATCGAGTAACCCAATAGCACCATGCGACGGACCCGGTAACCTCAGAAATGGTGGATTACAATATTAAACCACCTCGTTTCGGAGAGTAAAACCAGCGTAGGCCAACAGGTTACTGATTGCACCGGTTAGATACTGAGGAAAAGCCGCTCGATCGGTGCATTATTTGAGGAAGGAACCGATAAAGCGTTGATGCACAATGACTTCTCACTCGCCTCGTAATACGGCAATTCCTGCAACACTTAATCCCCACTCGAGGGGTACAATTGATGATAGGTAACGGACGGATTTAAAAATATGCCCGCCGTTACTTATTTCCATACCGAGTTCCGCATTGCAGTGATTTCCAAATCATAGAGACACACACCACATACATCCACGCGAACGCATCGACCTAACAAACTGACCTCAAGTCGAGTTCCCACCGCCGCGTATTCTGGGTCGATGTATGCCATCGCAATATTGCGTGCAATCCGGTATCCCCATGCGCCCGATGTGATGGTGCCGACAACCGTTTTCCCGTCGAAAACTGACTCACCCGATTGCGCAGGGGCCCGGTCGCTGTCTATAGCGATTAGCACTCGATTCTTCCTCAATCCCGAGCGTAACTGCGCTTGAAGCCCTGCTTGTCCTGGAAATGATTTTCGCATATCGACGCAGCGCTCAAGGCCGGCCTCGACAGGATTGTATTCAGTGATCAGGTCGGCTTTCCAATGGCCATAGCCTTTTTCGATCCTCATGGATTCCGCCGCGTACATGCCAAAATGGGACAGATGAAATTCTTTTCCGGCGGATACGAGGAGCTCATAGGCAGACAGGAGTTGATCGTTTGGAACATGTAACTCGAAAGCGAGCTCGCCGGAGAAACTTACTGACATGGCAATCGCTGCACTGTGCCCGATGAACGATCTGCGCACCGACATCGAGGGAAAGCCTTGTTCGGTCCAGTCGGTGCGCGGGCTGACGGTCTGCAACAATGCGCGTGACTGCGGTCCCGCAAGAACCAAGGTGGTGTAATCGTTAGTCAGACTTTTTATTGCTATGGCGCCGTCCTCGGGTAGCCGCTCGCTGAGCCAGTCCATATCGTGGTACTCGGCCGCCGCCGCCGATCCGTACCAGATCCTGTCCTCCTCTATAATCGCGAGCGTGGCTTCGCCACAAACATTGCCTTTTTCGGTCAGGAAATAACTGAGCCCTACCTTCCCTGGCCGCTCGGGCGTGCGCGAGCACGTCAAGCTATTCAGCCAGTCACGCGCACCCTTACCGCTGAATTCATATCGATTGAATCCGGAAATTTCTGCGATTCCGACACCGCTGCAGAGCGACTTTACTTCTTTGGCAACAACGCCGTTCCAGTTGGGGAAACAATAACTGTGCTCCTGTTTGAAAGTTGGGTAAGGCTTAAAGAATGTTGCGCGTTCCCAGCCGTTGACCACTGCGAATTCAGCACCGATTGCCTTTAGGAACCTCTGCATAAGTCTGGGCGAATCAAGTTGGGATTCAAAAGGATCAAGATCAAGGCGTGGAACGTAAGTAATAGCCCAGCTATTGCTTGCGTTCCGCAACACAGAGATTGATTATTTTGGACCCAAATGGATCGTTCATGACTTTTGCAGAGGTTCCTTTAGTATCGGATACAGCGGTGTGGTCTTTGCGGGACGTCCTGCTGGACGGTGTTCGTGGGGCATGTGCCAACGAAACTCGTTTTGATAATCCTCTATGGCTTTCAGCGCGGTGTATTCCCGATTGGCGTAACGCGTGATGCGCCGCGGATCGAGTTGCCAGGTATCCCACTCCGCTTCCCCGTGCACCATCATCTGCGCCAGCACCTTGCCGTATCCACCACCCTCTCCTATGCCAACCCTGACGCCGTTTATCGACCAGGCATTGCGCACACCGGGCAGCTTACCGACCAATGGCCCCGCATCCGCCGTATAGGCAATCGGCCCATTGACTATGGATTGAATGCCGACCGTCTTGAGACAAGGCACGCGATCGAATATCGCCTCCAGTTTGGGCAGGCAACGATCAATATCATTCGGGCAAAGTGATTTCGCAAAACCCGGATCGATACCATCTATGCCGAAGGTTTTGCAATCGTGCTCATACACGCCGACCAGGAGACCTTGCTTTTCCTGACGCATATAAAAGGAGTCGCGCGGACATCGCACCATAGCCACCCGCGATTCGCGCCGTTTCAGTTCTTCAATGGGCTCAGTAACGAAGTACATATGCTCCATGGAAACAACCGGGTACTCCACGCCCATCATCGCCCCCGCTTCGTTCACCCGGTAGCCGCAAGCATTGACGATATATTCGCAGGCGATGTCACCGCTCTTGGTATGCACGACCCAGTCGTAGCTGGGCTTCTGGGTAAGACCGATGACCGGATTGTGGCGGTAGATTTCCGCGCCAACATTGCGTGAACGGCGCGCTAATGCCTGACAGAGCTGAGCAGGGTCGATATCGCCATCCAGCGGATCCCACAGCGCCACGATCATGCCGTCCTTATTCAGCAGTGGATTGCGTTCGATCGCTGCCTCGGGGCTGATCAGGTCGAAGTCGACCCCTACCCCCTTTGCGACGGAAATAATATGGTGGCTGGCATCGAGCTGATTTTGATCGGTGACCAACCGCAGACCACCCACGGCATGATGATAGTCGATAGGATAGTCGGAATCGTCTGCAAGCTCCTTGTACAGCGAGATCGTGTAGCTGCGCAGTAAAATCAGGAGCTGGTTGAAGGCAAGATTGGGACACTGTGCAGCGGAATGCCAGGTCGTCCCCGAGGTCAATTCATCGCGTTCCACAAGAACCACATCGGTCCAGCCCTCCCGGGTAAGATGATAAAGCGCCGAGCACCCGGATATTCCTCCACCAATGATGACGGCTCGTGCATGAGTTTTCATTTTTTTGAATTCTTTAAAGTCAATTTACTTAATTCCCGTGTGCTCAAAGGCTTGCATCACCATACAGCAAATTCTAAGCTGATAATTAAGGAACCTTCGCATGAGTTTGGGCGAATCAAGTTGGGATTCAAAATGATCAAGATCAAGGCGTGGAAGGCAAGTAATAGCCCAGCTATTGCTTGCGTTTCGCAACACTGAGATTGACTATTTCGGACCCAAATTGATCGTTCATGGCTTTTGCAGAGGTTCCTTAAGTAAACTGTCCCCGGAACTCATGCCCAAATACGACATCTTCCATCACGATTTCCAGGAAAAACCGTATTGGTGGGAGGCGTATCAACCCGCATCCGAAACGCTTACCGGCGTACCGGCCGAAGCTCGTGTCGCGATTATCGGCGCGGGTTATGCCGGCCTCGCAACGGCGCTTGAGTTACACAAACTCGGTGTCGAGGCGGTCGTATTCGACGCCGAAGATCCGGGTTATGGTGCCTCGACTCGCTCCGGTGGCGTCGTCGACGGCCGTAGCAGCATCAAGCAACGGCTCATCGGCAAAGAACCGTGCCCCGCGCAGGCGGCTGCGATGGAAACTGATGCGGCCAACGGGCTCGCGCTCATGGAGAAACTGATTACCGAAGAGAGCATCGATTGCGGTTGGACGCGTGGTGGGCGGTTCCTGGGTGCCTGGTCACCGAAACACTTCGAATCGATGCAGGCACAGGCGGCCATGCTGAATGAGCATGGCCAAGCGAATGCCGAGGCCGTCCCGCGCGCTCGCCAGCGCGAAGAAATCGGCAGCGATTTTTATTACGGAGGCCTCGCGATCAATGAAGGCGGACACGTGCACCCCGCGCTTTATTTTAAGGGTTTGTATCAAGCCTGCGAGAAACGCGGCGTTGGAATATGCGCGCAGGCACCCGTCCGCGAATTGCGCCGACACAACAACGGGTGGCTGATAAAAACGGCCCGCGGCGAGATGGCCTCCGGCGATGTGGTAATAGCCACCAATGGTTATACCGGCGATATCACACCCACATTCAAACGCCGTCTGCTGCCTTTACGGCCGTATATGATTGCGACCGAATCGCTGCCGGGCGACCTTGCCCGGAACCTCAGCCCGAAAAACAGGGCTTTCTCGGACAGCCAACGCATTGTCGCCTTCTTTCGTTTGTCGAGTGACGGTCGGCGCATGATATTCGGTAGCCGGGTGAAGTGGACAGATATATCGGGAGCGGAAATGGCGGCGCCGCGGTACGACATTATGATCGCACGTTATCCGCAGCTTGCCGGTTATAAAGTCACGCATGCGTGGCATGGCAACGTCGCGCTCACCTTGGATGAGCGGCCGCATACCGGCATGCTCGACGGACTGCACTATGCGCTCGGCTGTAACGGCTCTGGGGTGGCGATGATGACTTACCTGGGCACCCAAGTAGCACGCAAGATCGCCCGCGCGGCCAATTACACCTGTGCGTTCGATCGCGATTTTCCGGATCATCCGCTGTACAACGGAAACTCTCGCTGGTTCCTGCCGCTGGTCGGTAATTATCTGCGCGCCCGTGACTGGTTCGACAGAAATCTGGGCTAATACCGGATGCTATTTGCGGCACTGGCGACGCCCTCACAACAGCCCAGCGTTTTGTTAAGCGGTGTAGGTTTAGTTACGGCAAGCCAGCACGGTAGCGCCGCAACGACGCCAGCGAATGCCGCGCATAGTAGGCCGTCTGCTCGTCCGGGTAGCGGTGCTCGACACCGACCGGGCATGCGCCGCGAGCTAAACACTGCGCCTCACAAACCGACCCGGACTTGAGCCGGAAGCCGATACAGGTCGCTAACGCCAACGGGTTGTCGGCGCGTACCGCGCCCGGTGGGCACGTCGAGACGCATGGTTTATCGGCACAACTCACACACGGCGATTCCGAAAGCTGCGCTCTGGTCGGCGGCAATGACTGCGTAACCAGAATCGCACTACGATAAGCGAACCACAAACCAAACTTGGCATGAATGCCGAGCCCTAACGGCGAAGGGTGATGCCATCCCGCCAGAACCCCCAATTGCTGCAACGGGATCGCGTTGCGGCCCGGATACAGATGTAACGCATCGTCACATTGCAGATATTCGGCGACGAAACGTTCGGCGAGATATCGACTGAATGCGTCGACCGGATTGTCACTACGCATGCCGAACGCCTGTAGCGCACTCCAGAACGTCACACCACCAGCGGCGATCAGCACTAGGCTACGGTAGCGCTCGAAAGCAACGCCGTCGGCCCGCAGCGGATCGCAGATAGGTGCCGGTAGATTGGCAACATCGAAAATGCCAAGTATGTTCAGTCCACTGTCGGCCAAAAACTGCCTACCCGATTGCAGTCGTTTGGATGTCTCCGGCATGAATTAGATTTTCGTTATAGGGCACCCGCTATTCTACTCTGGTCCTGCGCTTTATTACGGCGAATTTGCTGATACATTTTCGCGAGCCGGTCGGTACACGAAGGCATGAACGCGCGGCCAATTCCAGCAGCGGACCCATCACACACTATCGATCGGCGGCACAAGCGGCTATAGTCGGCCCGAAAATTCGCCCGAAGCACCCGTTAATATCAACTTTGATAGAGTACAGGAGCTGTGACTCAATCCATCGATATCCAGGGACATCGCGGCGCACGCGGAATCCGCCCCGAGAATTCGCTCGCGAGTTTTGCCGCGGCACTGTCGATAGGCCTGACCACACTGGAGTTCGACGTCGGCATTACGGCCGACCAACACGTCGTGATCATGCACGATCGCTGCTTGAATCCAGCCACGGTGCGCGATGCATCGGGGCGATGGCTCGATGAGCCTGGACCCTCGGTGTGGAGTTTGACACTCGCGCAACTGCGTCAATACGACGTTGGCCGTATCGACCCCACCTCCGATTACGCTCGGGAGTGCCCGGACCAAGTTGCAATCGACGGCGCGCGGGTGCCGACCCTGGAGGAACTCGTTCAGCTGATCCAGTACGCTGGAAACGATAAGATACGATTCAATATCGAAACCAAGATTTCCCCTGAGGCACCGGACGAGACCTGCGACGTGGAAACCTTTGCGAGGCGGGTAATCGCGGAAATTCAACGGCTCGGCATTACCGAACGCTGCACGATACAGTCGTTCGATTGGCGCGTGTTACAACACACGCAACGACTCGTGCCGGAGGTTGTGGCGGGTTATTTGAGCGCGCAACAACCGTGGTTTGACACCGTTTGGGTGAATAGTGAGCAGCCATCACCGTGGACCGGGCGCTGGCAATACGACGATTACGGAGGATCCGTACCAAACATGATTAAGGCCGCGGGCGGCGATGTGTGGTCACCGTACTACGGTGAGTTATCAGCGGAGTCGATCGAAGAAGCCCACGCCCTCGGCCTGCGCGTGATCCCATGGACGGTCAACCGCATTCCCGATATGCAGCGTTTGCTCGATTGGCAGATCGACGGAATGATTTCGGACTATCCGCAACGATTACGCGATGTCGTGCAGCAGCGCGGCCTACCGTTGCCGGACCCGACGCCGGTCGACGCCGTGACACCCACCCATGCATGATGGCATTACGGGCGCCGCTGTCGTTATTGCGAACGGACACTACCAAACGCCTGATGCCAAGGTGTCGCACGGTTTGGTGCGTGGCTCGGACCGGTTTCGAGTGCGCGCGGTCATCGACCCGGACTGCGCCGGCGCAGACGCGGGTTTCGCGCTTGACAGCATACATCGGGACATACCTGTGGTCGCCGAACTCGCGGATGCGCTGCGCTGTGCCGCCGAACCTCTCGACTACGCAATTATCGGTGTCGCCACCCACGGTGGCGCGTTAACGCCGGACATTAAACGCGTTGTTGCCAGTGCCATCGACGCGGGCTTAGGAATCATCAACGGCCTGCACGACTTGGTGGGCGACGATGTCGATTTAGCCACCAGCGCACGACGGCGCGGTGTCGCCATCGTCGATCTGCGCCGGCCACGGCCGGCCAGGGAACTGCATTTCTGGAGTGGCGCGATTCGTGGCGTGCGGACTCCCCGCGTTGCTGTACTCGGTACCGATTGTGCGTTGGGAAAACGCACCACCACTCGGCTGCTGACCGGCGCACTGCGCGCATCCGGCATCCGCGCCGAAATGATTTATACCGGGCAAACCGGTTGGATGCAGGGCGCACGCTACGGATTTATTTTGGATTCCACGCTGAATGATTTTGTAAGTGGCGAGTTGGAGCATGCGGTGCTCGAATGCGAGCGCGGCTCAAAACCCGATGTGATGTTGCTGGAGGGGCAGTCTTCGTTACGCAACCCGACCGGTCCTTGTGGCGCCGAGCTGCTACTTTCGGGCGGAGCAAGTGGGGTTGTGTTGCAACATGCGCCGCGGCGACGTTTTTTTGATGGAGACAGCGAGCCGATTCCCCCGCTTGCGAGTGAAATCGCATTGATCGCCGCGTACGGCGTCGACACACTTGCGGTCACACTAAACACCGATGGAATGGCTGACGACACTCGACAAACCGAGGCACATCGATTGCGTGTAGAACTCGGAATTCCGGTGCTGTGCCCGCTCGAAGACGGCATCGACGAATTGGTCGGGCTGGTGCGCGATCATATCGACAAGCCGCTATGAAAATTACCCGTATCGACAGTCGCCGTGAGCATTTGCCCCTTACGCGCCCCTATACGATCGCCTATGAAACGGTCTCGGCGGTGACCAATTATATCGTCGAGATCACGACCGCCGACGGCCGGCGCGGTTTCGGTGCGGCGTCGCCGTCCGCACACGTGACCGGCGAAACGGAAGCGGCGTGCGCGCAGGCACTGAAGGCCGAAAATCTTGATTGGCTAATGGGCGAGGACATTCGCCGCGCTGCCGCACTGCTCCGTGCGCTGGGCCAACCCATGGAGGCCACACCGGCGGCTCGCGCCGCCGTCGATATCGCGTTACACGATCTGTTCGCACAACAACTCGATCTGCCGCTCGTCGACGTGCTGGGCCGGGTACACCAGAAGTTGCCGACTTCTATTACGATTGGCATCAAGGATCTCGACGCTACGCTGGAGGAAGCGAAAGAGTATATCGGTCAGGGGTTTCGAATACTTAAAGTGAAACTTGGGCGTTCCGTTGAAGAAGACATCGCGCGCCTTATTCTTTTGCGGGAATGTATCGATCGCGATATACGAATTCGGGTTGATCCCAACCAAGGCTATGACATCGATCGTTTGCAGAAATTCATGGCCCAGACACAGGCGTTCGATGTCGAATTTGTCGAGCAGCCATTGCCGGTAAATGAATTCGGTGCATTACGGGAATTCGATTCCACGTTTCGTCAGCGCATCGCGGCCGACGAGGGCCTACTCACGCCACGGCACGCACTCGATCTGCTAACGCCGTCGCCAGCCTGCGGAATATTCAACATAAAACTCATGAAATGCGGCGGCGTAGCGCCTGCGCTCGCGATCGCTCAGATCGCCGAAGCGGCGGACATCGAGTTGATGTGGGGATGCATGGATGAAAGCATCATCAGCATCAGCGCCGCATTGCACGCCGCACTCGCCTGCCCCGCTACCCGCTATCTCGACCTGGACGGCAGCTTGGATCTGAGCCGCGACGTCGTCAGCGGTGGATTCGTGCTGCGCGATGGCGAATTGTCGGTCGGTGATCGACCGGGGCTTGGAGTGGTCCCATTCGATTGAAAATGTAGCGGACTCCACACGGACTGTCGCGGGGACGGGCGCGCATAATCAGTCCTTCGTATTGCCGGTTTTGGGCTTCGCCTCTAACCGGCCGACGCGGCCCCCCACTTCGGGAAAAGGTTTGCTATCGCAGGCGGTATAGATTGGCAACAAATTCCGGCGGCAATTATTATTGTTATGCCTTCATTTTATCCGCCACCAGACAGATGATTTCGAACATGATGGCAGCAGCAACCAGCGAGGTTATTTTGTTGGATGAATCTTTAGTGGGCATTAGACACACAACATCGCCTCCAATCACGTTTTTGCCACGCACACCGTGCAACAACTTCATCACATCCGAAATCTTAAAGCCTTCGAATGCGGGTTCGATGTTGGCTACGGCCGGCGCTACCGTCGGGTCCAGACAATCCAGATCGAAGGTAATGTATAGCGGCTCGTCTCCGACTCGATCATTGATAATCTCGATGCATTTTTCGACGCCGTAGTCGTCGTAGTTTTCCTTAGTAATTACTTCGTATCCCAACTCGTAACTGGGCTCGAGCCAATCCAGAGTGCGCGGGTTACCGCGGATGCCGATTTGTACACTCTTGGTCGGGTCCACATGGCCGTCACGTACTAGGTAACTTGCCCAATGCGCGGCCGATTTTTTGGCACCGAGAAAATGATCCAGATTATGGTAGGCATCCGTATGGGCGTCGAAGTGCAGCAACACGGCCTTCCGGCCACCGGTCAGCTTGGACTGAGCACCACCGATCGCTTGCAAAATTCCGCCGGTGATAGCGTGGTCGCCGCCAACCGACACCGGCCTTACGCCGGCGTCATCGATTTTCCGGTAATAGTCAGTGATGCGCTCAATACATTTTTCGTTGTCATTCGCCTCATGCAACGGTACATCACCGAGATCGTTAATACGGCACATGTCCCAAGGAACAATTCCAAACTTCATGTGCGCCCGCCGGTTTAGTGCCGACACGTCGCGTACTGCGCGCGGCCCAAGGTGCTGATCGCGTTCTGTGGTGCCGTTGCCGGTGCTGTGCGGCACACCCACTAAAGCAATATCGCAATTATTGGGGTCAAGGATATGAGGGCACCGAAACAGCGTGGGAACACCCCACCAGTAAAGACCATCCAGCATCGTTGCGTGATCTCTGTTGTGTTTATCGTTCATAAGTCGGCACCTATTGTTGCTACGCCAGCGCGGATTGTCGGCGACAGTTTATATAAGATTACATCGTACGTTGGTACTGTGGCCAACGCGCAGGTACGATAAGTATTGGGGAGATGTCATAATACCGCTGCCATCGGGATCAGCCCGTGCTGCTGGCATGGGAATCCCACATCAGCGTTTGCACCACGAGCAACCGAAATCAATGCCAAACCGAAGACCGAATAGCCGAATAGCCGTCGCGGCCGAAATACAAGCGCGCGCGACCGGCAGCACGCGGTGGGTAGCCGCTAATTTGCTGGAAATTTCCCGCGATAGCGCGCGGTTGGTCGTTAATGAGGCAATTGGCGCGCAACACGAGCGCATTGAGATTCTGCTGCCGTCCGGTGAAAGCTCGGGGCTCGTGGTCGGTGCGACGATTACGCGGGTTCAGCCTCACGACAACGGCAATCTCCTTGTCGCCCGCCTACGATCGCTGGGGGCCGCTGAACTGGCCGAGCTGGAACGGATCTTCGCATTATTGATGGGACACGACAGCAGCCCGAGGCGGGCGTCGGTCAGCGTTTCATATCGACTTAATATCGAATACCGAAATCTCGCCGAACTCGAATCGATTCTGAATGACATCGGGGACCACGGTTTTTTGATGCTGGCCCTCGCGACAACCCCGGAAATGTATCAAACAGTTCGCGTTGTGGTTTCCCCGCCTAACCAATCCGAACTAAGGTTTAAAGCCAGGGTGGTAAAAATCGATGCCGCCTCACGTGCTGCCGATTCGACGAAACTCGTCGGCTTGCAGTTTCAGAAGCTGGACGACTCCAAACAACGCAAGATTGCGAAAGCTTTGCGGCGTCTGGCCGACAGCGGCTAAATCCGGCCTCGATGTCGATGAATTTTCTTCAGCCACAGCTTCGCGGTGGCGCGAATGTATTTCCGTAAATACCCAACCAATCTCAGATTCAGCGGATAAGCCTTTATCGCACGCTCATAG
>Ga0224497_10001154_pt1 | contig 17144 bp, 23 predicted proteins | sample SF_Jul11_sed_USG_4_FD_167970 | JGI IMG/M metagenome (GOLD analysis project Ga0224497, IMG submission 167970) | Sediment microbial communities from San Francisco Bay, California, United States - SF_Jul11_sed_USGS_13 | ecosystem: Environmental > Aquatic > Marine > Sediment | place: USA... | reverse complement strand
AAAGATAATTCTTTAAATTAGCAGTGTTTTTTTCGACTCCTATGAATGAAGTTGGTAAAATATGGATGAATGGAAAACTTGTACCATTCAAAGATGCCAAAGTCCATGTACTAACTCATGCATTACATTACTCAACATCAATCTTTGAGGGGATTCGATGTTATGATACCTCTAGTGGTTCAGCAATATTTCGATTACCAGAACACATTGACAGATTCTTTAAATCTGCAAAATTATATTCAATGAAAATGCAATTTACAAAAAAAGAAATTACAGATGCAATAATCAAAACTGTCAAAGCTAGCGGACTTAAAGAATCATACATTAGACCACTGGCATATTATGGCTATGGAACTATGGGATTAACTCCTACTGCAAATAAGGTAGATGTTTCCATTGCATGCTGGGAGTGGAAGATGGGCGAATCAAAAGCAGGTAAATTCTCTGGAGCAAAATGTAAAATGTCAAGCTGGATAAAAATTGATTCAAGGTCTCAACCTATGCAAGCAAAAGCTGCATCAAATTATGCAAATGCTGCACTTGCAAGAATGGAAGCATTAGATAATGGTTATGATGAAGCCATCATGCTAAATTCTAATGGTAAAGTTGCAGAAGGAAGTGCTGAAAACATATTTGTTGTAAAAGATGACATTATTCAAACACCTCCACTTTCAGCAGGTGGGTTAGAAGGAATTACAAGAGATAGCGTTATACAAATCATTGAAGAGAATAGCGGGTTTGTAATTGAGAGAGATCTTGAAAGAGATGATCTTTATGCTGCTGATGAAATTTTTATGACTGGAACTGCAGCTGAAGTAAAATCGGTAACTCAGATAGATCAAGTGAAAATAGGAAATGGAAAGATGGGCAACATCACCAAAGCACTTCAAAAATCATTTTCTGATGTGGTAATGGGAAAAGATGAAAGATTCTTACCTTGGTTAACATTTATCTGATTTTCCACGAAGTTTTTTACCCACAAAATTGATTAAAAGTTATGGATTCCTGTACTCCTGGTGAAACTCGTGAAATTTGTTGGTTCTGCAGAAAGGGACGTCACGAAGATTGCATGAAAGAAATCCCAACACAAGGCAAGTCAGACGGTCCACATGATTGTACTTTTGATACACAACTTATTCCATGCAAATGTCGGCATTGAACAATTAGTATCAAATACTACTTTTGTTTGAATAATTATGTGAATTACAACAAGGAATTTTGGGACAATTATACTAATGAAAATGAAGTAAGATATAATGAAGAATTTTCAAAATACACCCTAGATTTAGCTACTTCTTTACATTGCACAAGCGTATTAGAGATAGGATGCGGTACTGGAATCGATTTAAGACTTTTTCCTGACACTTTTCAAATTCATGGAGTTGATCTTAATGATAATGCATTAGATATTGCAAAAGGAAAGATGCCCTTTGCAAATTTTAAGAATGCAAATATTATTGATTTGCCCTTTGAGGATTCTTCAATTGATTTTGTCTTCACACATCAATTATTGAATTATTTAGATGATGATACGTTAGACAAAGGAATTACGGAAATGTATAGAGTTGCTAGAAAATATATTATGAATTGTGAAAAATTTGAAGAAACAGAAAAAAAGATAGATGAAAATCATAAATTTCGAAATGTCTACAAAAGATGGTTAAACTACAATGTACGAATTGTAAGCAATGTGGATATGCATGAAGATATAGACCCTGATAAATCTAGATTTACTCTATTAAAGAAATTATAAATTAAAACATAATTTCTTCAAATTAAAACAACGAGAAATACTTGGAAAACATAAGAATTTAGAAACGATTACCATAACATGAATTGTTTTCCAAATCTATCATTCTACTACGCAGAAGAAAAGCTCCTCGTTACAATCAATACGTCAAAATAATATTTAACCTTGATCTAGCTTTTTGCCTGATGCCAACAAACAGAACTATTTTCTAAAAAGAATCCAAATTCTATACCCCACAAAAATCCCAACGGCTGCAATGATTAGTGCTGGCATAACTATTTGTCCTATATTCTCTTCCATGTTCTTCAAAGTAATTTGTATCACGCAGTTCTTAAAGTATAATTAAACAATCTATACATGAAAAACATAGATGTTAGGGAGGCTTCAAGTAATGATATTTCTATTATTCTTGAATTGCTTTATGAACTTGGACGTCCAAAACCACAAAAAGATTCTGATGTTGAATCCTTTAGGAAATTAGTAAAAAAATACATTGCTGATTTTGATAAAAAAATTATTCTTGCACAACTTGATGCTGAAATAATTGCAATGATAAGCATAATTTTTCTGCCAAGACTTAATCAAAATTATTTGGAATTGTACATTCCAGAATTAATTGTTCGTGAAGAATTCCAGAATCAAGGAGTGGGAAAAAAGATAATCCATTCTTGTATATCCATTGCAAAAGAGAAAAAATGTCATAGAATTAGGCTTGAATCTGGTAATCAACGAAAGGAATCTCACATATTCTATAAGAAATTAGGATTTGAGCAATCTGGTCTTTCTTTTACAATGAATCTGAATTAAAATTATTGGCTTTTTCAATAATTGAATATTGGTTATTTTTATTAAACAAATTTTATCGCTCCATATCCTACAACAGAATCTGTATCTCCTGATACATCTCCGCTAGTTGCATAACTAAGAAGTACTCCTTTTGTTGCACCTAAATTCTTACACGCAATCATTGTAGATGCGATTGCACCAAATCCACATGCTGTAACTCTTTTTTCTCTTAATACTTGATAAAATTGTTTAACATCCATATCCAAAATAGGTTCAATCAATGCTTTGTCTTGAAGATGGGCAAAAGAATTTTCTTCATAATGTGTAAAATCTGATGAGGCAACAATAATCGAATCTTTCTTTTTTGCAATTTCAGACATTGCATTTCCTACATTATTTGCAGTTTCCAAATCTTGTGTAAGTAAAATAATTGGAAGTATTTTAAATTCATTTGAAAGCAATGCTTGCAACATTGGAATTTGTACTTCTAAACTATGATCTTGTGAATGCGAATAATTGTCAATTTCAATGACATTGGATTTTTCTGCAATCTCTTGAGCAGAATCTGAATCTACCTCAACTAGCCCTAATGGCGTCTTCCAATTTGTATCAATCATGGTTGCGGCATTTTTTCCAACTCCAAAATGATTTGGTCCTATAATAATCACAAGTTCAGGGTTTTGTAATGATATGGCATTGTAAGAATGACATGCAGTAGGCCCAGAGTATACATATCCTGCATGTGGACATATAATTCCGTAGATCTGCTCAGATGATTCTTTGATTTGCTTTCCTGGACCATATTTATGATCAAAACAATATTTTATCATGTTTTTTAGCTCTTCTTTTCTATCTGGATAAAACTGTCCTGCAACAACTGGTTCTCTAATCAACATTTCCTATTGCCCATTATTTTATAAAAAATCATTAGATGATTCTCGAACGATTTTACCATTTGGAGTCTCTTCTTTAAATATGACCCCTTCAAATCTAGACACTTTGGTTGTTTTGTCTTTCCATGCGTCTTTACCCAGTCCAGCTTTTTTACACGTAAATTCAAGAAATTCTTTGACATTCCAACCATACTCTGTTGGAACTTGTGGTAAAAGCAAGCCTGATGTGTAAGCATTTTCTACAATTAACCCGTCTCTGCCAACTTTAATTATTGAAAGATACTCATTTGGATGATCAGCAATAATCTCAATAGGTGAGGTAAGTACAGTTACCTCAAAAATAACCTGATCTAATTCATCGATATCCACTGGTGTGAATCGAGGATCTTGTGTAGCAGCAGAAATTGCAGCATCAATTAACCCATCAGCCAATTTTCTAATTGGAATTGGATACCCTATACATCCTCTCAATGTATTTCTTTTGTTAATTGTAACAAAAACTCCTGACTCAAAATTAAATTTTGAATTAAATTCCAAGTCATTAATTTTTAAATTATTTTTTAGATATCTTTCAACTGCCTGTCTTGCCATCTTGACTAATTCTTTTCCATTATCATTAGAAATTTGATTGATTTTCTTCACACTTGTTAAATATGTAAAAACACAATAAAAAACATTGACAAGCATTCTTGGAAAAGAAGCCGAATTATATGAAAAACTTCCAAATGACAAAGTAAAGTGTACTGCTTGTGCACGATATTGTGAGATTGGTAAGGGACAAATTGGTTTATGTGGAATTCGTGGAAATGAGGATGGTAAGCTACAGCTATATGCATATGGAAAAGTAATTTCAGGTCACGTTGATCCAATTGAAAAAAAACCTTTGATACATTACTGGCCAGGAAGTAAAGTATACTCTATTGCAACAACTGGGTGCAATTGGCTCTGCAAATATTGTCAAAACTCCGATATTAGTCAAAGACGTAAAGTTGAAGGGATCGATATGACTCCTGATGATGTTGCAAATACTGCTGTCAAGTATGGTGCACATGGAATCGCATATACCTACAACGAACCATCTATTTTCATAGAGTTTGCACGTGATTGTGGTTTTGCTGCAAGAAAAAAAGGACTGTTTAACGTTTTTGTCTCAAATGGATATGACACTCCTGAATCAGTTTCAATGATGAATGAATTTCTTGATGGGATTACCGTGGATTTCAAAGGAAGTGCAGAGAAAGAATTCACAAGAAAATTCATTGGCGTGCCTGATCCTCAACCAATTTTTGATACATTGTTAGAAATTCGAGACAAAACAAAAATTCACATTGAAATCACTGATCTGATTGTACCCAAAGTGGGAGATGACATAGAACATGCCAAAAAACTCTCAAAATTCATCTATGATGAATTTGGACCAGAAATGCCCATTCACTTTTTGAGATTTCATCCTGACTATAAAATGATGGAATATCCTAGTACTCCTATTGAGACTTTAGAAAAACATTATCATATTGCAAAAGATCAAGGATTGAAATACGTGTATTTAGGAAATGTTCCTGGACACAAATGGGAGCATACGTATTGTTCTGAATGTAATGAAATAGTTGTAAATCGTTATGGATTCAGTATTCGTAAATGGCATCTTGATGAAAAAAACTGTTGTAAATTTTGTGGAAATAAAATTCCTATAGAGGGAAAATTACAAGAAGGATACAAAGAAGATCGTTTCCAGTTTGTTTCTTGATTTTATAATTAAATAATTTTCAAGTGAGATTGTTAGAACTATCATTTTACAGTAACTGAAGCATTGGCCCATGGATGAATCATACAAAAGTAGGCATACTCTCCTGCCTCATTGAATGTATGTGAAAAAGTTTCATTAGACATTATCAATCCACTATCAAACAATCCATCTGGACCATCAACAATATTTCCACTAGTCACTGTATGTGCGGATGAATCGTTATTTTTCCAAATTAATTCAGCACCTGTAAAAATTATCAATGATGGTGGATCATAACAAATACCATCTTTTTCACAACCTGGAACAGATGTACCTGATGGTATGCTGACTAATCTTGCAGGTAGTTTTGATGAAGATAATTCTTTAGCTGCTTGACCAATTTCTTTTACCTGTTCCGATACTTGTTTAGTTTTCTCAGACGTCTTCTCTACTATTTCTTTGCCTGATTCTGATACTTCTTTAAGTTTTTCTGTTGTTTCTTTAATTGATGTAGTTGTTTTTTCAATCGTTGGTGAAATATCTAAAGAAATTCCTGTCCCGCCAGTTAATAAAAATCCTAAAGCAACAGCTACCACTACAGATGTAACTACCATGCCCATTTTATCCATAGATGTCAATAGAATTTTGATACAATCTAGCTAGAAAAAACAATAATTCAATTACCATTAGTGAGAATTAACAAAAATCAGTAACCATGATTTTGTTTAATTAAATATTAGCGACTATTTACCTCCACCAAAGAACTGAAAGATCTGCCTTCTCTCATAAATTGCTACTAAAATTAAAATTATTAATCCTACAATCAAACTAATATCTTCAGAAAAGAATTTTGCAGACATTTCCCAAATGCCTCTCCAAAACAAAACTAATCCTATACCAGTAAGTAAAAGAAGAAGTGTACGTTTTGTAAAAATATTCTCTTTCAAGTTGGTTGATTCTCTTAATTTGGTATTTAGATATTTTTGGATTAAAATTACAGTTAATTTTCAAATGTGAGAACTTTGAATTGGTTTAACTATCAAGATTGAGATATATCATTATGAGAGATGATGTATTTTGTCATTGTGGCTTGTGTGGGCATGAAAAAATTGATGAATGTTATACAAAACAATGCTCTTGTTGTTTGAGTGATCATCAAGGTGCTTTTGGTAAAAATAAATGATTAAGAAAAAAATTAACAAAATATTGGTTGCACTTGATGGATCTAAAAATTCTCAACGTGCACTAGATATGGGGATTTTTTTGGCAAGAAAATCTAATACTAAACTAATGGGCATCACAATCATCTCCAATATTCCAAAAAAATATCATTATTTGAGTTATCCTGAAAAGCCTGTCTTGTTAGCTGCAGATAAAATGATGGGATCTGCTAAGAAAAAATGTGCCCAGAACGGAATTTTATTTGAAAGAAAAATTGACTTTGGTGAACCTGGACCCAAAATTACAAAATTTGCAGAATCATTGAATTTTGACATTATAATAATTGGAACAAGGGGAATGAGTGGAATTAAGGAAACACTTCTTGGGAGTGTATCTAATCATATTGTGCACAAATCATCTGTTCCAGTAATGATTGTAAAATAATATTACAAAAATTGATCATTTTACAATAAGGATAGAACAGGGTGAATTATTTACCATTTTATTTGAAACACTTCCAAGAAAGAATCTTGCAGCTTTGCCTAAACCTTTGCTACCCATAATTATCATGTTGCATTGTTCTTTTTTTGCAAGTTTTATAATTTCTGCTGAAACATTACCTTCTTTCATGACTATTTTTGAATCAACTCCTCGCTTTGTGGTTATGTCTTTTCCTTTAGTTAAAACTTTATTTCCGAACTTTTTTAAAATTTCAAGATATTCTTTTCTGTCTAATAGGTTGATTGGAATTGTTTTTTCAACTACGTACAAAAGTATCAAACGAGATTGGTAATTTCTAGCCATTTCACATGCATGTATGAGAGCTTTTTCTGAATATTTTGAACCATCAAGTGGAACCAAAATACTCATGTAAAGTGATTTTTTCATGCTGGAACAAACATTGGTCCATATTTAACTAAACTCTTTTTACTAAACTAATCTAGTAGCAATTTATCAAAAACTCTCATTCGAGTTTCTTAATCTCTATGCGAACTTCTTTGAGCTCTTTCTCCATTTTTTCTTTTTCAGTTTGTGAAATTGAACTATCACATAATTGCTGAAGAATTAAAAATTCTTTGTTCTTCAATGATGCAAAATAACTGGATTCCTTCATCCTATTTTACAACAACTTTTACTTTGAAGGCCTCTTGCAATCCAGTAAATGGAAAAAATCAAAACCCCTACCGAAATAAATTTCAGTTCTAATCCTTGCATCGGAAATAATGATAATCCTCCTACTGCCCCTAAAATTACTGCTAGTGGAGCCGTACATGCAGGACATCCTGGAGTAAATGCTGCAAACACACCTCCCAAAACAGTTGATGAATTACCCTTGATGGAATTCATCATTCTCATTCTTTTTATTTTAAATGCCATCATTGCAAAATTGATCCCTGCCAAAACTGAAACAATAATTGTTAATTCCACTGATGCAATGATATGATATGGCATTAACTCCATTGTAGTATCCAAATGAGATGTAAACATTGACATTGTCAAAAAATAATAGATTATTCCTAATCCTAGACTGCTAATTATGGCAATCGTGGCATATCTTCTAGTTGTAAGTACATTTGAAATTAGCTGTAATTTGCTTACCAAGTAAGACAATTTACTATTCATCATATTTTAACTATTTATCAACCAAAGATTCTTAGCCCCAAAAGAATTGGTAAAGATATGACTGAATTCTCTTTTGAAGAAAAAACCATCCTTGTTCAATATGCTATTAAAAAATTCGAAAATGAAGAAATAGTCCTTGAAAAATTAAAAAATATCTTACTTGAAAAAGACATTCAGAGAAATATTGACACTCTTATAGGAACTCAAAGAGTAAGACGAATTGGTCCTGAAAATATTCAAAACAACGAAAGTCACACTGAACTGCCTGAACTTCCAGAAAACCTAAAATCCATCATTGAAAATCTTTAATCTAAAAATTCTTAAATCCTTTCATTGTAGATTTCATATGAATAAGTTAATTTTATTTTCAAGTGTTTTGGCTTTAACAATTATCTTGTCTTTTTCTATAGATTCAGCTTTTGCTCATCCACATTCGGGTAATATTTTGATCAATAATCACACTCATCAACCACAAACAGAGATTATTCTAATTAACTCGATGATTGGATTAGAAAAATCGACAGTTTTCTTCCATGCCGCTCAAGGAAATACATTACCATGGGGATTTGTTGAAGGAAAAGTTGCAAATCATGTTGAAGGATATCCTGTAATAATTCAAATCTTCAAAAACAATCATGCTGTCCACTTTGCACAAACCAATATTGGAGAAGATGGTGTTTATGAATACAAATTCAGGGTTTTAAATTATGACAACAATCATGCTACCAAAATATTTGAAGGTGATTACTCCGTAAAGATTTTCAAAGTTGTATATCTTAATCAAGAAAATCTTATTTAGAATCCACGTAGACCCTGTGGACGCATGATCTCTGGATGCTGCTTCATCCATTTTACTTTCTCTATCATATCTTGTTTATCTTGAGGAAAAGTTCCCTTGATAGTATAAGCATTTGAACCATGATTTGCTCTAAAAACAATCTCATCTTTTGTATTGATCTGATTCAACAAGTCATGAAGCTCATCTAATGATTCATCATCATTAATTCTGGTAAATTCTCCATTGTACTTTTGAAGAAATTCTTGTTTAATACCATTCTCCAAATATAGAGTAAGGGCACCTACATAATTCGGTGAACACGCACTAATAACTTCGGCAGTTCCTTTGATATGTTCTTTTGAATATTTTTTTCCTCCTAATCCCAAAATTACCATACATGACATGATATATCCAGCTTCTTTTGCTTTGTTAACTGATTTGATGATTGTTTTAGCAATGGCCCCTTTTGTTACTTTTTTTAAAACAATATCTGAACCACTTTCAATTCCTAAATATAACATGTCTAAACCTGCTTCATTCATTTTCTTTAATTCTTCAGATGATTTTTTTAGAATATTCATTGGCATTGCATAGCAGGAAATTCTTTCAAGATTCACAAACTTCTCTTTAATGTATTTTACAACTTTTATCATATAATCAGAGTCAAGATTCAATGCATCTCCATCTGCAAGAAAGACTCGTGTAGTATCTGGCAGATAATTTGCCATTGTGTCGATTTCATCTTTGACATCATCCCATGGTCTTTCTGAATACTCTTTTGATCTATACATATCACAAAAAGAACATTCATTAAATGAACAACCTAATGTAACTTGAAAAATTAATGATCTAGCTTCTGATGGTGGCCTGTATAATGGTGCATCATAATTTAACATCATATCTTTCAAAAGAATTTACTTGATTCTGTTTTTATATCTTTTATTTTGACTCAATCACAAAATACCTTTTAGTGGTAATTCAGAAGAAATTCATAACTTATGGCAAATGATCCTGATGCAAAAAGACTACTTTGGTTTGTTTTTGCAGGTTCACGTGGAGGACTAAATCGATTAAAAATAATATCAAAATTAAAGGAAAAACCATTCAATACTAATCAACTAGCAAAAGAGATGAATTTGGATTACAAGGCAATTCAACATCACATTAGGGTTCTTGAAAAGAATAACATGATAAACAAAATTGGAGAAAAATATGGTGTTGCATACTTTATCTCTAGCTTTCTTGAAGTAAATATGGAAACATTTGAAGAAATTGAAGCAAAATTGGACAAAAGTAAATAAAAGCTCTAAAGGAGTTTTTGACTAAATGGAAACTACTTCCCTAATCTTATCTGTTGTTTCAATTGCAAATATGGGGATATTGGGAATTTTAATTGCAATTTTTGGTAAGATGTACAGTAAGACACGTGCACAGCTTCCATTAGGTATGATTGTAGTTGCAGGCATGTTATTTTTGCATAATGTTATTGGCTCTCTTGCATATTTCTCAATGGAAGAGATTTTCTCTCATGAAATATTCCCATATATGTTAGGAGTGGGAATTGCAGAACTTGCAGGATTATTGATATTTCTTAAAATTACTTTAGATTGAGTTTAATTGTAATAGACAAAATTAAAAAATGTGTTACAAGAGTATCTAAAGCTTAACAAAAATATTCTCATCGCATTTGCCGCATCAATCATTATTTCTGCATTAATCGCACAAATTTTATCTGAACAGACAGATTATCTAAACACAACATATACCACAATTGCAGATTATGTGATTTATTTTTCAGTTTTTAGTGGATTGTTTTATTTGGATAATAGGAGAAAATATCGTTTAGCATCTGGACATACTAATACTGCGAAACTAAAGGATGATCTTAAAAAATTAGTGACATCACTGGGAATTGCAGAAATTGTCTATACCGTCATTAGATGGATTTTACAGTATTATTTCCTGACAATTAATTATGATCCATACTTGGCATCAATTGCATCGCAAGGAATATCAACAATAATTTACATGATGGTAGTTAATCTAAGTGTGAAGATTACGAGGTTGTACAAAGATGGGAATTAGTGTTTATGTGGATGGTTCTGGAGGTCCTAATGGAGGATTTGGATTTTTTGTAAAAGAAACAGGAGAATCATTCTATGAAAAAAAACCAGAAATCACAAATAACCAGGCTGAATATATGGCAATAATTTCTGCATTAAACAAATTTGTTGATTCAAATGACGAAATTACCATTTTTAGTGATTCCAAAAATACGGTAAACCAACTTAATCATGAATTCGCAATTAATAATGAACAACTTCGAGATCTTGCCCGTCAAGCTTGGAATGTAATGGGAAAATTCTCTAATCTTTCAATCACTTGGATTCCGCGAAAAGAAAATCTAGCAGGAAAGATGCTAGGAAGCTAAAAATATAGAGATCAGAAATTTCTATGAATAACTTTATTATACAAAATCCTTAGATTTAATTTATCATATGACAGAATCTGTAATTTTATCACCCAAATCAATTGCCGTTATTGGGGCATCTGACAAAAGAGGTAGTGTAGGGGCTACAATTACCTCTAATATTATGAATGGTTTCAAAGGTTCAGTTTATCCAATTAGCCCATCACGAGAAACAGTATTTTACAAAAAAGCATACAAGAGTGTTTTAGACGTTCCAAAATCAATTGATCTTGCAGTTATTGTAATCAAAAATACACTAGTTGCACCTGTCTTAGAAGAATGTGGTAAAAAGAAAATCAAAGGAGTAATTATCATTACTGCAGGTTTCAAAGAAGTCGATGAAGAAGGAGCAAAACGAGAACAAGAACTAAAAGATATTGCTAAAAAATATAAAATTCAAGTCATTGGACCAAACTGTCTTGGTGTGATGAACCTTGACCCAAAAACAATGATGAATTCTACATTTCTTAAAGTTACACCAAAGTCTGGAAAAATTGCACTTGTATCTCAAAGCGGTGCCATATGTGCAGCATTAGTTGAAGATGCTAGCGCACAAGGAATAGGTTTCTCAGCAGTTGTAAGTCTTGGAAATAAAGCTGCGATGAGCGAAGTTGATGTTCTAAAAATTCTTGCAAATCATAAACAAACCAAAGTCATTGTAATGTATCTTGAAGACATGGGAGATGGTCAGGAATTTCTTAAAGTTTGTAAAAATATTACTAAAAAACTCAAAAAACCTGTACTCGTTCTTAAATCAGGACGTAGTCCAGAGGGTGCAAAGGCCGCAATGTCTCATACTGGTGCCTTGATGGGTTCAGATGAAATCTATGATGCTTTACTAAAACAATCTGGTGCAATTCGAGTTGATACTATGGAGGAACTATTTGATTATGCAACTGCATTTTCAAAACAACCACTTCCAACAGCAGCTGGCTTAGTTATTGTATCCAACGCAGGTGGGCCTGCAATTATTTCCACTGATGCCTGCTCTAAAGCAGGAATTAGAATGGCCAAAATTGATAGTATTCGTCCAAAGATTGATGAGGTAATTCCTCCTTGGGGAAGCTCTAGAAATCCTGTTGATATTGTTGGTGATGCTGATTTTAATAGATTCCATAATGTATTGGAACGTGTGCTCAAACATTCAAAAGTTGGTTCAGTTATTACAATGTGTACACCTTCTGGAACTCTGAATTATGATAAACTAGCAGAAGTAATTGTTGAAATGTCAAAGAAATACAAAAAGACAATGCTTGCAAGCTTGATGGGATTGGATGAAGGTGTTACAAACAGAGAAATTTTATCCAAAGGAGATGTTCCCTATTACACATATGCTGAAGGAGCAATTAGAACTTTAGCTGCAATGAAAACATTTGCAATTTGGGTAAATACCAAAGAAGGAAAAATTACAAAATTCAAAGTAAACAAAGCAAAAGCAAAAAAGATCTTTGATAAAGTGAAAAAAGAAAAAAGACCAAATCTTCTAGAAGAAGAAGGACAAGAAGTTCTTAAAGCATATGGATTACCATTACCACAAAGCGCACTTGCTAAAAATGAAACAGAAGCAATAAAGATTGCAAAGAAAATTGGTTATCCTGTTGTAATGAAAATTGCATCGCCACAGATTATTCATAAATCTGATGCTGGCGGTGTTAAAGTAAATCTTACAAACGATGAAGAAATCAAAGATGCATTCAAAATAATTATCAAAAATGCTAAAAAATACAACAAGAACGCTGAGATTAAAGGGGTTTTGATTGTTGAGATGGTAAAAGGCGGCAAGGAACTAATCATTGGTTCAAAACTTGAACCTGGTTTTGGCCCCGTGATAATGCTTGGAATGGGAGGAATCTATGTTGAGGTTCTAAAAGATGTTACATTCAAACTTGCACCAGTAACTGATATTGAAGCTGATGATATGATAGCCTCAATTAAAACTCAAAAACTACTTCAAGGTGTTAGAGGCGAGAAACCATCTGATATTGCAAAACTCTCTGAATGCATTCAGAGATTGTCTCAACTAGTTTCTGACTTTAAAGAAATTAAAGAATTAGACATGAATCCTGTGCTTGTCATGGAAAAGGGCAAAGGCTGTCGTATTCTTGATGTCCGAATTGGGCTTTGATCGCAAATCATTCCTAAAATTCACTCATACAGTTTTAGAATATTTATACAACATCAAAACCAATAGTATTAGATGGCAAATGTCTTAAAGACAATTAGAACAGGCAATGATTACATCGAAAGTCTCAGGGGTAGAGATCTCAAAATTTACCTATTTGGAGAACTCGTAAAAGAACCAGTAGATCATCCAATGATTAGACCATCGATAAATGCAGTTGCTGAAACTTATGATCTTGCAGTACGTGAAGAAGAGCTAGCTTCTGCAAATTCATCTCTTACTGGATTGAAGGTTAACCGATTTTTACACATTGCAGAAAGTGCACAAGATTTAGTTTTACAAAATAAAATGCAAAGAAAACTAGGGCAAAACACTGGAACATGTTTCCAGAGATGTGTTGGAATGGATGCAATGAATTCTTTACACTCTACTACATTTGAAATTGATGAGAAACATGGAACAGACTATCATAAAAGATTTTTAGAATTTGTAAAAATGGTTCAAAAAGAAAATCTTGTAATCGGTGGTGCCATGACTGATCCTAAAGGAGATAGAAGTAAAGGACCTGCTGAACAAGATGATCCAGATCTATTTACAAGAATTGTAGATAAAGATGAAAAAGGAATCTATGTTTCTGGTGCAAAAGCGCATCAAACCGGTTGCATTAACTCACATTGGATTCTTTTGATGCCAACGATTAGACTAACAGAAAATGATAAAGATTGGGCAATTGTTGGAGCAATTCCTGCTGACGCAAAAGGTGTCACTTACATCTATGGTAGACAATCTTGTGACACTCGAAGTATGGAAGAAGGTGACATTGATGATGGTAATGCAAAATTCGGTGGACAAGAAGCACTAATTATTTTAGACAGGGTGTTTATTCCATGGGATAAAGTTTTCATGAATGGAGAACATGAATTTGCATCTATGTTAGTAGAACGTTTTACTTGTTATCATAGACGTAGTTATGTTTGCAAAACAGGACTTGGAGATGTACTAATCGGCGCAGCAGCAACAATTGCAGACTACAATGGAATTCCAAAGGTATCTCATATCAAAGACAAAATCATTGAAATGACTCATCTTAATGAGACCATTTTTGCTGCAGGGATTGCATCCTCCCACCAAGGACATAAAATGAAATCTGGTGCATATCTAAATGATGACATGCTTGCTCAAGTTTGCAAACATAATGTAACTCGATTCCCATATGAAATCAGTAGACTTGCACAAGATATTGCAGGTGGTCTAGTAGTAACTCTTCCCTCTGAAAAAGACTTTAGACATCCAGAAGCAGGACCACTACTCAAAAAATACCTAGCAGGAAGAAAGGGTGTTGATGTTGAAAATAGAATGCGAATATTAAGATTAATTGAAAACATGACTCTTGGTAGAAATGCAGTTGGATATCTGACAGAATCCATGCATGGTGCAGGTTCTCCTCAAGCGCAAAGAATACAAATTCAAAGGCAAATGCAAGTAGGATACAAAAAGAATCTTGCAAAGAATCTTGCAGGAATTACAAACGATGTTGAAGAACCACATGAGCACTCTGAATATTTTAAGCGAGTCTTCAAAACAAAAGAATCTGTTCTTTAGACGTATTTCGAATCTAGTCTTTTATAATTCAGTATGACAACAATGAAGTTATTCACATCTTTACTGCTTCTCTAAATACAGGATCTCTTTTTCCATATCTCCAATTGATGGTCATAATGAATAATAGAATTTTGGTTGAATCCTGTCATAAATGACGTACCTGAATCAGTATTCATTAGGTGATTGTCACGAATTTCTCTGAGTAATTGTATTTGTGGAGTCACCAAAAGGAGTTTGCATATGCAGAATTAAATAAAATTAATACTGCAAAAATAACTAGATATTTCAACCAGCAATTTTGTTTAATGTTAATTCATAAATGATTCTACTCTTGAAACTGATAATTTCTGAGGATCCTTTTTTAGTAAATTTGATACAATAATACTACCAAACAAACAGGACGATCTATTGCTTTGTTATAAGGCATATGTGAACCTGTTTGTCTGAATTTTAACGAATTTGACTCATTCTTTCTCTTTTGTATCTTTATTTCTTTCTTCAACAGCTTTGTCTGTGTCTTTTGAATTTTCTTTCATGTCTTCTGATTTTTCCACATGTTCAAAATATTCTGAATCTTTTTCTATCTTATCAATATCTGACAACTCTTTACTTATATCATCTTTTTTTGAATCTAACGGATCAGTGAATGTGAGTTCTTTTTCACTTTTATTTTTTGCCATTTGTTTTACAATCATAATGCCTATGACAACTGCGATAATGACATAGTTGATTGGTGGTTTTAGCAACTGTGTAACATATCCAACTTGTGGAATCGTATATGCTACTTTTCCAATGTATTCTTCTTCAGTAATTGGAAAATCGGTTCCAGGAATAGATGCAGGATTTGCATCACCTTTTGTTCTAATTGTTTTGGGATCCTCATCAATAATCGATGCAACTCTATGCACAATTACTCTGTTGTGATCAGACGGTCGATTAAACACAATAATATCTCCTATCTCAATATCTTCAAATGGTTCATGTCCTTGTACCACTAATACATCATATACTTGTAAAACTGGAATCATACTTCCACTTGCAACTACATAAAATGGATTTTGTGTTCCAAAAGCAACTTGTAATCCTATCCAAATAACTAAAACTCCAACACCGACAATGATTATGTCTTTAATGACTCCTTTAGAGATGGATCTTTTTGCCAATTATATTATCGCCTTAGTGTCATTGATTAAATTTACTAGCTAGATCTTCGTTCCGCATTCTTCACAGAATTTGGAACCATCTTTATTCCCAAAACCACAATTAGAGCATTTTCCAGGCTGATCTGCTTCTTCAGGATTTCCCAAAAGAACTATTTCTCCAATCTTTTTGATATTGCTCCATGGGATGCTGCCTTCAGTACCATCATTTTTAGTAACAACCAGAACCATTGATTGTGTAGAATCAATCCCCACTTGTTTTGCGGTTCCAACCTTGTTAGCATTTTCATCATATATTCCTCTTCCTTCAATTGAACTAACTGATGTTGCTGGACCTGGTTGTGTTACTGTTTTCTGTGGAGTTTGCATTTCAGATTCTACAACTTGTTGTGGTACACTTTCAACTGCAGATTCTAATGGTTTTGCAACTCCAACATCTCCAGCCTCATCTTGTTTTCTGAATTCTCTGTATTCTGCTATTGATGCATTACATGAATTACAAATGTATTGTCCTTTTTCATATAGGATGAGATTTTCTGCAACCTCTTCATTGGGATTTTCAAATTCTATTTTTGGAGAACCCTCAAATTCTTTTTCACAAGTATTGCAAAAATGTTTAGTAATTTTTTCAGCTTCTAATCTTCCAATTGGTGCTAAAAACAGATCTGGTCCACCTAAATTGCCTTTCATCTGCTGTTCATCTGTAACTGTGGCCATAACATAGCCTCCAGAACCTCGTAACTTTTTTAATCTAAGTTCTGAACTCATATCTGGGTTTTATAAAAACGTCATTTAAGTATATATCAAATTTTATTCTACAACAAAAAATATGGTGTAAATTTTGGTGAACATTTTTAGGTATGTTTAACTCAATATGATTACAATGGGAATTACTCAAATTTCAGATGCAAAATCATGGGAAATCGATGTGATAAACTCTAACGTCCCTGTATTTGTAGACTTTTGGGCCGAATGGTGTGGTCCATGTAGAATGGTAGGTCCAGTAGTTGAAGAATTGGCTAATGACTATGATGGCAAAGTAAAATTTGTCAAGGTTAATGTTGATGAGGCCA
>Ga0224497_10001152_pt1 | contig 17155 bp, 18 predicted proteins | sample SF_Jul11_sed_USG_4_FD_167970 | JGI IMG/M metagenome (GOLD analysis project Ga0224497, IMG submission 167970) | Sediment microbial communities from San Francisco Bay, California, United States - SF_Jul11_sed_USGS_13 | ecosystem: Environmental > Aquatic > Marine > Sediment | place: USA... | reverse complement strand
ACTGTATGAACCCGCGTATCCAGAAGGTTCGATTCCGGTCGGCCCCACGTTACTATCATATTCGTGAATGATATTTGCAAGGATGCTATGTATTTGATTAGACTTGAATCCATAATAAAACAAAAATGAATTTCAATGAATTAACAGTGACCTTACTGTAATTCTATTAATGCTTTCAGTTTTTATAATGTTTAGAAGAACAGTAGGGGTTTGATGTATAGTAATTAGGGGTTTGATGTATAGTAATTAGGGGTTTGATGTATAGTAATTAGGGATTAGATTGTTTAAGATTAATTTTATTTTTACAGATATTGTGAATCATGATATTATAGAATGATGAGATTATTATTCAAGTCTTGTCTCTAAAAAATCAATTAGGTTTCTTTGTTTTGAATCCATTGTCAACTCATCTGTCATAATTGTGAACTTTTCTCCATCTTCAACAAGTATCTTGTATTGAAAGCAATCTCTGCCCTCACTACTCAACGGCAGATCTTTTGTTTTTGAACTTCTAAGATCATTTAAGAGTTCTTGCAGATGTTTTTGTTCATCTAGGGATAGTTTGTCAGAATTTATTATGCAAGAATTTGTGATTCCTGCAAAACCCCCACTACGCTCAAAGTTAATCTTCAATTACCTTAAATTAAATCTAAATTAATTAAATTTGTACACCAACGTCATTCCAGGCTCTCTTGATTGCAATCTGTTCAGTGCTATTTATGCCAAAAAGATCACCTGCAACATCAAAGGTTTTTTTTGCAGCATCTTTAAAGTCAGAATTGGGTCTCAATTTGTCCCTTAGCGTAACATACCACACTTTTCCAGTCTTTTCCCAGGCATATCCACCAATATCCATTGCTGCAAGATAAAATGCATGGTTTGCAATGCCAGAGTAAATATGAACTCCACCGTTATCTTCTGATATTTTTTTATAATTTTTCATGTGTGACGGTTGTGGATCTTTTCCTATGAGTGGATCATTGTATGCAGTTCCTGGTGCCTTCATTGAACGTATTGCATCGCCATTTATCTTCGAGGTAAAGATGCCCTTGCCGATTAACCAGTCTGCTTTGTCAACTTTTTGTTTTTTATAATGTTGCTTTACCAACGAACCAAAAACATCAGACATGTGTTCATTAAGGGCTCCTGGAAGATCACGATAGACCAAAGATGCCTCAAAGTCAGTAACTCCATGTGTTAATTCATGAGCTACAATATCTAATGCACGCGTAAATCTTCTAAATATTCTACCATCCCCGTCACCGTATACCATTTGGCTTCCATTCCAGAAGGCATTGCTGTACTTGTAGCCATAGCGAACAGTAGAGTCCAATCTCATATCTTGATCGTCAATTGAGTTTCTGTCGAAGATTTGTTTGTAAAAATCATATGTTGCACCAGAGTATTGATACGCTTCTCTTGCAAATATGTTAGGTGCCTTTCGTTGGCCTTCACTCATGATTAGTTGACCCGGTAGGAATCTTTGGTGTCTTGCATCAAATATCATTCGTTCTTTTTTTCCAGATACGGCTAGTAGCGAAAAAATGTAACTTAGTGTCTCTCGTCTGCCTCTTATTTGCTCAGAAATTGAGATTGTGTTTAGTGCAGCATCTTGATCTATTTTGGTTCCATTTTTGGCAATGTGTTCTAAAATGTATGGGGGAATTGCAAAACAATGAGTATGCATGGTATACTAGCTTTTACAAATACACATATCCTATTTAATAATGATCAAGAATTTTATCAGTAATGCTTACTCTAATTATTTTTACATAACGGCCAAGGTCAAAGTAAATGTAATGATATATTTTTACATCACATTCAATATATGCAAACATGAAAAACAAGATTTAATCACTTATTGTGAATTAATTCTTTAAGGCTGCGGTACGTTGGGGCTTATGAGGATCCTCAAATCTTGTTAGAGTGATGTCTTGCATTCCAAGGAAATTAAACTAGTTAGAGAATACCCTTAGAGAGAATTTTAATCTGCATGTATCTGTGAATTCCTGAAACAAACAAGTTTGAATTCCCTAGGACCATGGAATTTAGAAGTTTTCAATTTCTTTTATTCAATATTTACATTTTTTTCTTTTTGTAATCTGTTTTTTCTATATGTTTGATTTTTAATTATTTTGAAGTTGTTTAATCAAACTTTTTGTAGATGTAATCCATAGCTGCTCTGGAAATCTTTCAAATATTCCTAGTGCATTTTTCTGACCATTTTTTTTACTGCTTGCACACGCATCCATTACAACTATCACATAGTAACCCAAATGAATAGCATCTAGTACACTTGATAGAACACAATAATCAGTTTCGATACCTGTAAAGATGAGAAATTTTGTAGATTTCTTTTTTATTTTAGAAAAGAAACTACCAGTTGTAAATACAGATGCTGATTTTTTTCTATCTGATACCATTGATGAATTTGAAATATAAGGTGTTAGTTCATCGATAATATTTAACGCGGTTTTTCCGAGAAACTTTCTTGTGATTTTTTGGTTAATATGATAATATGTTCGCCAAGAACCATGTTCGTCTTGCCAATTAGCAGGTGGCATAAAGCGAGTAAATATTACATTTTCAATTCCAGTTTTTTTAATTAATTTTTCTATATTAGGAACTATAGAGAGTAATTTACGATCATACCATGGAGATTTTTTGTTAGTTAAGAAGAATTTCTGCATATCTATAACAGCAAGTGTAATTTTTGAGATGGTCTTCACTTCATAATGCCATTCAGGAATTGACAGAATATTTTTCATGATAAACCATTTTTAAATTTTTATTTAACAATTGACAGTGATTGTATGGTAAGAGTTAAAGTTTTACTAATTTCATAACAGGAATTTGTAGAAAAGATTGAAGCCTCTAAGAATTCAAAACCCATTTGCTTGAAATTATCTTAAGGTTTCAGAATCTTTTGTACAAGGATGAATCATACAAAAGTATAATATTTATCAGATTATCTTCTGGTAATCCAGAGAAGGACTGAAAGTCTGATTGTTTGTACAGCAGTTATCGTAAACAAATAGTGTGAAATCATATCTATTGTTTTCATAACATCTGAGCTATGCATGTACAATGTTTGCCAAAAGCCAATAATTACTATATTTTGAATTAACAACAACAAGGTAACCAAAACAAGTCCTACAGTATAATATGATTTTATGACACAAAGGTATGCGGAGATATACTTTGTTCTGAAATACATAAGACAATCCACCAATGACTTCTCATAATACAATGATTAAAAAAGACAACATACAACAAGACAAATACGAAGTCTCTGAACATGAATGGAATAACGTACATGAAAATGTTCATACTTCATTTAATGAAATAGTGGTAATGCCAGAGATAGAATCAGAGGCATCCATCCATTTGCAGTTGGAATAGGCAATTATTACATTGGAAAGATGATATTTGTTGCACCTACTGCAGTTTGTCGAGGTGATGAAGGAACACCAATTCATGTCAATGAAGGTTCAAACATGTAGGATAATGTGGCAACTCATGCTCTTGAAACAACTGATGATAGTCACATTGACGGAAAAAAGTTTACAGGTGATTGACAAAGATTTGGTTGCTCTGATCCGGGATTTGAAAATGGTTATACGGTTTGGGTTGGAGAAAATACCAGTCTTGCTTTTGGTTCTATGATATATGGTCCTGCTTGGATTGGCAATGATTCTCTCATAGGAATGGAAGCAATGTTGCAGTTGGAGTATCATCTACTATTACGGGAGGAGTTGAGATTACAGATGAAAAGATTGTTCCCCAGGAAGCGTAATTGTTACTCAAAAGGAAGATGATGATTTACATGAGAGAATAGGTAGCCCATATGAGAATACAAACCATGCAGTCCTAAATGTCAATCAACAGTTAGCAGAAGAATATGACAAAATTGATCTTGAAAAAGTAATTCTTGAAAGAGAATGAATGATGGAACGAGGAATGATGTAAACGTTAATTGTCTCATCCATAATATTTTTTCTTTTTTAAAAACTATTCAAGAATAGTTTGATTGTAAATGTGTTTAATTCTTTATTTTATGCCTATATGTGTTCAAATTATTCTCCATAATGTTTGTTGGTCTCACGCAAAATAATTTGTCTAATTTCTGTTACTCAAAACGTTAAGTGCAGAACCGGCCTTGAACCATTCAATTTGAGATTTGTTGTAGGAATGGTTTAGCATGATCTCCTCTTGAGAGGTATCATTGTGTCTTATGATGCATTTTACTTGTTTTTGTGGTTCCAAGTCATTTAGTCCAACAAGACTAATTCGGTCATCTTCTTGTATCTTGTTGTAATCATCAGGATTTGAAAATGTAAGTGCCAAGACTCCTTGTTTTTTCAGATTGGTCTCGTGAATTCTAGCAAAACCTTTTGTAATTACTGCAGCGCAGCCCAGATGTCGTGGAGTCATTGCTGCATGTTCCCTGCTGCTTCCCTCCCCATAATTATTGTCTCCAATAATAACCCATCTCATGTTATTTTCTTTGTATTGTCTTGCAATTTTTGCAAAGTTTTCTATTTGTCCGGTTATCTGATTTTTGCCCTCACCAACTCTGTCATTAAATGCATTAACTGCACCAAGTAACATGTTATCACTGAGATTATCCAGATGCCCCCTTAGCGATAGCCACGCACCTGCCGGAGAAATGTGATCTGTGGTACATTTTCCTTTGGCCTTTACAACTAGAGGGATATTTTCAAAGTCTCTTCCGTCCCATTTTGAAAAGGGTTCTAATTTCTGAAGACGTTTGCTGTTAGGATCAATTATTACATCAAGTTGGTCAGGATTCACAGGAGGTTCTACATAGATTCCTTCTGGCTGCATAAAGCCTTCTGCAGGTACTTCAGGAGCAGGTTTTGGTGGTTCAAGTTTGAACAAAGTTCCATCTGCTGCAGTCAGTTCGTCTTTTAGTGGGTTAAAAGATAGACGTCCCCCCAACGCAAGTGCAATTATCATTTCAGGACTTCCAATGAAATTCAAAGTGTTTCTATGACCATCGTTTCTTCCTGGAAAGTTTCGGTTAAAGGTTGTAACAATTGTATTTTTATCATCATTTTCTAGTTCAGGTCTGCTCCATTGTCCAATACAAGGACCACATGCATTTGCTAAGACGGTTGCACCGATATCTTTTAGTGATTCCATTTGGCCGTCTCTTTCAATGGTTCCCCTGATTTGTTCAGAGCCAGGAGTTACTAATAGAGGGATTTTTGCTTTGATGCCTTTGGATTTTGCTTGTTCAGCTAAACTTGCGGCTCTTGACATGTCTTCATAAGATGAATTAGTACAGCTTCCAATCAGTGCAACAGATATTGGATCAATGTAATTATTGGATTGTACATCATTAGCCAGATCAGAGATGGGTCTTGCAAGATCTGGAGTATGTGGACCTACAATGTGAGGTTCTAAAGTTGAAAGATTTATTTCAATAATTTTATCAAAGAATTTTTCTGGGTTTTGTTCTACTTCAGGATCTGCTACAAGCAATTCTCTGTTTTGGTTTGCGAGTTCAGCAATTTTTTCTCTGTTGGTATATTTTAGATATGTTTCCATTCTTTTGTCATATGGAAAGATTGAGCATGTTGCGCCAATCTCGGCTCCCATGTTGGTAATGGTAGCCTTGCCAGTGCAACTAATTGATTCAGTTCCAGGGCCAAAATACTCAACAATAGAATTTGTCCCTCCTGAAACAGTTAATTCTTCGGCAACTTTTAGTATGATATCTTTTGGTGCAGTCCAGCCATTCAACTGGCCTGTAAGCCTAACACCAATTCTTTTTGGATATAGCAATTCCCAGGGCATGCCTGCCATGGTTTCTGCAGCATCAAGTCCACCTACACCTACTGCAATCATTCCAAGACCTCCAGCATTTGGTGTATGTGAATCAGTACCAATCATCAATCCTCCAGGAAATGCATAATTTTCTAAAACTACTTGATGTATTATTCCTGCACCAGGCTTCCAAAATCCACAGCCATATTTTGCAGCAGCTGACTGCAAAAATTTGAAAACTTCACTGTTTTCATCCAATGAAACTTTCATGTCAGTATCTCCTTCAACTTGAGCCCGAATCAGATGATCACAATGAACAGTTGTGGGCAAAGTTGATTGATTTAGTCCGGCTTGCATGAATTGAAGCATTACCATTTGTCCTGTAACATCTTGTAATGCAACTCTATCAGGCCTAAGGAAAACATAATTTTTTTCACTATCAAGATTTTTTTGGCCAACATCTTGTAAATGTCCTGATAGAATTTTTTCAGTTAGAGTAAGAGATCTACTCACAACTTTACGATATTTTTCAGAATTTTTTCTTAATTTTTTGTAAACATCTAAAACCATTTCAGGAGTAGTTTTTATTTCCACATAATGTTGTTAATTTGACGGGAATTAAATATTATCAATTCAAAATTAGCTTGAAATATCAAAAAATGATGTAAAATTCCTTAACAATTATAAGCTAAAAGCAGCTTTCTAATTGATTGTAGGAGAGTTGCAAAATTCTAGGTAAGTGTTAATATGGTGAATAAAGGATTTCCAAAATTTGGTATGTCACAAGCAGGAGCATTTGTTGCCGCATTAAAAAATTACAATTTACCAGATTTCATTTTAGAGCTAGTTGCTAAAGAATCTAAGTCGGATCTTCTTGAAAGAGGAAGAATTGATGACAGATTGCAAAGTATGAACGATGAAGCACTAGAGCTGCTACATAGGGTATTTGTTGAATGTCAAGAAGACAGTGCAGGCAAGTATGCACAATACAGATTCTTTGCATATGTTTCTAGTATGTATCACAAATGTGAGGTTTTAGTAAATGAAACAATCCCAGGTGCTACTGGTAAAAATCATAAAATTCCAGTGGCAGTTAAAAATAATGGAATGTATATTGCAGTTGCATTTAACAAGGCAACCGGAAATCCTGTGAACAAAAAAGAAACTGCCAGATTCTATGAGATGGTGGATGATATCAAAAAAGGTGATCACGGAACTATGTTAAGTGATGCAATTTATGGCTCATCAGTTGGTTTCAGAGGTGATGCATTAGTGGAGTTGGAAAATTTGAGCAAAGCAAGAATAAATGACCCTGAAAATAAACTAAATTTTAAGACCGCAAACTTTGAAAACAATATCTATTCTGTAACAAAGTGTTAAGAAAATATTTTTCATTCTAATTCAAAATAAGAAATTAAATTTTTAGTTCAGATGTGTTTATTGTAAGAAACATTGGTTTTCCATCAGTTTTTTTAAAATTAGCGTCATATTGCTCAAAGTGTAATTGATCATAGAAGTGTTTGGTCCATATCTCATGAACATCTACAGTGAATTTTTTGTAGCCAATTGATCTTAAAACTTCGTGTGCTAATTCATGAGAAACAGTAGTGCAGTTTTTTTCTGCAAGAAATAATGTGTCATTAGGATCCTTTGGAGGCTGCCAGTAAACCATACCAAAATTTTCTGCATGATATCCCTCACAAGTGCAATCAGTCCACAATGGTCGAAAATGACACAGGTAAAAGTGAAAGACTTCTTTTCCTCTTTGCTCATGATCTCTTAAAACTGTGTGAGTATCTAATTTCTGAAACATCTTTCTTGGTTTTGTAATTAATTCGTCATACTTGATTTCAAAATCTTTGTTGAATTTTTCCTTAATCCAAACTTTGAAAAATTGTGCCATTTTTTTTATGTATTCAAATTCAGGTTTTCGTTTTTCAAGATCTTCTTCTTTTAAAACAAAAATAAAATGCAGGATCATAATAAGAAAAAGAGGTGTTTATGTTTGACCTTCTATGCCCATGAGGGTTAGTGTTGATCGAATCTTTTCAATTTTTCTGATTTTCCATGTAATGGTTTCTCTAAGTTTTTCAACCGTGTCAGATTCAATTTTGGCCAGGATATCATATGCACCAAAAGTTCCATGAACTTCTTTTACACCTTCTAGACCCTTAAGTTGGTTAATGATAGCCTCTTCAGAACCTAGTTCACAGTTTATTAAAACATAAGCTGTTGCCATGTATCTCGTTAAACAAATCGACTATATCAATAAACCGATTCTACCGAAATTAGTTTTGAGACATTTGTATAATAGAATCCCATATATCCTTTGGAACTGGCATCACAGATAATCTAGATATACGGATAAGCTCCCAATCATTGAATTTTTTCTGTTTTTTCAGTTCATCTAATGTGACTGATTTTTTTAGAGGTTTTTTGTATTTTACATCAACCACAATGAATCTCTCATTATCTTCGTTTGGATTTGGATATGGTTTTGAAGTAACTTCCATAATTCCAACTGCTTGTCTCTCATCACCTGTGTGGTAAAACAATATCAGATCACCAGGTTTCATTTCTCTCATATGCTTTAGTGCAAGATTGTTATGAACACCATCCCATACTGTTTTTTTATCTTTTTTTAGATTTTCAAAATTATATCCCCTAGGGCCACTCGGTTCTTGTTTTGCTAGCCAATAATTTACCATTTTCAATAGTAAAAGGTCAAAGTATGTTTTATGTTTTTGAAAAGAGAGAATTGTTCCCCGGTTCTGACTCGCACAAGATCATTGGTATTTAGCCAAAACCTCCTTGGGTTTTCTAACCGGGGTTGCCCATAATGTAGCACACCTGGGTGAATTAGAAATCACAGGTATCAATACGATCGACATCATCCTAATCCGTCAGTGTGCCTGCTCTTGGGCACTAAATAGTAGAGTAAACTCTGCTAAAAACTATTGACATGAATCATATGAACAAGAGAAATATGCTTACGAACATACCAAATTTGCAGTAATCACAGTATTTTCAAAAACGAAGATCAGTCAAAAATCAAACCAGACAAGGAAATTTCAAATCCAACTACTGGCACACGAATCTTATAATTTTCAATTGTCTTTGAATTTATCTCTCCAATTATTCCAACAGATTGCCCATTGATAATCACTGATGCAGATCTGCCATATTCAAAGAGAGGATTTGATGAGGTTTTTGTTTGAATTTCTAAATTAAATCCAGTTTTAAGTGCAGATTGTAAAATGGATTTAATTTCTGTAAAATTTGCATCTCGATGTGCATTAATTACAGCAAAACTAGTTTTTTCTTGAATAGGCATTCCTTCTGAAAATACAGTTCCAGTTTCAAACAATTTTTGAGGATATGATTCATGGATATTACGAGATAGGTTTTCAAGTAGTCCAGGCAAAATAGAATCACGCAATATTGTATGCTCTTGGCTTTTTGAATCCAAAACAGAAATAATTTTTTTGGGTTCTCTGTTTGTCATTTCGTAAAGAGTCCTTTTACTTGTCAAGCTGGAATTCAGTGCTTCTAAATATCCAAGTCCAATCATTGTCAGTGAAAGAGATTTGAGTTTTGTTGAAACAGGGTTCACTTGCCCTACAGTTTGCGAAGGAGATAATTTTGGTTCTAGATTTTGAATTCCATATCCCAATGCAACTTCTTCAATCAAATCCATCGGTCCAAAAATATCAAATCTGTATGGAGGAACAGTACAGACTATGTTTTTGCCTTTAGATATTGCATCTAACCTAGATTTTTTCAATGAAGAAAGAATTTTTGATGTCGTTAGGGTTAATCCCAGAGTATTATTAATCACATTCGAGGCAATCGTCATCTTTTTTGGTTCTAGTTTTGGAGAGCTGTTATTAGAACCAGATATTTTTAGATTCATCAAAGAAAATCCTGCATTTTGAAGGATGGTAGCAACTACAGAAAGCATGTTTTCAATATCTTCTTTGTTAGTTCCTGTTACCTCTACAAAGATATTCTTTGTTTTAGGTGTGACAGTTGTAACTGCAGCATTGATGATAGGTGGAAATGAGATCGTGTTTTGATTTGAATCAATAATAATTGGAACCTCTGATGAATTTCCCAAAATTTTTCCATAGTTTTTTCCAACATCAGTATTTTTGAGAATTTCTGAAATAGAGAATTCATCGTGAGAGTTTAACGGGATGAATTTATGATCTCTGTTAGTTGTTGTATATGTTAATGGAAATGATATTGTATCAAGATCATGTATTCCAATTGAGGATTTTTTTCTTTTTCTACCAATGCCAAAATGAAGATCTTCTTGCATTACCATTAGTTGTTTGATAGTTTTATCATCGATTTTTCCATTTTTGGCTATAATTCCTGTAATGTAAGGTCTGATTTTAGAAACTTTTGGTTTGACATAGATCTGAAAAGAATTGGATTTTTTTATGCTTAATTTTATAGCTCCAGTTTTAATTCCAAGCAAGCCTTCCAAGCCAAGTGCTATTCCAAAATCAGTTGAATAATCTGGTCTGTTGGGACTATACTCAACTCTAACTAGATCACCATCTTCAGATTCAATATCTAAACCAAGAAAAGGTAACGAATCAGAGATTTGTTTTTTTGAAACTTTTCTAATCAATTTTTGGAGTCGAGTATAAGATAATTCAACTACTGGCATTTTGATGCGCTCCTCAGCCAGTTTAGATTATTGTTATAGAATTCGCGAACATCATTCAGACCATACTTTAGCATAGCAATTCTTTCAATACCTCCCCCCCAAGCTAAAACAGATTTATCAATTCCAAGAGGTTTTGTCACTTCAGGTCTAAATATGCCCATTCCAAATAATTCAACCCATTTTTCTAATCGATCATTGTAAACTATTGTTTGTAGAGATGGCTCTGTATATGGAAAAAATGTTGGCCAAAATTTAATTTTTGTAATTCCAATTCGTTTATAGAATTCTCTTTGAATTCCCATTAGATCCCTGAGAGTTGCATTTTTACCAACAACAACTCCTTCAATTTGATTAAATTCCACAAGATGTTTGTAGCTGACTTTTTCATTTCTAAATACACGGCCTACCGAGAAAACTCTTGCCTCATCTGGCTTGTTGTCTGCAAGATGTTTAATTGTGATACATGTCGTATGAGTTCGTAAGACCATCTTTCTGGCTTCATTAATGTCCCAAGTATAATGCCATCCTATCTTATGAGATTCTGAAACTTTTCTAATCTGATTAGAAGTTCCAATCTTTTTTGCATGTATTCCATCAAGATAGAAAGTATCTTGCAATTCTCTTGCAGGGTGATCCTGTGGAGTAAACAGTGCATCAAAATTCCAAAAGCTTGACTGAGTCATACTACCAATAATTTCTGAAAAACCCAAAGTAACAAAAATTTCACGTATTTCGTCAATAGTATCTTTTAGGGGATGAGTTCTTGCGACAAACACCTCAGGAACTTTGGCCTCAACATCTATTGCACCTGTTGAATCTTCAGAAATTTCAATTGATGATGCATTATCTGTAAGTGATATTTCTTGAGATTTTATAATAGTCTCAACTATAAAATCAGGTCTTTTCAAAATACTGCTTAAATCATCTTCATCAATTTCATTTTTAGATACTTTGGTATTTCCAATTTTTTTTAGTGTTTTTTCTCCAGGTAATTCAGATGAATAGTTTTTTAAAGAGATTTGATCATTTGTAGTTTCAATCCAATTGTTTTTTCTTGCTAATCCTATAGCTGGACCAAAAATATCACCAAGATCTTGTTGTAAATCTTGTAATTTTTTTGAGCCATTTTTTAGCAATTCAAGTAATTGCCTTTCAGGCAATCCTTTTTCAAATGCTTCAAGACCATTTTTTCCAAGTGAAAGAATAACCGTTTTTGATTCATTTACATTTGCTAAATTTTTTAATCGAAGCCACTCTATTCCCCTTCTAACTTGATCAGAAGATAGACTTGTTGATTTTGCAAGTGTTTCTATTGATTGTTTTGGATTATTTCTTAGAGATGTGATAATTTTTTTTTCAATATAATGAAGAACTTGTGACAACAGCAGAAAGTTCGAAAAAGACTTTTTAAACCTTAACCTGAGTCATAAGGAATGTCAGCTGATGACTTTATTGTAACTCCTTGGCATGTTGAAGGAGACATAGATTACGACAAGCTGATAAAGAAATTTGGTACCGAAAAGATTTCAGAAGAAATTCTAGATAGAATTAAGAGAATCACAGGTGAGGACCACTTTATGTTGAGAAGAGGTATTTTTTTCTCGCATCGAGAGATGAATAGAATTCTAGATGATTATGAAAAAGGGAAGAAATTCTTTCTTTATACTGGACGGGGTCCATCAGGTCATACCCACATTGGCCATTTGGTGCCATGGGTTTTTGCAAAATGGTTACAAGAAAAGTTTCAAGTCAATATGTATTTTCAACTAACAGATGATGAAAAATTCTACTCTAAACAAAATTTAACTTTAGAAGATACCGCAAAATTTGCTTATGAAAATGCTCTTGATTTTATTGCACTTGGATTTAAACCAAATAATACAAAGATTATAATCAATACAAAAAATATTCAAACGCTATATCCAATTGCAGCTCAGGTTGCAAAAAAAATAAACTTTTCAAACACGAAAGCTGTTTTTGGGTTTACAAATGAAACCAACATTGGAATGATTTTCTATACATCATTGCAATCAGCACCTTGTTTTATTGAAGATAGACCTGTTTTGATTCCATTAGGTGTTGATCAGGATCCTCATTTTAGATTAACCAGAGATATTGCTCCAAAAATTGGAAAGCCCAAGCCTGCTTTAATTCACAACATCATGATTCCAGGGTTAGGAGGACCTGGAGGAAAGATGTCAGCATCTGATGAAAATGGGACTGTATACACTACTGATTCTCCAAATGTTGTTAAAAAGAAAATTAACAAATACGCATTTTCAGGAGGACAGCCAGACATTGAACAGCATAGAAAGATTGGTGGAAACCCAGACATTGATGTTTCATATCAATACCTTAGAATATTTTTTGAATCAGATGATAACAAACTAAAATCAATTTATGATGATTACAGATCTGGAAAAATGTTAACTGGAGAGATAAAAGCAATTTTAATTGAGAAAATTAACAAATTTCTTACTGTTCATCAAGAAAAAAGGGAAAAAGCAAAAGAGAAGATAGAACAATTTCTTTTTGAGAATAAATGAAAATTAGAGTAGTTTGCGATGATACGTATGAGGCTCAAAAGCTTGCTAGTCTTATTTTCATTAAAGAAGCAAATGAGACATTCATTACTTCAATTCTAAACATTATAGAAAATGAATTAGTGGTTTCCCTGAAAGACAAATCAGCTCACAGTATTCTCCTAAAGGATGAAACTCAGGTAGAGATTTTTGCTGATTTTATTCAATCAGTAATTGATAAAGAACACAGAATAGTTTCAACCGTTACCTTGGAACAAGATGTAGAAATTATTAAAGGATAAATCTACTTTACAAATGCGAAATAAAGTGTAACTATTCCAACCATTGCTATAAGGCTAAGTCCTAATGCTTTAAAGTCGCTATTCATGATTTTATTCTAAAATTAGAATAATTAAAGTGTTAATAAATTCTCAAATGTGATTTTCAAAGTTCATCTAGGAAAATATCGACTCTTTTTCTTGGGTTCAGATTCAGTTTTTCTTTGTGGTTCTCGAATTTCATTACAATTCAAACATAAAACCCGCAATTCCTTTCTAGCTAATTCAGGTTCAGAAATATACTTGCCCCAAGATGAAGCAAACCCACCTCTACGAATATGATCAAAAGCATCAGCATCATAGATATGAGTAAACCCTAGGGCTCTTTCATCTCTGAATCCACAACTAGAACATATCTTACCACCTAAAATATTGAATAGTTTTTCTTTTAGTGATGCATAAAATTTTTCAGAACCGTTTGAATAGAAACTCTCTTGTTTCTTTTGAAATTTTTCACTTTTTGATTTTTGTAGATTTTTGTAATCATTAAAAGATTTTTGATGTGCATAATCATCTCTGGAGTATCTGTCTCGGGGTTTATCATCTCTGGAGTATCTGTCTCGGGGTTTATCATCTCTGGAGTATCTGTCTCGGGGTTTATCATCTCTAGAAATTTTTGAGCTCATTGGTTTTTTTGGGCCATATTTTTCAAAACATCGACTACAGTAGACAGGTTTGTTAAATTTTGGTTCAAATGGAATTTTGCATTCTATTCCACATTCAGCACATATTACAGCATACATTTCTCTATCCCTATCAAATCTAGAATCAGATTTACGTGAGTTTCTAAAAGAATTAGATGGCCTATTATCTCTGGAATTTCTATCAAACCAAATCTTGTTTGATTTTGAATATCTACTGGATTTTTTATTAGAATATTTTGCTTTGAAAAGATCCATACTAATTAATCAAAGTATTATGAGTATAGATAGTTAGAGCTTCATTTTGTGCCTAAATAATCTTTTAATCAAACCAATGATTTGTCCATTTCATTTCCCAACATTTCCTGAACTTTAAGAAAATACAATTTTGTTGAAGACGGCATTTCATTCAAATTATTATCGACTGCAATCATAAAGTATCTGACAGCTCGTTTTGATATATCCAAGTTAAACTTCATTAAAAGAATTGGATCCTGCTTGACTTTGATCTTGTCTTGAAGCCATGGTGGAGCCATCTCAATTGTTTCTTTAATTATTTTATTGTACCAATAGGACAGATTTTGAGGGTAAAGACCCTTTTGAAGATACGATATGTCCGAATTGATTATTTTCATCATATTGTTTATGATTGCCATAAGGTTAAATTCAAAAATTTTGTTTTATCCCAATTACTAAAAAATTAACAATCTTCTAGTCAACTCCTGACAAGTTTCCTTCAGTATCTATTTCAGAATTTTTTATTCTAGTTGTGGAAATTCGATTTCCATCTTTTGCCAATATCATAGGCACTACAACTACTTTTACTGGAATCATATTCTTTTCTGTACGAAGTTTGTTTAATACAGCACCTTGGTTTTCAGTCTCTTTACTTACCACTAATGCCTCAACTTCACTTTCAAAAACGGCAGGACCAAAATCATTGTCTAGTTTGCTAATTTGGTACAAGGCGTTTGAAAAATTTGTATTAATCATATTTTCTAAATTTTTAAGTCTTTTTTCATACGAGTTAAGAATTTTTTTGCCCTTTAATTTTGCCAACTCATCACTAGTAAGACCAATGATTACTTTGGTAGAAATTGAAAATGCCTTTGAGAGTAATGCTATGTGACCCTTGTGAAGTATATCAAAAGTCCCACCCATTGCAACTAGATTAAACTCAGACATAATGTTAGATTAATTTTTATGAAAATAAATCTACTAGTTTTTTATATGAAGTCAAAATTAAATCAGAATTTATTTTAGCTGGGTATTTTCATTAATCCTTCTTTGATCAAGAATTGAATCCCTTCTACAAATGAAGAGTCATCAATTGAACCATCTGCCCACCATCTAGCATTGTTTTTAATCCAATCAGGGATTGTATTATCTTGATAAACCAAACCTTGTTCAGTAATTGGTATTTTCATTAATCCTTCTTTGATCAAGAATTGAATCCCTTCTACAAATGAAGAGTCATCAATTGAACCATCTGCCCACCATCTAGCATTGTTTTTAATCCAATCAGGGATTTTTATAATAGTTGGTGGTTCTTTTATAGCGGTGATATCATTGGAATTTATCACAAAAGAAATATTTTCTATAGTAGCCCTTGAATTTCCATATTGAGCCTTAACTGTATATTTTCCTTCAAAAAATTTTTCATTTAACATAACATCATGAGAAAATTTTGCATCAGAATTCACATGGAATTTCTGAGTTATGATAAGGTTTTTGCTAGAATCAAAAATTGAAATTCGCAAATCTCTTTCTTCATCATACTTGCTAACAATTCCAGAAAATGTAATCGAGTCTCCAAGATCATATGATTCTCTATCAGGTCTTATCTCAACAGTGTAATTGTTAGTGCTACTTTGTACGGGAGGAGCACCATAACCTAAAGCATGTTGTCCCGAAGATATTACAAGTAATGATATAACAGTAATAATGAAAATTTTGTTAAATCCCATAAACAACATGTTACATTTCTTTATGCATTTAAAGGATGGTAATTGGGGGTAAAAATTTAATTTAAAAAAAGGTTTGTTTAACATCAAAATTACTAGTTTACTAAAATTATTGCAATAGGGCCTGGATCAGCTATTGGTAAATTACTTCTATCCCAAACAAAGGTCTCAATAAAAAAAATTCCCTTCTTCTCTGGGATCCAGTCAATTGATTGTGACTGTGAGCCTTCTCCAATGTATCGACCATCATATTTTCCAATAAATTCAACATATGGTTTTTCACCAGATTCCTTAACTTGGACATAGTATGTGTAGGGAATTTCATTGGATTTATGGTCAGGTGATAATTCTATCAATGAATTACTTTGAATTTTAACTGTAGAACCCTGTTTTATTTCGGAGAGCTTTTTTCCTAGAGAATCAGTTATAGATACATCAGAAATAGTTACATGTTTGGTAAGTACTTCAGGTCCAGGGATTTTGACATCAATAGAGTTTGAATAAAAAATGTTTGATTCAGAGAATAAAAGGAATCCCTGAATTTGTGGCTCTATTTTATCATTAAATTCAAAGAAGGTTTTTGCATTTGGTTCCATTTCCCCTATTGGGATTATATGAATACCTAAAATTCTAGGAGGTTGGAAAGCATCATAGAAAGCCATGTACACATTTGTATTAGTTATTGAGGCGGGCCCATTTTTTAGAATTCCAGAAAATACCAGATTTTCATCAACATAGATATCTGATGATTCTATGGTCAATAGTTTTGATTTTGATATAGATGAATCAAAGGTTTCAAGAAATACAGAGGCTTGAGTAATTTGAGGATTTGGTGTCTTTGATTTGATCATGTATGGAGATGTTCCAAGGGATGGAATTACTTCCAATATTGGTCGACCCTGAACAATTTCTATTGGGGTTACACTGATATCATCATAAAAGGTTGCACGGATCTTGACATCGCTAACTGCAGTTAGTGGGTTTGTGTTTTTGATCGAACCAACAACTACAGTGTATCCCTCCTCATCGTGATAAATATACGGTGAATCACTTGTAAGTACTACTGATAATGTTGGTTTTGTGTCAGTCACTTGAGAAAAGCCTGATGAAATTGGAAATAGCATGAAAATCAAAAACAAACAAAGAAAAACTTTCTTCATACAGAATTTATTGAAAAGGGGATTAATGTCGTATAACATATCATATAGTCAACAAAAAA
>Ga0224497_10001151_pt1 | contig 17156 bp, 15 predicted proteins | sample SF_Jul11_sed_USG_4_FD_167970 | JGI IMG/M metagenome (GOLD analysis project Ga0224497, IMG submission 167970) | Sediment microbial communities from San Francisco Bay, California, United States - SF_Jul11_sed_USGS_13 | ecosystem: Environmental > Aquatic > Marine > Sediment | place: USA... | reverse complement strand
TCATGCCGCTGTATCGCTCCGCCTCGCCGAGCGACTCCTGCGCGCAGCGCTCGCGCCAGCGCTGCAGCCACGCAGCGAAGGATTCGGGAAAGTCGAATAGCGGTTCCACTTCGCTCGCGCCGACGGGCAATTCGCCGAGCCGGCGGAACGCGAGCGTGAAATCGCAGCGGTTGCGCTCGAGCAGGTCGAGGAAGTCCTGTACCAGGGTTTCGTCGCCCTCGCGCACCGTCACCAGCCCGAGCTTGGCGCGCATCGCGTCGAAATACGCCTCCAGGAAGAGACCGGGAAAAGCTTCGAGGGCGTCCTGCGCCATTGCGGTGGCGTTATCCTCGTCTTGCGCGAGCAGCGGCACCAGGGTTTGCGCGAGGCAGGCCAGGTTCCAGTGGGTAATCGCCGGCTGGTTGCGGTAAGCGTAGCGACCGCCGTGATCTATGGAACTGTACACCGCCGCGGAATCGTAGGCATCCATGAAGGCGCAGGGGCCAAAGTCGATGGTTTCCCCCGAAAGCAGCATGTTGTCGGTATTCATGACCCCGTGGATAAAACCCACCGCCTGCCAGCGGGCAACCAGTTTTGCCTGCCGGCCTATCACCTGTTCGAACAGGGCTAAAACGGGATTTTCGGCGGCGGCCGCCTCCGCATAATGCCGCGCGATAACGTGCTCGACCAGCAGTTTAAGACCTTCGATGTCACCCACCGACGCGAAGTACTGCAGCGTGCCGATGCGAATATGGCTTTTCGCGACGCGCACCAGCACCCCGCCGGCGAGTTTCTGTTCGCGGTAAACGGCCTCGCCCGAGGTCACCGCGGCGAGGGTGCGGCTGGTCGGGATGCCGAGCGCCGCCATCGCCTCGCTGACGAGGTATTCGCGCAACACCGGCCCGAGCGGCGCGCGACCGTCGCCCGAACGCGAAAATGGCGTCAGGCCCGATCCCTTCAGCTGGATATCGTAGCGCTCGCCGTCCTTGCCGATGATTTCGCCGAGCAGAATGGCGCGCCCGTCGCCGAGGCGGGGATTCCAGCCGCCGAACTGGTGCCCCGCGTAGACGGTCGCGATCGGGTCGGCGCCGGCGGGCACCTGGTTGCCGGCAATCACGTTGACGCCCTCCTCCGACTCGAGCCACGCGGCGTCGATGCCGAGCAGGTCGGCCAGACGATGGTTGACCCTGATCAGCCCTGGGCTGCGGACCGGAACGGGGGATTGCCGCACGTAGAATCGCTCGGGTAACTGCACGAAAGAATTGTCGAATCGCATTTGCATGGTTATTCTTGACGCTTTAGTCTGGACGTTTGACCGTATATGGGGACAATTTACCCGAATAGCCACCCCGGGGATAACCGGTAGTTGCGCTGCGTTGCGGCGCCACCCCCGGCGTAAGGCGGCAGGCGACGGCGACGCGGCGGTTTATAATCCGTAGAATACACAGGCTTGTCGGTGCCGGAATAGCTCAGTTGGTAGAGCAACGCATTCGTAATGCGTGGGTCGGAGGTTCGATTCCTCTTTCCGGCACCAATTTCTGCTGCGTGATTCCGTTTTGAATGGGCGGGTGGCAGCAGCGTGTTATCGGGCTTGCGGCAACAATATCGAAAAAAATCTCGACGCGTATCGGCGCGTAAACAATCAGGACCGTTTTTACGGTTTTTTCGACGGGCTTAAATTAGAATAGCGGGTCTTTTCGCCCCGCGACGATAACAAATCATTGACTCATGTTTGAACTGATCACCAACGCAAGCGTTTTTACGCCCGATCCGCTCGGCATCAGGCACGTGCTCGTCTGCGCCGGCAGGATTGTCTACATCGGCGAGCGGCTGCCGCGGCTCGACGACGCGCTCGAGGTCAACCTGACCGATGCCGATGGCGCCATGCTGGTGCCCGGCTTCATCGATGCGCACACGCACCTGACCGGCGGCGGCGGAGAAGCCGGGCAATCCACGCGGGTGCCGCCGCTGAGCCTGAGCCAGATTACCCGCGCCGGCGTCACCAGCGTCGTCGGCCTGCTCGGCACCGACGATCTGACGCGCACGCCACAGAACCTGCTGTCCCAGGTGATGGGGTTGCGCGACGAGGGCCTGTCCGCGTGGTGCTATACCGGCGGCTACCACCTGCCGGTGATCACGCTGACCGGTTCGGTGCGCGGCGATATCGTCAACCTCGAGCCGGTCATCGGCGTCGGCGAGGTCGCGATCAGTGATCACCGCTCGAGCCAGCCGACGCTCGATGAAATCCTGCGCCTCGCGAGCGAGACGCATGTCGCCGGCCTGATGACCGGCAAGGCCGGTATCCTGCACTTTCATCTCGGCGACGGCGAGCGCGGCCTGTCGCTGATTCGCGACTGCCTCGAGATCAGCGAGATACCACCGCGGGTATTCAACCCGACCCATGTCAACCGCAACAGGCGCCTGTTCGAAGAAGCCTGCGAATTGAGCGGTCTCGGCTGTAACGTCGATCTGACCGCGTTTCCGGCGGATGCGGGTGACGAAGGCTGGTCCGCAGAGGAGGCCGTGGCGCGTTATCTCGAGCGCGGATGCGATCGCGGCCGGTTGACCATCAGCACCGATGGTGGCGGCTGCCTGCCGAGTTTCGACGCGCAGGGGGAACTGCTGAAAATGGGATTCGCCAGCTGCGCGGCGATGGCGGACACCTTCAAGCTGCTGCTCGACGGCGGCCTGGCCGCCGAGACCGTGTTGCCGTTCATGACCAGCAACGTCGCGCGCCTGCTGAAACTGCGCCACAAGGGATGCATCGCGCAGGGCTGCGACGCCGATTTGCTGATCGTGGATCGCAACAACCGCATCGACAGCGTGATGGCCAGGGGGCGCTGGCACGTCAAGCACGGCGCGCAGCTGCTGGCAGGCATGTTCGAACAATGAAACCAGCGAGGCTTTCATGAGCCCATCTCCCCATCGCGAGGATCAGGCGCGCGGCTATGTCGTGCCGATCGGGGGCGCCGAAGAGCGCACCGGATCGATGCGCGTGCTGCGGCGCTTCGTCAAGCTTTGCGGTGGCCGCCGCGCGAACATCGTGATCATTCCGACCGCTTCCCAGCTCGCCGACACCGGCGATCGTTACATCGAAATTTTCAGAAAGATCGGCGTCGCGAGCGCGATATCCCTGCCCATTGGCGAGCGCGCCGACGCCGAACGCGACGAATACATCGAGCATCTCGACGGCGCTACCGGCATTTTCATGACCGGCGGTAACCAGCTGCGCCTGTCGACGATTCTCGGCGGCACGCTGGTCGCGCAAAAGGTCAGAAGGCTTAACGCCGCCGGCGTCCATGTAGCCGGCACCTCGGCAGGCGCGGCGATCATGCCCGAACACATGATCGCCGGCGGGTCGATGGGCCTGTCGGCGCGCGCCGACGGCGTCAACCTCGCGCCCGGACTGGGCCTGACCAATGCGTTGATCATCGATCAGCACTTCAGCCAGCGCGACCGGCTCGGGCGGCTGTTGACCGCGGTCTCCTATAACCCGTTCCTGCTCGGCGTCGGCATCGACGAAGACACGGCGATCTTTATCTCGCCGGACCGCGTGTTCGATGTCGAGGGCAGCGGCAACGTTACCATCATCGATCCGGAGCACCTGAGCTACTCGTCGATGGATCGCGCCAAGAAAAACGAGTCCCTGAGCCTGCTCGACCTGAAACTGCATATATTGTCGAAGGGATGCCGCTTCGATATCCACAAGCGCAAGCCCTATCCACCGAAATAACCGAGTCAGCCTATGAAAATCGTCGCCACCAATGTCTATGTCGGGCCCAGTATATATGCCAACTTTCCGGTCATCCGCATGGTGCTCGACATCGGCGTGCTGGTCGACTGGCCGTCGGTCAAGTGCGGCAGGGAATTCACCGACGGGCTGCAGCGCGCCTTGCCGAGCCTGGCCGATCACGGCTGTTCCTACCGCGAACCCGGCGGGTTTATCCGCCGCCTGACCGAGGACGAGGGCACCTGGATGGGCCACATCATGGAGCACGTCGCGCTCGAGATTCAGAATGTCGCCGGTTCCCATGTCTCCTTCGGCAAGACCCGCAGCACGGGTGAACCCGGCATGTACAACATGATCTACGCCTACAAGCAGCGCGACGCCGGCATCGAGGCGGGGCAGCTGGCGCTGAAACTGCTGATGCACCTGCTGCCGAAGCAGCTACAGCAGCAGGTCGGCCACCCAATCGATCCGGAATTCGATATTGCCGCAGAACTCGAAGGCTTCGTGCATCGCGCCCAGCGGCGCGAGTTCGGTCCGAGCACGCAGTCGCTGGTCGACGCCGCGGTGGCGCGCAATATTCCGTGGTTGCGGCTCAACGATTACAGCCTGGTGCAGTTCGGCCACGGCAAGTACCAGAAACGCATCCAGGCCACCGTCACCAGCGATACCGGCACCATCGCGACCTCGCTCGCGAGCGACAAGGAGGGCACGCACAGCGTGCTCAGGGACATGGGCCTGCCGGTGCCGAAGCAGGCCATGTTCAGCAGCGCGGACGAGGCGGTCAGCGCCTGCAGTCGCATCGGCTACCCGGTGGTCATCAAGCCGCTCGACGCCAACCATGGCCGCGGCATCAGCATCAACCTGACGACCGACGAGGAGGTGCGTGAAGCCTTTCACGCCGCCAGGGAACAGAGCCGATCGCGCTTCGTCATCGCCGAGAGTTTCGTCAGTGGATTCGACCACCGCATGCTGGTGGTCAACAACGAACTGATCGCGGTCGCCAAGCGCGTACCCGGACACGTGGTCGGCGACGGCAAGTCGACCATCGCGCAACTGGTCGAGATCGTCAACTCCGATCCCCGCCGCGGCATCGGCCACGAAAAAGTGCTAACCCGGATCGAGCTCGACGGACAGGCCCGGCGCCTGCTCGAAGATGCCGGCTACGACGAGCATACGGTGCTCGACAAGGGCGAGACTTTTTTCCTGCGTTCGACCGCCAACCTGTCGACCGGCGGCACCTCGATCGACCTGACCGACGTCGTGCATCCCGATAACCGCGAAATGGCGGTGCGCGCGATACGCGCGATCGGCCTCGATATCGGTGGTGTAGATTTCATCACCGAAGACATCACCTCCTCGTACAAGGATATCGGCGGCGCCATCGTCGAGGTCAACGCGGGCCCGGGGTTTCGCATGCACGTCGCCCCCAGCGAGGGCGAACCGCGCGACGTCGCCGGCAAGGTGCTCGACATGCTCTACCCGCCGGGCACGCCGAGCCGCATCCCGGTGGCCGCGGTTACCGGTACCAACGGTAAAACCACCACCACGCGCATGCTCGCCCATATCATGAAGACCAACGGTCATATCGTCGGCATGACTTCGACCGGCGGCATCCTGATCGACGGGCGCGTCACCGTCAGGGGTGACATGACCGGGCCGCAATCGGCCCAGATCGTGTTGCGCGACCCCACCATCGACTTCGCGGTGCTCGAAACCGCGCGCGGCGGCATCCTGCGCGCCGGGCTCGGATATAGCGAATGCGATGTCGCCGCGTGCATCAATATCAGCGCCGACCACATGGGCCTGGGCGGCATCGAGACTCTCGATCAACTCGCGCGGGTCAAGGAAACCGTGGTGCGCATCGCCAACGATACCGCGGTGCTCAACGCCGACGACAAGCTGTGCCTGAAGATGGCCGATCATACCCGCGCCAAACACCTGTGCTACGTCACCATGGATCCGACCCACGGTCTGGTGCGCGAGCACATCCGCGCCAACGGTCGGGCCGTGGTGCTGGAGCAGGGGATCAACGGCGACATGATCACGATCTACGATAACGGCGCGCACATGCCGTTGCTGTGGACGCACCTGATCCCGGCAACCATCGAGGGCAAGGCCATGCACAACGTGCAGAACGCGATGTTCGCCGCGGCGATGGCGTACAGCTTCGGCAAGGACCTGGACGTGATCCGCAACGGCCTGCGCACCTTTGATACTTCGTTCTTCCAGAGTCCGGGACGCACCAATGTTTACAACGAGCATCCCTTCAAGGTCATTCTCGACTACGCGCACAACCCGGCCAGTTTCCGCGCGATGGCCGAACTCGCCGAGCGGCTGCAGCCGACGGGCAGGCGCATCATCGTATTCTCGGTGCCCGGGGACCGGCGTGACGAGGATATCCGCGAATCGGTCAAGGCCTGTCTGCCGCAGTTCACCGATTTCGTGCTCAAGGCCGACAACAACCGGCGCGGCCGTGGCGACGACGAGGTGCCGCAGCTGGCGCGCGAATACCTGCTGGAGCTCGGCGTCGGCGACAGCCAGATAACCGTGATCGCGGACGAGGAAGCGGCGATCGACCATGCGCTGCACGCGGCCGAGGCCGGCGACCTGCTGGTGGTAACCGCCGACGACCTGTCGCGCAGCTGGAAGCAGATTATCAATCTCAATAGCGACCACCGGAAAACCAAGAAAACTATTCCCGGCACCAAGGTTTTCGTGCCGGCAAAAGCGAAACGTTTCGAACTCGGCGAGGACGAGGAACTGATCATCGACGAACGCGGGGTACGTCTCGCCAGCCACGAACCCGAGGACGCCGACTAGGCGTCGATCCGGGGGGGAGCGCGCATGGAAATACCGCATCCCGAATCGAGGCGGCTGGTCCTCGATGGCTGCCGGCGGCTTACCGGTCCGTCGCTGGTATGGAACGAAACCGGCGCGATCCTCGACGTGCTCGTCGACGACATCGATATGGAGCAGGTGTTGGGTTGCTGGCGGCGGCATGTGGACGCGGTCGTTGCCGCGGTGCAGTGGCCGCAACCGAGGTTGACCCATCGTCGCTTCGAAAACGGTTACAACCTGCTGCTCGCCGCGCCAGTCGATCAGCTTTACAGCGCGCTCGGGCTGCTCGAAACCGCCTGGTATTTCTGCGCCTGCGAGTTGCTCGGCGTGACCGCCGAGCCGGCGGACGGATTCATCCGCGCAATTAGCGACGAGATGCTGGCGGAAAAGAATGACGCCCTGGTCGCGCTGCAGGCGGCGGCGGCAGACCATGGCGTGGATTTCCTGGTCGATGATGAAACTGTTTTCGTCGGTCATGGAAACGGCTGCAGGATCTTCAGCATCGACCAGATTCCACCCGCCGAGCAGATCGACTGGGCATCGGTCCACGACATCCCGGTGGCGTTGATCACCGGCACCAATGGCAAATCCACCAGCGTGCGGCTGCTCGACGCAATCGCGCGCAGCGCCGGGCAGGTGTCCGGCATAACTTCGACCGATTTTGTTCGGATCGGTGACGAAATTCTCGACGAGGGGGATTACTCCGGGCCCGGTGGCGCGCGTCTGCTGTTGCGAGATCCACGCCTGCAGGTCGCCTTTCTCGAGGTTGCACGCGGCGGCATCCTGCGCCGCGGGCTGGCGCTCGGGCGCGCCCGCGCGGCGCTCGTCACCAACGTCGCCAGCGATCATCTCGGTCAGTACGGGGTCAACTCGATGGAAGCTTTGGCGGCAACCAAATTCGTCGTGCGCGAGGCCCTCACCGAGACCGGCGTGCTGGTGGTCAATGCCGACGATGCCTGCAGCGTCGAACACCTGGCCGGCAAACCGCGGCAGGCGTTGTGCTGGTTCAGCTTCGACGGGTCGAACCCGATCATTCGGCAACAGCTCGACGATCGCGGCCGCTGCTGTTTTGCCGAGGCGGGCGAGATCATTAACTTCGATGGCGATCGCTTCACGAAGATCTGCGATATTGCCGCGATTCCGATGACCCTGAATGGAGCCGCGCGGCACAACGTGAGCAACGCGCTGGGTGCGGTCGGGATTGCCAGCGCGATGGGTTACGGCGACGATCAAATCCGCGCGGGATTGTGCCATTTTTACAGCGATGCGCGTGACAACCCGGGGCGTATGAATATCTTCGAGCTCGAAAACTCGGTCAGGGTAGTCGTCGATTTTGCCCATAACGCTCATGGCGTCGCAGCCGTGGTCGATACCGTCGCACATTTACCGGCGCGGCGAAAATGGGCCCTGTTCGGGTCGGCTGGGGACAGGTCCGACGACGAGATCGCGGCGATCGCGAGCGGCGTCTGCGCCATCGATCCCGATTGCGTCGTCATCACCGAGCTCGACAAATACCTGCGCGGTCGCGCGCCGGGTGAGGTCGGTGAAATCATGAAGCGCGCCTGCCTGCAGCAGGGCCTCGCGCAAGACCGTATCCATATTGCCGAGTCCCCGATGGCTGGTGTCCGTTACGCACTCGAGCGGATGCAGGCCGAGGATCTTGGCCTGTTCCTGGTGCTGTCGCAACGGGAACAGGTCATCGATTACCTCGAATCGCATCTCGCAAAGAAAGCGGATTAACCTAAATACGGGGACAGTTTACTTATATCGTCATTTTCGCCCAGGCTTTTTCTTGCGTAACGATCTGCCGACCAGGGCTTCGATAATTTCAACGAACCCGTCGTCAGGGCTCGGTCGTCCGGTTCGAGTATGCTTACGCAAGGAATCAATTTCCCGTTTAGTCGGCGATTCTGCAAGGTAAGTACGCCAATCCGAAAACCTTGCCAGCATCGGTTCGACCGAAACCAGGCCATTATCACGCCCTAGTAAATGCGCGCCAGCACTTGACCAGTGCCAGCCTTCCGCGGCGGTGCATAATTTTGACCGAAGCGGGTTTAACTCCACGTACCGGACAGCGCAATCGAGATGATTCTGGTCCATTACAAAAGAGTGAAATCGTTCCTGCCAAAGGTGGCCGCGCCAGTTGTTCCGGGTATTGATCCGCCTTGTGTAGCGTCGATGAGCTTCGCTAAAAAACAGGCGCAGGCTATCTGCATGCTCGGGTACAACCACGAAATGAACGTGGTTTGGCATGAAGCAGTAGGCCCAGACTTCTATGCCCGCACTGTGTTTCGCTTCGACTAGTAGATCGAAGTAGAAGCGGTAGTCGTCGTGGCAGAAAAATGTAGATTGACGGCGATTGCCGCGCTGTACGACGTGATGGGGATATCCCGGGGCAATTACTCTAGCCATCCTGGCCATGTTGTGCTCCTTGCAATTTACGATCCGATTGAGGATCTATTAAACAACGAGTCGAAATATAAGTAAACTGTCCCCGAATATATCGATATAAGTAAACTGTCCCCGGATTAGCCGGATGCAAAATATAATCGACAAGATCCCTTTGTCTTTACTGATCGTGCTGTGTCTCACGCTCGGGCTGGCGCCGTTTGTGCCCGAACCCCATCTGGTCGAAAAGCTCGGGCTGCTGGTGGAGGGCGGGCTCGTCAAGCCTGTCGATATATTCGACCTGTTGCTGCACGGGACACCCTGGATGCTGCTCGTGTTGAAACTGATTGCAATGTCGACAGGTAAACCAAAAGGCTGAATTCCGGGACGCCGCTTTGTTTTCGATTCTACCCAGCGGGTTTGATCTCTCGCGAATTCTAAACTATCGAACCGGTCGGCCGATACCCTGCCCGATAACAGTGATGCGACCCGCCACGGGCACCGCCATCTGCCAGCTTTAACGGATACCCAGTAAAGACAATCCAACATACTTCGCCATGCAAGATATCGAAAAAGAATTGAAGGACATCACCGGGCTGATTTCGCTGCCGGAAATATACCTCAAGGTTCGCCGCCTGATGGACGACGAGACTTCGAGCATCGACGACTTCGCCAACGTCATCATTGTCGACCCGAACCTTTCGACGCGCGTGCTGAAACTGGTCAATAGCGCCGTTTTCGGCTTATCGGAGCCGGTCGACAGCATCACCCGGGCGATCAACATGATCGGCATCGACCAGTTGCATAACATGGTGCTGGGCGCATCGGCGATGTCCAGTCTGGACCTGCCCAACGAAATCCTGCCGTTGAGGCCGTTCTGGCATAACAGTCTTTATACCGGCGTGCTGACCCAGCAATTCGCGCAAATGCTGCAGCTGGAGCGCAGCGATCGGCAATTCATCGCCGGCCTGCTGCATGAAATCGGTCATCTCGTACTGTGCGCCAGGTTTGCTGATCACGCGCGCGAGACGATCATGGTATCGATACAGTCGAGCCGGCCGCTGCACGAAATCCAGCAGCAGTTGCTGGGTTTTCACTACGGCGATATCGGCGCGATGTTGATAGCCAACTGGAACCTGCCGACGGAATTGCAGGTGCTGATTCGCCATCAACCCGCGCCGGCGACGGCGCCGGCACAGCGGTCGGCGGTAGCGCTGCTGCACCTGGCCCATGCCTACGCGGGCCAGGATATTGCCAACAATCTCGTCGCTGCCGAGGATCTGGTCGCTGCCGAGGTGCGCGCGATGATCGACCTTTCGCAGCCGCAAATCGAGGAATGCCTGGGCGTGGCCAGGTCGGTAAGCCGCGAAATCGGCAACAGCATCCTGGCGTAACGGCGCGGCGATCGGCGCGTCCGGCGAGGCGTCCTGACAGGAGGCGGGAGATGGGAGAACCGTCCCGCGAAATCGGACCGCTTACCTGGCCTGTGTCCTGTATGCACGGCCGCCCCGGGCAAGCGGCATGGATCGAATCCGGAGCGCCGGCCACCCGGCCAGGTAGCGAAGCTGTGCGCGGTGCTAGAATAAGCGCCTTTCCACCATCCGCACGATTAACGAGTAACCCAGGTCAGAGTCATGGATATCCCCGGCGCGTTGTTTCCCGGCTTTTATTTGTGGACCGGCGGCGCAGTTTACGCAATGTTGATGCTCGTCGCCCTGTCGACCGCCCCCTGGGCGAAAATCCGTGATAACGAGGCCCAGCACATCTTCCTCGGCGCTACTGTCGCCGTGTGCCTGTTATGGGTAATGCGAGGCGGCATTCAGGAAGGCCTGAGTTTCCACCTGCTCGGCATGACGCTGCTGTGCCTGATGTTCGAATGGCAGTTCGCGCTCGTTGCCGCCAGCCTGGTTGTCGCGATGATGACCCTGCAGGGCCCCGCCGGGTGGGAAGCTTTCGGCCTGAACGTGCTGCTGATGGGCGCGCTGCCGATACTCTTCACCCGCATTTTCCTGTATCTGTGCCAGCGCCGGCTGCCGCACAATTATTATATTTACGTTTTCCTGAACGCGTTTCTCGGCGGCGGACTGTCGATCTTGCTCGCCGGGGCGGCATCTGCCTGGCTGCAGCATGTCGCCGACGTCCAGCCGACCGGATCGATAGCGCGGAATTTTCTGCAGATTCTACCGCTGCTGATGTTCGGCGAAGCCTTCATCAACGGCGGCGCGATGACGCTGCTCGTCGCCTACCGGCCGCGCTGGGTTGCGACTTTCCACGACAGCTGGTACGTCAGCAACAAGTAACCAGGGATCGAAGGGGTAAAATTCGCGCCGTTTCTGCTGGATTCGTCGGTGCAATTAATTGAATTCAGAGCGACTCCATGTATGCAATCATGCGGCGGCGCATCTGCTCGTCGGGAAGCCGCCCGAAACCAGCGCCCATGTTGTCGACCATGTGCTTGAGTTTCGACGTGGCCGGGATAATACAGGTTACCGCCGGGTGCGCGGCGATAAACTTCAGGAAAAACTGGCCCCAGCTCGCACAATCGAATTCCGCGGTCCAGTCCGGCAAAGCCTTGCCCCTGACCTGACGGAACAGGCTGCCGCGCTGGTAGGGACGGTTGATCAGCGTCGCGATGCCGCGCTCGTTCGCAATCGGCAATAGTCGCTGTTCCACCGACCGGTTCGCGATGTTGTAACTGAACTGGACGAAATCGAGCGGATGTTTCTGCAAGATGCTCTCGAGCTCGTCGTGGTAACGACCGTGCGAGGTGGTAATACCGATATAGCGGATCCTGCCCTGCGCCTTCCAGTCCCGCAGCGTCTCGATGTGGGTGCGCCAGTCGCGCAGGTTGTGGATCTGCATCAGGTCGATGCGAGCGACGCCGAGGCGCTGCATGGATTGCTGCATCTGGCGGATGCCGTCGGCCCTGCCGTTGGTCCAGACCTTGGTCGCGGTGAACAGGCCCTGCCTGTTGTTTACCTGTTTCAACAGTTCCCCGGTAACGGACTCGGCGCTACCGTACATCGGCGACGAGTCGATCAGCTGGCCGCCCCGGTCGAAAAAGGCCTGCATGACCTCGACCAGTGGCGACTGCGCGACGTTACCCGGGTCGACATCGAAAGTACGGGAAGTGCCGAGTCCGATGACCGACAGCCGTTCCCCGCTGGATGGAATCTTCTTCTTGATCGCGCCGCGCTCCATCGTGGCGGCATAGGCCGGCGCCAGCGTGCAGGCCAGGGTTGTGGCGCAGGCGGATTTTAAAAAGCTGCGACGGGAAATTCCGTCACCTGCATTATTCATATCGAGTCTCCATTAACGTTTCGCCGGTCGATTCCACGCGACCGTTGTTTCTATCGTGACGTGCGCCCAGAAAAATACCGACCAGGGTCCAGATCAACGCCATCAGGGCAGCGACGATGGAAATGGCGCCGAGGCCGAGTCCGACTCCCTGGGCGAGACCGGTGTAAGTCCAGCCCGCGAGCACATCACCGCCCCTGTAGACAACGATATCGAGCACGGGTTTCGTTTTGAAGCGGGTTTCGCGTTCGACGCCGGTGAACAGCATTTCCCGCGCGGGCCTGGTGATCGCGTAGTTGCCGGCGCGGCGAGTGATCTGCAGGCCGACCAGTATCGCAAGGCCCGGCGCGACGGCGGCCGCGATCCAGCCGAACACCATGATTACCGGGACCACGGCGAGCGTCACCGCAAGCCCGAAACGGGTCGCCAGCCGCCCGGTCGCGAACAGTGCGGTAAAAATGGCCAGCGAATTGACCACCAGATCCATCATGCCCCAGTACTGGGAGCGGGCGGCGCGGTCGTACTCGACCATGACGTTCTTGAGTTCGAAATAGACGAAGGTGCTCATCATCGTGTAGAGCAGAATGAACAGGCCGATGCCGAGCAGAAACCGGTGGCTGACGAAATCGACGAATCCGGCAAAAAAATCACCGCCGATCGACTGCGCCAGGCCTCGCGCCGCCGCGTCCGCACCGCCCGGCCGGGTTTTATCGAGGTAAAAAATGATCGGAATAAGGAATAGCAGCATCAGCGCTGCGACCAGCAGCAGATTATAGACACCGAGCACGCCGCCCAGGAATACCGGAATAGCGGGGCCGGTAACCGCACCGATGCTGGCACCGGCGCCGAAGATTCCGAACAGACGCCTGGATTGCGACCGCGTGTAGATATCGGCCATGAAACTCCAGAACACCGAGACGTGAAATAGCGCGAAAAAACTGACCCATACGTAAAAAGACTTGTCGATGAACCCGGTGTCGTCGAGCCAGCGCGTGGCGAGGTAAAACAGCAGGAACGAAGCGGCGAAGAAGATGTAGATGCCAGGGACCAGTTTCCTGAAATCGACGCGGGATACGACGAAACCGTAGAGCAGCACCGCCGCGGCGCTGATGAAAAAGTTCAGCGTCCACAGCCAGCTCAGCTCGGCATCGCTCCAGTCGCTCGCCATTGCGTCGCGTACCGGCCTGAGCACGTAGTAGGCCGCCATCAGCGTGAAAACAAACAGGAACGAAAACGCCGCCGCGGGAACCTCGCGCGGTTCGATCTTTATCAGCCTGGTGACGTAATCGAGAAGTTTCGCTGGCATAAATCTGCTGTCGCTACCCACCTTCGGGCAGTATAAACGAATCCTTTACCTTACCAGTACCGGTAGCTGCCGCCGCGGGATCAAAGTCCTGCGTTAGCCGGGCCTGGCCAGGCCCTCGACGACCTCGGCGCCGGGCTGCTGCAACAGGAGCAACGGATTCGCCCTGATTTTACAATTGCGATTGCCGCCGCCGAGCACGATGTAGTCGCAGCGCATGACCGCGTCGTCGATCCAGATCGGCAGGCCTTCCGGCAATGCCAGCGGCGTCACCCCGCCGATTTCCATACCGGTCATCTCGCGGGTCTCGTCGGCGGAAGCAAACGACACTTTGCGCGCGCCCATCTTTTTGCGCACCCTGTGGTTGGTGTTCAGGCGGTCGGTGGCGAGCAGCACGCAGAGCACGAATTTCAGGTCACCGGTCCTGGAGCGAACCAGGATCGCGTTGGCCGAGTTTTCCAGCGCCACGCCGTAATGCTCGCAAAACACGGCGGTGTCGGCCAGTTGCGGGTCGCAGGGCAAGACGTCGAACTCGAGTCCGCTCCGTTCTAGTAACTTCTGGATCGGGGCCAGGGTTGCCGTCATCTATTTTACTATTCGCTGGTAATGGGGCGCCTTTTTAGCACAAAGTCCGGACAGTTTGAATGATCGCGTCAGTCGCCGCCCGGATGCCCGTTGACTGCCGATGCCCTGCATCGGCAGGCAGGATGGATCCATGCCAGTTTTCAGACCAGGCCATTGATAAATTCCGATTAGTACCTACATCTTGGACATGAACGTTAACGGTTACGAGACCATGAACATTACCAGCACACAATTCGCAATTGGCCAGGTCGTGCGTCATCGCAGCTACCCGTTTCGCGGCGTAATTGTCGACGTCGACCCCGAGTTCAGCAACACCGAGGAATGGTGGCAGTCGATTCCCGAGCAGGATCGACCGCGCCGCGACCAGCCCTTTTACCACCTGCTGGCCGAAAACGATTCGGCCGCCTATCATGCCTACGTGTCGGAGCAGAACCTGCTTGTCGACGACTCGGGAGAACCCCTGAAGAATCCGGAGGTGGCCGAGGTATTCGGCGAATTCAGGGGCGACAGCTACGCGTTGCCGGCCAGTTATCGAAATTGATCGGAATCAGGCGTAGTGTAACCGCGCCATTGATTCCGTCAAAACCCGTTGCGCCGACCCGGCGAGATTGCCGCGGTCGGCGCGGCTTGATTTAATCTATCTGTCAGTCAGAATGGCCGCTAATCGCAGGAGGAGTTGCCATGAAACTTTCCGATTTTAAAATGCTGACTTTCGATACCTACGGCACGCTGATCGACTGGGAGAGCGGCATTTACAATGCGCTGCAGCCGCTGCTCGACAAGGTGCCGATCAAGCTGGGCCGCGACGAAGTGCTCGAGCTTTTCGCCGAATTCGAAATCCGGCAGCAAACCGAGACACCCACCCGGATCTATAGCGCGCTGCTTGCCGATGTGGCGCGCGCGATCGCAGTCAAATGGCAGATCAGGATCAGCGACGAGGAAGCGATTGCGTTCGGTCGCTCGGTGAAGGACTGGCCCGCGTTCGCCGATTCGCCCGCCGCGCTCGACTACCTGCGACAGCATTACCTGATGGCAACCGTGACCAATTGCGACCGCATCAGCTACATGGGCAGCAATGCCCGTCTCGAGATCGAGTGGGACGCGATTTATACCGCGCAGGACATCGGCTGTTACAAGCCCAGCCTGCGCAACTTCGAGTATCTGTTCGAGCACGCCCGGCGCGATCTCGGCATCCTGCCGCAGGAAATACTGCATGTCGCCCAGTCGCTGACGCACGACATGGTGCCGGCGACGCAAATGGGCATGACCAAGGTCTGGATCAATCGTCGCCACGGGCAGGAAGGGCTTGGTGCGACGGCGCCGCCGCAAGGGGATTACACGATCGAATGGGAGTTTCCCGGCATGGCGGAATTCGTCGAGGCGCATCGGCAGGAACGGGGTTAAGCAGCGATGCAGGTCAATCGAGGCCCGATGGGGGTTAAGCCATTCATCATTGTTTTGCTGCTGCTGATAGCCGGCATGCCGTTCGTCGTCGAGCGGGCAGCGGCGCAGGCGCCAGCGGAACTGACCGGCCGCGATCTGGTGACGGCGCTGCGAAACGGCGGATATAACATCTATTTTCGCCACGTCGCGACCGACTGGTCCCGGTCCGACGACCTGCGCCAGGCCGGTGACTGGCTCGATTGCGATCCCGCGCGCATGCGCCAGCTGTCGGACGCGGGACGCGCCGATGCCAGGGCGATCGGCGCGGGCATGCGCGGGCTCGGGGTGCCGGTCGGCGAGGTGCTCGCGAGCCCCTATTGCCGCACCATGGAAACCGCGCGCCTGATGAACCTGGGTCCGGTCGCGGCCTCTACCGACGTCATGAACCTGCGCGCGGCGGAATATTTCGGTGGTCGCGCCGCGATCGTCGGCACCGCGCAGCGTTTGCTTTCGTCACCGCCGCCGCCTGGCAGCAACCGTGTCATCGTCGCGCATGGCAACGTCGCCGCCAGCGCCACCCCGGCCTATCCGGGCGAAGGCGAGGGCCTGGTTTTCAAGCCGTCCGGTAACGGAGAATTTCATTTGATCGGCCGCGTGGCGCCGCATCGCTGGGCGGAGCTGGTCAAACTGGTCGGGCCGTAAAGTAGATTGAGGAGGGCGAATAATGCCTTACAAACTCCTGGAAGTGCTGGTGATGGAGGGTATCGCGATTGTAATGTTCGTCTTCGCCTACCAGATCGGCGTCAAGGGGCGCATGGAACTGATTGCCGGCTATAATGCACGCAGCGCGCAACGGGTCAGGGACGAGGCCGGACTGAAGCGGCTGATTACGCGTACCTGCCTGTTGACCGGTATCGGTTCAGCGCTGATGCCGTTACTGACCTGGTTGGTGGCGGGTAGCGCCAACGGCTTGGCCCACGCGACCGGCGCCTACGGCGGATTCATCGTCGGCATTATCGGCATGGTCATGCTGCAGGCTCGCGATTATACCGACTGAAGCTTTTGCTGGGCGATCAGGCCCATCGCCACTGCAACTATCCGCGCCGCTCGGCGCGCCGGCGAACATCGATTTCATTTTGGGCGATTGCGCGCTCATGGTGTTGCCTGGTCAGGAATCGTCGGTCGTCGGTGGCAGCGTATAGATCTTGATAGTGCCGGTCTGTCCACGAACCGCGGTTTCGCCGACTGGTTCGAAGTCGAGGTCGGGAATCTGCGCGGCGGTCGATTCGGCCACCAGCAAACGAGTATGGTAGTCCTTGTTCAATGATTCGAGTCTTGCCGCCAGGTTGACCGCGTCGCCGTGAACCGTGTAGTTGAGGCGACCGCTGGCGCCGATGGCGCCGGCGACGACGCTGCCGGTGTTGATGCCTATGCGTATTTTCAGTTTTTCCCCGGCGTACTCGCTACCGGCCACCGAGGTCAGCATCGCCTGCGCCGCGACGACCGCGTTACGGGCATGCTCGGGATCGCTTAGCGGGACGTTGAACGTGGCCAGGATCGCGTCGCCCTGGAACTGGGTTACGACGCCGCCATGCAGTTCGAGAATCTCGACCATGCGGGAAAAATAGGCGTTCAGCACGTCGACGATCCTGA
>Ga0224497_10001149_pt1 | contig 17183 bp, 16 predicted proteins | sample SF_Jul11_sed_USG_4_FD_167970 | JGI IMG/M metagenome (GOLD analysis project Ga0224497, IMG submission 167970) | Sediment microbial communities from San Francisco Bay, California, United States - SF_Jul11_sed_USGS_13 | ecosystem: Environmental > Aquatic > Marine > Sediment | place: USA... | reverse complement strand
ACCTCCGCGGCCATGATCTGGTCGGGGCCGCCGAAATGGCGATATTGCATGGCGCGCATAGCTGCTCCTTGTTGGGCCCGCTTGTCATGATTGGCCCTCATAAGTCGAAATCAAAGGGGCCTGTAAAAAAATGGGGACAAAGAAGGAGGAAACAGTGCGTCATCAACGACAACATGTGTTCACCGGGAGTCCTTACGAATCGAGGATCGGAATGTCCCGTGCCATCCGTGTCGGCGAATCGATTGCCATCAGCGGGACGGCGCCCCTGGGGCCGGACGGCAAAACTGTCGGACACGGCGATCCGGAGGCCCAGGCACGCCGGTGTTTCGAGATCATTCGTGAGTCCCTGGAAAAGCTCGGCGCCGGTCTCCCAGACGTTGTCCGCACCCGGATCTATCTCACTGACATCAGAAACTGGGAGCCCGTGGCGAAGATCCACGGCGAGCTGTTTCACGATGTCAGACCAGTCACCACCGTCGTGCAGATCGTGGCGTTCGTCGATCCTGACTGGATGATAGAAGTGGAAGCCGATGCGGTGGTCTAGGAACGATCACTGAACCCGGCGTCTTGCGCCGCCAGAGTGCTGATCGCCGCCCAGTCGAGATTCTCCCCGCCCTGGGCGAGTAAGGTCAGGAACCGGTCACGGATCAGGCTCGCCAGCGGCATCGGCACGCTCAGTTCCTCGGCAGCGGCCAGTGTCAGGCGAATATCCTTCTGCCCGAGGGGTGCGGCAAACCCTGCCGGCTCGAATTCTCCACTGACAATCAGCCCACCGTAAACTTTGTAAATAGGTGCACTGAATATGCTGGAGGTCAGCATCTCCATAAACTGCCTCCGGTCGACACCGCCCTTGCCGACGAGCGCCAGTGCCTCGCCCATGGCTTCGATCGCCGACGCGATCAGGAAATTGCCGCTGAGCTTCACGAGGTTCGCGGCCTTGGGACTCTCCGAGAGCACGTAAGTTTTCTGGCCCATTGCCTCGAAGAGCGGCGTGGCGGCTTTGACCGCGGCCGGATCACCACCGACAATGATATTGAGCTGGCCCGCCGCTGCCGCGTTGGGGCGGCCGAACACCGGCGCCGAGACAAAACGCTGGTCGGCTCGGGCATGGGCTTGCATCAGTTTCTCGGACAAGGCGACGCTGATCGTGCTCGAGGATATATGTATGGCACCCGCTGGCAGACTCTGAACGATGCCATTCTTTCCGAACGCCACGCTCTCCACGGCCTCGTCATTCGCGAGCATGGTGATGACTGCCTCGCCTCGGCACGCGTCCGAAACTTGGGAGGCGGCCTTCGCGCCCTGCTTGAGCAATTCAGACGCCTTGTCCGGCGTGCGGTTATAAACCGTCACTTGATGGCCGACCTTCAACAGGTTGGCCGCCATGCCGACGCCCATGCGCCCCAATCCGATAAAGCCGACATTCATGTTATTTCTCCTTGAGAAAGTGGGGGACAAAAACACAATCAACGCTAACTCTATTTTCGAATTTAAGCTAATTAAAGGGGCAAGGCTCAATTTATTTTTGTTAGACTCATGTTTATGAATAAAAAGTAATAATGGTTTAAAAGGCCAGGAGCATGAATAGAAAAACCGAAGTCTGGCCCGCTGGGATCCAGGAAGTAGGTCAGAAAGCCCAAAGGTCGCGCGCCGTGACGGCTCGTGATATTGAGTTGTTCACTGACATCAGTGGTGACCACAATCCCCTGCATTGCGATGAAGCGGTGGTCCGCGCCACCCGTTTAGGCGGTATCGTGGTCCAGGGTGGTGTCACCAGTGCTATCCTGAACGCGGTCGTGGCCGAAGATCTTCCTGGCCCGGGCACCGTGTTCTTGCAAGTCAATTGGAGCTTCAAGGCGCCGGTGCGACCCGGCGACATCATCACGGGCGAAGTGAAGGTGACGAAAGTGCGCGATGACAAACCCATCACAGAACTCGAGACTCGCGTGTTCCTCGCTGACGGCACCGTCGTCCTAGGCGGCACCGCAGTGTGTTACACATTCCCCATTAACAAATTCCAGTAAACCTGTGGTTGCTCGCCTGCGAGGATTTTTCCAGCTCCTTCCCGGCAGGCTGAGCTAGTTTGCTATATCTTCTCGTTGACTCCAATAATTAACGAATAATTACAGATGGTTATTCGCCAAGGACAAGGATCCGGCGCGAATTAAATACCAATATCACGGACCTTTTGGCACGTTTTCTGCACCATTTCCCCTGATTTAATTTGAAGACGATATAAGCCATGACAAAGAAGCTATGGCGCATCATGCTCATCAGCTTGTGTGTGCTGCTCTCGGCATGTGCCAGCGCGCGCGATTTCTACGAAGCGGTCTACAACACGCTGCAGCTTCACGCCGAGGCCAATAATCCGCCGGATAATTCGCCGTTTCTAGACCAGCCCGTGAGCTTTCGCCAGTACGAAGCCGAACGTGAAGCGCTCTTTAAATCCCAGGAAAAATAGACAAAGCTGTCACCGGAGTCTTAAGGGCTCGCAGTATCTGTAAATCATTCGTCTGTGGTGTCCAACCAGAGCCGTGAATGGTCTCGCCGCTCTTTTTAAGCCCTTCTGTGACAAAATTCCTTAGCCTGTAACTTGGTTTCTGAATATCCCCTTGCTGTCGTTGACTTCCCGCGGGGAGAGGCTTACGCCATACGGCAGCTGTCGGGTACCACCTAACCTCCCGAAAAATAAGGGCTTGCATCAAGTTGCCGCCTGAATCAGTTTCGCCCCAATTCGCTGCTCCCCTGTCGGTCGTTCCGCAATCCGGAACTTCTATATTTAACGGGGTCGGAGAGATTTTTAATTAATCATGCGTCCCTTTTAATATTAACGTGAGGCATGAAGCCGATAGAGCCCTTATAAACAGGAGATTTACCATGATTAAGTCTTCCAGCGCTGTCATTCTTACTGTGTTCGCTTTCCTGAACGCCGCGAGCGCTGCACAGCCGGGCCCCTATGCTGGCCAGGAGCAGCGAGAGATCAAGGCATTGTCTTCTGACGAAATTCAGAGTTACCTCGCGGGCAAGGGAGCCGGTTTTGCCAAGGCCGCCGAACTAAATGATTACCCCGGCCCGGCACATGTGCTGGAGCTGGCGGATTCACTGCAACTAAGCGAGGAACAAAAGACGCGCACGCAATCCATTTTTGACGCCATGCAAAAAGAAGCGGTGCGCCAAGGCAAGGTACTGGTTGAAAAAGAGCGAGAATTGGACCGGCTGTTTGCGACCGGCAAGGTAACCGAAGACAGCCTGCGCGTAACGATCAGGGAGATTGGAGCGTTGCAGGCCGAGGTGCGTCGAGCTCATCTTCAGGCCCACCTTGAACAACGAGCGGTTCTGACAAAGACGCAAATCGCCAAATACAATGAACTCCGCGGCTATGCCTCAAAGAACGGCCAAACGCATGGCGGGCATTCCCATGGCCATTAATACCGGTATTGTTCTATAAGGGATACCACGATGAGCCATGGTACGATTATAAGAACAAAAAGAGCGTTTCCCGTTACTCGATAACACCGGTGATCAATAATCTTAAGGGAAACCCAAACCCCGCACCGGCAGGGAGGTGACGACGTGCTAAGCGTCCACGTACGGTCGGCATGGAGATATAGAACATGAAGCTTCCACGCACTGTAATTCTCTTTCTATTATTGTTCGTTACGCCGATTTTGTCGGCATCGGATTTTGCCAAGGAAAAGCGCTGGGCGGACGAAATTGCGGACTCGCTGGTCGAGGGCGACGTTACGTGGCTGCAGGCTGGTGAGCACCGGTTTCTGGCGATCTATACCATGGCGAAAGGGGACAATCCGAAGCGCGGCATCATTCTCTTGCACGGAACAGGCGTTCACCCGGACTGGCGTCAGGTGATATATCCGCTGCGTACGGGTTTGGCCGCACGCGGCATGCCGACGCTGTCTCTCCAGATGCCCGTCCTGCCCAACGAAGTCCGGGGAAATGACTATGAGCCCCTTATCGCGGATGCCGACCCGCGCATCGAGGCGGGTGTGAAGTTCCTGAAACAACAGGGCGTCAAGGAGGTCGTGCTTATCGGGCACAGCCTCGGATCAGTCATGGCGGCGCATTATCTCGCCGGCGGGGCGCGGGACTTCAAGGGATTTATCGGCGTCAACATGGATGTTTACGATAACAGTGACGAGAGGATTGATATGTTGGCATTCCTCCGTCGCATCCACATCCCGGTGCTGGACCTGTACGGGAGCATGGCGGCGTCATCATCGCTCAATACCGTGGACTTGCGGGCCGAGGCGGCGAAGGCATCCGGCAACAAGCCCTACCGGCAAATCAAGATCGAGGGCGCCAACCAATTGTTCGACGGCAAGGACGAGGTGCTCTTGGAAACAGTGTCGAAATGGCTTTCCACCCTGAAATAATGTGCCACTGCCAACATCGGATGACGCCAATTAGTATGTCCTAACCACTGGAGGCAACATGAAAGTTTATGTATTTGCTGTCGCGACCGTGACGGTGGCCCTCGTGGGCGCGCTGGCACAGGCCGCCCCGACCACGGTCGTTCTCGGGACGGCCACTGCCGGCGGCGGTTTCGAACTCTATGGCCGGCACCTGGCCGAAGTGATCTCGGAAACCGATACCTCATTGAAGATCGAAACACGCCCCACCCGTGGCAGCGCGGAAAACGTGCCGTTGCTCGAAGCCGGCAAACTCGACATCGGACTGGTCGAAGGCAATGTCGCCCACGCGGCCTTCGAGGGCGTGAATCAGGAGAAGACCAATTTGCGGATCGTGGCTGCCATGTATCCAGGTCCCGGAATGTTTGTCGTGCGAAGCAATAGTCCGTATCACACGATTAACGATTTGAAGGGCAAGCCAGTTGCTTTCGGGACCCCGGCCTCGGGCCTGACAAAGCTCGCGCGCGATGTGCTCGATGGTTTGGGGCTTTCGCCGGAGCGAGATTTTCAGGCGGTATTTCTGGACAAAGCCGATGAAGGCCCCACACTTGTGCTGGATGGGAAAGTCGTCGCCTTGTGGGGCGGTGGTCTCGGCTGGCCGGGTTTTACCAAGGTGGCCGCGGCGCCGGGTGGGGCACGCTTCATCGTCCCGGATGCGGATGAGATAGGACGCATCCGGGCCAAACATCCGAACCTGCGCCGTATGACTGTACCGGCCGAAACTTATGCGGGACAGGAGGCACCGATCCACTCGGTGGGACTGTGGTCATTTGTACTGGCGCGCGCCGATTTGCCGGATGAGGTGGCTTACCGATTGGCGCGTGCCGTGCATCGCGGCGAGGCAAAACTGGGCGCGCGTCTGGCGCAGGGTCAATACACCACGGCGGCCAACACGGCGAACGAAACGCCGCGTGCCGAGCTTCTGCACCCCGGTGTCGCACGCTATCTGCGTGAGATTGGTGCATTACGCTGACTCTGTAGATTGGCCATGTCATGAAGGACACTCAGTTGGTCGGTTACAGCATCGGAGTAGCCGTAATCAGCGATGTCTTCATACGATAGGTAAAATCCTGAAATGGGCTGGTTCAAAGTTATCGATAGTCCAAGACGCGATCAAACTCCCTGCATGGTGGAATTGATCTCTATACCTCTATAGACTGCGCGTCCTGCATTTATTATTACGCTTCGAAGCCGTTTCTATTCCATGCAAACCGCGCGTGAAATATTTTCCTACCGCAAATATTGGGCAAAGCGCTTCGGGCCAGCGACGTTCCTGCCCATGTCGCGCGCGGAGAGGGACGAGCTTGGCTGGGATTCCTGCGACATCATATTAATCACCGGTGATGCTTACGTGGACCATCCGAGCTTTGGCATGGCCATCATCGGGCGCGTGCTGGAGGCGCAGGGCTTTCGTGTTGGGATCATCGCCCAGCCGGACTGGAAGAGCGCCGAGGCCTTCAAGGCCCTGGGCCGGCCGAATCTGTTCTTCGGCATCAGTGCCGGCAACATGGATTCCATGGTCAACCGTTACACCGCTGATCGCAAGATCCGCTCGGACGATGCCTACACCCCGGGGGGCATGGCGGGCAAGCGCCCGGATCGTTCGGTAATCGTGTACGCCCAGCGGGCACGCGAGGCTTATGGCGATGTACCTGTTATTGTCGGCGGCATCGAGGCTTCGTTGCGGCGCATCGCACATTACGATTACTGGTCCGACAAGGTGCGCCGCTCAATCCTGTTGGACGCCAAGGCCGACATGCTGGTCTACGGCAACGCCGAGCGCCAGGTGGTCGAGATCGCGCACCGCCTCGCGACCAAAGAGCCGATTGAAAAGATTACTGACATTCGTGGCACCGCCTTCATTCGCAACGGCCTGCCGGAAGGCTGGACCGAGCTGGATTCCGCACATCTGGATACGCCCGGCGCATTGAATCCGCCAATGAGTCCCTATGCGACCGAAGAAGAAATCCGCATCTCGCTTCAGCCCGGGACAGTAACAGAGGGAGAGAGGACTGCTTCGGTTAATGTAGTGCAGTTTCACCGGCACACGTCGAAGCTGGATCGTGAGAAAACCGTGATCCGGCTGCCATCATTCGAAAAAGTAGCGAGCGATCGGGTCCTATACGCCCATACTTCACGCGTGCTGCATCTCGAAACTAATCCCGGCAACGCCCGCGCTTTGGTGCAGCGCCACGGTGAACGCGATCTGTGGCTCAACCCACCGCCGTTGCCACTGAGCACAAAAGAAATGGACGGCATCTATGAGCTGCCGTACCAGCGCCTGCCGCATCGGGTCTACGGCAAGGAGAAGATCCCGGCTTACGAGATGATCCGGTTCTCCATTTCCATTCAGCGCGGTTGCTTCGGCGGCTGCACCTTCTGCTCCATCACCGAGCACGAAGGACGCATCATCCAGAACCGCTCGGAGGACTCGGTGATCCGCGAGATCGAAACCATCCGCGACAGCGTGCCCGGCTTCACCGGCGTGATTTCCGATCTCGGTGGCCCCACGGCCAACATGTACCGCCTCGCCTGCATGTCGCGCGAAATCGAATCGGCCTGCCGCCTGCCTTCGTGCGTCTACCCCGGCATTTGCCAGAATCTCAATACCGATCACTTGCCGCTGATTAAACTATACAAGCGTGCGCGTGAGTTGCCGGGTATCAAGAAAGTCCTTATTGGATCGGGCGTGCGCTACGATCTCGCCATTGAATCTCCAGAATACGTGAAAGAATTGGTCCAGCATCATGTTGGTGGGTATCTCAAGATCGCGCCTGAGCATTCACGCGCGGGGCCGCTGTCGAAAATGATGAAGCCGGGGATGGGGTCGTATTACAAATTCAAGGAGCTATTCGACAAGTATTCGAAGGAAGCCGGCAAGGAGCAATATCTCATTCCCTATTTCATCGCCGCGCATCCGGGCACGACCGACGAGGACATGCTTGAGCTCGCTCTGTGGCTGAAGCAAAACGGCTTTCGGGCCGACCAGGTACAGGCCTTTCTGCCAAGCCCGATGGCAAGTGCGACCGCGATGTACCACTCCGGAAAAAATCCGCTACGCAAGGTGACGAAGACCAGTGAAGGAGTGTATGTCCCGAAGGGATTAAAACAGCGCCGGTTGCACAAGGCCTTCCTGCGTTACCACGATGCCAATAACTGGCCGATGTTGCGCGCGGCACTGCGGCGCATGGGACGCGCCGATCTGATCGGCTCAGGCAAGCACCAGCTCATCCCTTCGTATCAACCGGTCGGCACCGGCCAAGGGCACGAGGGCCGGCACGGTGGCAAGCGCTTCGCCACCCAACACACTGGCCTTCCGCGATTTGCCGATAAAAAAACTGCCACGCGCCAGCGCGGCGCGAAGCGTCCTCCCCGGACTTTGCATCCCGGAAGCCCCACCGGCACCGGCAAGCGGCATGGAAGATAGCGCTTGACAAATCTTATATTTGGGAATATTTTCCCAAATATATGGATTCCTCAGAAAAACTTAGCCAGGCCCTTACATCCGCTCTTTTCCGGATCTTGCGTCCGCTAGTACGCACGTTATTGCGTAACGGTATGTCTTTCAAGACTTTTTCAGACATTGCCAAGCGGGTTTATGTAGAGATTGGAATGGACGAATTCAGCATCCCCGGAAAAAAGCAAACGATATCAAGAGTTTCCGTGCTGTCTGGCCTGACGCGCAAGGAGGTCCAGCGGATTGTCAGTGAGGGCGCCGAAGCCAAGTCCGTTTTTCAAGACCACTACAACCGGGCGGCCCGGGTGATTGCTGGCTGGGTCCGGGACCGGGAATTTGCGGACACCAAGGGCAACCCACAGCCGCTGGCACTCGAGGGCGACAAAGCCAGCTTCAGTGAGTTGGTCCGACGCTACAGTGGTGACGTTCCGGCACGCGCGGTGCGCGACGAACTGCTTCGGGTGGGCGCCGTCGAGACCATCGAGGACGGCCGCCTAAATCTCCTGTCCCGGGCATACATACCGCGCACCAGTGACCTCGACAAACTCGACATCCTCGGGACTGACGTGGCTGACATCATCGCCACGATCGACCACAACCTGCAGCATGGTGCCGGCGACCCTCGGTTCCAGCGCAAAGTGATGTACGACAACCTGCCGGAAGAATCAATTTCCAAATTCCGTACGTTAAGCGCGGAACAATCCCAGAAATTGCTGGAAACACTTGACCGTTGGCTTGCAGAGCAGGACCGCGACGTTAACCCAGCGGTTCAAGGTAGCGGACGCAAGCGCGCCGGTATTGGCATTTATTATTTTGAGGAAGATTTGGCGAAACCGCCAGAGGAGAAGTGACATGAGTTTCAGGATCTTGAAAAATTTATTCACCGTGCTGACGATGCTCTTGGTGCTGATTGCCTGTGGCGGCGGTGGAAGCGGCGGCACTCTTGCCAGCGGCGGCACCGGTGGTACCGGCGTTAGCTTCGGCCCGGTAACCGATTTCGGCAGCATTTTCGTTAACGGCGTGGAATTTTCTACCAGCGGCTCGACGATCCTGCGCGACGATGTCTCCATTAATGAGAACGAGTTGCGCAAGGGCATGATCGTCGAGGTCGAGGGCTCGATCGCAAGTTCCACCAGCGGCACTGCGACAACCGTGACGGTGGAGGAGGCGGTACGCGGGCCAGTGGAGTCAAAGTCCGGAACGGCCGCCGCAGGCACACTGGTGGTGTTGGGGCAGACCGTGCGCGTCGACGACACCACCCTGTTCGACAACAATGTCCCGAATTTTGGGTCCGTGAATCCCGGTAACCTGCTGGAGGTGCACGGCCATCGCCTGTCGGACGGCACGATCGCGGCAGGCTTCATCGAGCGCAAGACCGCCCCCATCGTTTTCACAGTGCGCGGCACGGTTACAGGCCATAGCGCTGGGGCGCAGACATTCACGATCGGGGCCCTGATGGTGAACTACAATGGCGCGATCATCAATGACATGCCCGTGCCCTCGGGCAGCAACTGGGACAACTTGTTCGTCGAGGTGAAGGGAACCAGCTGCTCAGGAATTAGCCCGGCGCCATGCGGCACTCTGACTGCCACCAAGGTCGAACCGGAAGGGCTGGCCATAGCCAATGCTAACCAGGCGGAGGTCGAGGGCTTCGTAACTGCACTGGTGTCGACCTCAGATTTCACCCTGAACGCCATGCGTGTCCTGATCACCGGGTCAACCGTGTTTTCTGGCGGACTCCAAAGTGAAATCGTCGTGGGCACCAAGCTCGAGGTAGAGGGCAGTCTCGCTGGCGGGGTGCTGACAGCGACTAAAGTCAAGTTCAAGGAGAGCGTCCGGATGGAGTCGAACGCTACCGTATCGGGTTCGACCATCACGCTGGAAGGAATTCCGGGCATCACGGTGACAGTCAATGCCTTCACCGCGTTCAAGAACACAGCTGCCACGTCTTCCAACCTCGCCCCCCTGAACAACCGGAACGTCCGACTCCGTGGCCGCGCCTCGGGGACGGCCTTGGTGATCGCGACGGAAATCGAGGACCGCGGTCCATCCGACTTGAACAGCGATGTGATCCTCCAGGGTCCAGTCACCAAGGCAGACGTGACCAACTCGACATTCAAAATCCTTGGGGTCACAGTGGATACCTCCAGCCTTGACCCGAACAACGATTTCAAGGATTTGACCGATAACTCGATCAGTCCTGCGGCGTTTTTTAACGCGCTCGCGCCCAATGGCGGGCTCGTGAAGGCGAAAGGCAGGTTACCCGCGGGAGGGAATGCGCTGGCGGCCGGCACGTTGCGGGAAGTCGAGCTCGAAGATTGACACCTCAGTCTCCGAGGAGAACGGTGGCCACCTGGCCGCCGTTTTCATCAGCGCTTACATTTCATCGCGTGTTGTTCAAGCGGCGCGACGTCTCTCATCTTTGAAAGCCTTGCGCAGTTGCTCGCGAAACTCCGGCGTGTCTTTGTGGCCGTGGACGCTGACGGCATGCTGGATCGCGACTTCCAGAAGCTCGTCTTCGCTGTCGGCGAAAATGGATACGCTGCAATTCGTATCACTGGGATACTCACGGCAATCAATATATTTCCTGGACAGGGACTCCTCCGTTCTGGTTCTCGGTAGAAAAGTAATGCGGGAATGACTGCTAAAGCAAACCCAGAAGTTGACAAGGCGGGTCGGATATCAAGCTATACCCCTCGATCAAAATGTGTCAAGCCAGCTAGCCGGGGAAGAATGAAATCCGTGAGACAGGACCGCGAGATAGAACAGCGAAAGCAGGGTTTATATTCAGCCAAAACGTGAGAGTGTCAGACCATCCTGATCAATTTCCGGGCGCTGTCCCGAGACAAGATTGGCAATGAGTTTTCCGGAGCCGCAAGCCATGGTCCAGCCGAGGGTGCCGTGGCCGGTATTGAGGTAAAGATTTTTGTAAGGGGTGGGGCCCAGTACCGGTGGATTGTCCGGCGTCATGGGCCGCAAACCGCACCAGTACTGCGCTTTCGCGGGATTGGTCGCGCCGGGGAAAAGATCCCCGAGCACGTGCGAGATGGTGGCGAGCCGCGATGGCCGAAGGCTCAGGTCGTATCCCGCAAGTTCCGCGGTGCCGGCAGCGCGTAGCTTATCGCCGAGGCGCGTGATCACCACTTTGTACGTTGCGTCCGTCACGCTGCCACCCGGGGCCGCGGCAGTATCCGTGAGGGGAAGGGTGACGGAATAACCCTTGACGGGATAGACCGGCAACCGGAGGCCGAGAGGTCGCAGCAGCAACGGCGTGTAGCTCCCACAGGCCAGCACATAGGCATCGGCGGTCATTTCTCCCTTGTCGGTGATTACACGAGTGAGGCGGTCTCCATTTTTTTCCAGCCGTTCGAGGCGGGTGTTAAACGAGAACACCACGCCTTTGGCGATCGCGAGGTTTGCGAGCGATTGGGTGAATTGGAAACAGTCACCCGATTCGTCGCCGGGGAAATGCAGACCGCCCACAATTTTATTCCGTGACGCGTGCAACGCCGGCTCCTGCACGAGGCAGCCGGTGCGGTCAAGAAGCTGGGATTCTATCCCCCACTTCCGGAGCATCGCGATAACTTTTCCCGCTTCGTCGAATTCGCGTTCCGTGCGGAACAATTCGAGCACGCCGGTCAGATGTTCATCGTAGATGATTTTGGTTTCGTGGCGCAGTGCCACGAGGCATTCATGGCTGTAGCGCGAAAGCCGCAGCATGCGTTCGCGGTTGACGGCATAGCGCGCAGACGTGCAGTTGGCGAGCATATTAAAGAGCCACGACCACATTGCCGAATCGAATCTTGGACTGAAGACCAGCGGCGAATGCCGGTGGAACATCCATTTTATCGCCTTGAAGGGAATGCCGGGCGCGGCCCAGGGCGTGCCCGCGCCCCACGATACTTGGCCGCCGTTGGCGTGACTGGTTTCCATTCCCGGCGCTGGCTGGCGCTCCACGACCGTGACCTCATGACCCGCCTGCCTAAGATACCAGGCGCTGGTGACGCCGATTACACCACTGCCGAGGACAAGGACTTTCATGGAAATGATAAGGTTTCCAAAAAAGCTTACTTTGGTCAGGAAAGCCAGGTCGTGAAAATATTCACCGGCTCACGTGCGGTGCGGTAATTGTTCACCGGTGCTTGCGTATCGGGATAGCCGAGCGACATGCCGCAGACGAGCGCGCGGGAGTCGGGCACATTGGCAAGTTTACGAACGATATCGGGATATTCCGCGATGGAGGCTTGCGGACAGGTAGCGAGTCCGTGCCCGATGGCGGCGAGCATGACATTCTCGATGAACATGCCGATATCGATCCACGAACCTTTTTCAAGTGAACGGTCGAGAAAGAACAGCAACCCCACCGGCGCGCCGAAGAAGGAGTAATTGTTGTTCCAGGACTTCAGGCGCGCATCCTTGTCATCGCGCCCTATTTTTAGTGCCTGATAGAGCGCGAGCCCGCAGGCGACGCGCCGCGACTTGTAGGGCTCATTCCACACCTTGGGATAATACGAGTAGTCCGGATTTTCTGGGTGCTTGGCTTTTCGCTCTTCCAGCAGCGCGGTACTGATTTTCCGTTTAGTTTCCCCCGTCAGCACAACGACTTGCCATGGCTGGGCATTGGTGCCGGAGGGCGCCCAGCGTGCTGTATCGAGGATCGATTCGACCGTGGCACGGTCAACCGGTTTGTCGAGATACGCACGCGTCGAGGCACGCTGCTTGATCACATCGAGGACATCCATTGGCCATCTCCTGGTCTCAGATCGTGGATGTCGTAATGTAACCCGATTACGTCCGCGGAAGAATTCCTGCCACCGGCGTTAACGACGTTCGGGCAGGGTGGCCAGTTCCGGCACCGTCAGGCCATGACGGTTTTGTGGCTTGGCCAGCAGCAGTTGTGCGTCGCCCAGTGCGCGCTCAGCAAATCCGCCCTCGCAGTAGCACAGGTAAAATTCCCACATTCGCAGGAACTCCTCCGACACGCCGAGCTGGCGCACGGCATCGGCATTGGTATACAGATTTTCGCGCCAATGCCGCAGGGTCGTCGCGTAGTGCGGTCCGATATCCTCGAGGTGCACGATTCTCAGATCAGTGGCGCGCGCCACCGCATTGGCCATCGCCGACACCGACGGAATGCAACTGCCGGGGAATATGTATCGCTGAATGAAATCGACCGATTTCCTGGCCGCTTCATAACGCTGGTCGGCGATGGTAATAGCCTGCAGCAACATCAGACCGTCCGGCTTGAGCAGCGCGCCGCATTGGGCAAAAAACGTCTCGTAATATTCGTGGCCGACCGCCTCAATCATTTCAATCGAGACCAGCTTGTCGTACTCGCCGCGCAGATCGCGATAATCCTCCCGCAGCACGGTTACGCGATCGGAAAGGCCTGCCTGCGCAATGCGTTCCCGCGCCAGCGCATGTTGCTCGCGCGAGATCGTGGTGGTGGTGACGCGGCACCCGTATTGCGCGGCCGCGTGCAGGGCGAATCCGCCCCAGCCGGTTCCGATTTCGAGCACGTGATCGCGCGGGCCGAGTGCGAGCTTACGACAGATGCGATCGAGCCGGGCGCGTTGCGCCTCGGCCAGCGTCATGCCGGGGCGCTCGAATATCGCCGCGGAATACATCAGGGTCTCGTCCAGCATCAGCCGGAAGAAATCGTTGCCGAGGTCGTAATGCGCGGCAATGTTGCGCCGGCTGCCGTCGTGGCTGTTGCGGTTCATCCAGTGAAAGAGTTTGCGCGCCGGCGTGGCCAGCCGCGCCAGTCCGGTTTCCATGCCATCCAGCACCTCGCGGTTCTGGATCAGGAGACGCACCAGCGCAGTGAGATCGTTGGCGAACCAGTAGCCGGACATGTAGGCTTCGCCGGCACCGATACTGCCGCCGAAGACGATGTCGCAGTAAAAACGGCTGTCGTACACGTGCACGGTGACTGACAGCGGGCAGCGTTCGGTACGCTGGCCGAAGCGATGCACTTCGGTGCCGTCGACAATGTCGACCTGACCGTGGACAAGTTGTTTCAAGCGTGCCAGCAGGATACGTTTTGCCAGATCTTCAACTAAGGCTGGCTTGGAAGAAAGGCCGGCTTGTGCATGTGTGGCAAATTTTGCGTACTTGATGTTCATGAGATCTTCTCCGGGCGGCTGTTTTTCAGGTCGGCACCTGGGGACTTGGCCGGGTGCGAATGAAAAGGCGTGCGCTTGAGCCACAGCCGCAATGCCTGCCAGTAGATGCCGGCAATGACTGTGGCGGTCATGAACGGATAGCGTGCCAGCGCGCTGGCCAGCGCCACTCCGCTGATGTCACGGCGCGTGAGTGCCAGGGTGGCATCGAACAGTTTGTTCCTGGCCTTGAAGTTCTCCATGTGCACGGCCAGCGTCGCGCCCGGGGACGTGAAGCGCCAGTCGTAATCAAAGGCCATGTCCATAAAGGGCGAGACATGAAAATCCTTGGCGAAGCGGTAGCGATAATGGCCTCCGCTCCCGAGATTGTCAGCCTGGTCCAGGACATAGGCATGACGTTCGCCCCAGGGCGTATTGGTGATTTCCGCCACGATGGTCTCGACCCGCGACCCCGTGTGATCGAAGCAGTAGTAGAAGCTCACGGGGTTGAAGCCGTAGCCGAAATAGCGCAAATGCGTCAGCAGGCGGATCGGACCGGCGGGGCGGCGCCCGGTTTTACGTTCCACCAGGTCGGCGACCGCGTGCTTGAGCGGCACCCGTTCGTCGCCGAGATAATCTGCGCGCCGGAACCGGGCCAGCGCCGGCCGGCGTGTCGACCACAGCCAGCGCCCGCGAAATACCGACTCGATCTCGTCGAGATCGAGATAAAGCATGAACAGCCGGTAACCGAACGCGTGCGGCCGTGGCGCACGCCGACGGTGTCTAACCCGCCCTTCGTAAATCGCGCTGTGCATCGGATTTCCCTTCATTAAAGTGTTCGAGCGCAGCCAGTGCGCTGACAACGCCGTCTTCATGAAAACCGTGACGCCAGTAGGCGCCGCAGTAGTAGGTGCGCCGCGCACCGTTGATCTCGCCCTGGCGTGCCTGTGCCGCCACCGAGGCCGCGGTGTATACCGGGTGATGGTAGGTAAGGCGCCGGATGATGCGATCGGGCGCTATCGCTTCGGAGCGATTCAATGTCACGCAGAAGGTAACCGGTGCTTCGATACCCTGGAGGATGTTCATGTTGTAGGTAACGGCCGCACGGCCGCGCATTTCCGGCAGCACATGGTAATTCCATGCCGCCCAGGCGCGCCGGCGCTGCGGCAACAGCCGCGTATCGGTGTGCAGCACGACTTCGTTCTGCTGGTAGGGGATCGCACCCAGGACTGCGCGTTCCGGCGCGGTCGCATCAGCCAGCAGACGCAGGGCCTGATCGCTGTGGCAGGCGAGGAACAGGGCATCGTAGCGCTCAGGTTCGCTGCCGCGTGCCTTGACCATGACGTGGGTTGGATACCGCTGTACCCATTCAACTGGCGTATTCAGGCGTACGCGGTCGCGAAACGGTGCTGTCAGCTTGTCCACGTAGCGCCGCGAACCACCATCAATCACCCGCCACGTGGGGCGGTTGCTTACCGAGAGCATTCCGTGATTGTGGAAGAAGCGCACGAAGAAGCGCGCCGGGAAATCTAGCAGGCGTTGTGGATCGGCGGACCAGATGGCCGCGCCCATGGGGATGATGTAGTAATCGATGAATTCGCGCGCAAAATTTCCATGGGCAAGATATTCGCCGAGCGTCTGTGATGCGGCCGCGGGTGTGTCGAGCAGGCGCGGCGCCTCGCGATTGAAACGCAGAATTTCGCGCAGCATGCGCCAGAAGCGCGGCCGCAACAGATTGCGCCGTTGCGCGAACAGGGTGTCGAGCGATGTACCGTTGTATTCCAGCCTGGTTTGTTCGCAGCGCACGCTGAAGCTCATGTGACTCGGCCGGCTCGCCACACCCAGTTCGTCGATCAGCTCGATGAAACGGGGATAGGTCCAGTCATTGAAGACGATGAAACCAGTATCGACGGCATACGCGCGATCACCGACGATGACATCGTGCGTATGGCTGTGCCCGCCAATATGCGATCCAGCCTCGAACACGCTGATGTCGTGCTCGTGGTAGAGCCGGTGGGCGACGACATTGCCGGCGATGCCGGTACCGACGATGGCGATTTTCATGACTGTTCTCCGTGAGGCAGGATGCGAGAATCGCGGATGTGCGCCGGCACCGGGCGCAGATCCCGGATCAGCCCCGACAGTGCCAGCAGCCGCAGAAAGTAATAGGCGATGTCGATTTCCCACCAGTGGAATCCCTGGCGCGCGGACGCCGGGTAATGGTGATGATTGTTGTGCCACCCCTCACCGAAGGTGAGGAGTGCCAGCCACAGGTTGTTGCGCGAATCGTCGCGCGTGTCATAACGCCGCCGGCCGAAGCGGTGCGCAAGCGAGTTGATGGTAAAGGTCACGTGGTACAACGCCACGGTCGAGATGGCGAATCCCCATACCACGAGTTGCCAGCCGTTGGCGCCTAGCTCGGGGACCGTATGCGCCAGCCACTCGCCGGCGAAAAAAAGAAGGACCGCCAGCAGCACTGGCACGAGTACATCGTAGCGGTCGAGAAAACGCAGTTCCGGGTAGCGCGCCAGATCGGGTACACGCTCGAGCCGGGTGCGAAAACTTTCGCGCGCCAGAAACCATCCAAGGTGGCTCCACAGGAAACCGTGCCGGTGTGCCGAATGCGGATCGAGCGGACCGTCGGCATGCGCATGATGATGGCGGTGCTGCGCCGCCCACCACAACGGCCCGCGTTGCGCGGCACTGGCGCCAAGCACGGCGAAGACGAACTGCATGGCGCGTGAGGTGCGGAACGCGCGGTGCGAGAAATAGCGGTGATAAAAACCGGTGATGGCCAGCAGTCGCAGTGCATACAGGATCACGGCCACAGCTATGGCCACCGGGCTCCAGCCGACCCAGATCACGCCGAAACAGGCCGCGTGCAGGGCGATAAACGGCAGGATACGCAGCCAGTCAATCCGCTGCGCCCCAGCGTCATCCGGCGTCACGGCAGAGTCAATCCAGGCGGCAAATGCCCGGCGTGGCCAGGCGAGCAGGTGCTCATGACGGGACGGATTCAGTTCCATCGGTGCGGCACCAGCTGGATTTTCGAGACGTCATAGCCCTGTTCGTCGAGCAGCGCAAGCAGACGCGTATAGTCCGTCTCCGGGATCGCCGGCGTGCGTGCCATGATCCACACATAATCACGCTTATCGCGCCCGATGATTGTTTGAGTGTAGTTCGGGTCAAGGTAAACGA
>Ga0224497_10001147_pt1 | contig 17208 bp, 16 predicted proteins | sample SF_Jul11_sed_USG_4_FD_167970 | JGI IMG/M metagenome (GOLD analysis project Ga0224497, IMG submission 167970) | Sediment microbial communities from San Francisco Bay, California, United States - SF_Jul11_sed_USGS_13 | ecosystem: Environmental > Aquatic > Marine > Sediment | place: USA... | reverse complement strand
TGCAGGGCCCAGTTGCGTTTGCGCAATTCGCTGTTAATTTGCGCGATTTGCTTGCGCTGATCGCTGTTCAACTCGAGCCCATACATTCTGCCGCCGTTCATCATGCCAGGGCCCATGCCATGATTACCCATCATGCCGGAGCCCAGGCCATGACCGCCCATCATGCCCGGGTCCATACTGTAGCCACCCATCATGCCGGGGCCGGGGCAACAGCCAGCGCCGGGGTAATAGTCGCCGTTCGAGTTGCGCTCCATGCCATAGCCCATTCCGTAGCCCGGGTCCGTGTACTCGATGTCGTCACCATGGGCGATCACCCTACTCGGTGCGGCAACCGCGGCAATCAGTACGGCCAGTAGCGCTGCCGTAATACCTCTACCTTGCATGAAACTACTCCTGTCGAAATTCGACCTGGATATGTATGGTTATGTTCAATGCTAACCAGGGTCCTGAGGGTGTGGTTGACCCAGATCAAGGGGCCATTAGACTTTGTACGGTCAGGGGAATGAGGCGGATGGCAAAGAAGACTGCAGCAAAAAAACCGGTGAAAGAGAAAGTCACACCCGCTGCCAGGAAAAAGGCGCCGAAACGAGGTCCTCAAAAGAAACCGGTACGTCGAAAGAAAAGACCTTCTGTCAGGAAGGGCAAACAGGCGCCGCTCGGGTACTTGGAGAGCTCGGGCGGACTGCTGATCCCGGCAAAGTTGAGCGGCGAGGTTACCCCGGTACCGCCCGCAAAGATCCGGTCCGGGCTTTCGAAGGCACGCATCGAGATCAAAAAGCTGATGGAGGAACTGAGCGAGTTGACCGAGGGCTACACCGTGTCTGAAATCGAGCTGGCGGTGAGCTTCAACGCGGACGGGAAATTTCTTGGTATCGGCGTTGGCGGGGCCACCACCATCAAGGTGCGCTTTCGCCCGGAGGACGGCGGATCGGGGTAGTCAAAATCCAGTAAGCTTCGTGGATTGGCCGTTGAAGGAAGCAGGCAGCCAGTCATCCGTTTCGCTGAGTAGCTCCATGCTCAAAGTCTCTCGCCCCGCCTCTGGGATTCTGGTCATATCGCAGGGGCGAACGCAGACCCTCGTACGCCTGGCAATTTGGATCGGCGTCGTGGTCATCTTTTATTTGGTGGTGCTCGGTGACGCGACGCTGACCGAAGATCGCTCGGCAAACACTGAAGCAACCGCCTGGCGCATATGGGTGCTGCTGCTGTTTCCGCTGTGCCTTCTTCCGTATTTATTCAGCCTCGTTCGCGCACTGCGTCGCGCCGACGAGCTGATTTGCGACGGTCGCGCGAAGCGCCTCTCGAAGAGAAGGCAAACGCTGGTGGACTTTGCAGATATCCAGGAGCTTGAGTTGCAAACCGTTCACGGAACCTGTGAAGAATTTCGCTTGAACGCAATTCTCAGCAATGGCCACAGCATCGAGCTTCTCGAGGCTGAGGCGTCGGCCACGACCGAGGCGCTGGCGGTGGAGATCTCCGCGCTATTAGAAGCGCCATTAATTCGAATAGTTTGAATCCAGCTCTGCCTGAGACATTGTTTACTCCTTTTAGTTGTCGCGTCCGAGATTGCGCAGACAAGCAGGACGACGGAAACATAAGTTTGCTGTCGGAACAAGCACTGCAACACTATTTGTAACAAAATTTAACGATGTGCTCGGAGTCATTGTTTCGATTGATGTTAATGGGTCTACATCTGGATCAGTTGTTGACCAATTTGATTTTCCCCCGATTCGAGGGAATTATCGCAAGGTGCACCTTGTGCGCGTACTTAAAAAGCGATAGGGAGAGAGGTCCGTGAAAACGATAAAGATCTGGATCGGCATCGTTCTGGTGCCGCTATTTCTCGCAGGTTGCTCTACCGTTCCGTACAGCAAACCTGTATGTGCCGTTGCAGGTGCTCTCGTAGCCGGCGCTGGGGCAGGACTAGCCGTCGATGATGACGAAGCCGAAGCCGCCCTCATCGGCGCCGCTGCCGGCGCGCTCATCGGCGCCGTTGTCTGTGGAAAGGAAAAACCAGCCGAGCCCGTCGCCGCCGTCGTCGTTGACAGCGATGGTGACGGAGTGCCGGACAGCCGTGACCGTTGTCCCAACACTGCGCGCGGCACTACCGTAGATTCTTCCGGCTGTCCGCTAGATAGCGACGGTGATGGTGTTATTGACAGCCTTGATCGCTGTCCCGGAACACCGCGAGGCGTCGCGGTGGATGGACGCGGATGTCCGCGAGACTCCGATGGCGACGGCGTTGCTGACAACAGGGATCAGTGTCCGGATACCCCGAGAGGGGAGAAGGTCAACGATGCTGGATGTCATGTTGTTTTCCGTCTGGAAGGGGTGAACTTTGCAACCAACAGCGCTCAACTCACCAGCGTTGCGATAACCAGGCTGGAACAGGCCGTGGAGTTGCTCAGTGCGAATCGGACCATGACCGTTCGGGTAGTAGGGTATACCGACAGCCGGGGTGCGGACTCGTACAACCGGCAGCTTTCGCAGAGGCGGGCTGAGTCGGTTGTCAATCACCTGGTCAGCCGAGGTATCAGCCGTAATCGCATGGATCCGGTTGGAAGGGGCGAGGACTCACCGATCGCAAGCAACGAGACGGCTCAGGGTCGGGCGCAGAATCGTCGCGTGGAGTTCGTCCTTACCGGTCAGTAATTCTTTGACCCTGAAAAAAGGGGCCGGCGATATCGGGCTTAGTTCGATGGCGCCGGCCCCTTTTTCTTTTTCAATAACGGAAATTTTTCTTTAGGTTTGTTAAAGCCCCAAAAGAAAAAGGGCCGAAGTCCCAGAACTTAGTCCAGTGACTCCGGCCGCGTTTGACCCGGATCTCACTCGTTACGTTGCCAGAAGGCGTAACCTGCCGGGGTGAGCTCACCGTCGGAAGATACGTAGCCGCGCTCCATTGCGTCTCTCAAGACAAGATGATCGCGCGGGTGGCTCAGGTAGAGCGAACGATCGCCGTAGTGTTGGCTAAGCAGCCGCACCAGAGCGCGCTCGGATGCATCCAGTCTCATGTGCATAACGGTTGCCATTTTTCCCTTCCAATCGGGGTCCACCCCGAAAGCCTTTAGTGGGAAAAGTAAAAGCAACCCACGTGCCAGAAGAATTTCCTCGCTCAATCGCGTGAAGCGATTTGTGAGCCAGTTGTCGAAATCCTCGCCCGCCGTCAGCCGCGACAAATTCGGGAGTTTTTCCCGACGCTAATATAATTATTCTATATTTCAATAGGTTATAGGCTATGAGTCGACAACCGCGAAGCGGAATACTGTGCTGGAACGGGCATTGGAGGCGATGACGGGAGCCGTTAAATCGGGCCGGATCACCCTTCTGAACGCGAGATTCCGCAAGATCTGCTGAAGATCCGCAAGGATTTGACCGGGTAAAATTCACGACTTGTCATAGCAGCCGTCATTATTATCGCCGGGTGGCAACAGCGCGGAGAAAAACCGATCGCGGGGAACGAATCCCCGGGGCGCTGGCTGCAAGAACGCGCTTTACATACATAAGAAGGGAGATCCATGAGCATGAGACAGAACGTCACCGTCGAATTGCTGGACGCCATCCAGGACGCTTTCAACCGCCATGACGTGGACGGAATTCTTTCTTACTTCGCCAACGACTGTGAATGGCTGATGGCGCGGGGACCGGACCCGTGGGAGGCGAAGCGACTGCGGGGCAAGGCGGCCATCGGCGAGGTGCTCTCCGCGCGTTACGCGGTGATCCCCGACATGCGCTGGGTGGATATGCAGCACTTCATCTCCGAAGACGGTCATCGCGCCTGTTCCGAGTGGACGGTGAAGGGGACGCCCAAGGAAAGTCCGCCCATCGACTGGCTAGGTTGCGACATCTGGACCTTTCGCCACGGTATGGTGACGAAGAAAGACACCTACTGGAAGCTCATCGGCACCTGATCAAAACTCCGCGGAAACCTGAATCGCGAATCGCCTGCGCGTAGTGAACGGATTCCCACTGTCGTCACGCACGAATCCGTCCTTATACCTTCCGAACAAATATTCCACGCTCAGCCAGGCATACTGGTTTAGTTTCCAGGTGGCGGACACGCCCACCTGATTTTGGGGCTCTTGCGGCAGCTCATCGCTGCCTTCGACTCGAAAAGCGAATAGCAGCGATGGCCGGGGCGCGTAAGCAAGCTCGAGGTACCATGCGGTCGGCTGGTTTGCGTCCTCCTCAAAGGCCGCGAACTCCCGTAAGGAGCGTATTATCTCCGCCGACATTTCAAATGGTTCCAGTCCAACCAGGACATATCCGCTCAGGCCGCCGACGCGGTTTCTCCCGCTGTTGGCAAAGTCGAACCCAGAAACGTCTGCGGCGTCCGTTAGATCGGCGAGATAGGTTGCGCCTGCCCTGACTGCCCGATCTTCGGAGCTCAAGTCGAATCCGACGCCCCAGTTCAGCGCGTCGTTCTTCTTCCAGTTTTCTGTCTCACCGTCGAACGCAAACATTCTGAGCACGACCGCCTCGCTGAGCGAATGGTACGCCACCAGCCCTGTCCCCCGCGTCTCGCCGAATTCGAGCAGCGGGCCGGTGATAAAGTTGTTGTAGAACACTCCGAACGGCAGGTACAGACGGCCTGCCTCGATCACCCACTTCTCGCCCTCGAGCGCCAGGAATGCCTCGTCGAGCCGCGACCGGTTACCGTCGTCCCACTCGGATTCAAACAAGAGCTCCGCGCTCAACGATTCAGAAAGCGCTGCTTCCAACCCGAGCTGGAGGGTCGAGATGAAAATGTTCTCACGGAGCTCGGGAAGTCCGTTCCTTACCTTGTCTCGTCTCTCACCGACTTCCACCTCGAGAAGACCTGATACGGTCAGCCAATTGTTGATCTTTCGCCCTAAGCCGGCGGTCCTGCGTTGCTCGAGGCTGCTGTAGATCCAGATATCTTCAGCTAGAGTTCCCTCCGATTCCCCGTAGGTCACCGAATCAGAAAAGGCCGCGAACGGCATCAACAGCGCCAGCAGCGAAACGGCTTTCGAACGTGATGCGAGCATGCGGATGAAACCGTGCCGGAAATTGCGCATAGAGGCCAGCAATTTCATGTAGTTAACCATCTGGTAAGGTTGGCCGAAGGAAAGGCTCGGCAGCGCTATCATAGTGAGTCTCGAATGGATATTTCTGGGACGAAAATCACTGGAGCGTTCATGGGTCCAAGCCGGTCGATGCCACTCAGCTCGGATATCCAGGCCGAGCCGCAGCTTTTCCACTGCTGTGGGTGAATGCAATGAAGCTACTTCTGGTCGAAGACGACCCGAGAATTGCGGACTTCATCAAGAAAGGCATGACGGAAGCCGGGTTCTTCATCGATCATCGCAGCGATGGTGAAAGCGGGTTGCACTCGGCCATGCATGACGACTATGACGCGGCCATTATCGACATCATGCTGCCAAAGCTCGACGGGGTTTCGCTGATCGAGACGCTGCGAAGCAAGGGGGTGCGACTGCCCGTGCTTATCTTGAGCGCAAAGCGCGCACTCGACGATCGCGTGAATGGCCTGCAGCGCGGTGGCGACGATTACCTGACTAAGCCCTTTTCCTTCGTCGAGCTGCTTGCTCGCGTGCAGGCGCTTGTGCGCCGAGCGAGCAACGTGGTTGAAAGTGCTCAGCTGACGGTGAGCGATCTGACCATCGACCTGTTGGCACGCACCGTAGTGCGAGACAGAAAAAAAATCCATCTCCAGCCAAGAGAATTTGCCCTGCTGGAATATCTCATGCGTAACAAAGGCCACGTGGTCTCCAAGACGATGATTATGGAAAGGGTGTGGAGCTACAACTTCGATCCTCGTACCAACGTCGTGGAAGCGCGAATAAGCAGGCTGAGAGAAAAACTAGACAAAGGATTCGAGGTTGCCCTGATACACACTGTTCGCGGCATGGGCTACGTGCTCAAAGAAGGCGATGTTTAGGCTCCCCAAGACTTTGGCCACGCGGCTTACGCTGCTGTACGCGGCCACATTTGTTCTATTATCCGGCGCCGCGTTCGTCGTCGCCTATTTCTGGATCGCCGCAAATCTTAATGCCAGCATCGACGCGGATCTCAGGGAAGACCTCTCTGAAATAGAGACTTTGCTGAAAACCGAAGGTTTGGACCGCCTTAGGAAAGATATCCTGCGTGAAGCCGATACAAATACCCCTGGGCAGGATTTCCTGAGAGTACTGACTATGGATGGGCAGCCCGTGTTTGAATCGCACCCCGAGCTAAGGGCAGGTTCAGCGTGGGACCATCAGGCGTACGCAAAAGTCTCCAGTGGACATGGCCCTGTGCTGCGTACAGTGAGTCGGCAAAGGGACGGTGACGGTATGAGACTCATTCTCGGCCTGGTCGGGCCCGGATTGCTCATCGAGATTGGTGAATCACTCGAAGAGAAAGAAAAGATCCTTGAGCTCCTGTTGGGAACGTTCGCCGCGGTTATTTTTGTAGTGATCGTTGTTGCCGCAGTCGTGGGTTGGATCATGGCAAGGGCCGCTTTGCAGGGGATTGAGGAGATCACCCGCGCGGCCGAGGACGTTGCTCGGGGAAATTTCGATCGGCGGGTATCGATCGGCAGTCGCGTTCAGGAGATCGACAGGCTCGTCGAAACCTTCAATATCATGGTGGATCGCGTTCGGGCACTCATCCTCGAAATGCGAGTGATGACCGACAACATTGCCCACGATCTAAGGAGCCCGTTGACCCGTCTTCGAGCGAGCGTGGAAAGTGCCCTTTACGGCGCAAAATCGGTGGGCGAGTACAAGACGGCGTCCGAAGAGACGCTGGAAGAGTGTGACCGCCTTCTGCAAATGATCAACACCACCCTGGATGTGACCGAGGCCGAGGGCGGCGCAGCCTCGCTAGCGAAGCAAGATGTGGATCTCGCCAACGTTATTTACGAGGCGGTCGAGTTGTTCGAGCCTATCGCGGAGGACAAGCAGATTGATATTTCTCTCAAGCTGGACTCCGATTGCCATGTATATGGAAATCTACAATATCTTCAGCGAATGGTCGCGAACCTTCTCGACAACGCCATCAAATACACGTCAAACGGAGGCGCCGTTTCCATTGAGATGGCCAGGAGTAATGGATTCGTGTCGTTCTCGATTTCAGATACCGGAATCGGCATCAGTCCGCGCGATCAGGCACGTGTATTTAATCGTTTTTTCCGTTGCGACGCGAGCCGATCGAAAGAGGGCTTCGGACTCGGGCTCAGTTTTGTGAGGGCAGTGGCTAATGCCCACAACGGAAATATTGAGCTCCAAAGCGCGGCGAGTGAAGGTAGCCGGTTTATTGTCTCGCTTCCTGCGTTGAGTACTTAATCGATATTTCCTAGCGATTCCCACATTCACCATTTGGTAATGCGGGGATGAACTTGCGGTCAGGTTCACTTCCTATGATTTCCATCGAAGGACAAAGTTCTTCGTCTTCGAAATCAAACGGGAGTGAATTCAATGAACCCAATCTTTCAAACATCATTTCTATCGGCAACACACAATCCGCGCATACCGCTTCGATGGCGCGGCGCAACCGCTCTGTTTTTTGTCGTGTGTATCTGGTTGTTCTCCGCGGGTCAGCTTCGAGCGGATGACGATCCGTTTTACGAAAAGCAGTTCGCAAGCGGGGAGCATGAGGGCCATGGGGGCGCCTGCTCGGGCACAGCCAGGGCGGCGTTCCGCGCCTGCCGTAACGAAATCCGGGATGATTACTGGATAGCGGTCGGCAACTGTCTCAACTCGTCAGAAGAAGACTGTATTGAGCTGGCGAGGCAGGAGAGGGCAGGCGCCTTTGGGCTTTGTACAGAGCAGCGCGCCGCCAGGTTCGACCTCTGTAACCTGATTGGAGAGGCCGCTTACGATCCCGAGTGGTCGCCTGGCGATTTCGTCAATCCCCTCGAAATCGGCTCGGGGGTCGCCCCAAATCCATACTTTCCGTTGATTCCCGGCATGGTCTGGATCTACAAGTCAACCTTCGAGAATGACGAAGGCGAATCGGTCACGGAGACAATAACGGTCGAGGTGAGAAATGAGACCAAGCGCATTCGCGTTGGGGATGTAGGCGAGGGTGTTGACTGTATCGTCGTTAACGACGTCGTCGAGGAAGACGGTGCCGTAATTGAGGATACCGATGATTGGTATGCCCAGGATCGTTGGGGCAATGTTTGGTATTGCGGCGAGATCGCGAAGAATTTCGAAAGCTTCGAAGGTGACGACCCCAACACACCCGAGCTGGTGAATATTGAGGGATCGTGGAAGGCGTTTCGCGACGGCGCCAAGCCGGGAATCATTATGCAGGCGGTGCCGGAGGTTTACCAAGTTTACCGTCAGGAGATTTCTCTTGGGAACGCAGAGGACGCCGCGGAAGTCATCAGCACTTCCGGTACAGAGTCCGTACCTGTTGCCTCGTGCGACGGGACATGTGTCGTTACCCAGGAATTCACCCCGATCGAGCCCGGCGTCAACGCCAACAAGTACTACGCGCCGGACATCGGTTTGATTCTGGAGGTCAACCCCGGTGGCGAAAGGGTCGAGCTTATCGACATGTACATGCAATAGTTCGGAGGAGCGGTCGGGGCCCTTGATCCTGGTCGAATCCCGCACCGCCACGCGTTTTCGACCCGAGGGCCCCGCCTTTCCCAATCCGAGGAGGACTGGTCTAATGCCGCTAGTGACCATAAGCATTTCCGAGGGGTTCTCCCTCGGCGATAAAAGAATTGTCGCAGACTGTGTCCACGACGCCCTGGTCGGCGTGGGGTTTCCTGAAACCGATCGCTTTCAGAAAATACTCAGACTTTCGAGGGACCAGTTCATTTACGACCGGCACCACCCCGATCTTGAGGAGCCGAGATCAAACCGGTTTGTGCTGATCGAAATCGTCATGCCAGAAGGACGCTCGCGGGAATTCAAAAAGGATCTTCTGATGATCATCGCGGAGAATCTCAGAGAGCGGATCGGCGTCAGGGCAAAGGACGTCATGGTTTTGTTCATGGAAACGGATCGCGAGAACTGGGCCTACGATTGCGGTGTTCAGTACTACTCGGCAAGATCGGACAGAGGGATATCCAACATGTCCAAAAAAGATCTCCGAACAGACGCATTTATCGTTGATTTTCAGGATCGAATAGGTCCAATCACCAGGCAACGCGAATAGCACAATTCAACTCTGCCCATTCTAGGCAGCTTTCCTGCCATTCAGCAGTGGAGCCGGACGAGCCCTGCCACTGGCAATCCTAGGCCAGGCTCATTAAATTGTGAAAGGAGGACAATAGGACCGAAGACCAGAATGAGTCTGTGGCGGTGAGCTTGGCCGAAAATCGCCGTTGTTTGGTCTTTCGACCTTAAATCCCTGCCTTCAGCACATCGGAGACCACGGATGGTCGTCTGGGCTCTTCCGAATACAGGGAAAACCTGATCATGATCATTTTCTCCCAGGTTCGTAAGAGCCGATAATTAGGTTGAAAATGAATCAGTCAATAAAACCACTCGCGAGCGCTGATCTCTACCACAGATGTGCTCCGGAAAAGCTCGGCTTCCGGACGACGGACGAGCTCGAGGATATTTCCGGTTTCATCGGACAGCAGCGGGCGGTCGAATCGATCGAATTCGGCACCAACATTCGCCGTGCCGGTTACAACGTCTTCGTGTTTGGTCCGCCCGGTGCCGGAAAACACACTCTGCTGCGTCATCACCTCAACGAAAGCGCCGTTGCACTTCCTGTGCCGGTTGACTGGTGTTACGTCAATAACTTCTCAACGCCCCACAAACCGCGCGCCCTTTCTCTGCCTTCGGGGAGAGCCAATGGTTTCAGGGAAGATATGGAACGGCTTATTGGCGATCTCAAAGCTGCTATTCCTGCCGTATTCGAGAGCGAAGAGTACGGCGCTCGGCGCCAGGCGCTCGTGGACGAGTTCAAGGAATATCAAGAGTCGGAGTTTAACGCGTTGCGGGAGCGCGCAAACGAGAAAAACGTCGCGTTAATCCATACTCCCCAGGGTTTCGCGTTGGCGCCGATGGAGGACGGCCAAGTAATTACTCGGGAAGATTTCGATAAGTGGACGGCGGATCGTCAAAAGGAAGTGCGAACACGCATACAAGGTCTCGAGAATCAGCTCCAGGAAACGATGCGCAAAGTTCCACTGTGGGAGCGAGATCATCGGAAAAAATTACGCCAGTTGGACTACGAGATGACTCGTTACGCTATAGGGCATTCCATGAACGAGCTTCGCTCGTCTTACGACGCATTGACACAAGTGCTCGAATATTTTGACGAGGTCGAAAGGGACCTGCTGGAAAACTACGACGATTTTCTCGCCGCGCGAGAACCCGCCTCGCCGCAAATGGCGATTGCAATAGCAGTCAGAAATCAGTTCAGCGGTCCGCCGTCTTTTCGACGGTTCCAGGTCAACGTCATCGCGGATCACGCGGGAGCTGACCGTGCGCCGGTGATTCACGAGGACATGCCTAAACACGCAACCATGTTTGGGCGCATCGAGCACCTTGCACAATTCGGAGCGCTCACCACGGATTTCAACCTCATTAAACCCGGGGCACTTCATGAGGCGAACGGCGGTTTCCTTGTTGTGGATGCCCGCAAGTTGCTCACTCAGCCCTTTGTATGGGAGGAACTCAAGCGCGCTCTTCAGTCGCGCGAGATCCGAATACAGGGTCTGTACGAAGCGATGGGTCTGCCAAGCACCGTGTCGCTTGATCCGGAGCCGATTCCCCTTGACCTGAAGGTGCTGTTGGTGGGCGAGCCGATGATCTATTACCTGCTGAGCTCACTCGACCCCGAGTTCAAGACTTTATTCAAGGTTGCGGCGGATTTTGAATACGACACCAGCCGCAACGATGAGAGCACTGAACTTTATGCGCGCCTGATTGGGCGGTTAGCGCGGCAGCAGAAACTCAAGCCGCTCGACGCGCCGGCGGTTGCGCGGGCGATTGAGCATGCCTCGCGGCTCGCGGCTGACGGAGAAAAGCTGACGTTGCGCGTCGGACTCATCGACGATTTGCTGACGGAAGCAGATTACTGGGCAGGCCAGTCCAAGCTCAGCATCATCGGCGCTAAAGAGGTGCAGAAAGCAATCGACGCGGCGACGCGGCGAGCGGATCGATTACGTGAGCGCAGCCTTGAGCAGATCCGGCGAGGCGACGTCATCATCGATACCGAGGGCGCAATCGAGGGTCAGGTTAATGCCCTGAGTGTGGTCTCGCTGGGGGACTTTTCCTTTGGTAAGCCGAGCCGCATTACCGCGCGGGTGCGGCTGGGCCAGGGGAAGTTGGTGGACATCGAGCGTGAAGTGGAGCTGGGCGGGCCTTTGCATTCGAAGGGAGTTCTCATCCTCACGGGCTACCTCGGCGAGGCCTACGCGCGTGGGTTCCCGCTGGCGCTGGCCGCTAGCCTCGTGTTCGAGCAATCCTACGCTGGAGTTGACGGAGACAGCGCTTCCTCAAGCGAGCTTTACGCACTGATCTCGGCAATTTCCCAAGTGCCGATAAAGCAGTGTTTCGCGGTGACCGGTTCGGTTAACCAGCGCGGCCAGGTACAGGCAGTCGGGGGCGTCAACGAAAAGATCGAGGGGTTCTTTGACCTTTGCCGGGCACGCGGCTTGAGTGGGGACCATGGCGTGTTGATTCCCGCCGCAAACGTCAAGCACTTGATGCTGCGCGGGGAAATCGTCGAAGCAGTCGATCGCGGAGAGTTCAGTATTTATCCAGTCGAGACAATCGACCAGGGGATTGAAATTTTGACCGGTAAGCCAGCCGGAGAACCGGGCGAGGGGGGCGTTTTTCCTGAAGGGACCGTGAATTATCTGGTGCAGCGTCAGCTGGCTGAATTCGCAATCCTGGCGAGAGCGGCAGCGGGCGATAAGAACGATGCCAACGAAGAAAGCGCCGGCTGAAGCAAAGTTCGCGCTGCACCGCATTATGGTAGCGATGGATAGCTCCGTCCATGCTCAGGCCGCGGCGGAGGCGGCGGTCGGCCTGGCCGTGCGCTTTGAGGCCGTGGTTGAAGGCCTTTTCGTCGAAGACGTAAATCTGATTAATCTGGCGGAACATCCTGTGGGACGATTGGTGAGTTTTCCCTCTGGAATGGCGGGCACCCTGGATCGCGGGGCTCTGGAGCGTTATATCAGGAACGAGTGCAGGAGCGCGCAGCGCGCCCTGGAGACAGTGGCAAATCGCCGAGGCCTGCGAGCGGGCTTCAGGATTCTCCGCGGTCGTGTCGATTCCGAGATCTTTGCCGCAGCGTCAGAGGCAGATCTTCTTGTCCTAGGTCTGGCGGGCCGTAGCGGATCGTCTCGGGGGCGTCCCGGCTCAGTGGCGCTGGCCGCGGCCGAGCGCGCGCCGGGCTCGGTGCTCATCTACCGAACCGGTGTGTCGCCGAGTGGAAATCCCCTGCTTTGCTTTGATGGTTTGCATGGCAGCGTTAAGGCACTGGACGCCGCGATTAGCCTGCCTCGGGAAAACAACCACGAGATTCGCGTCGCCTTGATACCTTCTGAAGCATTTACGGTGACGGCGCTGCGCGAGAGAGTCGAAGAGTTACTCTCGGATCGAGGTCTGAATGCCAGCTTTGTGGAGTGCGCGCCCCAGAACCTTGATCAACTGTGCAAATTTGCGGCGTCAGCTGGTACCAATGCAATTGTCTTGGCAGCCAAGAGCCCTGTTTTACAGGGGGAAGGCCTCAGGCGCATATTGGCCGACGCGAATTGCCCTCTACTTCTGGTGCGCTGAATCCCTCTGACCGCTTCATTTACCATGTCCGGTGGATCCGGGTAGAACGGATTTTGGCTGAGTGAGTGTCTCTGACGGCTCAGTCAGGCCCAATGTAAAATCAGAATTGTCGCGCTTAATTAGCGCTCGTCCAAATGACATGAGCCGATTCACGATTATTCTGATTGTCTTGCTCGCCGTCGTGGCGGGCGGAGTCATCGCATTTCGTCAAATAATCGTTTTGGACATGCCTGGGGAATCGTATCGCGGAAAGCTTGCGCCGCTTTCTCCGGCCCAGAGCGCGTTGTCGAAACGTCTCGAGATGGATGTCCAGGCGCTCGCTGGCGAGATCGGCGAGCGCAATCTGTTTCGCGACGACACCCTCGAGCGCGCGGCGGTGTATATCGAGCAGAGCTTTCAGGCGGCGGGCCACAACGTAAAGTCCCAGGAATTCCTCGTTCGTGGAAAGACGGTGCGGAACGTCGAAACGGTGATTCCGGGTAGAGATCCGGCAGCCGGAATCATCGTGGCGGGCGCGCACTACGATTCCGTACAGGGCTCTCCCGGCGCCAACGACAACGCTTCAGGCGTGGCCGCACTGCTGGAGCTCGGCCGGGCGCTCAGACAAGTTTCCTTTGAGCGCAGCATTCACCTGGTGGCGTTTGTCAACGAGGAACAGCCGTTCTCTCGAACCACCGCCATGGGAAGCGCGCAGTATGTGGGGCGCCTGGTGGAGCAGGGCAAGAAGGTGGCGGCGATGCTGTCGCTGGAGACCATCGGCTATTACACCGATGAGCCGGGCAGCCAGCGCTACCCGTTTCCAGTGAGCTATTTCTATCCCGATACGGGCAATTTCATCGGCTTCGTCGGCAATCCGCCTTCGAAGGAGTTGGTGCGCAGAATGGTGAGAACCTTTCGGGAAAACGCCCGGTTTCCTTCAGAAGGCCTCGCCGCGCCCGCCCGGATCAGGGGCGTGGACCGCTCCGACCATTGGGCATTCTGGCAGCGGGGATTACCGGCGGTGATGGTTACGGATACGGCCCTGTACCGTTACCACGAATACCACACCGCGGAAGATACGCCCCGGATCCTGGCATATGATCGTTTCGCGCGGGTCGTCGAGGGTCTCGCCGCGGTGGTGGTCAATCTCGCGGAGGGGGATGAAACAGGGTCCCGTTAACCGAGGATGGCGTTCGCCCGCAATCGGCTCGGTTGCCAAGCTGAATCGAATTCACGAAAATTCACCGCGACGGAATGATTTGGACTCAGCTCACTACTGATTGAATGGATAGTTAAAAGGAGAACATTTCATGGTGGCTTCCAGCGATACGTTGCACGCGCCCCGCGAGCGCCTCAGCAAAGAAACACTGGCAATGCATCACGCTATCGTCTCGCTGATGGAAGAGCTCGAGGCGGTCGATTGGTACCAGCAGCGCGCGGACGACTGCGAGGACGAGGCGCTCAAGGAGATCCTGCTACATAACATGCGCGAGGAAATGGAGCACGCCTCCATGGTGCTGGAGTGGATTCGCCGCAACAGCAAGGACTTCGCCGGACATATGGACGAATTTCTGTATAAGAAAGGCGATATTGCGCACCACGACCATTGAACCGACAACTTTCCAATCAGGCAAAAAAAAGCGGCTGGAGCCCGTGAGCTCCAGCCGCACTTGCGGTCTTTTGCGCGCGTCGGCGCCTTTGCCAATTAATTAATCAGGATACGCTCCAGGCGGTCCATGTCGTTGACCACACTCCAGCGGCCGCCGCCTTCCTCGACCCGTGTCTGCCAGTCTTCCAGGCGGGTGAGGTATTTGCGCGGGTCCACGTTGTCTGCGCGCAGCTTGGTCACGTTAAGCGCGGTGACGCTGAAGCCTGCGAGCTGTAACGGGATGTCCCGAATGTAGCCTTTGGGCAGATCCTCTTCCAGATCGGAGTAGATCAAAACGTCTTTATTGCCGGTGTTCTTCTCGTTCAGGTATTCAATTGCCTGAAGAACACCACCGGTGATGTCGGTGTGCTGCGCCGGTCTCACCTGGCGAACGAACTGATTGATCATTTCTCTGAATTGACGCTTTTGCTTGTTCGCAACGCTCGGGCGGTCGTCGAAGGTCATCTTGGCGATGATATCCTTCTCGCTGAAACTGCCCGTGTCGATGCGGCCGACGGCGAAGGAATCGCCCGGCTCCAGCCTCACCAGGATGACGTTGATCAACTGCTGAGCCTTCTCGAGTTCTTGGGCGTAGGTGCCTGAAGTGTCGATAAGGAGATAAACGCCGCGGTTGTTCGGTTTTGCCTCGCCGTTGCAGCCGCCAATCAGGGCGGCTATAGCGAGAGAGGCTGCGATTATGATTACTCGTTTCATCACGATTACCCTCTTCATCGTGCGATGATTTGCGTGGCTTCGTCATCGCCCATCACGTTGAGCGAGTCGGACTTTTTCTTCTTGCTCGCTTTACCATTGACCATACGTTCCACCGAGAGCGGAATGAAGATAGCCAGGTCATAGGCGTCGCGAAGTACGCTGCCGGCATGACGCGAAATATTGCCTATGAGCCGCAACAGGTACGCGAACGTTCTCAAGAACACGGCTGCGCCAAGGCCAAGGACGGTGCGCGTCGCGTGGACGAACGACTCCAGCGGAATCGCCACGAACACCAGCGCGAACGGCAGGATGAAGCCCAGACACATCTGCGCTGCCGTGGTGATCCAGGAGAAGTCAAGGACAACGCTTCCTATGGCGTCACCCCGCAGGATAGCGCTGGTGGCGAGCTCATCCTCGAGCAGCATTTCACGCATGAAGGCAAGTCCCGCCTCGACGCTGGCGAGGATGAACAGAATGGAGAAAGTGATCCACACCATGCGCATGCGCACGACGTCCTTCAGCGCGCCGATGACCGGGAAAAGGCGGGTGATGCGCATAGACTCCATGAGAAACAACCCCATGGAGATCTCCACCAGGATGATCACCAGCGCCGCCACGTCGGCCATCTCAAAGCCGGCAACCATCGTCTGACCACCGACCATTTCGGCCATTGGTCTGGCGATGAGGCTGAAGTTAATCATCGCACCACCGACCGCCACCGCCAGCACGAAAGCCGAGATGAAAAATTGGTTGAGGGCCGAAGAGGACAAAATGCGAGCCGCACGGTCGCTCTTCGCCAGGATGTCTTTGTAGTCCTCGATGTGCTTGGCGATGATCTCGGAGCGTTCGAGAAGACTGTTGATGTGCTTATCCACTTCATCCAGACGCCGCTTGATGCCTCGCCAATAAGGGATGCCATTCTTCAGCAGGTTGTGTCGCTCAGCACTAGCTTTGCGGTACTCGATGAGGGCCTTATCGTGCGCCTTGACCAGGGACTTGTGGATGTCCTCGAGGATCTCTACCACCATGGGATCGCTCTTTGAAGGCAGCTTGGCCACCGCCTGGACCGCCTGGGTCCAGGCCAGGGGCGAAGGCGGAATCTCACCGCTTTCCTTGTAATCCTCGTCGATCTTTGCAAGCGCCTCGCTGATCTTTCGGTGCAGCGAGGGGTATTCGGCCAGATCCCGCCGGACCGTCGCATCCATTCGCTCGATCTCGCGTTCAATAATGCGTTCGGCCGCGTCCCGCCCGGCGCTCAGCAAAACCTCTCGGTTTCTTTCTCCCAGTTTGCGCTCCGCGTGCAATACGGAAACAGCTGTAAGTCGAAACGCGTTGTGGAGTACGCGCGTCGACGACTTGATTGCCTTGTGCATCGGCGTGCGGGCGAGGTATAGGCCCACGGTCAGTGCCAGGAACCAAATCAGCCCCGAAACCACCGGGTCCGGCGTAATCATGAAAACGTCGTAGAGAGACATCTTTGCATCCCCTTTTTTTCGGGTTGCTTCCGGCAACCCAATGGCTGGCTATTTAGGATCATTTCGCCCGCGCGCGCCCGTGATCCCCCCCGTGCCGGGCAGGATCGCGCGGGTACCATCATTTAAATGTAGAAGGTGATCCGGCGGGGAACTGAGAATTGGCTAACAAAATGGGAACAAAACTCAGGGCAGGTCGAAACAATGCCGGCGGATTAAGGGTTTAGGCGGACCAGGGCACGACGGTAAAAAAACTGTCGTTGAAAACTTTAATTACTAGCCTTCCGGAGCAACGCTCACTCGAAGGCCCAGCGGAGCCTCGCGCCGATCAAACCCATTTCGGTGGCGTAGTCCCCCATGATGTCGTTGCCGATTCCGCTTGGCCTGTCGAAAGATGTCTCATTCACCAACAAGTGCTCGTAGCCTATGTCCACGGACAAGTGTTCCGAGTGGTCGTACCTGGCGCCCAGGGAAAGGTAGATATGGTCCTTCAACGGCGCACCCGGCTTCCTCGGTGACGGGTCCACCAACGTGGCGTAATCATCGGACATGTTGATTCGCATCGAAAAGCCACTGTCGAACTCCTCCCGGGATTCGGGCAGGAGGCGCTTGGTGGTCTCCAGGTCGAGGGGACTGGCATAGTCCGAATCCTCGATGGACTGGAAAGTAACGTTAA
>Ga0224497_10001146_pt1 | contig 17212 bp, 15 predicted proteins | sample SF_Jul11_sed_USG_4_FD_167970 | JGI IMG/M metagenome (GOLD analysis project Ga0224497, IMG submission 167970) | Sediment microbial communities from San Francisco Bay, California, United States - SF_Jul11_sed_USGS_13 | ecosystem: Environmental > Aquatic > Marine > Sediment | place: USA... | reverse complement strand
AGTTGTGATCTTGTTTGCTCCAGCCGCTGCTATTGCGGGTGTACCACCGGACATAAATGGTGCCGCTGGTTGGGAGACCGGAAACCGTGCGGGAATGGCCGGTGCCCATGGATTTACTGTCGTGGAGGTTGTTGGCCCCTACGCTGGTGCCGACATACAGCCAGTGTTCCAGGTCCTGACTGCTATGCCCCCCCGTAAAGGTGACGGAGGTACTGGTCAGGGTGGCGCCCGGCCTGGGAGTGATAATGGGAGGTGGCGCACTGCCGATGGTTATCGTCCCCTGCGTAGTGTTGTTGATAGTATTTACGTCATTGTCGGCCGACACCGTAGCTTGAATTACGACGGAGCCAGGGGAAAAAGCTTTGAGTGTGAGGGTAATCTGTCGTCCTCCACCCGGAGGAATCGAATTGAGTATACAGGTAGGTTGGGTCGTTCCGATTCCGCTACAGCTACCGGAGTTGGTCTGGATATTTTCCAGTGTTAACCCATTGGGAATGGAAAGTACAGTGCTTGAATTGAAGGCCGAGTCCTGTCCGTTGTTGGTGACGGATAAGACGGAAGAAAAGGATTGTCCCAAGAAGGCATCTTGGGGTGTAATTTGGAAGCGAGGTTGCAAGTCAGCTTGTTCGAAATTAATGACGGTGAGACACGACGCTCCGTTCACCACTGGTTGTATTTGGGATACACTGCAGGGAGAAAACTGGTCACTTCCATTGAGGAAAGGATTCATTAAAAATGTGTCCGGTGTACTAGCGCAGGGCGAGCCGGATTGATTGTCATGAGGAGCGCCAAAGTTATGCCCCAGTTCATGAGCCACAGTTAACGCACCCGCCGTCCCGGTCCCGGTGATCTGGTCAACTCCCACACCGAAACGTGCGTCGCATAAAGATCGAAGAAAAGCAATTCCGATGGTACTCCCATCCAGGTTTCGTCCAGTAAATAAATGCGCGACGCCTGGATGATTGAACGAATCAGAGCTGGTAAATTGGCTAAATTGATCGAGCAGGGTGTTCGCATTTGTGGAGGTGAGTCCTCCATTGCTTTGTAACGGGAGTACATCGACCAGACTGATTTGTACGCTCAGTTGTTCGGAGAATATTCCATCTACGACGTTCATGCGCGCGATCACCGCCTGGTCGGGATTGGTATTGGCATTCGTAAATTCCTGGTCTGTGACCACGGTCATGTCAATGTTCCGCGTGGCCCCTTGCGCGGTAACGCCAACCCGGTCCTGGAGTTCTTCCAACAAGGCGCCGAACTTGTTCATTGGGAATTGAGATATTCCACTCGATTCGTTCATGCCGCAAGTTTGCGTGCCTAAGTCTTTGGTATCCGACAGACGATAGATGGCATGTCCTGCAGAGGGTTCTGCGGGTACGGTCCGCAGGGCCGGAGTAATGACTGGTAGGGAATCAATGAAATAGGCTTCTTGTTCGTCCCAGATCATTCCCGACCAGTGCTGGCCTGTACGAGTGAGTCGGACCCAGGAGCCAGGGATGCCAACGAGTGTGCCTCGAAAAAACTGCATAGTTTTTTCAAGGTGTTTCCGTTTCGTTTGAGGAAGTTTCCTGACCAGTCGGGTATTCGTAGTAAGAGAAACGCGAAATCGTCTGCCAAAGGCTTCAAAAGACCAAATCCCATCGGTGGAGCTGAACGTGTGATCGGAAGTGGAGGGTGTGGATTCCTGGAATAAATTTTCAGGTAGTTCCTCAAAATACAGAATTTCGAAAGGATGGTTTTCTGAATGTTCTCCAGGCAACTCGTGCGTTTTTCCAAGCGAAACATTGGAAAATATCACGATTAAGGCCAGAGCCAGGGGGACAGCGGAAACCTGCTTCATGGTGTGTGCTCCACATGGATTAATTAGGATGGCATAAGGCGGTAGGTAGGCAAAACCTTATTATAAAATATTAGCAATTCCAATGCCAATGAATAATTATGTCAAGGATTACATTAATAGAATGGTTTCACGTCTCTGTTTCTTGTTTTTATTCCACGTTTTATTGGAGGTGTGTGCCTTTTCTTCTCAGAGCTAATTTCTGTAAGTTGCTCCATTCAAAAAGTCAGAAGTGAAGGAATGCGCATTCACCGGTGCGGCTAGGTATGGTCAGAAATGGGACAGAGTGGAAAATATCAACTGCGTAAGATGTGATGTCCTAATTGGAAAATTGCCATAAAGTTGGTGAACGATCATGCCTATTGAATCACGAGATCGCTCGAGAAAATTATCAGGGTTTCCGGTGGTTTCGTCTCCCTTGAAATTTCCATTTAACATTCTTTAAAGAAACGATGACTCGAGCGTTAGCCATTTTAGGAACGGGATCAGATGTGGGGAAAAGTCTGCTCACGGCGGGGTTGTGCCGGCTGTTGTATCGGGCCGGAGTCAGGGTGGCGCCGTTTAAAGCGCAAAACATGTCGCTGAATTCCTTTGTCACTCCGGAAGGCGGCGAGATGGGACGGGCCCAAGTGCTTCAGGCACAAGCCTGTGGTTTAGCGCCGCATGTGGACATGAATCCGATTTTGTTGAAGCCGGAGGCCGACGCGAAATCTCAAGTGATTGTTCATGGGAAAATTTGGCGTAGTCAGGAGGCTAAGGATTATTTTTCCGGAATATCTCAGTTAAGTGGATTTGTGAAAGAGAGTTATAACCGGTTAGCCAAACAACATGACGTCTTGGTGATTGAAGGGGCGGGGAGTGCGGCGGAGATGAATCTTCGGGATCGAGATATTGTGAATTGGCCGGTGGTGGAGATGGCTGATGCGGCGGTGATCCTCGTCGCGGATATTGATCGTGGTGGTGTATTTGCTCAAGTGATCGGAACGATGGATCTGTTGGCTCCAAAAGAACGGCAACGGGTGATTGGTGTGGTCATAAATAAATTTCGTGGTGACCTCAGTCTATTTGAGGATGGCATCAAGATTATCGAAGAACGTACCGGGGTTCCGGTCTTAGGCGTGGTGCCGTATCTGCGAAATCTGGAATTGGACCAAGAAGATAGCGTGGACATTGAGCGATTTCGTGTGACGCCGTTTGGAACAGAGACGGTCAATGTGGCGGTCGTGTTGCTGCCGCATATGAGCAACTTTACGGATTTCAATCAACTTGTCGCGGAATCAGATGTGGCCCTTCGCTATGTGGCTTCTCCAAAAGAACTCCAAGGGGCGAATGTCGTAATTCTGCCGGGGAGTAAAACCACGATTGAAGATTTGAACTATCTCCGGAAAGTAGGCTTCGAGGAAGCTTTCATGGTGCATGTGCAACAGGGTGGCGAAATAATGGGGATCTGTGGTGGATTCCAGATGCTAGGAAACACCATCGCAGACCCACAGCATGTAGAAACTGGCGGTTCGTCGAAGGGCCTGGGGTTGCTTGACGTTGAGACGACATTGCTCACTTCTAAAAAAACCGTGCAAGTCCGTGCCCGCTCTTTACTTGGGCCTTTGAGTGATGAATGTCTAGTTGAAGGCTATGAAATTCATATGGGAGTTACGACCCGCGCCAAGACTGTGCCGCCATGTTTTCAGGTTCTCCCTGATGAATCTCAACCCTTTTCAGGGAAAAATGAGTATAGAGATGATGGGGCCATGCGGGAGGATGGGGTGGTGTGGGGAACCTATATCCATGGGGTGTTCGATCAGCCAGAATTTCGACGTCAATGGCTGAATCGCGCGCGCGCGCGAAAGAAGCTTTCTCCGCTTGAAGTTGAAACGTCTCAGGCCGTTTCAGAAAGATTAGTCCATGCTCTCGACCGCTGGGCCGACCATGTGGGCTCGTCTATCAATCTAGAGCTTATTTTGGCGGCTCTAGGTTTGAGGAATGACAACGTTTCATAAGGAATTTACGAAGACTTGTATCCTCATCGAACACTTATTCTTCCTGAAGTTTCTTTTGTTCCTGCCGACGGATGATAGAATTTTTCTTTCGCATTGTATCGTATTTGATTTTTACCAACTTGGTTTGTTTCCCGAGTTCTGCGAATTTAGCCATGATCTCTTGTTGATTGACCTCTGCGCCTTGGGCAGCTTGCATGAGAAGATTGTTGACAAACATTTGCTGGGATTCAATTGTATGCAGTTCACGCTTTTCTTGCCATTGAAGCTCAAAATCTTTGTCGAGGTTGTTGCGTTCCCATTCTCGTAATTTCCCGCCATTCTTAAACTCCCTGACGATTTGGAGATTTCGTGTGTGCGTTTTCTCAATATCTTTTTCTTCACGTTCGTTCCATTGCTTTTCTTGACGTGTTAATTCACCTCTAATGGGCGTGGCTAAAATGGGCTCGTACTTTTTTGTCAGACTAAGAGAATGAGCTTCCTCTAAAGCCCGGGTATCCCTTTCCTGTAGGAGGGCATGTTTTTGTTCCTCGCTGGCCATTTTTTCCTTGTGGGCAATTCGCGCGGCTTCCTCTTTAATACGAAAGAGTTCATCGGAATGGGCTTTGGCCTCCTGCTCTATTTTCTTGAGAGCCTCCATCGTCATGTGCCCTCCTGTGGGCATAAAAAGGCTCGTCCACTTTTTTTGATACTCGGCTTCAGCTGCAGCAACCTTGGCGGCCCGTTCGGCCTGAAGGTCGACTTGGGTCAGTTCGAATTCGGTGTCGATGTCTTTCAGCAAGGCTGAGTATTCATTTTTGAGGTTTCGGGTAAATTCTTGAAACGACTTGATGGAATCAGTTAATTCCTGATTTCTTTCGTTCTTTTGAGCTTGCCGCTCTTTTTGTGCTTCTTGGCGTTGCTTTTGGAGTTCTTTGTCTTCTTTGGCGTGAATCTGATCAATGGGAATGATAAGGGCCAGTGGAAAAAGTATGAGAGTCAAAGTTTTTTTCATAACAAAGCCTCCTGATTGAGTAGGTGTTCAGACGTTAGTCCCCTCGATAAAACATGAAAGAATAGGTATTTTACAAATTCTTCATTGTCGCATTGAGGATGAAAGTGTCTTAATGGCTTGGAGAGAGGTTGTCAAGAATTTCAAGACAAGCAAGCCCCACGAAGAATTTCTAGTGACATGGTTTAACTGCGTGCGAATGTTGGGAAGTAAAATGGATATCCCCATATGCTGTTTGCTTGACAATGATAAGCCGTCCTTCCTATTGTCACCTGCAACATATTACGGAACGGATAAAGGGAAGCGGGTGTAAATCCCGCGTGGTCCCGCCGCTGTAACTGGGGACGACCCCCGCAATGCCACTGTTTTTTTCGTTAGGGGTTAGGCGTGAAGGGTAAGGCGCAGTAAAAACTGTTCCACCTTACGCTTTACGGAATTCGCTTCACGAAAAGAGATGGGAAGGCGCGGGCAGTAGATCAACTCAGGTGTAGTTGAACCCCAGAAGCCAGAATACCTCGTTTGTTTCAAGGCCAATGTTCCCTCGTGGGCTGGGGAAGTGGTGAGGATGAAGAAGTGGGTGCAATCCTCAAGGTTCATGAAGCCTTGGGGATTTTTTATTTTGGCCGGCATTTCCATTTGCTCTGGTGAGGTTAGGAAGCAAGTACGATATCTCTACCCTCACCCTAGCCCTCTCCCTTCGAGGGAGAGGGAACTTGACCGTAGTATAACCGTTCGAGTCCTTTTCTTTGTTATAGTGACGTGTTTTTTTGGGGCTTCCTATCCAATTTCTCTAGTATATTCTGAAGAGACTGATTCTATGAGGCGTCGCCAACAAGGCATTTTGACGGGCATGCCGTTTATGGCCAATATTGCGCCGCGGACGTTTGTCGATGATCTGGATCGAAAGCTCTATCTCGCCAAACCTCCTACACGAATCGTCTCACTGGCTCCCAGCATTTCGGAAATTCTCTTTGCCATCGGGCTAGACGAAGAAATTGTCGGGGTGACGGATTTTTGCAATTTTCCGCCGGCTGCCTTGGCTAAGCCGAAAGTTGCATATTCTCAACCGAATCTAGAATCCCTTGTGGCCCTTGAACCGCAACTCGTTTTGGCCCCGCCTTCGTTTCTCCGTGCCGATTTATTGGCGAAGCTAGAACAACTTAAAATTCCCACCTTTGTGCTGGAATCAAAAACTGTTGAAGGCATTCTCGGTCATATTCAATTATTAGGAAGAATGGTGGGTCGCGCCACAGAGGCCAATGCCCTTACCGCATCTATGCGTAAGCAAGTGGCTAATCTCACGAAACGAGTCGAAGGTCGGCCTCGTCCGACCCTTCTGTATGTCTTAAGCTCGGAACCCTTGATTACCGTGGGTCCCGGAAGTTTCATCCATCATTTGATTGAATTGGCTGGTGGACGAAACGCAGCTGAGCGGGCCAATGCTCCGTATCCACGGCTGACGATGGAAGAAGTGTTGACGCAAAATGCGGACATCTTGCTCTTTCCGATAGGTGAGTTTGAAGGGGTTCCACAAGCCGAACAAGATCGATGGAAACGTTGGGAGACCTTACGGGCTGTGCAAGAGGGAAAATTATTTCAGGTCCAGAGTGATTTGCTCAATCGTCCGGGCCCCCGTGTTCTAGAAGGCTTGCGACATTTGGTGCAATTGCTTCATCCAGATGTTGATCTAGAAGATTTGGTCGAGAAACCCAGTCCATAGATACGCTCAATGACCTGCTGTGCCATGACACCCCACCCTTCTCTTTGGGAAAACCGGTTGTGAAACCAATTCTTGATGCACCAACACGTTGCTCGCCTTCTTCGGCGTTTTCGTTGGTGCATTTAATCTCAACGAAGCCTGCATCCCATGCGACACCAGTATCGAGGCGAACACTGACCCGGACTCGTTGGTGGCTATGGGTGAGTGCAGCTTGTGGTATGGCCGCGGTGGTCTTTGTCGGATGTTTGGGCCTTGGCACGCAAGCTATTTCCTATTCAACAATTATTGCCGTGATTATGGAGGCAATGACTGGCTCAGCTATTGAGCAGGGCCTTGGTGATCCAACTTCCGTCATCCTTCTGCACGTCAGGATGCCTCGTGTACTTCTCGCGTTTTTTGTGGGCGGAAGTTTGGCTATGGTGGGGGTGGCGCTTCAGGCTCTGTTGCGCAACCCTTTAGCGGATCCGTTTGTCATTGGTATTTCCAGTGGGGCCGCGCTTGGAGCGGCGATTGCTTTGCTTTTTGGTCTTGGGATTTCAGTGGGGAGTCTGTCGGCGCTGCCTGTGTGTGCCTTTGCCGGGGCGTTGTTGTCGCTCATGATCATGTATCGTATTTCTTCGGCGCAATATGGCTTTTCAGTGTATACCCTCTTGCTTGCCGGGGTGGTGTTGAATGCCATCTTTTCGGCATTCATTATGTTCCTGACCAGCATTGCTGATCCGAATCGTGCGTTTGGAATGTATGCCTGGCTGATGGGGACGTTGACCGGTCCGGATTGGCCAACATTAGGAATATTGGTGCTGTATCTGGGAGCAGGTTTGGTCTTATTGGGCATGCATGCGCAGGCGCTGAATCTGCTGACTCTTGGAGAAGAAACAGCGCGCTCGTTGGGTGTTGAGGTGGAACGAGTAAAAAAAATGGTGTTTCTCGCTGCAGCACTCCTTACCGGAGCGGTAGTCAGTTTTAGCGGCATTATCGGATTTGTCGGGCTCATTATTCCGCATGCCGTGCGATTGGTGGTCTCGGCCGATCACCGTTTGTTGTTGCCCGTCGCCGGTTTAGTGGGAGGAATGTTCTTGATGTTGGCCGATACCGTCGCGCGTACCGCATTGAGTCCCAGTGAATTTCCAGTGGGTGTGATTACCGCATTAGTTGGCGGGCCCATTTTTTTATGGTTATTGACGACCCGCCAAACACAGTTGGGGATGAAGTAATTCAGATGCTGAACGATCACATGTCTTCCAACGTGGCCTATTCACTGGATCATGTCAGCTTTTCCTATTTAAGAGGCAAGCGCGCTGAATCCGAGGAAGTCTTGAAGGAGTTGTCCTGCCTCATTCTTTCTGGACGAGTGTTGGGTATTCTCGGTCCCAATGGATCTGGAAAAAGTACCCTATTGAAATTGTTAGCCAGAGTGCTGCGCCCTCAGACAGGCACTATTGAATTATTAGGGGAATCGTTATCGGGCCTTTCCCAATTGGACGTGGCCAAACGAGTGGCACTCGTGCCGCAAGAAACATTGCAGGTGTTTCCCTTTACCATTGCGGAGATGGTGCTGATGGGCCGGTCTCCTCATCATCAGGGTTGGGGAGGGTGGCATTGGGAAGATGCTCAGGATTGGGCGGTGGCACAGAAGTCCATGGAAGAGCTTGATGTGGCGCATCTTGGCCATCGACTCGTCACTGAAGTGTCGGGCGGAGAACGGCAGAGGGCCGTGATTGCTAGGGCGTTGGTGCAGGAGCCAAAGATTTTATTGCTGGATGAACCGACAGCCTTTTTGGACCTGCACCATCAGTTGGATATTGCACGAATCATTAAGCGGTTGAATCGGGAGCGAAGATTGACGGTGGTGCTGGTCTCGCACGATTTGAACTTGGCGAGCCAATATTGCGATCAAGTCTTGATGTTGAATCACGGGCGTTTGGTGGCCTTTGGGACACCTCAAACCGTGATAAAGCCAGAAGTCATAGAAGAGGTGTATGGATGTACTGTTCTCGTAGATCGGCATCCGCAATCCGGGCTGCCGCGCGTGTCATTGCCAGTGTAATTGTCAGCAAGTGTTCACTGTTTATTCATCATTTTACAAAGGAGGAGGGTTTGTTTAGAGGAATTTAAGCGGTTGTGATGGGGAAGCTGGTGCAAATCCAGTACGGTGCCGCCACTGTAAGCGGGGAGTGACTCTGCACAACGCCACTGTCTGAGGAAGGAAAAAGTAAAAAGGGAAAAGTCAGAAGGTTCTTTTACTTCTCACATTTCCCTTCTCTCTTTTTACTATCTTCGGATGGGAAGGCGCAGATGAACGATAATCCGCAAGTCAGGAAACCCAACAACAGTTTCTTCCATAAAACCCCTTCGAGCTAAAGGGAGGTGGATGATGTCCACGAAGTTGCATTGCTTTGTTCTTGCCCCGGTTTGTGTCTTTCTCATGTCTCTGCTACTGCTGACTCCTGCCTATGCGGAAGTGGCTGTGGCTGTGGCTTCTGATGAAAGCCAGTCTTCCGTTCAGCAATTGCCAGAAGTTCTTGTCACCGATACCCGGTTACCTAGCACCCAGGAAAATATATTGGCGGTTCCAGCCAAGGTGACGGTCATTTCTGCTGAAGACATTCAGCAGTCCGGTGCCACAACCGTTCAGGAAGCTGTTGCCCAAACAACTGGAGTGGTGATGTTTAATGCGGTGGGCAATGCCTTTGAGCAAACAATTGATTTTCGGGGGTTTAATGGAAATCCTGTGTCGGGGACCAGTGTGTTTGTTGATGGTGTACGGGTCAATGATCCAGAATTTGGTTTTGTGAACTTTGATCTCATCCCTTTGGAAACGATTGAGCGAATGGAAATTATCCCCGGCGCTTCAGCGATTTATGGCAAGAATGCCATGAGCGGGGTGATCAATATTCTTACGAAACGAGGCGCCGAGCAACGGCAAATGACCGGTGATACCGCTTTCGGAAGTTTTGGGCGCCAGCGTTATACCTTCAATACCAGTGGCCCGATTGGAAAATTTGACTACTATGGATCCTTGAGCAGAGAGCGGGAAGATGGCTATCGGGATGGATCAGATGCCAAGTTGTGGCGGGGATTTGGGAAGGTCGGCTATCGTCCAATGGACGGAACTGACCTCACCTTATCGTACACCTATATTAAAGATGAATTGGAGCAAGCCGGTTCTCTTCCTCTGAGTTTGGCCGAGGATAACCCCAAGGCCAATTTTACCCCTGGGGATGTGATGGATCGGGAGAATAATTTTGTCAGAATGACAGCCCGACAGGTCCTTCCTGGTGGATTCACGTTTACGGGAAATGGGTTTTATCGTCGTCTGCAACATGAATCATTTTTGGTCAGTCAGCCATTTACGCTGGGAGGGATGAACTCCACGAGCCTGAATCTTGTTGACACGGAATCATGGGGTGGGACAGTCCAATTCACGCATGAGTTGGAGCTTGGGGACCTTCGGAATGTATTGTCGGTCGGGGGAGAAGCCGTGTGGAATGATTTTGGGAATCGTTTGTTGTCAATTTCCGATTTTGGTCCCTTTCCTATCCGAAGGAAATCGGAAGAAGAGGTGACGGCTGTCTTTGTCCAGGATACCGTTCATCTCTTTTCAGATGTGGTGTTGGTAGGTGGGTTTCGGTATGACCGAAATGAATTGGATTTTCATGATCTGTTGGATTCCACGAATGATGGTCGAAAGGTGTTTCACCGGCTCACACCACGTGCGGGGCTGACCTATTTTCTGGCACCGGACTCCAGCGTGTACTTTAGCTACTCTCAGGGGTTTCGTGTTCCGACCAATGATGAGCTCTTTGCCCAGGGAACGTTTGGTTCCAATCCGAATCTGAAGGCGGTTCGATCACATAATTTTGAACTAGGACTCAAGTCAAAACTTAATACCTGGGGAGATGTTGCGATGGCCGTGTATCAATCAAATATCCGAGATGAAATATTTTTCACGTGCCTCGCATGTGACTTCAGTCCTATGGATGGACAGAATCGAAATGTCCCAAAAACCAGACGGCGTGGCTTTGAACTGACATTCAAGGTGAAGCCCAACGAGTTTTTTGATGGGGTGGTGAACTATACTTATACGGAGGCACAATTTCGGAGTCGGTTTAACATCTCGTCTACTCGTGTGGTGGATGTTGGGGATAGTTTCCCGCTTGTACCCAAAAATCGACTGGGTGTGACAGGGACGCTCCATCCGATCAAAGGACTCAGTCTTTCACTCAGTGGGCTCTATGCCAGCACGCAGTTTTTGCAGAGTGATGAAAGTAATGAGAATGATCGACTGCAAGGTTATTTCGTCTTAAACGGTCGAGTTGCGTATGAGCATGCCGTACCTGGTGGAGCATTGAAAGGATTTTTGGCTGTGAACAATTTACTCGATAACCAGTATTATACTTCGGGAATCTATGCAGCTAATCGAATCACCGGAGGCGGGGCCACCGAGCAGTTTGTGGTTCCGGCTCCAGGTATTGGATTTTTTGGTGGCGTGAATTATCGTTTCGAGAGTTTTCCCTTCTAAGTCGAAGTAGAATGGAGTGAATGGGCTACTCTGGGGAAAAGCTGAAGAATTCTTACCCCTTTCTCCTCCGCTAGCTGTGGGCAGTACATTTTCCCAGGTCTCTCGGGGTTTTCCAGATTGTTGACCTGTGGTAAGAGATGCATTGGGTGAATTCAATCGAGTCAGGTTGAAATGCATGACTCTGATGAAGGAAATGGGTTAATGTTCTAGATTGAAGTAAGGAGCATCATGCGTATTTCAAAGGTGTATACACGGACTGGGGATGCAGGGAAAACGCGGTTGGCCGGAGGACAAGAAGTTTGGAAGGATTCATTGCGTGTTGACGCGTATGGCACGGTAGATGAACTCAATTCCGTCCTTGGAATTGTGAGAATGTGTATGAAAAAAGCCGAGCCTTCCGCAACTTCTGCGGCCTTGGAAGATGTGCTGCAATGGGTTCAACACAAATTGTTTGATCTTGGAGGAATTCTTGCGACGGCTCCAGGCATGACCTTTCCCAATATGCCGGTTATTGGGGCTAGGGATGTCAACTTTTTGGAAGAAAAAATAGACGAGTGCCAAAAAGACTTAGCGCCGTTGAAGGAGTTTATCTTACCTGGCGGAGGAGAGATTGCCGCCTACCTTCATCTTGCTCGAACTATTTGTCGTCGTTCTGAGCGTCTCTGTGTCAAGCTTTCCCGAGAAGAATCCGTCGACCCACTGATCATTCAATTTCTCAATCGACTGAGCGATGCGTTCTTCGTCTTCGCTCGTTGGGTGGCTAAGGTTCAAGGGGAGCCAGAATTTCTGTGGAAACGATAAAGACCAGACGTTCATGAATATAGAAAACTGAATTTTTTGGAAAAGGAAAAGTCGATACACCTGATGGCTCTCACGCCTAAAAACCTTTTTGGTGTTGTGCTGGTATTGCTACTCGGAGTAGGGGGGTGGATGCTGACTAGTTCTATGGAACCCACCGTGTCTCGTTTGCAAGATACTGATCCCTTAGCTGGAGAAGCCTTGGAATTGGTCAAAAAACATTTGTCTCGAGAGGGGTACACCTTGGAGCAAGAGCTTCAGCTTTTTGTTGATCAATTAAAAGCAAAAGGTGTCCCCCATCGAGAGGAGGAATGGCAGGTGGCTGGTCAAAAAGACGATAAATATGTCGTGCGGAAAATTGTGAGAGAAAAGGGATCGGTGGAGTGGATTGAACGGGAGTTTGCGTGGCGAGTAGATATCAAAGAAAAATCCATTCGGGTGATTTCGTTAGCTGCTCAACAGTTCATGCCGTTTGAAAATTTGCCACCACTCCCGCATCAAGAAGAAATTTCTGCCTTGCCTAGGATGGCTGAGACGGTCGGGCGATTTGGATAGTTCCCTCCACGACATGGACTTCGAAGCAGGCGACATTCCAACTGGGGGTCGGGTTTTTCTGGCAGACGCCGGTAGGGATATGAAATTTCCAGCCATGCCACGGACAGGCGACGTGTTCTCCCTCTATGGTGCCTTCTCCTAACGGGCCGCCAGCATGTGGACACGTGTTATCAAGCGCGTAGATATGTCCATCGACATTAAAGAGGGCGATGCCCCACTCCTCGGTCTCAATGCTTTTGCAGGTGCCAGAGGGCAGGTCAGCGATATTGGCGATGGGGATAAAATCTGTTGACATGGTCGTGGGTCACGAACAAATCCGTTAATATATCAATTTCTAGTTTTGGCAACAACTGAAAAAATGGTACCCTTGATTCTGGTAATTCTGAATGATATAGGATAAATGTTTTGCCAAATTTCTGATATTTCGTGAGCGACGAATTATGGAAATGACCCTCTTGCTGAATGCCACCTATGAGCCCTTACGGGTGGTGCATTGGCAAAAAGCCATTAATTTGTTGTGGCAGGGGAAAGTTGAAGTTCTTGAATTTCACGAACGTGACATTCGAGGCGTCTCGATTTCTTTTAAACTCCCTTCCGTGATGCGGTTGTTGAATTTCGTTAAATTACGATCTCAACATCATTCCGTTAAATTCTCCAGGATCAATATTTTTACTCGTGATCGCTACACTTGCCAATATTGTTACAAGCGGGTACCCACCGAGGATCTGACGTTTGATCATGTCTTGCCCATTGCGAAAGGCGGGAGGAAGACCTGGGAAAATATTGTGACCGCTTGCTGGCGATGTAATAATCGGAAAAGCGGCAGAACCCCCAAAGAAGCAGGAATGAAGTTGCTAAAGGCCCCGGTTAAGCCCAGGTGGACCCCACGCTTAACTCTGATGATTGGGATTCGAAATGCTCCGGAAAGTTGGCGAGATTATTTGTATTGGAATATGGAATTGGATGCCGATCATTAGTGTGCGGCCACTGCTGTTGTTCCCGGGCTATATCTTCCGTCATTCTCCCGTGCTAAATCTTTTTGGAAATACTTAATTTCCATTACCGGTTATCTGAAAACGTGCTCACTTCCTTTTGCCCTTTGGAAAAAGAAGCCGAAATATTCGAGCATTCCTTCCACTCAATTTCCAAAAAGAGGGCGTATTAATACCCAACAGGGGTTGCAGTCCTGCATGGTTTCCATAGCAGGAAGCCCCTGGTCCAGTGTCCTATGATGCTTCAATCAACGGAAGGGGCGCACGCTCCGCTTGTTTCCGTCGGCCACAATTAATACAGACCAACACCAGAAGGGACAAGCCTGATTCCATGTCCACTTCTCGATCAAGTAACATGCTTCCCTGGCATTTTTCACAAGGATACATATGAAGACTCCGTAGTGCGTCACGCCAAACATTTGGAAGAATGGTCATCTGTAGGCCCGACAATCGTAAGCAGGCAATATGGCATGTTTACTTGATTGTGGGTGCGCAGAACAACTCGAAGCGACACCATCCTTTTAAATAACGACGTGAATAAAAGTGGAAAATAAATTAATGCTCGCACGATGAATAAATAAGGCCTTTGAAAAAAGATGGGCAATCTACCATAGCCTCAAGTGGAAAAGCTATGGACGGAATCGTTCGATGGCATCAAGACGCGAGAGGTCGAATCGATGCTGCCATGCCACGAGTGTAAGGGATGATTGTCTTGAAAATTCACTGTTCATGACCTATGAACAAGTATGAATCATTGTATAATGGATGGAACGGCTGGCTCTTTTGTCACGAGAGAATCGTCAAACGGATGTTCGAGCCGTGAAGGAGGGAAGGAGCTGCGTCCTGTTTCATGTCGGAAAGTAAACAAGAGATGACATCGACTGAGCCTGATTGGGTCTCCTTGTCGGATGAGCAACTGTTGGACCTTCGAATTTGTGATTTGAAGTTGCGTATTCCTGGCACCGAGCTCAGTAAATGTATCCGCCAGTTATCTCGCGAATTACAGAGCCATGGCTTGGTGTTTCGGCCGCACATTTGGCTGTCGGATGATTGGTATTCTCCCGATGGCGTCGCGGGGTTGGCCGTCCCGTTTTATATGGGACATCCGCGGCTTGCCAAATTAGAACTGAATCAAATGTTGGAAGTTGAAGGTGGCACGCCAGAGGGTTGTATGCGTATCCTCCGGCATGAAACCGGGCATGCCATTGAAAATGCCTACTACCTTCGTCGGCGGCGTTCCCGGCAAAAAATGTTCGGGAAAAGCTCCGTGCCCTATCCTGATTGTTATTTACCCAAACCCTATAGCAAGAGTTTCGTGTTGCATTTGGATATGTGGTATGCCCAAAGCCATCCGGACGAGGATTTTGCCGAGACCTTTGCGGTGTGGCTGAGGCCGAATTCCCATTGGCGGGAGCGGTATGTCGGATGGCCGGCGCTGAAAAAGTTGGAGTACGTCGATGGGCTGATGAATGAATTAGTGGGTGTCCCGCCTATTGTGACCAAAAAAGAGCGGGTGGATCCTATCGGACGTCTTCAGAAAACCCTGCGCGAACATTATCAAAGCAAACGCGAGCGCTATGGGTTGGACTACCCCAATTTTTATGATCGAGATTTACGTCGATTATTTTCCGGTGATCCGGAAAAGGCAGGAAACCCCTCTGCTGCAAATTTTATTCGGAAATTCCGGAAAGAAGTGCGCCGCAAGGTGGCAGAATGGACGGGAGAATATCAGTACACCATTGACCAAGTCTTGCGAGATATGATCGCCCATTGTCGACAAAAAAATCTACATCTGGCGATTTCTGAAGATCAAGCCAAAGTCGATTTCACAATTTTATTAACCGTGCAAACCATGAACTATTTACATGGAGGGCGGCATCGTTTGGTCCTATGAGAAAACTGCGGGTCATGGTCCTTATGCATCAAGATTTAGTCCCGCCGGATGAGCCGGAGGGCGTCGATTTGGCCTCCGTGGCATGGAAAACGGAATTTGATGTCCTGACGACTTTGAGGGATTTGGGGCATGAGGTCACTGCGTTGGGTGTGCGTGATGATTTGCGAGTGATTGATCAAGTCGTGAATGATTGGAAGCCGCACATTGCCTTTAATTTGCTAGAGGAATTTAATGGCAATCCGGCATTCGACCAAAACGTGGTGTCCTATTTGGAATTACTGGGTGTGCCCTATACCGGCTGTAATCCCAAAGGGTTGGTATTGACCCGGGATAAGGGCTGGTCAAAAAAAATTATGGCCTATCATGGGATTCGCTGTCCGGACTTTGCCGTGTTCCCCCTGGACCGAGTCATCAAGTGGACGGAAGAATTCCCGTTTCCGGTCATTGTGAAATCGATTAGCGAAGAAGCCTCCCTGGGTATTTCACAAGCCTCGATTGTGTATGACGAAGACAAATTAAAAGAGCGCGTGGAATTCGTCCATCAAACGGTGGGAACGGGGGCCATTGCCGAACGGTATATCGAGGGACGAGAACTCTATGTGGGGGTTTTGGGTAATCGACGGTTGCAGGTCCTACCCGTGTGGGAGTTGGATTTAAAAAATCTCCCATCAGACGCGGCCCAGATTGCAACGGCTCGCGTGAAATGGAGTGTGAAATATCAAGAAAAATATCAAATACAATCCGGCGAAGTGGAAGGTCTGCCCCCTCGGTTGGTCAGAAATATTCAACGAACAGCCAAACGAGCGTACCATATTTTAGGTCTCAGTGGGTATGCGCGAATGGATTTTCGGTTGGATGCAAAGAACCGCCTCTACTTTTTAGAGGCCAATCCTAACGCGCAATTAGCTTATGGTGAAGATCTGGCCGAATCTGCTGAACGCGCAGGCCTGTCCTATGAAGCGCTGATCCAACGGATTCTGAATATCGGCTTGAGCTGGAAACCCGATGCGCAACGTTAACGCGTGCTTACCTGAGGACCCAGCAATAACATCGTACGATCCCTTGCGTCCTTCCTGACGTGAGAGAGATGGTTGTCCTGCCGGCATGCTCGCTATTTTCTGATTGATGGGCAAAAGGATCTATGGTAGCGTAGCCTTCCAAGTTCGGTGTATTAAAAGAAACACGACAATCCTGTGGCATAGTCATTGCCCGTGCCCCGTTTTCGGCCTCTTTCAGATGTTGTCTCAACGCGCACATGTCTCCGCTTACAATAGTAACTCGAATGAGGTCGCGTGATGGGGTCTTGGCGTTGGGCCTGATGTTGCTTTGGGCGGTGTCCTTGAATGCTGAGCCCTATTTGCCCTCCTGTGAAACGGCGCTGGAGAAACTCCATAAGGCACGCGAGGCCCTGGTTCCCTATCGCCGGACGATGGAATTGGCGAGGGCCCGTGAACGCGGGGCGTATGGGGAAATCGCCATCTGTACGGGTGGTGGGGTGTACAGTGCACAGAAAGCCTTACGCTGTGAGATGGCGATCTGGCAGGCTCCCGAGCAGACCAAAAAGGTGATGGCTGGCGAAGATCAATACTCCCAAGGACGCTACGCCTTCGAGGAGCTCTTTGAGCAGGCGAAGCGGACCTGTCTCCTGGAGCCATAGTTCTACTCGGATGCTCTTTATTTTTTGCCTACAAAACTATCTGCTTCGGCATTCGTTGCCCTTGAATGGCGGTCCACGCCAATTCCATGGTCTTTCAGTATGGGTACCTCCGTGGGGAATGGAGGAAGGGGAATGAGTGAAATCTCTTTCACAGAAAAGAATTATGGATAGTTAAAAAGGAAAAAGTCCTAATTAAATTCGAGTCTGACCCCTTTTGTGAGGGTGCTTGCAGGTTTTGCTTCTTGGGTGGTC